>Ga0209162_1000055_pt1 | contig 104817 bp, 74 predicted proteins | sample YNPNPMetaG_FD_187121 | JGI IMG/M metagenome (GOLD analysis project Ga0209162, IMG submission 187121) | Anoxygenic and chlorotrophic microbial mat microbial communities from Yellowstone National Park, USA - YNP NP MetaG (SPAdes) (version 2) ...
AAAATCCAAAATAACATCAAATCATCCGCCTCCTTACCTGGCCGCTCAGCCAGTCGATCACTGTCACCATCATGATAACCAGGATCAGCGCGCCAATCAGTTCGCGGTACTGGAACAGGCTGATATAGGTGGTCAGAATGAATCCGACGCCCCCCGCGCCGACCAGGCCCAGAATGGTCGCCGAGCGGACGTTGTGCTCGAAGAGCAGCAGGGAGTAGGAGGCCATGAGCGGCAGGGCCTGGGGCAACACGCCGTAGACGAAGGTCTGCAGCCGGGTGGCGCCGGTGGCCCGCACGGCCAGCGCCGGCCCCGGGTCGATCGCTTCGATTGCCTCGGCGTAGAGTTTGCCCAGCGCGCCAATCGCGCCTACCCCCAGGGCCAGCACGCCGGCGAAGGGCCCCAACCCCACGGCCGCGACGAAGATCAGCGCAAAGAGAATGTCGGGAATGGCCCGGTTGATGTTCAACACCAGGCGCGTGCCATGGTAGATCAGGGGGTGCGGGGCTAGATTGCGCGCGGCCAGCAAGCCGAAGGGGAAGGAGAGGATGACCCCGAGGAGCGTGCCAATCACTGCCATGTGCAGCGTCTCGATGATGTACGGCACGACCCGGGGCAGCGGGACGACCAGCCGCGCTTCCGGCGCGCCGGGAACGGCCAGGGTCACCGGTTGCGCGTCCCAGCGGGGCGGGAAGATGCGCCGCAGGAAGTCGAGCATGGTGGGCGCGCCTTCCACCAGCGCGCCCAGGCTCGCGCCCGTGCCGTGCAGCGACCAGATCAGCACGACCAGGACGACCGCTGCGGCCAGGGCCTGGCGCAGGGTCGGGCGCGGCCAGGGGTCGAGCAGGCGCTCGCGTTGGACCGGCGGGGGGCGCGGCGGGGTGTCAGCGGCCATAGGACGTTGCTGCGTCGCGTTCCACCGCCTCCGCCGCGCAAGGCGCGGGGCGGTCGAAGCGATAGATCCGGTCCAGAACCGGCGTATCCAGACCCTGCGGCGACCCGTCGTAGACCACCTCGCCGCGGGCGATGCCCACCACCCGGTCGGCGAAGGCGCGGGCCAGGGCCACCTGGTGCAGGTTCATAATGGTCAGCACCCCGTCCTCACGGGCGATGCGGCTCAGATCGCCGAGCACCTGGGCGGCCAGTTCGGGGTCGAGACTGGCGACCGGCTCGTCGGCCAGGAGCAGCACCGGCTCCTGGGCCAGGGCGCGGGCGATGGCCACGCGCTGCTTCTCGCCCCCCGAGAGACGGTCGGCGCGCTGCCGGGCCTTCTCCAACAACCCGACGCGCTCCAGTTGCCGCGCGGCGATGGCGCGGTGGCGCCGGTTGAAGTACCCCAGCAGGCTGGCCGGACCGGGGTTGTGCCCCAGACGCCCGATCAGCACATTGGCGAAGGCCGAGAGCCGTTCGACCAGATGGTACTCCTGCCAGATGAACCCCACGCGACGATGGATGGCCCGCAGCCGCGCTGGCCCGGCTGTGGCAATCTCCTCGCCCTCCAGGCGGATTGCGCCCGCGGTGGGGCGTTGCAACCCGGCAATGCAGCGCAGCAGGGTAGACTTGCCCGCGCCGGAGCGCCCGATCACGGCGATGATCTCGCCCGCTCCGGCGCGCAGCGATACCGAGCGCAGGGCCTCGTGCCCGTTGGGGTAGACCACGCGCAGCCCTTCGATTTCGAGCAGGCTCACTCTCCAAACCCTCCCACCGGGTGAGGGGATGGGGAAACCCGGTTTCCCCATGCCCCTGCGTGAGGGCGAGACCCTCCCCCGCCGGGGGCGGGCACCCGGCTCCTCCCCCCAGCGGGGGGAGGCTGGGAGGGGGGCAGAACGCTGCGAACGGTTTTCACGTTAGCCGTCCATGCGGCTCCGCTGCGGACCGACGGGATGAACATCCTTCTTGGGAGGGCTGCGCCCTCCCAAACCCTCCCAGGGGGCGGGGGCATGGGGAAACCCGGTTTCCCCATGCCCCTGCGGGGCGGGGGCGTGGGGAAACCAGGTTTCCCCCTACCCCTGCTTGAGGGCGTAGCCCTCCCAAACCCTCCTGCGGGCGGGGGTATGGGGGAACCTGGTTCCCCCATATTCACATCAGCCGTCCATGCGGCTCCGCTGCGGACCGACGGGATGAACATCCTTCCTGGGAGGGCGCAGCCCTGCCAAACCCTCCCAGGGGCCGGGGCCTGGGTGCGCGGGCCGGAGGCCCGCGTCCGCTGAGGGATGGGGAAACCCGGTTTCCCCACCCCCCTCGCTGAGGGCGTATGTTCACGTTAGGAAGCCCTTCCCAGAAACGGTTCATCATCATCGAGGGAAATGCGGCTGTTCGCCACCTCACTGGCCTGCACATAGCGGCTGGGCATCAGCAGGCTGCCCCAGCCGCCCGCGTCGCGCAGGGCGAAGGGGTCGCTCTTCGCCCGGGCGGCGCGGGTGGCCCAGGTGTGGCGCAGGTCGTGGGGCGAGAGGCCGGTGATGCCGATGCGCTCGCCCAGGATGGCCACGCGCTCGCGGATGGCGCGCGCCGACATGGCCCCCCACAGCTCACCGTTCTTGCGCGAGCCCCGTAGCAAGGGGCCGGAGGGGAGGGCATCGGCGGCCAGGTAGACCCGGGCGGCCTCCAGGGCGTCGCGGCTGAGTTGATGGGTCTGGGTGGCATGGACCTTTTCGCGGTAGAAGGTCAGCGTGCCGCGAGCAGGGTCGAGCGCGCCGACCTCGAGGCTGGCGAGTTCACCCACGCGCAGGCCGAGATCGGCCAGGAGGCAGATGATCAGCGCGTCGCGCCGGCCCTGGGGGGTGTCGGGTTGCTGCTTGAGGGCGCGCACCTGCGCCGGGGTAAGCACGATCGGCGCGGGCTTCTTGGCGCCGACGCGGGTAGGCGTGGCGGCGCGGCGGCGCTGGGCATCAATCGCCCGCGCCTGGCGCCCGCTGTAGCCGCGCACGGTGCGGATGAGCGCCAGCGCGTCGGCGGAGAGCACCCCGGCGGCGTGGGCCAGGGTGCAGTGGCGCCGCACGGTGGCCAGGCGCACATTGATCGAGCCGATAGCGTAGCCTTCTTGAAGCTGCCAGCGGAGGAAGGCGCTCACCAGGCCGTGGGTGACATTGGCCCAGGCGTGGGGATCGTAGGCCAGGCGCGCCCCGAAGGCGGGGGCCTGGGCCGGGGGAATGGCCTGGACCTGGCCGAGAAAAAAGGCGAAGAGAGCCAGATCGGCCTCCTGCCGGCGCAGCGTATCCGGGTCCAGGCGGCTGCGATACTCATCGAAGACCGTGGCCACGCTGGCGGCATCGGCGGCGGCGGCGGCGCGGGGGTCAATGGTCAGGGGTGGCGCCAGCGCCTCTGGCGCGGCCCGGGACGCCTCATCGGGGTCATACGCTGCCGGCATAGCGGGTCCTCCAGCGCTCGCGCCGGGCGGGAGGGCGAAGCACTCCTGGAAACATCCCGTAGTTATGAGGAAGTATACCAGAATCTAGCCTCGACACCTTTATCTTTCAACCCCCACCCGCGAGAGGGATTGAGCGGGCGCAGCCCGCACGCAGGGGGATGGGGAAACCGGGTTTCCCCATCTTCGCACCTGGTGGGAGGGGTTGGGCAGGCACAGCCCTCCCAGGAAGGACCTTGCCCAGGCCGGCGCATAACTTCCGATTAGTAGCAGTAATCGGTAGATAGTTTGCCCCACCCGCCCGCCGCGCCAACCCTCGGCGATACGAAAGGACCCCACGCCCGCCTCGCGTCTCCGCGGGCACGCTGCCCCCCGCGCCCGGGAAATTCAGGTGCGCCCTTACCCCGAATCGGGTTACCCCTCCACCGGCCAGATCCGGACCTGGCTCAGACCGATATCCACCAGCCAGCGCCCGTCCGGGCTGAACATGAGCCCGTGAAGCCGGATCGGACTGCCGCTGAGGACGGGCTCCCGTTTGCCGGTGGCAAGGTCGCGTAATGCGATGGGGTGGCGCGGTGGTTCGCCGCCTAGGGTCAGGCTGTCGTGCGGCGGATAGCGATCCGGGGTCGCCAACCAGCGCCCATCCGGACTGATGGCGACCACCATGCCCCGGGCGCGGATCAGGTCATAATCAGGATCCGGGACGCTCATGGCGCTGTGAAGCGCGCCTGACATCTCAAGCGGGAAGTCTGGTATGATAGGCGGCAGAAGCCGCATGAGTCCGGATGTTCTGTCCGCCCTTAAACTTCCCCCTCCGGGGAGAGGAGGCGGACGCTCTCCGCCAACGGGTTTAAGGCATGATCCCCACTGATGCCGCCGCTACCCTGCTCGCCGCCCAGGAGCACATCACGTTCGCCCTGCTCTTCGGCTCGTTCGCCAGAGGGCAGGCCGACCCGTTGAGCGACGTGGATATCGGCATCTACGTGTCGCGCCCGCTCGACCTGCTGGAGATCGGCCGGTTGACGGCGGAACTGGAGCGCATCCTGGGGCGGCAGGTGGACCTGCTCGTCCTCAATGACGCCTTGCAACACAACCCGGCCCTGGCGTACCATGCCGTCGCCGAGGGTGTGGTGCTCTTCTGCCGCGATCAGGAGGCCTGGGTGGATTTCAAAACCCGGGTCTTCCTGGCCTATCTCGATACCGCGTTCCTGCGGACGCTGGTTGCCCGCGTCTTCCGGGAACGCCTGGAGGCGGGGCGATCAGGACAGGGGGAGACATAGGATGCGCGAGCGGTTGGTCCGTCTGGACGCCTGCGTCGGCGAACTCCGGCGCTTTGGGGAGCGCTTCGCCAGCGACGATGTGCGCCGTGACCGGCATCTGGAGTGGGCGCTGCGGTATGGCCTGTTTGAGGCGATCCAGATCGTCATTGATCTGAGTTGCCACTTCCGCCGGTTTATCGCACAGGTTCAACGTTATGTCTAGTCAAGAGGAGCGGTAGGGGCGAAGCCTTCCATATCCCTCCCCATTCAAACAGGGCGCGGGGCACCCTCGGTGCCCCGCGCCCTCGCGCTTACTTCTCCCAGCCGGCCCCGGGCACCCAGCGGGTCGCGCCGGCCCCCTCGGGGTCGAGAGCGAAGAGCCGCAGCCAGCCGTTCTCGACCAGGTCGCGCACGACAGCGTGGTGCTGCATCACCGCCTCGATGCGTTCGCGCGGGGCCTCGACCACCACCTGCAGGCGCAGCGGCTCGTGGTACCAGCGCCCATCCGGCCCTTGCACCGACTGCAGCGCCAGACCCGTCCGCAGGTCGCCGCCGTTGCCCAGCACCACGCCCAGCGTCCCCACCCGGTTGTGGATGGTCTTGGTCCCGCAGCCGAAGTGGGCGTTGTCCACGGTGGAGCCGAAGTACTGCAGGTTGATCCACGAGGCCACCACCACCGGCGCAGTGAGGATCAGGGTCAGGATGGAATTATCGGGGTCGGTGGTCCAGTCATACTCGTGGAGGAAGGCGCGGCCCTCCAGACACACGCCGCGGGTGCGGGCGCGCCGCGCCGCGACGAACGCGGCGTTGCGCGCCAGGGCCCACTCGGGGCGCACCTCCGACCAGTCGCGGGCGCGGCGGCGGATGCGGCGGCTGATCAGCTCCGGGTCGCCCTGGCCGATGCCGAGAGCCTGGGCGCGTTCCAGGCGCGTGGCGACTGCCGCCGCGCTCAGCCAGGCGCGCAACTGCTTCAGGTCGGCCTGGTGGCTGGCGGGGAGGCTGCCCCTGTCGAGCAGTCGCACCTCGTCGGTGCTGGTATCATGGACGCCGGCGACGAAGTACGTGTCCTCCGGCACGGCGAAGCCGCGCTCCGGCAACCGCGCCCGCACCTGGGGGTCGTTCAGCACGGCGGCGGCGATGCGGGCGTTGAGCGCCCCGCCGTGCCCGCCGCAGGCTCCGCAGTCCAGACCGGCCTGGTGGGGGTTGTTCTCGCTGCAGCCTTCGTGACCGGCCAGAAGGACGAGACGGCCGTAGCGCTGGCGCAGGCCCATGTTCTTGAGGATCAGCGCCGCCATGTCGCAGCGTTGCTCCACGGTGAGGCCGCTCACCCCATCGGGGTCGAGGATGAAGGCAATCTGCCCCTCGTCCTCGCGCGGCGCGGTCAGCCGGGTAAGGGCGTCGCCGACCAGGCCCAGGGCGTAGCCCAGGCCCAGCGTCTCGACGAAGGCGAACGCCGAGGACGGAGCGGTGGTCAGTTTCTTCAGCGCGCCGCGGCCTTCCCAGGCCGGCGCGGGCGACTGGGCGCGAATGTGCACAGCCGGCTTGAGCAGCACCGGGCAGCGGGCGCTCGACCCGGCGGGGGTCTGCCAGTCGAGGAAGACGGCGAAGAAGCCGGCGAAGCCGAGGGTTTCGATGGCGGGCGATTGCGCCTCCAGGTGGCGGCGCAGGATCTCCGAGCGCACATCAATGCAGAAGACCGCCTGTACCGCCGGGCGCGCGGCGGGCGGCACCGGCGGGGGCTGCAGGGCGCCCAGCATGCGCCGGGCATAGCCGTTCTCCAGGGCCTCCTGGAAGATCGCCCGCACCGATTCATCCTCGATGCTCGGGGCATCGGCGGGAGCGATGGCATGATCAGCCGTGCGTGGCTCCATCCGCGCCAGCGCCCCATCGGTGCAGACGCGGATGGCCAGCAGGTCGAGCAACGGCCCGGCCTCGCTGTCGCCGGCGGCCCAGACCTCACGGCGCAGGTAGGAGGCCCAGCCGAAGATGCCGCCCAGCAGCCGGTAGAGGTAGGCCTGGCGCTCCTCGGGGCTGACCTGCAGATCGGCCAGCACGCTCTCGATGGCCGCCAGGGGCTCGGCAGGCAACTGGGCCACCCAGGCGCGCCAGCCGCGCAAGCCACGGATCTCCAGCGAGCGATCCGCGCGGGCCGCCTCGCGCCAGGAGGCGTACAGCCCCACCGGCTGCGGGGCGCGCCCCCAGGTTGGCCCGTCGGCGGGGATCTGCGCCGCGCACCAGGTCGCGGCGTAGCGCATGGCGCGCTCGTTCCAGTGCGTGCCATGCGCCCGGTCGTACCGCTCGGCGAAGGTCAGCACCACCCCCGCCCGGCGCATCGGCGGCGGCGCCGTGCCCTCAAGGATCGCCGCGAGCAGCGCGGGGTCCTGATCGGCTCGTCGCGCGGCCAGTTCCAGATCGGCCCTGGTGAAGGCCCCGGCGCGCCAGCGCTCGCGGTAATAGGCGATGTCCGGCAGCACCCGCGCTCCCAACCCGTCGCGGATCTGGCGAGCGGCCTCGTCAATCGGCTGCCCGGCAAAACCCAGGAAGGGGTTCACGGCCACGTAATTCTCCAGATCCCACAGCGGCGGAATGCGCCGGCACACGGTCAGCACGTCCTCCAGCACCGACGGCGCGACGTAATCAATCTGCGCGGTATCAACCAGCTTCAGCACACGCGGCTCCTTTCAAGTTCAAGTGATGAGCGATGCGCACAGGTCTGTCCGGCCGCTGCGGCATTACATCTGCCGGGCATCAGGCCACGCCGGAGCGCCCCAGACCCGCTCGACCAGGCGATCGGCAATGGCGCCGAGGTAGAAGCCGTGCAGGGCGTGGACATAGAAGGCCCGTCCGGCAGCCGTCCGGCCCAGGGCCGGCAGCAGCCCGTAGACGATCCCCAGGATGAGGAAAACCGCCACCGGAATGACCGCCGCGATCCAGGCCAGGGGGCCGGCAGGCGTAGGCAGGTCGCCGAAGACGGGAGCAAAGAACTGCGCTGCGCCTTCGTAGAGGCCGAAGGCAAGCGCGGCTGCCGCCAGCGTTCCGGCCAGGGCCGCCAGGGCCGGCGCGAGAGGGCCGGCAGCCGGCGAGCGCGGGGCCTGGAAGCAGGCCACCCAGAGCTGGCCGATCGCCAGGGCCAGGATAGCCGCGAGGGCCAGTTTGCCGGACGACTGGAAGGGGTCGAAGCCGGTGATGATACTGGCCAGAGCCAGGGCGGGAACGGCGGCCAGCGTGCCGATCACCGCCAGCAGCACCGCCTGGCCGGGAGCCAGTTTGGGCGCGGGCGCCGCGCGCCGGGGCAGATCGCCGGTGCGGAGGAACGACCAGGCCTTGTAACACCCATGCCCGACCAGGTGGAGGATCGCCGCGGGGAAGGCCGCCAGCCCGATCTGCACCATCATAAAGCCCATCTGACCAACGGTGGACCAGGCCAGGGTGCGCTTCACATTGGTCTGGGCCCACATCGCCAGCATGCCCAGGGCCGCGGTCAGCGTTCCCACCACCACCAGGTTGAGCAGGGCCAGCGGCGACTGGACGATCAACGGCGCGAAGTGGAGCAGCAGCACGCCCCCGCCGTTGATGATCCCCGCGTGCATCAGCGCCGAGACCGGCGTGGGCGCCTCCATCGTCTCGGGGAGCCAGCTATGGAAGGGGAACTGGGCCGACTTGGTGAGCGCCCCGGTCACCACGAGCACGGCGACCACATCGAGGGCCAGGGGCCAGGCCACCGGGTCGCTGAGGCGCGCCAGGAACACGTTCAGGTCGAGGGTGCCCCACTGCCAGAAAATGATCGCGATGGCGGCGATGAGGGCCACATCGCCGAGCCGGCTGATCAGGAACTTCTTCCGCGCGGGAGGGATAGCCTCGTACCGGTCACGGTAGTAGGTCAGGAGTTGATGCAGGCCCAGGCTGGTAAGCAGCCAGGCGACGAACAGCGCGATCAGGTGCGTGGCAAAGACGAAGGTATAGGCCACCAGCACTGTGAAAGCCAGCCAGCGGAGGAAGCTCCGCTGCCGGGGTTCGCCATCGAGGTAGCGCAGGGCGAAGCGGTAGACCACCACGCCCACCATGGCCACGAGCATACCAAGCGTGGCGCTCAGGCGGTCGAGGGTCAGTCCGGCGAAGGTCTGCGGCTGCGGGTTGAGCGCCTGGACGACGAACATCGCCGCGGAGAGGGCAGCCAGCGCGGTGAGCAGCGGCAGGAGCGCGCGCTCCAGCCATCCAGCCTGTCGATCGTGCATACGGGTCTCCTTACGTGAACGGCAGCGGCTTGTCCTGTATGCGTTAATTATATCACGAATGATATTTCGTATATCCTCTGGAACAGGTAGTCCTGGAGGCGCCGAAGGGACGGGCAGGCCTACCCGTATGGGGAGAACAGGGCCAGGGGAAGGGGGTGGGGAAACCCGGTTTCCCCACTCCCCGCCCGCGGGCGGGTTTGGGGTCCCAGCCCTCCCAGGAAGAACCGGGGGCACGGGGCGGAGAGCGGAATAGTTCTTCAAAGACCATCCGACCTCCCCCGCCGGGGAGAGGCGCGCGGTTCCCTCCCCCAGCGGGGAAGCGTCAGGGAGGGGGCGGAGCAGGACGCGCCGCTGCCGGACGCACCGCGATACACGAAGGTGCTATAATCTGAACCGTTAGACGCAGCGCGCAAGACATGATGCCGACCGAACACGTCATCGAGACCGAGGACCTCACCAGACGCTACGGCCCGCGCGTGGCCGTGGACCGGTTGAGCCTGCGCGTGGCGCGGGGGGAGATCTTCGGCCTCCTGGGTCCCAACGGCGCGGGCAAGACGACCACCATCGCCATGCTGCTGGGCCTGGTGCGACCGAGCGCCGGGCGAGCGCTGGTGCTGGGGCGCGACGTGCAGGCCGACCCGGTGGCCGCCCTGCGCCGCGTCGGGGCAATGATCGAGACCCCGGCGTTCTATCCCTACCTCAGCGGGTATGACAATCTGCGGGTGCTGGCCCTTGCGGGCGGGCTGCCCGAGGCGCGCATCGCGGCGACGCTGGAGGCAGTGGAACTGACCGACCGCGCCCGCGACCGGGTGCGGGTCTACTCCCAGGGCATGCGCCAGCGGCTGGCCATCGCCGCCGCGCTGCTCCCCGATCCCGAACTGATCATCCTCGACGAGCCGACCAACGGCCTCGACCCCGCCGGCACCGCGGAGATCCGCGCCCTGATCCGCAGCCTGGCCGCGGGAGGACGGACCATCGTCCTGTGTTCACACCTTCTGTCAGAGGTGGAGCAACTCTGCGGGCGGGTGGCTATTCTGAAGGCGGGCCGGCTGGTGGCCGAAGGCGCGGTCGCCGAACTGCTGCGGCGCGAGCGCGGCCTGCGCCTGCGGGTGGAGGGCGACCCGGACCGGGCCGCGGCCCTGCTGGCGGCGCTGCCCTGGGTGCGCGCCGTCGAGCGCGACAACGGAGCCTTGCTGGTGGACGCGCCGGCAGAGCGGGCGGCCGAACTCAACGCCTACCTGACCCGCGCCGGGGTGCCGGTGGCCGAGATCGGGGTCCACACCAGCAATCTGGAGCAGTTCTTCCTCGAGGTGACCGGTGATAGGTAGCGCCTATCCGCATCCCCAGGGTAGCCGCGGGCCAGCCATCCATGCGGCTCGCGCCGCGCACCGACGGGATGAACATCCTTCTTGGGAGGGCGTAGCTCTCCCAAACCCTCCCACCGGGTGGGGGGATGGGGAAACCCGGTTTCCCCGTGTTCACGTGAGACGGTCATACGCATGGCGCACCACGCCGCGATGACCATGCCCTGGGAGCGCGGGCGTCCCGCCCGCGGCGCGGCTCCGCGGGCACGGTGACGGCCCCCTCCCCAGCCCGCCCCCGCTGGGGGCGGGAGTCCGGCGCCTCCCCCCAGCGGGGGGGAGGCTGGGAGGGGGGCTGAACCCTGCGCACGATGGTCACCTCAGAGGGTGGGAAACGCGGAACTGGACGAGACGATGTTGCGCAACCTGTTTGCCGCTGAATGGCTAAAGCTCCGCAAGCGCCCGCTCGCCTGGGCGCTGCTGGCGGCCTTTCTGGCCCTGCTGACACTCTACCTGGGGCTATGGGCGCTGGTGATCGCCCTGCAAGAGGGCGCCCTCAGTGGCGGCGCCCTGCGCGTCGAGGTGCTGAGCGCCGCGCAGACGGCGCAGATCAAGCGCCAGTTGAGCTTTCCGGGGGTCTTCGGGGCCGTGCTGGGCCAGGTGAACAGTGTCGGCGGCATCCTGGCGGTGATCCTGGCGGCGGGCGCGCTGGGCAGCGACTTCGGCTGGGGCACCCTGCGCGCGCAACTCATCCGCGCCCCGGCGCGGGGCCAGTATCTGCTGGCCAAGCTGCTCGCGCTGCTGCTGGCCCTGCTCTGCGGCGTCCTGGCGGGCCTGGCCGTGGGGTGCCTCATCGCCCTGATCGCCGGCGCGGCCCTGGGGCTGCCCTCCAGCCTGAACGGGGCCGACCTGCTGGCCCTGGGGGCAGGAATGCTCCGCAGCCTGTACGTGATCCTGCCCTACCTCCTGGCGACCTTCATCTGCGCGGCCTTTGGGCGCTCGGCGCTGGCCGGCGCGGGGGGCGGGCTGATCTTCCTGGCCCTCGACGTAGGCGCAGGATCGCTCGGCTCCCTGGGCATGGTCAGCGACGCGGTGCGGTTCGTGGTAAACCTGATGCTCCAACCGAACATCAACCGCCTGGTCGTAGCGAACGCGGCGCTGTTCGGGTTGGACCCCACGGTGCTGGCCAGCGGGCTGGACCTGGCGACGCTGCCCTCCCTCACCCAGGCGATGCTGGTGGTCGCAGTCTACTGCGCCATGTTCGGCTACGGCGCCTGGCGTTTGCTCACGCGCCGGGACATCACCGGGGCGGGATGAGGGGAAATGCTCCAGGCCCGAGACGTTTCAAATAACAGAACGTACGCGGTGGAGGGGTGCGGAGAGGCTGCGCCTCCCCACATACCCCTGTTCCCGCCCACGGCGGCCAGGCGGCCTGGCGCAACCCCCACGGCCCTCCCGCTTCCCCACCCCCCTGCGTGAGGGCCAGGCTCTCCTGCGGGCAAGGGCGTGGGGAAACCCGGTTTCCCCACACCCCTGCGGCCTGGTTTCACGTTCGTGGGGGAAGATGTCGAAGCGCCGCATGCGCTTATTTTGAAGCGTCGCATTCGCTTATTGGAAACGTATTCGCTCTCTGGAGACGTTCCAACTCCTGGCGCAACTCGATTACCTGGCGGCGCATCTGGAGAATGACCTCGACGCCGGCCAGGTTCACCCCCAGGTCATCAACCAGGCGCTTGATGAAACGGATCTGTTCAACATCGGCGTCGCTATACCGGCGGATATTGCCCTTGCTGCGGGCGGGGCGCACCAGCCCCCGGCGTTCGTACATTCGCAGGCTCTGTTCGTGCATACCCGTGAGTCGCGCCGCCACTTTAATCGTGTAGGTGCGCTCAGCGTTGCTCATACCGGTTGACCCTCCGTGATACGCCGCAGTTCCTCGAAGAGCGCCCGTTCGCGCGGGCTCAGGCGGGTCGGCAGCACCGCATTGACGGTCACGTAGAGATCGCCGCGCTGGTGGGCATGGTGCATACGGGGCATGCCCTGGCCGCTGAGGCGAAAGGTGCGCCCGTTCTGGGTCTGTTCGGGGATGCTGAGATTGATCGTCTTGCCCGCGAGGGTGGGCACGGCCACCTGGCCGCCGAGCAGCAGCGTATAGAGCGGGACCTCGACGCGGGTGTAGAGATCGGCGCCCTTGCGCTCGAAGCGCGGGTGGGGATGGACGCGGACGACCAGGTAGAGGTCGCCGCGTTTGCCGCCCTGCATCCCCGGCGCGCCCTCGCCGGGCACGCGCACGCGGTTGCCGGTATCGATGCCGGCGGGGATCTTCACCGTAATGGTGCGCGGCGTCCCATTGGGATTGGAGAATTGCAGGGTGCGCTGGGCGCCGGTGAAGGCCTCATCGAGGGTGATCTCGACCGGCTGCTCGATATCCTGCCCGTCCATGCGCATATTGAAGCCACCCACGCGCCCGGCGCGCCCGCCGAAGAGCGTCTCGAAAATATCGGCGAAATCAGCGCTGCTAAAATCAACCCCCGGGCCGGCCTGTTCGTAGCGTCGCCAGTCGCTGCCGAAGCGATCATACTTCTCACGCTTCTCTTTATCCGAGAGGACCTCGTAGGCCTCGTTGATCTCTTTGAAGCGGGCCTCAGCCTTCTTGTCGCCGGGGTTAATATCGGGATGGTACATCCGGGCGAGCCTGCGGTAGGCCTGCTTGATCTCCTGATCGCTGGCGTTGCGGCTGACCCCGAGCACCTGGTAGTAGTCTTTCATGGCTTTCTCATGGCGTGGAACGGATACCAACACGCGCGTCGCAGCGCGCGCGCTTGCTGCTTCCGATTGTAGAGACTTGACAGGAGCGTTGTCAAGGTTTCGGTGTTAGAGCTATGTTAGACCTCCAGGCAGCATCAAAACTCAGGAGGATTTGCGCTACCGTGAACATGCGCTCTCGGCGAGGGGTGTGGGGAAACCCGGTTTCCCCATCCCCTCACCCGGTGGGAGGGTCTGGGAGGGCGTAGCGCGCCCAGGAAGGATGTTCATCCCGTCGGTGTGCGGCTCGCGCCGCATGGATATGGATGGGGCTTATGTAAGAAGGATGGGGAAACCGGGTTTCCCCAGACCCCTGGCGCTCAGGAGGATTGGGAGAGGGTCGTTATCTTATTGGGCCTGAGACATGGGTGCAGCAGGGCTATGCGGTATGCTCCCGTCTTGTGCCGAACCGCCCCCTCCCTCGCCCTCACCCCCTGGGAGAGGGAACCGGGCGCCTCACCCCGGCGGGGGGAGACTGGGAGGGGGCAGAACGCCGCGAACGGTCCATCCCCTACGAACCATCCATGTCTAAGCCACCTGAACGTCCCACTGTGGTGAGCGGCGGTAGGGCGCATAGCTGGCGAGCTGGCGCATGAACTGTTGCAATTGTTCACGCTCCAGGGGATCATCGTAGTTGCGCACCAGGCGCCGAATCACCTCGACCAGTTCATCGCGGGGGGCATAGCGATAGACCGGCTCGCCGTGGGCCGTGGCTGCCCGCAGCAAGATTCCGTCTTCCCACAGTTCGTGCAGGGCCTGTGAAACGCTCCAGATGTCACGACACAATCGGTCGGTGATAGCCCCGGGCGTGGCTTCCATCCGCGGGTTCTCGTGAAACAGCAAGAGCAGATGCAGTTTCACGGGCGTGTCAATTGCCTGCTCCAACAGCCGTTGAACCTCTGGGTCTATCATCGACCTGCCTCCTTCCACGTCCGATTGGCCTCGATCACCGCTGGGCGACGGAATTACACCTTGCGCGCGCGCAGGCGTTATGCCGTCTGCTCCGGCAGAGCCTGCGGCGTGGGAGCACCTAGCCGGGGGGATAGGTAACGTGCAAGACCATTGCAGAGAGGTGACAACTTAATGAAGATTATACCCGATCGCTCCGCGCTCTGCCAAGGGGGGGGTTGCTTAATGTTTAGCACGCTACGGTTGTTTATTATCCACAGTTTAAGCAGGTTAAGCCCGGAGGCGCGCGGCCCGGGTCGGGGTCGCGCGACGCCGTTTCGCCGTCGCGCGAGCATCACGTATAATAGACAATAAGGGGGCTGGAGAAACCGGGTTTCCCCAGCCCCCTGCTCCACATCAACGGGATGAAAGTGGGTGGGCGGCGCCCGCCCACACCCTTCTACCGGGTCGCAGGCTAGGGAAACCCGGTTTCCCCAGCCCCCTGATCGAGGGCGGCGCCTGCCCACACCCTCCTGCGGGCGCGGGTATGGGGAAACCCGGTTTCCCCACGCCCCTGGGGCCTATGTTCACGTCAGACGGTCGTGCGCATAGCGCACCACACCGCGATGCACATAACCTGGGAGCGCGGGCGTCTCGTCCGCGCCACGACGCCGCGGGCACGGTGACTGCCCCCCTCCCCAGCCCTCCCCCCGCTGGGGGGAGGGAGTCCGGCTCCTCACCCGAGCGGGGGGAGGCTGGGAGGGGGGCTGAACCCTGCGCACGATGGTTACGTCAGCTCTCCATGCGGCTCCGCCGCACACTGACGGGATGAAAACAGGTTCTTCCTGGGAGGGCTGCGCCCTCCCAGACCCTCCCACCGGGCGAGGGTAGGGGGCAACCAGGTTCCCCCATTCCCCTGCGTAAGGGCCAGGCCCTCCCGCGGGCGGGGGCGTGGGGAAACCCAGTTTCCCCACACCCCTGGGGCCTATGTTCACCTTAGGAAGGAGAAGCAGACCATGAAGGTTCGCGTCGCGGTGCTGGGCGCCACGGGGACGGTAGGACAGCGCTTCATTCAGTTGCTCGATGAGCACCCCTGGTTCGAGGTGACGGCGCTCACCGGCAGCGAGCGTAGCGCCGGACGGCCCTATGCCGAGGTTACGCGCTGGATGCTCGATACGCCCATCCCCGAACGGCTGCGGGCCATGCCTGTGTTGAGCGAAGACGCGGCCCTGGACACGCCGCTGGTCTTCTCGGCGCTCCCGGGCAAAACGGCGCGCCCGATCGAGGAGCGCCTGGCCGCCGCCGGGCACGTGGTCTGCACCAATGCCTCGGATCTGCGCATGGATCCCGACGTGCCGCTCCTCATCCCCGAGGTCAACCCCGACCATCTGGATCTGATCGGCGTGCAACGACGGCGCCGGGGATGGAGCGGGGCGATCATCGCCAATCCGAACTGCACCGCGACCGGCCCCACCATGACCTTGCGCCCCCTGCTCGACGCCTTTGGGGTAACGAAAGTGTTGCTGGTGAGCATGCAGGCCCTCTCGGGCGCGGGCTACCCGGGGGTGCCCTCCTATGACCTGATGGAGAACATCATCCCCTACATCGGCGGCGAAGAGCCGAAGGTCGAGACCGAGCCGCAGAAGATGCTGGGCACGCTCCGCGACGGGGCGGTAGAGGCGGCGCCATTCGTCGTCTCGGCCCACTGTAACCGCGTGCCGGTGCTGGAGGGGCACCTGGAGTGCCTCTCGATCGCCTTCGCGCGCCGGCCAGCCCTTGAGGAGGTGATCGCCGCGCTGCGCGACTTCCGGGCGCTGCCTCAGGAACTCAACCTGCCCTCGGCGCCGCCGCAGCCCATCATCGTGCGCGACGAGCCGGACCGGCCCCAGCCGCGGCGCGACCGCGACGCCGGGCGGGGCATGAGCACGGTCGTCGGGCGCGTCCGCCCCTGCCCGGTGCTGGACTACAAGTTACTCTGTCTGAGCCACAATACCATCCGTGGCGCGGCGGGCGGTTCGGTGTTGAATGCCGAGTTGATGTACGCCCAGGGCCTTCTAACATGAACATGGGGGAACCTGGTTCCCCCATCCCCCCGCCGGCCGGAGGGTTTGGGAGGGCCACGTCCTCACGCAGGGGGATGGGGAAACCGGGTTCCCCCATCCCCCCGCCCGCGGGAGGGTTCGGGAGGGCGCAGCCCTCCCAAGAAGAACCTTTAACATTGAACATGGGGGAACCCGGTTCCCCCATACCCCCGCTTGCATACGTCCTGTCAGACAAGGTATTCTTCTGGTATGTACGCTACCATTGCCGACCTCACCGGCGACGCGGTGATCTACCGCGACCTGGAGCCGTGCGACCCGGCGCTGCCGCGCCTGGCCGAGCTACGCGCCCGTCTGGGCCTGCCCGCCGGTCCGCCACCGCGCAAGCGCGACGCCGCCTATGCCCGCATCGTGCGGGCCCTCGCCGACACGCTGCAGGCCGCGCGCGGCAGCGGGCCGCTCACCGCCATAGCGGTCATCGGCGACACCGACAACGACCGCCTGCTGGCCGAGCATCTGCGGCAGAGCGGCCCGCTGCCCGCCTACGCCTTCATCGGCGAGGACCGCCCCGTCGCCGCCGAGAGCCTGGTCTGGCACGGCGACACCGCCAACGCCACCCGCTGGCATCTCATCCATGCCTGGGCCGCCGAGCTTGACTGGCGCGGGGCGGACTGGGCGCGCACCGCCGTGCTGATTGACATTGACAAAACCCTGCTCGGCCCGCGAGGGCGCTCGGATGGGGCGATTGACGACGCGCGCGCCGAAGGCGCCCTTGCCGTTGCCGCGCGTCTGGTTCCCGATCTCGACGTTGCGCTGTTCCGGCGTATCTACGCCGAGTTGTGCCGGCGCGAATGGCACCCCTTCACCCTCGACAACCAGGACTACGTCGTGGCTACCGCCCTGCTGATCGCCACGGGGGCCACGACCCTCGAGACATTGCGCGAGCGCATCGAGAACGGCAGCCTGGAGGGGTTCGCCCCCTTCCTCGCCTTTGTCGAACCGGGCGTGCATCCCGCCCTGGCCCCGCTGCACGCCGAACTGCGTACGCTGGTCGCCCAGGGCGATCCCACGCCCTTCAAAGCCTTTCGTCGAGCCGAACTGACGGCCACCCTCGCGCGCATGGCCGACGGGCGGCTGACCCTCTGCGGCGACGTCTACCACCTCTGCTGGAACCTGGCGCAGCGGGGGGCATTGCTGCTGGCCGCTTCCGACAAGCCAGCCGAGTCGGCCATGCCTACCCCTGAGCAACTGGCCGCGGGCCTGCAACCTCTCCACCGCACGCCGACCCGGGTGGATTGAGGGGGCAGCCGGGGCCGCGCGCTCCCGGGCGCGGATGTCTCCTGGGAGCGCGGGCGTCCCGCCCGCAGAGACGCGACGAGAGCGTCCCGCCCGCGCTCCCAGGCATGTGAATTGCCGCTCCATGCAACCGGAAGCGCTTATGGAGATTGAGAATGTAATCCGCTATCCCGCGCTAGCCGTCGGGCTAATGGTCTTTGAGAAATTCATCCGGTATGCCACTCTAGCCGTCGGGCTAAAGCCCTCGGCTACGGGATGCGAAGCCCGCCTGCCCGGGCTAGAGCGGATTATTTTTTCAAAGACCATACGCCCTCGGCTACGGGATGCGAAGCCCGCCTGCGCGGGCGAGAGCGGATGATGTATGCAAAGACCATCAGCGCGCACCAGCTTGCGGCGTCTCGATGAGGCTTTGGTATCAATCCTCCCGCTCGCCGTCGGCCTCTCCCCCGAAGGTGGCGATCAGGCCGGCGATGAACTGCTGTTGCTCGGCAGGCGAGAGCCGCGCCTCGGGATGCAACGGCAGATAGAACCATGGTGGCATCTCCCCGTTCTGCACCAGCTTCGCCGCGTCATCACCCTCGTTGTCGGCGCGCCCCCACTCGGAGATATTAAACTCCGCGCGGCCTTCACGCACATCGCGGGCGATCAACCACGAGGCCGGAGCAATCGCGCTGTACCAGGGCCACCTGGTCTGATTGCTATGGCAGTCGCCGCAGGCGCGCATAAAGGTGGCGCGCGTCTGGGGACTATCCCAGGCCGGCTCGGCCACGACCGGGGGGTTGGCGCGATCGCGACCGATGGGCAGGAACTGGATGGCGACGAACACGACGAGCAGCGTGCCGAGCGCCCAGACGCCGATACTACGGGGGGACCAGCGGCGGGCGTCCGTTGACGGAAGCGGTCTGGCAGCCATGACGGATCCTTTCGTGAGATCACGAGCCACGTACCTGCCTCCAGCATACCGCGGCTGGATTGGAAACCTCTTGGAAAAAAGATTATGTAAAATGATGCGGGCGCCTTCCGGCGGGGAGGAGTGGAGAGCCGCAGGAACCTTCCACGACCCGCGGCGGGGGGCTGTCGGTGGTTCGCCAGACCTCCCTTGGCCGCCGCGGGCACAGAAGCGGGGCATGCGGCGGGGAGGCGCAGCCTCCCCGCACCCTCCACTGCGCAGATACTGACAGAACTCTTACCCCAACACTTCCGCCACCGCCACCGCGCCGGACGGCGCGCCGTCGAGGATCAGCGGAACCTGCGCCCCTATCCCATAGTCCTGGCGCTGCGCGTAGCCCGGTACGCCGGCGAGCTGGCCGGGTTGAGTGTAGACCTCGATCTGCCGCTCCGCCAGATGAACGATCCAGTAGCAGGAGATGCCGGCTGCCGCATACAGCCGTTGTTTGACGCCCCGATCCCGTTGCAACGTCGTGTCGGCAACTTCGACAACCAGACCCACGTCCTCCGGTCCAGGATGCCGCTCCCGGTACTGGCGGCGCTCGCCACGGACGACCACCACATCAGGTTCCGGCTCACTGTCGGCAGTGGTGATCGGTTCCTGGGCATCAACGAACCAGCCGGCTGGCGCCAGCCGCGCCAGCGCCTCACGGAGGAGTTGCGTGGTCAGACGATGCGCCGGGTTCTTCGGCATCCTGGTTACCAGCCAGCCTTCAAGCAACTCCACGGGGTCATCGTCGGTGAGGATCCCGCGCCTGACCATCTCGTGATACTGGGCTACGCTCAGGCGCCAGATGGGCGTGTCGGGGATGACAAGACTGGCCTGCAACCGTTCGGCGACGTGCTGATCCATGGTCATGGGGGGTTCTCTCTACGGTATAAGCCATGGCTCACGCCTACGTTCCCGTCAGGCTCCATGCGGCTGCGCCGCACACTAAAAGGTTATTCCTGGGAGGGCGCAGCCCTCCCAAACCCTCCCGCGAGGTGCGCGTCTCATTGTACCAGATCGGCGCCGCCATCCCCCCGCTTGAGGGCTGCGCCCTCCCAGACCCTCCTGCGAGCGGGGGGATGGGGGAACCTGGTTCCCCCATGTTCACGTCAGGATCCACCCTTAGCGCCCCATTACCGGCAGCCAGAGGTCGGTCTGCACCGTCCACCCGATCAGGGGCTGGAAGCGCGGCGAGGCCGCCGGCCCTTCGGTGACCCCGCCCGGCCCGACGCCCAGGGTCTCGCGCAGGTAGGTCCGCAGCATCCCTGCCCATGCGCCGGTGTTCGGCGCGTCGCCCCGGGGGCCATAGAGGTAGCCAGCGGCCAGCGCCGGCTGCCCGCCGAGCCGGTCGCCGCTTGGAAACAGCACCGCCAGGCCCGCGGCGCGCTCCAGGCTGACCGCGGCGCCACTGCTCCCCTGGCCCGAGCGCTGGACGGCAGCGACCAGCGGCGAGGTCGCCCGCTCGTCCAGCAGGGCGATAATCTGCGCCGCTGCCGCCTGGACGCCGGCGTCGATCCCCACGCTGTCGCGCAGGCGCAGGGCCAGGTCGCGCAGGTCCACCAGGGCGTCCTCTTCAACCGGCACGACCTGGCCGTCCAGGGTGATCAACTGGTCGTGACGCCCGTTGCCCGAGGCGTCGTAGACCTGGGCCGCCGCGCGGGCCGCAACGGTCAGGGGGCGCGTGCGCTCCCGGTCGGTCACGAGCGCGCTGCTGAGGGCGGTGGCCAGGGCGTCCACCCGCTGGCCCAGCGCTTCGACGCGGCTCAGGTCGTAGGCCGCCAGGCTGCGGGCCAGCCCGGCGCGGTAGGCGTCAATGGTGGCGCTGTAGGCCGCGACGGTGTTGCTGGCCGCCGTCGCAGGGTCGCCAGCGCCGCTGAGGGCAGGCAGGAGCCGGTCGTAGGGGCCGAGTTGCCAGATCGGCCCGGGCGAGCCGACGGCGAAACGCGCGTAGGGGGCGCTGGCTTGCAGGGCATCGAGCGTGCCCATAGAGGGGGCCTGGTAGATCACCAGGTCGAGTTGCTGGCTGCCGCCCAGCCCCGCGGCGGCGTAGGCCGCGCGCAGGTCGGGGAGGCTCATCACCGTCCCACTATCGCTTTCATCGAGGGCCAGCAGGCCGGTTGCCTGGGCCGGGGCGACGATCAGCAGGGCGGTGCGGGCGGCGGGGTAGCGCTCGCACCCGAAGCGAATGAAACCGGCCAGGGTCGCCGGGTCGGCGCTGTTGGTCTCGGGGCGCAGCCGGCAATCCGGCGCGCCGCCAGCGGGGTAGAAGCACAGCCGCAGCCCGCCAGGGCCGTACTCGTCAACCAGGCTGGCGACGCGCACGTTGGGGTGGGCCGCCGCCAGCGCCGGCAGCCGCGCGAGCTGGGTGGCCGGCAGGGCGCTGCGCGGCGCCCGCTGCGCGTCGCCGAGCGCGTTGTCGGCGGCGACGTAGATCAGCAGCGTCCAGGCCGCGCCGGGGGCGCCCGCCGCCGGGTCGCCCGGGGTAGACGCGGGCGGCTCGGCGGGCGCGGGCAACGGAGCAGGCAACAGGCGCACGGCGCGTTCAAAGTGGCTGAACCCGTACTGGTAATTCGGATCGGCCCGCGGGTCGCGGTCGTAGACGACCACGTACCAGCGGTACTCGCGCCCGTAGGCGAACGAGAAGCCGGGGGCGCTGGCGAAGCTCCCCGGCCCCAGGGTGAAGCGCAACGGATCGCGGGCCGGATCGAGCAGCGGGCCGCAGAGTTGCGCCGGCAGGCCCGTGGCTCGATCGGCCCACTGCGGGTCGTAGAGGCAAAACCGGTGACGCTCGCCCGCGCCGGCCCGTTCACTGCGCCAGGCGAAGGTTGCCGGCTGAGCGTCGGTGGCAACCACGGCGGCGAAGGGATCGGGTGTCTCCAATTGCACGTTGGCCACCTCGAAGGGCGGGAAGGTGGCATTGTCCCCGGCCCCCAGACTGGCGAGTTGCGGGCCGGCCCAGAGACCCAGACGCGCGCGTTCCAGGGCCGGCGCCGCCAGATTGGGGTGGAACCAGACCTGGTAGCGCGTCTCGGGGGGTAACGCCGGGACCGAGGCAAAGCGGTAGCCGCCGTCCATGCCCGTCGTGGCGCGGGCCACGATGGCGGCGCCGGACGCGGCAACGCGGGTGAGCAGAACATCCGCCCCGGGCGCGCCGGCGCCCAGCAGTTGCACCTGGCCCCCCACGCTCGCCGCCGGTTCGCAGACGCTGGCATTGACATCGTCGAGCCAGAGGCGTGGCGTCGCGCCATTGGAAGGGTTCAGCGCGGTGACGAGCAGCGCGGCCCGCCCCAGGGAGCGCAGGCGGGCAATGGCTGCCGGAGCGGTCACCTCCCATTCGAAGAGCCGCCAGTTGCCGTCGCCGGCGCCGGCGGTGTCGAGTTCTACGCGGGTGATCAGGCCGGCGGGATCAATGCGGTTGATCTCATACAACTCCACCTGCAACCGCTCGCCCGGACCGGTGGTGCCGGAAGCGTAGCGGTAGCTGAGTGTGCCGTAGAGTTCGGCGAGCGCGGCAGGGATGGTGATCTCCTGGCCCACCGAGGCGCCGGGAGGCGTGGCGTCGCCCGCAGCCCCGAAGAACAGCGCCCGGGGCGGCGAAACGAACACATCGGTAGCGAAGGTCCATCCCTCGCGAAAGACGCGCCAGGGGGAACTGGCCGGCGCGACGTTCACCTGCGGGTCGGCCAGGGCCGGAACGCAGCGCAGGCTGGTCTGAGCCAGCGAGGGGCGCTCCGGCGCATTGAACTGGAAAGCCGGCGGCGAAGGCGCGGGCAACTCGGGGTCGAAGAGGGTCGGCCCCTCCTGCGCCCGCGCGCGCGGCAGGCCGCTGATGAGCAGGACGCCAAGGACGAGGGTGAAGAGCAGGAAGTGTTTCATCATGGAGAACATAGTTAAGATCAAGAATATAAATCGGTATTCGCCCTCGCGCCGTGGGGCTTATGGTCTTTGAGAAATTAATCCGGTATGCCGGGCTGGCCGTGGGGCTAAAGCCCTCGACTACGGAATGCGAAGCCCGCCTGCGCGGGCTAGAGCGGAGTATGTATTCAAAGACCATAAGCCCTCGGCTATACGGGGCAAAGCCCGCCTGCGCGGGCTATACCGGATTTAATTCTGAAAACTCATATGAGAGGCGTTCGAAGGCCGCTGCCCTCCCGGAAAGCAGAGGTACCCGTTGGGATAAACGCTGCCGGGGGCCGTTCTGGTACGGATGGAGGCAGGGGCGCGGGGAAACCTGCTTTTCTCATACCCCTGCCGTGTATCCTCAGGAGACCCGAAACAGCCGCCGGAGGCGCTGCCACCAGCGCGGGGGGGTGATCCGCACCGGGATGGTCAGTGTCAGGGGGAGCGCCCCGGCCGCCAGGTGCAGGGCGATCTCCTGGGGGCCGTGGAGGCCCTCCGGGGGCAGCAGCCGCAGCGCGATGCGCCCGGTGGAGCGCGACTCGAGGGTGGCAGGCGCGGCGGCCACCTCAACCCAGGGGGTGTGGCTCCGACAGACGAAGGGCGCCTCGGGCGCGGCCAGGTTGTCAACCTCGATCAGGGCATAGGTCGGCTCCCCGGCAATGAGTGGGCGCGCTGCCGTCTCGTGCAGGCCGCGCACCTGGAGGATCGGGAAGCGGTCGGGCGCGAGGGTGTGGAGCAGGCGCCCCACCAGCAGGCGCCGTTGGAGCGCGTCGGAAGCGAGGGGGCTTTCAAGCTCGCGGGCCAGATCGCGCCGCTTGATGGCCCGCAGCCAGCGCGCGAGCACACCCTGCGCCAGCAAGGCTTCCAGTTCCTGCGCCAGGTCGGGATGCCGCAGGTCGAGATCCTCCAGTCGCGCCACGTGCCGGCCGACCACCGGCACCCCCGCCTGCGCCTGCGCTTCCCACGGGATGCTCCAGCGATGCTGGCCGCAGCGGAGGCGCAGCGCCCCGGAACGCGCCCCCGCCTTGCCCATGGCCACCACCTCCAGGCGCACCTGCGTCCCCGCGGTGATCACCCCGGCGGCCCGGCGCTGCGCCTTGCCGGCAACGCGCACCCGCACGTCGGCATCGGGATGCGCCGGGCACTCCAGTTCCCAGGACAGCGGCGTCAGCGCGGCGTTGTGCAGCGTCAGGGCCCGCGGCTGGCTCCAGACGCGCCAGGAACGCAGGGGGATGACCCCCAGATCCAGATGGTTCGGCATGACCCGCAATAACCCGCTGCCCTCGGGCGGCGCCAGCGCCGTGAGCAACACCTCGAGGGGAGGGGTGCGCGGCGGCGCCGTGAGGCGGGCCAGGCGCAGGCGGTAGCGCAGCGCCCCCAGGCCGTCGTCGGGATGGGCCGCACACCAGCCCTCCAGATGACCATCCGCCACCGCTCCGGCCAGGGCCTGGGGGGCGCGTTGCAGCGCCGTCTCCAGGTCGCGCTGGTCGCCCAGCTCCGGCCCGCCCGCGAGGAACAGGCGTCGGGGCGGCGCGGGCGCGCCCAGCCGCGAGCGCAGGGCCGCCGCGGTGGGGCAGCGTTCAGCCAGATCGAAGGCCAGGCCCGCGCGCAGCCCGTCGGCAAGCAGCGGCGCGACCCGCTCCAGACGCTCGAAGTCGAATTGCAGCGGGGCCGCCGCCGGGTCAAGGCCGGTGAGCAGTTCGTAGCAGGTGACGGCGAGGGCGAAGACATCGGCGCGTTCGTCGAAACTGCGCCCCCCAAGTTGCTCGGGGGGCGCATAGCCGGGCGTGCCATGGCGTGGGCACGACGCGCGCGGCGGGCGCCGCGTGAGCGTGTGCGCCGCCCCAAGGTCAATCAGCGCCAGGCTGCCATCGGGGCGCCGCACCAGATTGGCCGGCTTGAGATCGCCGACCACCACCGGCGGCTCGCGCGTGTGCAGGTAGGTCAACAGGTCGCACAGATGGGCCGCCCAGACCTGCACCTGGCGCCAGGGCCAGGGTCCCTGACGAGCCAGAACGCTGAGCGGCTCGCCGGGGACCAGTTCGCGGGCGAGCCAGACGCGCTGCGGCTCCCGCCCGAAGCCGTACAGGCGCGGCAGAGCGGGGTGGCCCAGCCGCCGCAGCAGCCCGGCCTCCCGGCGCAGCACCTCCTCGGCTTCGCGCCGCGCATCGGCCCCCAGGTCCTGGCGGGCGATCTTCACCGCCACCGGCGCTTCGCCGCGACGCAGATCGAGCGCCTGAAAGACCACCGCCTGGCCGCCCTGGCCGATCCGCGCCTCGAGGCGAAAACGCGCCCCCAGCACCGCGCCGGTGGTCAGTTCGCCCTGATCGAGGTGGATGTTCTGGTGCACATGAGCCATCGCCGCCTTCCCCGCCCGTGGTAGCCCTTGCACGGTGCGTGCTCGCATTGCTTTTGGGAGCGCGGGCAGCTTGCTCTCGCAGACGTGACGCGGGCGAGACGCCCGCGCTCCCAGCGCATGGGTTACCCCCCAGGGGTGAACAAGTACCTCGCGCGAACGATTGTGCCACAGAGCGCCGTCCGGCGCAAGCGCCTGCCGCCCCCGCAGGGCTGCGTGAACATAGGGAAACCGGGTTTCCCCACACCCCCGCCCGCGGGAAGGTGCGGGCGCAGCCCGTGCGCAGGGGGATGGGGACACCGGGTTTCCCCACCCCCTGCCCGCGGGAAGGTGCGGGCGCAGCCCGTGCGCAGGGGGATGGGGACACCGGGTTTCCCCACGCCCCGGCCCTCAGGTACACCTCCACGCCTTGCCGGATCCCCCCGACTTCAATGTACCTCGCACCGATATAATGACGGCGTATTCTACTCGCCCGAGCGCGCGCGCGGCAATGTCGCCCGCGCCGCCCCTCTTGCGCTCTCCGGAGGGTGAGAGGAAGACGAGGAGACCCATGCTTACACCTGGCGACGTCAAGCGCGCCTTACAACACTATGACCTCGGAACGGTCCGCTCGGTACATCCGGCATCGCATGGCGTGGTCAACGAAACCGCCTTCGTCGAAACGAGCAGCGGGCGCTATGTGGTGCGCCGGAACCAGCGGGCTACGGGATGGGGCAAGATCGAGCTGCGGCACCAGCTCCTGAACTGGCTGCGCGCCCGCGCCTTTCCCAGCCCGCGCCTGATCCCCGCGCGCAATGGCGACAACGCCGTCGAAGTAGACGGCCGCGTCTTCGAGGTCTTCACCTTTATTGACGGCGACGAGTTCAACATTGACCGCCCGGCGCACATCAGCGGCACGGGCAGTATCCTTGCCCGCTACCATCGCACCGTCGAGGACTTTCCCTACCTGCCCCCGCCCGAAGCGCCACGCTATAATCCCGGCTCGCTCCTTGGCCTGATCGAGCGCCTGATGCAGCGTGATATCATGGGCGAACTGGCCGAACCCCTGAACTGGTACGACCGCCGCGCCGCGTATCTGCGGAGCGTGCTTCCCACCGAGGCCTATGCCGCGCTGCCACACGTGCTCATCCACGGCGATATGCACCGTGATAATGTCATCTTTCGCGGCGACAGCGTGGCTGCCTTGATCGACTTTGACCAGGTTACGGTAGATGCGCGGATCGTGGACCTGGCCGACGCGCTGGTGGATTTTACCGTCGGCGCCACCCCGCCCGACTGGTTCCCCTGGGGCGTCTACGCCGGTCCCCTCGACCCGCGGCGCGCCGCGCTGCTCCTGGAAGGGTATCATACCATCGTGCCCCTGACCGACGCCGAGTGCAAGGCCCTGCCCGTGCTCGTCGAGGTGATCTGGCTCCAGGGCAACCTGCGCCGTGTGCTCGGCACCTCCGACGCCGAACCTGATTACCATCTGGAGGTGCTCCACCAGGGCCGCCGGCTGTCCCTCTGGCTCCAGGAGCATCCCGACCTCCTCGTGGTCGAGGAATGCGCATAACCGCCGTCCGTGCGGCTCTGCCGCACACCGACGGGATGAACAACGTTGTCCTGGGAGGGCGCAGCCCTTCCAGACCCTCCCACCGGGTGGGGGTGTGGGGAAACCAGGTTTCCCCATCCCCCTGCGTGAGGGCCAGGCCCTCCCGCGGGCGGGGGGATGGGGAAACCCGGTTTCCCCATCCCCCTGCGCACGGGCTGCGCCCTCCCAAACCCTCCTGCGGGTTGGGGCCCGGGTGCGCGAGCCTCCGGCCCGCGTCCACAATGGGAGACAAAGGTTGTTCCTGGGAGGGCTTTGTCCTCCCAGACCCTCCCGCGGGTCGGGGCGCGGGGAGGCGCAATCTCCCCACGCCCCGCCAGACAGGAACATAACCCAAGGAGAAGGCGTATGTCCGAGCGACAGGAGTATACCAACGAGGAATGGGCGACCCTTATCGGCGCGCCCATCGCGGTGATCGCCGCGGTGATCGGCGCCAGTCCCAGCGGGCCGATCGGCATTTCTCAGGAGGTGGCCGCCGCCGTGCGCGCCTTCGAAGACGCCGCTGAAACCCGCCGCTCCAATCCACTCATCGCCGACATGCTGGTCACCCTCCGCGATCGCTTCAGCGCCTACGTGGGCAAACACGCCGACGATCCCGCAGTCGCACAGATTGACATCTTCGCCCTGGGGCGCGATCCTGCCCGTGCCATCGCCGCTTGCCGCAAGGCCGGCGAGCTCCTGGCGCGCAAGACCCCGCCCGACGTGAGCGCCGAGGTGCGCGCATGGCTGATTGACCTTAGCAGCAAGGTGGCCCACGCCGCCATCGAGGGCGGTTTCATGGGCATGGGCGGCGAACGGGTCAACGAGCGCGAACGCGCCATCCTCGCGGAGATCGCCGCGGCCCTGGGCGCCGATGCGTGAGCGTCCCGGAGGGCCGCGCCCGCCCGGGAACATCCCCACCGCAGGGCAACCGCCTTGCCCCACGCCTCTGCCGGGTGCGACGTAACAAGATCTTTCGCCACACCCGCCCCGGCCCACAGTGAGGGGCCGGGCGGGCTATGCCTGCCCGCGAACAGCCTGCCTTCCTCCCGGCAGGCGGCGCAGCCACGGAGATACCTGGTACAATACAAGGGCTGGATCGCATCCGCCACGCGCGCGGACGCAACCGCGCCAACCGGCGCGCGCTCCATATGGACTCCGTTCCTGCCCACCGAAAGCGAGTACGCCCATGACCCACGGCTTTGAGTTGCTGCGCGATGAGTACATCGCCGAATTGAACACCCGCGCGCGGTTGTACCGCCATGCCAAAACCGGCGCCCAACTCCTCTCGCTTGAAAATGATGACGAAAATAAGAGCTTTGGCATTACCTTTCGCACCCCGCCTGCCGATAGCACCGGCATCGCCCATATCCTTGAACACTGCGTGCTCTGCGGCTCGCGCAAGTACCCGGTCAAAAAACCTTTCTTTGAACTGGTCAAGAGTTCGGTCAAGACCTTCCTCAATGCCATGACCTACCCGGATAAGACCGTCTATCCGGTCGCCTCCACCAATCTGACCGATTTCTACAACCTGGTTGATGTGTACCTCGACGCGGTTTTCTTTCCGCGCCTGACGCCCGAGGTGCTGAAGCAGGAGGGCTGGCGTTACGAACTGCCCCAACCCGACGCCCCCCTGGTCTTTCAGGGGGTGGTGTACAATGAGATGAAGGGCGCCTATTCGTCGCCCGATAGTCTGCTCTCCCGCTACAGCCAGCAGGCGCTCTTCCCCGACACCACCTACGGCGTTTCGTCGGGCGGCGATCCGCGGCACATTCCCGACCTTACCTACGAGCAGTTCAAACGCTTCCACGAAACCCTCTACCACCCCTCCAATGCGCGCATCTTCTTCTACGGCGACGATGACCCCGAACGCCGCCTGCAGGTGCTCGACGCCTACCTGAGCCAGTTCGAGCCGCTGGAGAGTCCCTCGCAGATCGCCCTGCAGCCGCGCTTCGAGACCCCTCGCGTCGTCGAGCAGACCTATGCCGCCCCGAGCGAGGAGAGCGGCAAAAAGGGCATGGTCACCGTAAGCTGGATGCTCGGCGAGGAAACCGATATGGCCCGCGTGCTGGCCCTCGATGTGCTGAGCTACATCCTGGTCGGCACCCCCGCCGCTCCGCTCCACAAGGCGCTGATGGACTCGCGCCTGGGTGAGAGTCTCACCGGCAGCGGCTACTACGATGGGCTGCGCCAGCACACCTTCTCGGTGGGGCTGAAGGGGATCGACCCCGCCGATGCGGCAAAGGTTGAGGACCTGGCGCTCCGGACCCTCGAGCGCCTGGCCAATGAGGGCATCGACCCCGACCAGGTGGCCGCGGCCCTCAACACGGTCGAGTTCGCCCTCCGCGAGAACAATACCGGGTCCTTCCCCCGCGGCCTGAGCCTGATGCTCCGCGCCCTGCACACCTGGCTCTACGACGGCGATCCCCTCGCCGCGCTGCGCTTCGAGGCGCCCCTGGAGGCGATCAAGGCCGCCGTGGCCCGCGGTGAGCCGCTCTTCGAACGCCTCATCCGCGAAACATTGCTCGATAATCCCCACCGCGTGCGCGTGGTGCTGCGCCCCGACCCCGCCCAGGCCGAACGCGACGCCGCCGCGGAGCGCGCTCGCCTCGAGGCCGCCCGCGCCGCCATGAGCGCGGCCGATCTCGAACGCCTGGTGGTTGAGACGGCCGAACTGCGCCGGCGTCAGGAGGAACCCGACCGCCCCGAGGATCTCGCCCGCATCCCCACCCTCACCATCGCCGACCTCGACCGCCACGGCAAGACCATTCCCACCGACGAGCTGCGCGTGGGCGGCGCGCCGTTGCTCTTCCACGACCTCTTCACCAACGGCGTGGTCTACCTGGACCTGGCGTTCGACCTGCGGGCGCTGCCGCCCGAGTTGCTGCCCTTCGTGCCGCTCTTCGCCCGCGCCCTCACCGAGATGGGCACCACAAAGGAAGATTTCGTGCGCCTGGTGCAGCGCATCGGCCGTGAGACCGGCGGCATCGGCGCCTCGGCCATCACCGCCACCCATGTGATCACCGGCGAGCCGGTGGGCCGGCTGCTGGTGCGCGGCAAGAGCACCCTGGCCCAGGCCGGGGCCATGCTGGCGATTATGCGGGACATGCTGCTCGAGACGCGCCTGGATGAACCGGAACGCTTCCGCCAGATCGTCACCCGCGCCAAGGCCGGGCGCGAGTCGTCGCTGGTCCCCAGTGGTAATGCCTACGCCCGCAAGCGCCTGGCGGCGCGCTTCGATGCCGCCGACTGGGCCGACGAGCAGATGAGCGGCATCAGCGGGCTGTTCTTCGTGCGCGAGCTGGAGCGCCGCGTCGCCGAGGACTGGCCCGGCGTCCTGGCGCGCCTCGAGGCGCTGCGCCGCTCCCTCGTCAATCGCGCGGCGCTGGTAGTCAATGTGACCGTTGACCGGCGCGGCTTCAACGCCATCGAACCGGCCCTCGACGACGTTCTCGCCGAGTTGCCCACCGCGCCCTACGCGCCGGCCGCCTGGCGCGTGGCCGAGGATGGCCCGAATGAGGGCCTGATCATCCCCGCCCAGGTCAACTATGTCGCCAAGGGCGCCAACCTCAAGGCCCTGGGCGTCAATGTCGGCGGGGCGGCGAGCGCGGTCACCCGCTTCCTCTACAACGCCTACCTGCTGGAAAAGATCCGCGTCCAGGGCGGCGCCTACGGCGCCAGCAGCAGTTACGACCGCAGCACCGGGATATTCGCCTGGACATCGTACCGCGATCCCCACCTGCTGCGCACCCTGGATGTCTATGATGGCACCGCCGCCTTCCTGCGGAGCGTCGAACTGGATCGCCTGACGGTCGAACGCAGCATCATCGGCACGATTGGCGACCTGGACGCCTATCAGTTGCCCGACGCGCGAGGCTATACCGCCCTGGTGCGCCACCTGACCGGCGTCAGCGACGCGTACCGCCAGAGCATCCGCGAGCAGATCCTCGACGCTACCGCCGCCGACTTCCGCGCCTTCGCCGATGCGGCAGAGGCCGCCAGCGCCCACGGCGCCATCGCCGTCCTCGGTTCAGCCGAGGCCATCGCCGCCACCAACCGCGAACGCCCGGGTCTGTTGCAGCCGGTGCAGGTCTTGTAAGATACGCGTGCACTGCGCGGCCTTTTGCGTACTTGCATCTGCAATGAGATACAAAAGGTTGTCCCGGGAGGGCTACGCCCTCCCAGACCCTCCTCCGGGCAGGGGTGCGGGGAACTCTGCTTTCTCCCCTCCCCCGGTGGCGGAGGGTGAGGGAGGGGGCGGTGGTAGTGGGCGGGCGCTGCCCGTCCACTACCTCCCGCGGGCGGGGGCCTGGGTGCGCGGGCCTCTGGCCCGCATTCGCACGGCTATGCAAACGAAGCGTCGTCATCGAAACAGGAGCGCCTCAGCTTGGCTCGCGAACAGGACCATTCGTATCCTACCGACGTGTTCGGGCTGCCCGAGGGCCTGCTCGCCGCCATCGTCGCCGCGCTGCTGCTGGTCGGTGCCTTCGCGCTGCACGTGTTCGCCACCCCCATGCCTCCCGCCGAGCGCTGGGGCAGCCTGACCGCCTTTAGCGTTCTGGCCCTGGGGCTGACCCTGCCTGGCTGCGCGGCGCTGTACGACGGGCTGGGGCGCGTGGTGCGGCGCGACCGGCGCGCCCTGGCCGCGCTGCTGGCCGTGGCGCCCACCCTCTACGCGGCCTACGCCCTCGCGGTGCGCGAACTGACCGCCGTGGGGCTGCTCTCGGCGATCCTCCTCACCGTGGTGCCGGCCCTGGCCTTCGGCCTGGCCCGCGAGCGCCGGCAACCCGCCCTCGCCGACGCCGTGGCGCTGACCTACCTCGGCCTGACCCTGGGCCTGCGCCTCGTTCCACCGCTCACTCTGCCGCAGCAGGGCGGGCTGGTGGGCTTCTTTTCCCTGGCTACGGCCCCGCTGCTCCTGATCCTCTTCGCGGCCAGGGGATGGCCCGGCCTGGGCTTCACCTGGCGCCTCAGCGGGCGCGAGCTGCGCGACGCCCTGGCCGCGGGCCTGCTGGCCACCGTTCTGGCCCTGGGCGCCAATACACTGCTGTATGGAATCCGGCCCGCTGGCGGCCTGCCCAGCGCCAGCTCATTCATTATGTCAATTATCAACGGCTACTTCTTCGTGGCCCTGCCCGCCGAACTGCTCCTGCGCGGCGGCGCGCAGAACGGCCTGGCCCGGGCCGTGGCGGGCCGCGCCGGCCCCCGCGCGCCGTGGCTGGCCCTTGCCGCAGCCACGGCCCTCTCGGCGCTGGCCGGCATCGCGCCGGGCGGGTGGCCGCTGGGGCCGGTCGCCGGGGGTATTGCCGGCCTCGCCGCCGGCTGGAGCTACATCCGCACCGGCAAACTCACTGCCTCCGCCCTCGCCAGCGGGCTGGTGGTCCTGGGAGTGAGTCTGACGTGAACATAGGCTGCTGGAGCAGGGGCGTGGGGAAACCCGGTTCCCCCATACCCCCGCCCGCAGGAGGGTTTGGGCGGGCGCAGCCCGTGCGCAGGGTGTGGGGAAACCGGGTTTCCCCACGCCCCCGCCCGCGGGAGGGCCTGGCCCGCTGGGGGAGGGAGTCCGGCTCCTCCCCCCAGCGGGGGGAGGGTGGGAGGGGGGCTACGGCGCCGTATGCGCTTATTTGAAACCCCTTCCACCGGGTACATCTAAAACCGCGCAGCGAAACCATGCCTGAGAGCGAGAAGGAGACCCCGTATGACCGTCGCGGCCACGTCGCCGATTGACGACCGTCGTGAACTGATCGGCTGGTACTTCTACGACTGGGCCAACTCGGCCTTCTCGACCACCGTCGTCACCGTCTTTCTTGGGCCGTTTCTCACCTCCATCACCGAGGCCGCCGCCGACGAGCGCGGTCTGGTCTATCCCCTCGGCATCCCCGTCGCCGCCGGCGCTTTTTTCCCCTACATGGTCTCGCTGTCGGTTCTGCTCCAGGTCTTCTTTCTGCCGGTCCTGGGGGCCATCGCCGATTATTCCCACGCCAAGAAAGGCATGCTGGCAACCTTCGCCTACATCGGCGCGGTTGCGACGATGCTGATGTACTTCCTGGACGGCAACCGCTACTTCCTCGGCGGGCTGCTGTTCCTGATCGCCAACCTCTCCTTCGGCGCCTCCATCGTCTTCTACAACGCCTTTCTGCCCGAAATCTCCAGCCCCGACCGGCGCGACGCCGTCTCGTCGCGGGGCTGGGCCATGGGCTACCTGGGCGGTGGCTTGCTCTTGCTGGCCAATCTGGTGTTGTTCAGCAACCGCGAGGCGCTAGGCCTGCCGACCGACCTGGCCGTGCGCATCAGTCTGGCCTCGGCGGGGACGTGGTGGGCCATCTTCACCGTCATTCCGCTGCTCACCCTGCGGCGCCGCGAGCCGTTGAAGCGACTCCCGCCAGGGGAGCAGTACCTGACCATCGGCTTCAAACAACTGGCGCGCACCTTCGGCGAGATGCGTCACTACCCGCAGACACTGCTGTTCCTGGGGGCCTACCTGCTCTACAACGACGGCATCCAGGCCGTCATCGCCCTGGCCTCGCAGTTCGGGGCGCAGGAACTCGGCCTGGATCAGGGGATTCTGATCCAGGCGATCCTGATGGTACAGTTCGTGGCCTTCTTCGGGGCCCTGGCCTTTGGCTGGCTGGCGCAGCGCATCGGCTCGAAGCGCGCCATTCTCCTCAGCCTGGTCATCTGGGGCGGCGTGGTGATCTACGGCTATTTCATGCCCGCGGGGGTGCCGGCGCAGTTCTTCCTGCTGGCGGCGATCATCGCCGTGGTGCTGGGGGGCAGCCAGGCCATCAGCCGCTCGGTCTTCTCGCTGATGATTCCGAAGGGCCAGGAAGCGGAGTACTTTGGCATCTACGAGGTGAGCGAGCGGGGCACGAGCTGGCTGGCGCCCTTTCTCTTCGGGCTGGCCTACCAGTTCACCGACAGCTACCGCGTCGCGATCATCTCGCTGATCATCTTCTTCGTGGCGGGGTTCGCCCTGCTGCTCTTCGTGGACGTGCGGCGCGCCGCCGCAGCGGCGGGCAACGTGGCCCCCGCGCATGGGTAACGCCGGCCCGGGGCATTTACCGTCGCGGCGGAGATCGGCGGCGCCTACCGGCGCCGCGCTCGACCATGGTCTGCCAGGCGGCATCGGGATCGGGGGGACGGGCGAGCATCTGGTCGCTCACGCGGTGGGCCTGGGCATCGTTGAGCATGGCCAGTTCCCGTTCGCGCTCCTCGGTTTCGGGGCTGAGCTGAGCATACTCGCGCCAGACGCGCCAGAGCAGGACGATCAGGCCGACCAGCGCCAGGGCGGCCAGGCCAAAGAGCAGGTAGAGCGTCATCGACGCCCCTCCTGGCGCTGCTTGAAGAAGATCCCCGCCGCCTCGGTGCGGTTGCTCACCCCGAGTTTCTGGTAGATATTCTGGAGGTGGAACTTGACCGTATTCTCGCTGACGTTGAGGCGCTGGGCGATCTGGGTATTGGTCAACCCCTGGGCCACCAGCGAGAGCACCTCGGCCTCGCGCTCGGAGAGATCGGCGGCCGGGCCGGGGCGCTGCCGTTGCTGGCGCAACCAGCGCCGGGCAGCCTGCGGAAAGACCAGTTGCCCCTGGTAGACCTGGCGGATGCAGGCCACCGTCTGTTGGGGCGGCTCGGTCTTCAGGGCAAAGCCATCGGCTTCGGCTTCGAGGGCCGATTGGATGGTGTCGCCATCGTAGAACGCCGAGAGCACCAGCACCTTGGCCGGCAAGCCCTCGGCGCGAATGCGCTGCAGGCACTCCAGACCGCTGACCGTGGGCATCTGCAAATCGAGCACCACCACATCGGGCCGCAAGGCGCGCACCGCCTCGAGCACCTGGTCGCCGTCGCCAGCGGTGCCGACCACCTCGATATCGCCCTCGGCCTCGATCAGCGAGCGCAGCCCTTCCAGCACCAGCGCGTGGTCATCGGCAAGAAAAACTCTAATCATTTCTTCCGTAGGGCACCTCAACCCGCACCCGCGTACCCGACCCGGGGGTGCTCTCGATGCTAAAGCTTCCGCCGAGCAGATGCACCCGCTCGCGCATCCCCTCCAGACCGAAGTGCCCGGCCAGGGGTCGCTGCATCACCGCGGCGACATCGAACCCCTGGCCATCATCGCACACCTGCATCGTGATCCGGCGCCCGTCACAACTCAAGGTCACCCGATGGCGCCGGGCCTGCCCGTGACGCGCGGCATTCGAGAGGGCCTCTTGCAGAATCCGGTAGAGTGAGATTTTCACCGGCAGCGGCACGCCTGGCAACTCGCCCAGGATCTCCAGGCTGACGGGATTGCCGGTCAACTCTTCGTGCTGGATCACCAGACCTTCGAGGATGGAAACCAGATCGCGGCGCTCGAACTCGGGCGGGCGGAACGCGCCCATGAAATTGCGGATCTCGTTGAGCGCATGCTCCAGTAACCCGATGCTGCGCTTGATACGCAGCAACTCGTCATCGAGCGGCGGCTGCTGCTGCGCCAGGCGTCGTTGCACCACGTACAGTTGCGACAACGCGGCGAAAATATTCTGAACCGGACCATCGTGAATGTCAAGGATGATCCGGCCCACTTCGCGCTCAGCAATCTCCAGGAACCGCCCGGAGGTTTCTGTGTTCCCGTTGTCCGGTTGCATGCTTGTCATGGCTGCGCCGCCTTTCCAGACATGTGTACATATTATACACTGCACCGGAATGCGGCAACACCGGCCCCCACGATCCCCCTGGGTAATGATTTCTTAACTTTAGAGTGAGGCATGGTTTCGCTGCGCGGCCCGGTCCGTCCCCGTTGGAACGAGGTGGGGCAACCGGGTTTCCCCAGACCCCTCCCTGGAACTTTTCTCACTCCTCACTCCTCTATCCTCCTCCTGGTTTTTCGCCCATGCCGTGCTATCATGCCTCACAGCCAGTTCGGCATACCGGACTAATTTCTCAATAACTATCAGCCGTCCATGCGGCTCGCGCCGCACACCGCCGGGTGGTGTGGGGAAACCCGGTTTCCCCACACCCCTGCGCACGGGCTACGCCCTCCCAAACCCTCCCGGGGGCGGGGGGATGGGGGAACCTGGTTCCCCCATGGTCACGTTCGGCCCCACGCGCGGGGCGCACACTGCCCGATGCACATAGCCTGGGATCGCGGGCGGCCCGTCCGCGGCGCGGCTCCGTGGGCACGGTGCCGGCCCCCTCCCTGACCCGCCCCCGCCGGGGGCGGGAACCCGGCACCTCCCCCCAGCGGGGGGAGGCTGGGAGGGGGGCTGTACGCGGTGAACGATGGTCACCTCAGGAGAGACGCATGCACGCCTGGAGACACCCTATGACCCTCACAGACACGCTGCCAATTGTGATGCCGGCCAGTCATATCGCCGGCCCGACCCAGGGGCAGTGGACCTATGCCGACTACGCCCGGCTCCCCGATGATGGCCAGCGCTATGAAGTGATCAACGGAGTGCTATATATGACACCCGCGCCCGGCACTGAACATCAGGGTATCAGCGCTCGCCTTGTGACGTTCCTGATGCTTCATGTTGAGCTAAAAGGACAGGGACGGGTCTTTGCGGCTCCCACCGACGTGGAACTGGCCCCCGGATTTGTGGTCCAGCCCGACGTGCTGGTGATCGGCGCCGCCCGGCTGCACCTGATTACGCCGAGCCGGATCGTTGGCCCGCCGGACCTGGTGGTGGAGGTGACCTCGCCTGGCACGGCCGGCTACGACCGCCGCGAGAAACAAGACGCCTATGCCCGCGCCGGCGTGCCCGAATACTGGATCGCCGACCCGCATGCGCAAACCGTCGAGGTGCTCATCCTGGAAGCCGACGCCTATCGCTCGCAGGGGGTGTTTCGCGGCCAGGCCCGGCTGCCCTCGCGGGTCATCGCCGCCTTCCCGGTTCCGGTGGCGCAGTTGTTTGGGCCGTAGTCGCCACCCCCGCCCGCGGGAGGGTCCGGGCGGGCGCAGCCCTCCCAAACCCTCCTGCGGGCGGGGGGATGGGGGAACCAGGTTCCCCCATGGTCACGTGAGACGGTCATGCGCATGGCGCACCACGCCCAATGACCATGACCTGGGAGCGCGGGCGGGACGCCCGCGCCACGGCTCCGCGGGCACGGTGACCGCCCCTTCCCTGACCCTCCCCCGCTGGAGGCGGGAACCCGGCGCCTCCCCCCAGCGGGGGGAGGCTGGGAGGGGGGCTGAACCCGGCGAACGATGGTCACCTCAGGAATGGTTCAAAACCTGCAGTTTACGCCTGACAGTCCGGCGGGGAGGTGTGGAGGGGCCGGGCCCCTCCACATCTCCCCCGTGGTCAAGTAATACACGCCTAAGGCGTAGGGTTCACCCCCAACCGCCCGAGCAGCACCCGGTACGGATCAGGGTTGTCCGGGTGCCATTCGAAGCGCGCGCGCTCGAACCACTGCACGGTCAGCGCGCGCCCCTCGATCGTCTCGGTCTGCGGCTCGCTGAGCGGCAGGCCGAAGAGCGCCAGGTTCTCGGCCAGGCTGTAGCCGCGCCGCCCGTCGAACTCCAGGCCCCGGCCACGGAAGTAGCTCAGGAACGGCTCGCAAAGGCTGTGGCCGGTTTCGGCGAAGTAGAGGCAACCGGCGGGCGCCCCGCTCACCCGCCCGAACTGCTGCCAGTCGCGGCCTTGCCGCGTCAGTACTTCGGCGCCCAGGCGCCCCAGCAGTACGTCGTAGGGCCGCGGGTTCTGCGGATGCAGTTCCAGCCGGTTGCGTTCAAACTCCTGGGCCTGCACCTGGCGCCCTTCGATGGTGACACTGCGCTGCGGCCCGATCGGCAACCCGAAGACCGGCAAGCCCCCGTTCTCGCGCCAGTAGGCCAGCAGGCGCCCGCACACCTGGTGCCCTGTCTCGGGGAAACTCTGGCAATCCGCCGGAGCCGGCTGCGGCGGGGGCGCGGCCTGGCCCGCCTCGCGACGGAAGCGGTCGCTCAACTCGCGGGTCAGGCGCAGGTACAGGTCCCCATACTGCTCACTTGGCTCGATGTGGCTGCCCTCGTAGAACTCGTTGAAACTGGTCAGCACCACTGCCTGCGCGTTGCGATCGATGGCCGTCTGCCAGGTGCTGCGGTAGTACTCGCCGTTCTGCCGATCGCGGGCGTGCCCGCTGCGGATGCGCAGGTCGTCGTACCCGGGCATCACCGTGGCGACGAAGGGCCGGTTCTGCCCGTTGGCGCGGTTCCACTGCTCGAGCCGGCTCGCGTACGAGGCCATGGCCGCGCCGGGCCGGCGCTCCCAACTGATGTCGAAGTAGTACAGCGCGTCGTAGACCTCCAGATAGCCGAAGTTGTCCGTGCCGCCGAACCAGAACTGCTCGCGACCCGGATCGGCGCGCGCGCGCAGATCGCGCCAGGCGCCCACCCCACCCAGGGCGGGCGGGTTGAACCAGAACACCACCGGACGGCCCTGGTAGCGCAGGTAGTTCGGCTGGCCGAAAAAGTCCCGCTTCAACACCTCAATCGCCCGCGCCAGGCCCTCGACGCTCCGCAGGGGCCCCCAGGCCGAATGGTCGGGGATGATCGCCACCTGCAGGTCGCGGCCGCCTTCGCGCGCCAGTTCGATCAGCCGGCGGCAGCGCTTGTTCAGCCGCTCTTCGTCGGGGCCGTACCAGGTGCACACCAGGGCGTCAATGCCCGCGTCGTCGGCCTGCTGCACGTGGCGACGGATGGCCTCGTCGTCGCCGCCGCTGTAGCGCGGCGCCGGCAGGTCGCTCATCCGGCTGTACGACCAGTCGGAATGCTCCCACCAGGGGTAGTAGAAGGCCATGATCGGTCGCTCCGAGGCCGCCCGCGCCGGCGTCGCCAGGGGCATCATCAGGCCGACCAGGAGCGCCAGGATCAGGATTGGCGCGAGTCGCTGAAGAGAGCGATGGCAAGGCATACTGGCTCCTCGTTGGAGATGGGGTTTCCTGGGAGAGCGAAGCCCTCCCCGACCCGCCCGTTGGTCTGGACAATTCCCCGGCATTCTACCCGTTTCCGCGCCCACGGGCGCTAGCCCTTCGGTCCTGTTCCGGGTCCTACGTAAGTGTTGACATTTCTCCCGGAAGCGCGGGCATCTTGCCCGTGGAGACGTGACGCGGGCGTCCCGCCCCCGCTCCCAGGCGTGTGGGTTATCCCAGGTGTGAACAGGTACGCTCCTCCCGGCTTTCCCACCTCGCGCCGATCTGCGGTATGATAGAAGGAACAATCGCCAACCGGACCAGCAGGAGATCCCCCGATGCTCACCGACCGCGCCCGTGAGACGCTCTACGCCTGGGTCGCCGCCGATAGCCTGCGCAAACACTGCGAGGCCGTGTCGGCCTGCATGGTCCACTTCGCCCGGCAGGGCGGCGCGGACGCCGACCTGTGGGGCGCCGTGGGCCTGCTCCACGATATGGACTTCGAACGCTACCCTGAGATGCCCGCAGATACCCCGGAGGTGCACGCGCTGTCGCGCGCCCTGATCGCCGGCGAACCGGCCCCCGACACGCTGCCCGGGCATCCCTTTTATGGCGTGAAGTATCTGCGCGAGGCCGGCTGGTCGCCCGAGGTGCTGCGCGCCATTCTCAGCCATGCCGATTACAGCGGCATCGCCCCCGAGTCGCCCCTCGAGCGCACGCTCTACGCCGTGGACGAACTGAGCGGTTTTGTGACCGCTGTGGCCCTGGTGCGCCCGGACAGGTCCATCCACAGCGTCGAAGTCGCGTCGGTGAAGAAGAAGATGAAGGATAAGGCCTTTGCCGCCAAGGTGAGCCGTGAGGGTATGCGTCATGGCGCCGAGGTGATCGGCATGCCCCTCGATGATCTGATCGCCGAGGTCATCGCCGCCCTGCGCGCCGCCGCGCCGCGCCTGGGGTTGCAGGGCGCGGCTTGAGGCCCCCCGCCCGCATGATCTCGTGATGATGCTTCCCCGCCACATCTGGCCGGATACGGCGACCATCAGCGATGGGCGGCTCCACCTGGGCGGCTGCGACGCGCGGGCCCTCGCCGCCGCCTATGGCACGCCTCTCTACGTGTTCGACGAGGCCACCCTGCGCGGCGCGATGCGCGCCTACCTGGCGGCCTTCCGGCGCCAGGACGCGCCCTTCGGGGTCCACTACGCCGCCAAGGCGCTGCTCAACACCGCCCTGGCCCGGATCGTCGCCGAGGAGGGGTTGGGGCTGGACGTCGTCTCCGGGGCCGAGTTGCTGGTGGCGCGGCGCGCTGGCGTGCCCATGGAGCGGGTCCATTTCCACGGCAACGCCCCCGGCGACGCGGAACTGGAGCGCGCCGTGGCCTGGGGCGTTGGCGCTGTGGTGGTTGACAACCTCGATGAACTGGAACGTCTCGCCGCGCTGACGGCCGGCCGCGAGCGGCCCCAGGGCGTTATGCTGCGCGTGGCGCCGGGCATCGAAGCGCGCACCCACCCCTCCATCGCCACCGGCGGCGCCGACTCGAAGTTCGGCCTGCCCCCCGCGGCCCTCGACGCCGCCGCGACGCGGCTGCGCGCCTGCCCTGGCCTACGCTTCCTGGGGCTGCACGCCCACATCGGGTCGCAGATCTTCGATCTGCAACCGCTCCGCGCCGCCGTGGCCGTTCTGGTGGATCTGGCGGCGCGCCTCCGCGACTGCCACGGCCTGTTGGTGGAGGAACTCAGCCCTGGCGGGGGGCTGGGCGCGCCCTACCTGGCCGAAGAAGCCGCGCCCGATATCGCAGCCTACGCCGCGGCCCTGTGCGCCAGCCTGCGCGACCGGTGCGCCGCCCGCGCCCTGCCGCCGCCGCGCCTGACCGTCGAACCGGGGCGCTCGATCGTCGCCCGGGCCGGCGTGGCCCTCTACACCGTGATGGGGCGCAAACTGGCCGCCGATGGCACAACGCGGTACCTCCATATTGACGGCGGCATGGCCGATAACCCGCGCCCCGCGCTCTACGGCGCCCGCTACACCGCCCTGCTGGCCAACCGCGCCGCCGCGCCCCCCGGGCCGCCCGTCAGCGTCGCCGGACGCTCCTGCGAGTCGGGCGATGTGCTCCTGCGCGAGGTCGCGCTCCCTCCCGCGCAACCCGGCGACCTTCTGGCTGTCGCCACCGCCGGGGCCTATACCCTTAGCATGGCCAGCACCTACAATCTGGCGCCCCGGCCCGCCGTGGTGCTCGTGGCCGCGGGGCGCGCCCGCCTCATCCAGCGCCGCGAGACCGAAGATGACCTGCTCGCCCGCGATGTGCCCTTGTGAGGCGTGCGGAAACCGGGTTTCCCTCTTCCCCTCCTCAAGGTAGGGGTCCGGGGAAACCAGGTTTCCCCGGACCCTCCCCGGAGTGCGGGGGGGGCGGGCGACGCTCTTCCAGGAACACCCTTGCGCGTCCCGTTGGGATGCGGCGCAGCCGCCCACCGGCTACAACAACAAAGACACGGTGTAGATCACCAGCCCCGCCAGACCACCCACAACGGTGCCATTGATGCGAATAAACTGCAGGTCGCGCCCGATGGCCAGTTCGACCTTGCGCGTCACCTCGGCGCTCTCCCAGGAACGGACGGTCTGGGTCACAAAATCGCCGGCCGCCCGCCCATAGCGTCGCACCAGGTAGCGCACCAGTTCCTCGGTCCAGCCCTCGACCCGCACGCGCCATTCCGGGTCGCGTTCGAGCACATCACCGACGTGGCTGAGCCCCCGGGCGATGGAGAGACGCAGCGAGGAACCCGGCGTGGCGCTCTGCATCAACAGGTTCGCCTTCACGTCCTGCCACAGGTTCCCGGCCACCTCACGCAAGCGCGGGTGTTTCAACAACTCGTGCTTCAGTTCCTCGCCCCGCGCGCGAACGGCGGGATCGTACTGCAAATTGACGATCCAGGCATCGAGGGTGTTGGTGAACTGCTCGTAGAGCGGGTGATCGGGATTCTCGCTCAGTTCGGCCAGGATCTTCCGGGCGCCATCGAGCAGCCGCTCATAGATCTTCTGGTCCACGATGCGCGGCACCCAGGGGGGCAGTTCACCGGCGATGCGCCTGCGGATCAACTCCTGGTTAGCCTCGATCCACTCCGTCAGCACGCGCGCCAGTTGCAGCAGCACGTCGCGCTGGCGATGCTCGGCCACCACGATACCCAGGAATTGCGCCGCCAGCGATGTGGCGGGCACGGCCCCCAGGCGCTCGATCAGGGTGCGCTGGAGCAGCGCGCCGACTTCCTCATCGTTCACGACGCGCAACAGACCAGCCACGCTCTCGGCAACCACATCGGCAGCCTGCATGCTGCGCCGCGGATCGCGCAGCACCTGGGCGATGCGCCCGGCGACGTCCTGCCGGCGCAAGCGATCCGCGATGCGTTCGGGATCGAGGAAGTTCCGCTCGATGAAGCGCCCCAGGCTCTCGGCGATGCGCTCGCGGCGCCGGGGGATGATCGCCGTGTGGGGGATGGGCAAGCCGAGCGGATGGCGGAAGAGTGCCGTCACGGCGAACCAGTCCGCCAGGGCGCCAATCATCGCCGCTTCGGAGAAGGCGCGCACAAAACCCACCCACGCCCCCAGATCGCGGTAGATGGTCGCGATCACGAACACGATGGTGACCAGCACCAGCAGGCCCGTCGCCAGGCGCTGCATTCGCCGCAGCTCCGCGGCGCGTTGAACATCGTCCATATGCGAGTATGTCTTGTGCCGGACTGGATCAGGGGTGAGGGCAAATCTGGTTTCCCCCCACCGCTCCAACCGGATTCATCCACTTCAGCCGTCCATGCGGCTCCGCCGCACACGAACGGGATGAACATGAGGTTGTTCTTGGGAGGTCTTTGCCCGCCCAAACCCTCCCACGAGGCGAAGGGATGGGGAAACCTGGTTTCCCCATCCCTCTGCTTGCGGGCTGCGCCGGCTCAAAACCTCCCGCGGGCGGGGGCGTGGGGAAATCCGGGTTGCCCATGCCCCTCCAACCGGCTCCGTTCACGTCAGCCGTCCATGCGGCTCCGCCGCGCATGAACAGGATGAACATAGGTTCTTCTTGGGAGGGCGCAGCCCTCCCAAACCCTCCCACCGGGTGGCGATATGGGGAAACCCGGGTTCCCCATCCCCCTCCAACCGGCTCCATTCACGTCAGGCGCCGCTGCGGCTGCGCCGCGCAATGACGGGAGGCAAAGGGGTGTTCCTGGGAAGGCGACGCCCGCCCAGGATGGAAGGCCACAGGAGATTATACCGCGTCTCGGTTGCTTCGCGTGGAACGGCCACACCCGAAGCATACCTTACGATATCGTTATCTGACACGCGCACCAGGACCGGAGCCGCCCTGGCGGCGGCACGTCACAACCCTACGCGCCATGGGCGGGAGGAGGATCGGCAGGGATCCACACCCCCGGATGAGCATATCGTTATCCGGGGCGACTTCGCATGCACGAAAGCCCTGGCTATAATGGCCACGGTTCTCCCAAAAAGCTTGCTTCCGCTGCTCTGCTCCGGTTCAACAAGGAGGATCCGGTGTTGGCCACCCCGTCGCTCCTGGCGCCGACACGTCCAGGCTTCGGCCTGCGGCGCCTGCTCCTCGCCCTGCTCCTTGCTCTGCCGCTGCTGCCCCTGATGAGCAGCCCCATCACCGCGCTCCGCCCGCGACCCGTGGGAAACGGCGCGCCGGTTAGCCTGGCATCCACACCCCCCCATGCCACAGACCGGCCCGACGTGCGGCGCCTGCTGGCCCCGCCCGGCTACCATCCCCGGGCCAGCGCCGATGGCTACCGCGCGGCCAACCCCCGCCAGGGCTGGGGCGTGAGCTTTGCTCCCAACGGCACGGTGAGCCTGCGGCCCGACCGGGGGGCCGTCTGGCGCTGGGGACTGCGCCTCGCCGCCTATGGCTACAACGCCCCCCTGCCGCTCACCCGACCCCTGCACGGAAGCGCCAGCGGCCCCCAGATGCGCTACACCTGGGACGGGACCATCACCGAGTGGTGGGTCAACCGCCCCGATGGCCTCGAACAGGGCTTTACCCTGAAGCGGCGGCCACAGGGCGCCGACGGGCGGACGCCGCTCCGTCTCTGGCTCGCCATCCAGGGCGACCTGCGCCCGACGCCGGCTGAAGACGCGGTGCGCTTCGTTGATCGCGCCGGGAACCCGGTGCTACACTACCATACCCTGCGGGCCTGGGACGCAACCGGGCGGGAGGTGGCCGGGCGCATGGAGGTGCGCGACGGGTATGTAACCCTGGTCCTTGACGATGCCGCGGCCATCTATCCGGTGACAATCGACCCCACCGTGCAGACCGCCTACCTCAAAGCCTCCAACGCCGGTGCGAACGATGAATTCGCCTACACCGTCGCCGTTGACGGCGACACTATCGTCGTCGGCGCGCGCTTCGAAGATAGCGGCAACCCCGCCGACCCCAACGACAACAGCGCCCAGGACACCGGCGCGGTCTACGTCTTTACCCGAAGTGGCGCGACCTGGACCCAGCAAGCCTACCTCAAGGCCGCCATTCGCGATCCCGGAGATGACTTTGGCTTCGCCGTGGCCATTGATGGCGACACCATTGTCGTCGGCGCCTCGGGTGAGGAGAGCGGCACCGGCGACCCCAACGACAATAGCCGCACCGACTCCGGCGCGGCCTATGTCTTTGTGCGCAACGGGAGCACGTGGTCGCAGCAGGCCTACCTGAAACCCAGCAATCCCGACGTGTCCGATCTGGCGGGCCGCTCCGTGGCCATCTCCGGCGATACGATTGTTGTCGGCGCGTACAACGAAGACAGCAACGGTAGTTCGCCGAACGACAACAGTGCCAGCAACGCCGGCGCGGCCTACGTCTTCGTCCGCAACGGCGCCGTCTGGTCGCAGCAAGCCTACCTCAAGGCCGCCAACGCCGGCGCGGAGGACCTGTTCGGGCGTTCGGTCGCCATTGATGGCGATACCATAGTCGTTGGCGCGCCCTATGAGGATAGTAGCGCCTCCGGCAACCTAAATGACAATGGCGCCAACAACTCGGGCGCGGCCTACGTCTTCACCCGCAGCGGCACAAGCTGGACCCAGCAGGCCTACCTCAAAGCCGGCAACATTGGCCTGGGCGACCAGTTCGGGTACGCTGTCGCGCTCAGCGGCGCCACCCTCGTTGCCGGCGCGCCGGGCGAGGGCGGCTCCGGCGCTGTCTACGTCTTCACCAGCGGCGGCGCAACCTGGACCCAGCAGGCCTACCTCAAGGCCGCCAACGCCGGAACAGGAGACTACTTCGGCGCCTTCGTCGCCATTGATGGCGACATTCTGGCAGTTGGAGCGCCGGGGGAGGCCAGCGGCAATCCCGCCGATCCGAACGACAACAGCGCCCCCAACGCCGGCGCCGCCTACGTCTTCACGCGCAGCGGCGCGACCTGGACGCAGCGGGGCTATCTCAAGGCCGCCAACGTCCAGGCAGAGGATCTCTTCGGCACCTCGACCGCCATCTCCGGCGATACCGTAGTGGTCGGCGCGCCCTACGAGGATGGGAGCGGTCCTGCGCCGAACGAAAACGCCCTCAACGCCGGCGCCGCCTACGTCTTCCTGAGCGATGACATCGCGCCCGACGTGACGGTCGAGCAGGCCGCCGGGCAGGCCGACCCGGCCGCCGGCGGCCCGATCCTCTTCACCGCCACCTTCAGCGAGCCGATCGACGCCAGCACCTTTACCCCCGGCGACGTGACCCTCGGCGGCACGGCGGGCGGGCCGCTCAGCGCCACCCTCACCCAGGTCAACGCTACCACCTTCACCATCGCCGTCAGCGGCATGCGCAGCGCCGGCACGGTAATGGCCAGCATCCCCGCCGGGGCCGTCACCGACCCGCTGGGCAACCCCAACCGCCCCTCGACCAGCAGCGATAACACCGTGACGTACGCTCCGCCCCCGCCTCCCCCCCTCAGCGTCACGGTCGAGCAGGCCGCCGGGCAGGCCGACCCGGCCGCCGGCGGCCCGATCCTCTTCACCGCCACCTTCAGCGAGCCGATCGACGCCAGCACCTTTACCCCCGGCGACGTGACCCTCGGCGGCACGGCGGGCGGGCCGCTCAGCGCCACCCTCACCCAGGTCAACGCTACCACCTTCACCATCGCCGTCAGCGGCATGCGCAGCGCCGGCACGGTAATGGCCAGCATCCCCGCCGGGGCCGTCACCGACCCGCTGGGCAACCCCAACCGCCCCTCGACCAGCGCCGACAATACGGTGACGTTCGAGTACCGGGTGCTGCTGCCGCTGGTCGTCAGGTAGACCTGGACCTCGCGCGGCACGGTTGCGCGCCAGTACATGGAGGTGGGGAAACCAGATTTCCCCACCTCCATGCCTGATGGGAAGCGCGCTGGCGTGACCCTCGGGGTTGCGCGCCGATGAACCCGGGGTTCCCGAAGGGCCGCCGTGGCATGGTACAATGCAGCGGTATGGTACCAATGTTCTCTGTTCTCGCCCGCGATCCGGCCTCTCTGGCCCGCGCCGGTCTGCTACGGACGGCCCACGGCGACGTTGCCACGCCGGTGTTTATGCCGGTGGGCACGCGCGGCAGCGTCAAGGCCCTCACCCCCGACGAACTGCGCGCCCACGGCGCAGCGATCATCCTCGGCAACACCTACCATCTCTATCTACAGCCCGGCCACGAACTGATTGCCCGGCAGGGAGGGCTGCACCGCTTCATGGGCTGGCACGGCCCCATCCTTACCGACAGCGGCGGCTTCCAGGTCTTCTCTCTGGTCCACGGCGGGATCGCCGACGAAATCAAGGGTCGCCGGCCCCAGCAGCCAGGCCGGCTCAGCGACATGGTGAAGGTGACCGAAGACGCGGTGGTCTTTAAGAGTTACCTGGACGGCTCGCGCCACGTCTTTACGCCCGAGCGCAGTATCGAGGTGCAGCACCGCCTGGGCGCGGATATTATTCTCTGTTTCGACGAACTGCCGCCCTACCACGCCGGCTACGACTACACCCGCGAGAGCATGCACCGCTCGCACCGCTGGGCGGCACGCTGCCTCGAAGCGCACCGCGAGCGCGAGCCGGAGCACCTGCCCAACCCCGAGCAACGGCTCTTCGGCATCGTTCACGGCGGCGTGTTTCCCGACCTGCGCCGGGAAAGCGCCGAAACCCTTGGCGCTATGGGCTTTGATGGCTTGTGTATTGGCGGATCGTTGGGGGCCAACAAGGAGCAGATGTACGCCGTGGTTGACATGACCGTGCCGCACCTGCCCGACGGGCTGGCGCGGCACCTGCTGGGTGTCGGCGACGTGGACGATCTGATCGAAGGCGTGGCCCGCGGCATTGATATGTTCGACTGCGTCAGCCCGACCCGCCTCGGCCGTCACGGTACCGCGCTCGTGCGCGACCCGGAGCGCCGCTGGAAGCTCAATCTGCAGAACGCCGCGCTCCGCGAAGACGACGGTCCCTTGCAGCCGGGTTGCCTGTGCAGCACCTGCCGCACCTTCTCACGGGCCTACCTCCACCACCTCTACCGGGCAAAGGAACTGCTGGGCATCCGCCTGGTCAGCCTGCACAACGTGGCCTTCCTGCTCTCGCTCATGGCCGACATCCGCGCCGCGATCATCGAAGGCCGCTTCGCGGCGCTTTACGCAGCGTGGCTGGGCAAGCCGCTCCCCTAACGTGAACATAGGCTCTCGAAGAGGGGGGTGGGGATACCGGGTTTCCCCATGCCCCCACCCGCGGGAGGATCTGGGAGGGCGCAGCCCTCCCAGGAACAACCGTCTGTTCATCGCGGCGTTGTGCGGCTTCGCCGCATGGACGGCTGAGGTGACCATCGTTCGCCGCGTTCAGCCCCCCTCCCAGCCTCCCCCCGCTGGGGGGAGGCGCCGGGTTCCCGCCTTCAGCGGGGGATGGTCAGGGAAGGGGCGGTCACCGTGCCTGCGGAGTCGTGGCGCGGGCGGGCCGCCCGCGCTCCCAGGTCATGGTCATTGGGCATGGTGCGCCATGCGCATGACCGTCTCACGTGACTAAGGGGGAACCAGGTTCCCCCATCCCCCCGCTTGAGGGCGTAGCCCTTCCAAACCCTCCCACCAGGTGGAGGAGTATGGGGAAACCGGGTTTCCCCATCCCCCTGCGCACGGGCTGCGCCTTCACCTTGCCGGGGCGTGGGGGCATGGGGAAACCGGGTTTCCCCATGCCCCTGCGGGGCGGGGACGTGGGGAAACCCGGTTTCCCCATGCCCCTGCGTGAGGGCGTAGCCCTCCCAGACCCTCCCACCGGGTGGGGACGTGGGGAAACCCGGTTTCCCCATGCCCCTGCATGAGGGCGCAGCCCTCACCTTCCCTGGACGCCGTGGGCGGCCTCCTCCACCACGTCGCGCTCCTCGACATAGCGGAAAATATCCGTCTCGCTGATGATCCCCACCGGCACGCCATCGCGCACCACCACGACGCGGCGAATATTCTTCTCCAGCATCAGCGCGGCGCACTCGGCGAGGGTCTTCTCCGGAGAGATGGTGATCAGCGGCCGCGTGGCGATCTGGTCCACCGTCATCCCATTGACGCGCACATCATCGCGCACGACCTTCTTGAGCACGTCGCGCATCGTCATGATGCCCCAATCCTTGCCATCGGTCGGCTCGACCACCACCGAGGTGATGCCCCGTGAGCGCATCAGATGGGTCGTATCGCTGAGCGGGGCATTACCCGCCACCGACACTACGTTACGGGTCATGAGCGCGCCGACCGTGGCCCGCGGGAAGGTTTCGTGTTCGACCGGGCGCACCAGATCCGGGCTGACGATATCGTGGCCGGCGCGGTGCTCATCGCCGATCACCCGATCCATGTTGGCGATCAGCGCGTCGGCGAACTCGGAGGTGCGCACCTCCCGCGCGCCCTCCATCAGGCGCGCGAAGTCGTAGGTCACCACCTTTTGCTGGATGGTGCGCTCGAGGGCGGCAACGATCAGATCGGCGGCTTCGATCCAGCCCATGTAGCGCAGCATCATGTCGCCTGAGAGGATCACCGAACCGGGGTTGACCTTGTCGAGATTGGCATACTTGGGGGCGGTGCCGTGGGTGGCCTCGAAGATGGCATGCCCGGTCACGTAGTTGATGTTCCCGCCGGGGGCGATGCCAATGCCGCCAACCTGGGCCGCCAGGGCGTCGGAGAGGTAGTCGCCGTTGAGGTTAGGGGTGGCGATGACATCGAACTCATCGGGGCGCGTGAGCACCTGCTGGAGGGTGATGTCGGCGATGGCGTCCTTGATCAGAATGCGCCCGGCCTTGAGGGCCTCGGCCTGCTCGGCATTGGCCGCGGCCTCGCCCTGCACCGCGCGGGTGCGTTCCCACTGCGACCAGGTGTAGACGTAGTCGCCGAAGGACCGCTCGGCGTACTCGTAGCCCCAGTCACGGAAGGCGCCTTCGCTGAACTTCTGGATGTTGCCCTTGTGAACCAGGGTCACACTCTTGCGCTTGAACTGGATGGCGTACTGAATAGCGGCGCCGACCAGGCGCTCGGTGCCCACCCGGCTGATCGGCTTGATCCCCACCCCGACCTCCACCTTGCCCTCGGGATTGGCGCCCAGCATGCGCAGGAAGGCGTCGGTCTTTTCGGCGGTGCCGAAGCGGATCTTCTCGAAATCCCTGGGGAAGGCGGTCCGCAGGAACTCCAGCACTTTCTGCGCCTCAGGCGTGCCAGCGCGATACTCGATCCCGGCGTAGAGATCCTCCGTGTTCTCGCGGAAGATCACCATGTCCACCTTCTCGGGATGCTTCACCGGCGAGGGTACGCCGCGGAAGTGGCGCACGGGGCGCAGACAGACGTAGAGATCGAGGAGCTGGCGCAGCGCCACATTGAGGGAACGGATGCCGCCGCCCACCGGCGTGGTCAGCGGCCCCTTGATACCCACCAGATACTTCTGGAACGCCTCGACCGTCTCGTCGGGGAGCCAGTTGCCGGTCTCGCGGAAGGCCTTTTCGCCGGCCAGCACCTCGTGCCAGACAATCTTCCGCTTGCCGCCGTAGGCTTTCTCGACCGCGGCGTCGAAGACGCGCACGCTCGCGCGCCAGATATCAGGACCGGTGCCGTCGCCCTCCACGAAGGGGATGATCGGACGGTCAGGAACGACCAGTTTGCCGTCCTTGATGGAGATGATCTCGCCTTCAGGGGCCGTGCGGGTAGCCATCCTCGTTTCTTCCTCCCAGGTAGACCTCTTGCCGGGGCGCCCCCCGTCTACCGTCTGGACCGCTGGACGGCGACCAGGTGGCACGGAACGCTGCCTTGCGAACATAGGGGGGTGACCGGGCAGTATTATAGCCTAGAATGGCTGGTTATGCACGGGGGTGACGAAAGATCTTGGACGGCGCCTGGTTCCGTCGGGCTAACGTGAACATACGCCCTCGGCGAGGGGCGTGGGGAAACCGGGTTTCCCCACGCCCCCGCCCCGCAGGGGGATGGGGCAACCGGGTCACCCCATCCCTCCACCCGGTAGGAGGGTCTGGGAGGGCGTAGCCCTCCCAGGAGAACCCTGTTATCCCCTTGCGGATGCGGGCCGGAGGCCCGCGCACCCGGGCCCCGACCTACGGGAGGGTCTGGGAGGGCTACGCCCTCCCAGGAAGCACCTTCATGGTCATCCCGTCGGGGTGCGGCGCAGCCGCATGGACGGTGCTCGCCCGCGCCGGCGGGCTGCGCATCCATGCGCCCGCGGCGTGAGCCGCCGGGGGCACGCGGCGGATATGCGCAGCCTACCTGCGCATCCCTGGCCGGGGCCTGGGGAACCCCGGGTTTCCCACCTTGCGCCCCATCCGCCCCGTGGGGGCATGGGCCCGGTTTCGGGCCACTGCGCCCCACGGCGCAATCACGCCATATAATTCCAGCATACTGCAAAGTATTTGCACAGGGCGCGCACCGGTATGTTGAGCCATAGACAGGAAGGAAGGAAAGCGAATTGCCCATCGAACGCTTGATCCTCGTGTCACGATGATCGCACAGCAAAAGTAAACCTATTGCAATATGATTGCCCATCCATCGTGCACATTGACACAAGTTTAAAGATGCGTATAATTCCTTATAGCGCCTGATCTGATCGCCCGCCTTGCCCGCCACGACCATCAGGTCATCGCTTCCACCCGGGATACGAGCACTCGCGCGCCGACGCGCCGTGTCACCGTCACAGCGTCACGGCGTCCGCCTGATGGAGGGAGCCATGCTCGGTTCGTTCCTTCCCATTCTCATCCTCTTCCTGATCGCCGTCTTTATCGCCGTGTTCGTCATCACCCTCTCGTCGCTCCTGGGGCCCAGGCGCGGCAGCCCGCGCAAGCTGGCCCCCTACGAGTCGGGCATGGAGCCGATCGGCCCCGCCATCCGGCGCATCCCGGTGAAGTTCTACATCGTGGCGATGCTGTTCATCGTCTTCGATATTGAAGTGGTCTTCTTCTACCCCTACGCCCTGGTCTTCCGGCAACTCGGCGTGCCGGGCCTGATCGCCATCGGCGTCTTCTTCCTGGCGCTGGTGGTTGGCTTCGCATATGAATGGAAGAAAGGGGCTCTGACATGGGAATAGAAGAAAAAGCTGGCGATCTGGGGGTCATCACCACCTCCCTGGAATATGTCGTCAACTGGGGCCGCACCAACGCGATGTGGCCGCTGCTCTTCGGCCTGGCCTGCTGCGCCATCGAGATGATGGGCGCGCAGAGCGCCAACTACGACCTGTCACGCTTCGGTATGGAGATCAACCGCGCCTCGCCCCGCCAGGCCGACCTGATGATCGTCGCCGGGCGCGTCAGCCGGAAGATGGCCCCGGTGGTGCGCCGGCTCTACGACCAGATGAGCGACCCCAAGTGGGTGATCGCCATGGGCGATTGCGCCGCCTGCGGGGGTATTTTCAACAATTATGCCATTGTGCAGGGAGTAGATGAGGTGGTGCCGGTGGACGTCTATGTCGCCGGGTGCCCGCCCCGCCCCGAGGCGTTGATCCACGGCATCATGCTCCTGCACGAGAAGGTCAAGCGGGAAAAGATCAGCGGCAAAAAGGAGGACCCCATCCGCCTCTCCCAGCCGCTGCTCCAGGTGGATGTGGCGAAGAAGTAGCCGCCGACCCGTCAATGCTCTGACGTGAACATACGCCCTCGGCGACGGGGGTGGGGAAACCGGGTTTCCTCACGCGCCCGCCCGCGGGAGGGCCTGGCCCTCACGCAGGGGGATGGGGAAACCGGGTTTCCCCACGCCCCTGCCCCCGGGAAGGTGAGGGCGCAGCCCGTGCGCAGGGGGCTGGGGAAACCTTTCCCCATACCCCCTGGAGGGTTTGGGAGCGCGCAGCCCGTGCGCAGGAGGTGGGGAAACCGGGTTTCCCCATCCCCCCACCCGGTGGGAGGGTTTGGGAGGGCTGCGCCCTCCCAGGAACAATCTCATGTTCTTCCCGTTGGTATGTGGCTCCGCCGCATGGACGGCTGAAGGGACAGGCCCCGCCTATGGATAACCGGACCTTGCTCGATCGTATGACCGCCCAGTTCCCCGATGCGGTGCTTGAGCCGGTGGAGTTCCGCGGCGATTTGAGCCTCGCCGTGCGCCCTGAACGCTACTTCGAGGTGGCCCGCTTTCTGCGTGATGATCCCACCCTGCGCTACACGTTCCTCGAGAACCTCTGCGGCGTGGATTACCTGGGACGCGAACCGCGCTTCGAGGTGGTGGCCCACCTGGTGAGCATGCTGCACCTGCACCGCGTCTGCCTGAAGGTTGGCGCGCCGGAGGAGCATCCCCACGTTCCCTCGCTTACTCCGCTCTTCCCCACCGCCAACTATCAGGAGCGTGAGGCCTACGATCTCCTCGGTATCGTGTTTGACGGGCATCCCGCCCTTGCCCGCATCCTGATGCCCGATGACTGGCTCGGCCATCCGCAACGCAAGGATCATCCCCTGGTGGAAGAGGAAATCGCCTTTACCTTCAACCAGGAGTGGATCTACGCCCATAAGCCCTTCGCCAAGGAATAGCGCCTGACGCCCCCGCCCGGGGGCGCACGCCGAGAGACGCCCATGACCAGCACCCTCCACGTGCCGACGCCCCAGGAGATTACCGAACCGGCCATCGCCGGCAAGACCGAGACAATGGTGCTCAATATGGGGCCGCACCACCCCAGCACCCACGGTGTGCTCCGCCTGGTGCTGGAACTCGATGGCGAGGTGGTGGTGAACGTCGCTCCCGATGTCGGCTACCTCCATACCGGCATCGAGAAGACCATGGAGAGTAAGACCTACCAGAAGGCGGTGGTGCTCACCGACCGCATGGATTACCTGGCGCCGCTCTCCAATAATCTCTGCTACGCCCTTGCCGTCGAGAAGTTGCTGGGGGTCGAGATCCCCGAGCGCGTCCAGGTCATCCGGGTGCTGCTGGTCGAACTGCAACGCATCGCTTCGCACCTGGTCTGGCTCGGCACCCACGCCCTCGACCTGGCGGCGATGAGCGTGTTTCTCTACGCCTTCCGCGAGCGCGAGCAGATCCTCGATATCTTCGAACTGGTCTCCGGCGCGCGCATGATGACCAGTTACATCCGCGTCGGCGGCCTGGCCTACGATGTGCCGGCGGATTTCTTGCCCACGGTTGACGCCTTGCTGCGCATCATGCCCGAGCGCATTGACGAGTACGAAGCCTTGCTCACCGGCAATCCCCTCTGGCTTGAGCGCACCGTCGGCGTCGGTGTGATTGACGCCGAGGCGGCGATCGCCTTTGGCCTCACCGGGGCCAATCTGCGCGCTTCCGGCGTGCCCTACGATGTGCGCAAGGCGATGCCCTACAGTGGCTACGAGACCTACGATTTCGAGATCCCTGTGGGCAAGAACGGCGACATCTATGATCGCTACCGGGTGCGTATGGCCGAGCTGCGCCAGAGCGTCAAGATCGCCCGGCAGGCCTGGGAACGCCTCCGCGCCCTCGGCCCCGGCCCGCATATGACCCTCGACCGCAAGGTGGCCCCGCCTCCCAAGAGCGAGATCACCCACAGTATGGAGTCGCTCATCCACCACTTCAAGCTGTGGACCGAGGGCTTCAAGCCGCCGCGCGGCGATGCCTATGTCAGTATCGAGAGCCCCCGCGGCATCCTGGGTTGCTACGTGGTCAGCGACGGAAGCCCCAAACCCTGGCGCGTCCACTTCCGCGCCCCTTCGTTCATCAACCTCCAGGCGCTCCCCCATATGGCGAAGGGACGCCTCGTCGCCGATCTCGTCGCGTTGATCGCCAGTCTTGACCCGGTGTTGGGCGAAGTGGATCGGTAAGAGACACGTGTTCACATGTCTCCTCGGAGCGCGGGCAACTTGCCCGCGGAGACGCCACGCGGGCGGGACGCCCCCGCTCCCGGGCGCGTGGGTTACCCCAGGTGTGAACAGGTACGGTCAGAGACGATTTCACGAGACGGGGAGGCGCGGAGGGGTCGCGCCTCTCCCGTGGAGGGCGGCGATGCCGCGCCTCACGGACCCCTTCCCCTTCAAGAACGCGCCTGCGCGCCACAGGTGAAGGCATATGCTGCTCGAGACGCACAGGGCTGACATCGAGACCATTCTCTCCCGCTACGACTCGCGGCGCAGCGCCGTGCTGCCGCTGCTCTACCTCGCGCAGGACACCTACGGCCATCTGACCGATGCGGCCATTCGCGAGGTTGCCGCCATCCTTGACCTGCCGCCCACCGATGTCTTCGAAGTGGTCGGCTTCTATACCCTGTTCTACAACCGGCCCGTGGGGACCTGGGTGCTCCAGGTGTGCGACGATGTGCCCTGCTGTTACCTCGGGGCCGAAGAACTGATCACCGCTCTGAAGCAGAGCCTGGGGATCGCCGAGGAGCAGACCACCGGCGACGGGATGTTCACCCTCCAGCGCGTCAAGTGTCTGGCCGCCTGCGACCGCGCGCCGGTGTTGCAGGCCAATCTTGATTATGTCTACGACGTGACGCCCGAGCGGGTCAACACGCTCCTGGACAACCTGCGCGCCCGCGCCGCCGAGGCCCGGCAGCGCGGCGTCAGCGGGCGCTTCGCCGAGGATTTTGAGTGGGGTCCCGACGGCGCCCTTGCGCCGATCGACCGCGCCGCGCCGTACCGGCCCCGCCAGTTTCCCGCGGCGCCGCCGCCCGCCCCGCCCCCACCCGAGCCCGTGCCCGAAGCCGATGCCGGCCACGACCGGCCCGCCGACCGCAAAGCGTCGCCGCTGTAGGGGGCCGGGAGGGCAGAGCCAGGAACACGCTATTTCATCTCGCCGCGGTATGCGGCACTGGAAATGTGAGCAGCGCAATGGGCCTGAGCGAGCATATCGTCATGCGAGAACTTGACGTTCCCGCAATCAACGACTTCGAAGTGTACCGTCGTCACGGGGGCTGGGAAGCCTATCGCATGGCCCTGAAGGAGAAGAACCCCGCCGACATTGTGGCGATGGTCAAGGAGTCGGGACTGCGGGGCCGCGGCGGCGCCGGGTTCCCCACCGGCATCAAGTGGGGGTTTCTGCCCAAAGGGGTCTACCCGCGCTATTTGCTGTGTAATTGTGATGAATCGGAGCCGGGCACGTTCAATAATCATCAAATTATTGACCGCAATCCCCATCAATTGATTGAGGGCGTGGCCCTTTCGGCCTTTGCGATTGAGTGCCACACGGCCTATATCTATATGCGCGGCGAGTTCGCTGCAGCGGCGATCACCCTCGAACGGGCCATCGCCGCGGCCTACCGCGCGGGCTTTCTGGGCAAGAATATCCTGGGCACGGGCTTTGATCTGGACATCTACGTGCACCGCGGCGCCGGGGCGTACATCTGCGGCGAAGAGACGGCGCTGATGGAGTCGCTGGAGGGCAAGATCGGCCAGCCCCGCCTCAAGCCGCCCTTCCCCGCCGTGGCCGGGCTGTACGGCAAGCCGACGATCATCAATAATGTCGAGACGCTGGCCAATGTGCCCCGCATCGTCGAGAAGGGCGTGGCCTGGTACCGCAGCCACGGCACCGAGAAGAGTCCCGGCACCAAGTGCTTCTCGCTTTCCGGCCACATCAACCGCCCCGGCAACTACGAACTGCCCTTCGGTGTGCCGCTGCGCGAGTTGATCGAAAGCCCCGAGTACGGCGGCGGTATGCGCGGCGGCCGCCCGGCGAAGATCATCATCCCCGGCGGGGCCTCGGCCCCCTGGCTGACCCACCAGCACCTCGATGTGCCCCTCGACTACGAGAGCGTCGCCGCCGCCGGTTCGATGCTCGGCTCCGGGGCGGTGATTGTCCTCGACGATACGGTGAAGGCGCCCCACGTGGCCTACAAGATGGACGAGTTCTTCAAGCACGAGTCCTGTGGAAAATGCACTCCCTGCCGCGAGGGCACCCACTGGCTGGTCAGGGTGCTGCATCGCATCGCCGAAGAGGGCCACGCCGTGCCCGAGGATATCCCGACTTTGCATAGCATTTACAACCAGATGGCCGGGAACTGTTTCTGCCTGCTGGGCGAAAGCGCGGTGATGCCGATCAAGAGCGCCCTGACGCTGTTCCCCGAGGAGTTCGAGGCCATTGTGGCGGCCAGCCGCGGCCATCCACACGGCAATGGGCACGGCGATGGCCGCCGCGGGCCGGTGATCCCGCTGACGACGAAGCCATAGGCGCAATACTTTTTAAGATGACTACCCCTCCCCCGGCGAGGGCGGGAGTGCGGCTCCTCCCCCAGCGGGGGGAGGCGGGGGGGCTGATAGTTGTTGAGAAATTACTCCGCTATGCCGGGCTGGCCGTGGGGCTAATGGTCTTTGAGAAATTCATCCGCTATGCCGGGCTGGCCGTCGGGCTAAAGCCCTCGGCTAGGGGATGCGAAGGCCGCCTGCGCGGCCTATACCGGATGATGTATTCAAAGACCATAAGCCCTCGGCTAGGCAAGGCGAAGCCCGCCTGCGCGGGCGAGAGCGGAGTAGTTGGTCAACGACCATAAGCCCTCGGCTAGGCAAGGCGAAGCCCGCCTGCGCGGGCGAGAGCGGAGTAGTTGGTCAACGACCATAAGCCCTCGGCTAGGCAAGGCGAAGCCCGCCTGCGCGGGCGAGAGCGACAAAGACCATAAGCGCCGCATGCGCTTAGGTCTTGGCGCTGAGGGTTTCCGCGAGGGCGAAGCCCTCCTGGACCCTACTGCCTCAAAGATATGGTCAAGCAGATGTACTGACGCCTGAGAAGCGAGCAGCTATGGCGGATGTAACTATAACGGTTGATGGGGTGACCATCAAGGTCCCCGCCGGAACGAACGTGGTTGACGCGGCGCGTATGGCGCAGGTCGCCATTCCGGTCTTTTGCTACCACCCGCGGATGAAGCCGGTGGGGATGTGCCGCATGTGTCTGGTGCAGATCGGCACCCCGAAACTCGACCCCGCCACCCGCCAACCTCTCCTCGATGAGGCTGGCAAGCCGATCATTGCCATGATGCCGAAGTTGCAGACGGGCTGCACCACGCCGGTCAGCGAGGGCATGGTCATCAACACCCGGAGCCCCGAGGTCACGTTCGCCCAGCGCGGCGTGCTGGAGTTCCTGCTGACCTCGCACCCCCTCGATTGCCCGGTGTGCGACAAGGGCGGCGAGTGCCCCCTGCAGAATCTGACCATGGAGTGGGGCCCCGCGATCAGTCGCTTTGACTATACCGATAAGGTCCATTTCGAGAAGCCAGTGCCTCTCGGTGACCTGATCCTGCTCGATCGCGAGCGCTGCATCCTCTGCTCGCGCTGCGTGCGCTTCCAGGACGAACTGGCCGATGATCCGGTGCTCGGCTTCGATCACCGCGGGCGCAACTGGATGATCATCTCCAGGAGCGACCCGCCCTTCGCCAGCAAGTTCTCGGGCAATACGACCGACATCTGCCCGGTGGGGGCGCTCACCAGCAGCGATTTTCGCTTCCGCGCCCGCGTCTGGGAACTGAACCCCATCCCCGCAGTCTGCACGCTCTGCCCGGTGGGCTGCAACATGACCCTGGATATGCGCCACGAGCGCCTGATGCGGGTGATGCCCCGCGAGAACGCCGCGGTCAACGACATCTGGCTCTGCGACAAGGGCCGCTATGGCCATCGCTTCTTCGAGCACGAGAGCCGCCTGGTCGCGCCGTTGATCCGCCGGGGTGAGAAACTGATCGAGGCGAGCTGGGACGAGGCCCTGAGCCTGGTGGCCGAGAAACTCGAGGCGACCCGGCGCGCCCGGGGCGGGGCAGCCATCGCCGGGTTGGCCTCGCCGCGCCTCAGCAACGAGGATCTCTACCTGTTCCAGAAACTCTTCCGCGAGCAACTGGAGAGCAACAACCTGGACCACCTGACCGGCGCGCCCGGCGAGCCGGCCCACGACGACCTCGGCGCGCTCCTCGGCGTGGGCAAGGACACCAATCTGATGGAACTCGGTGCGGGCGACGCGGTGCTGGTGCTGGGCGCCGATCCCGAGGAGGAGGCGCCGCTGTATGTGCTGCGGCTGCGCAGCGCCGCGCAGCGGGGCGCCCAGTTGCTGGTCGCCAACCTCCGGCCCACCAAGCTGGAGCGCTCGGCCACCCTCGCCGTCCGCTACCTGCCCGGCGGGGAACTGGCCTTCATCCACGGTCTGCTGCGTGCATTGCTCGCCGCGGGCGCGCGGGTGACGGTCAAGAGCAGCGGGTTGGATGACCTGAAGCGTGTGCTCAACGACACCAGCGGCGAGCAGATCGCCGAACGGGCGGGGGTGGCGGCGGAGACGATCGCCGCTGCCGCCCGCGCCCTCGGCGAAGCCCGGAGGCTGGTGATCATCTACGGCGCCGAAGCCCGCGGCGCCGGGCCGGCGGTGGTCGAGGCCCTGGGCGCGCTGCTGGCGTTGAGCGGCAAGGCCGGGCAGCCCCACAGCGGCCTGATCGCCTTGCTGTCCGGCGGCAACAGCCGCGGCGCCCTCGACATGGGCGTGCGCCCCGACGCGCGCCCCGGCTACGCGCCCCTGGCCCGCCCCGGCCTGGGCGCCCGCGACCTCTGGCCGGCACTCCGCGATGGGCGGGTGCGCGCGGTCTGGATCGCCGGCCTCGACCCTGCCGCCAGCCTGCCCGCCGCCCGCGCGGCCCTGGCCGAGGCCGAGTTCCTGGTGGTACAGGATCTCTTCCTCACCCCAACCGCGCAACTGGCCCACGTGGTGCTGCCCGCCGTCAGCGTGGCCGAGCGCGAGGGGACGTACACCAACGCCGAGCGCCGCGTGCAGCGCTCGCGGCAGGCCCGCGCCCCCGTGGGCCACAGCCGGCCCGACTGGCAGATCTTCGCCGAAGTGGGCCAGGCCCTGAGCGCCCGCGCCGGCCAGCAGGCCCCCCGCGGCGCAGATGCTGCGTGGGACTACCTGACCGCCGCCGACGTGGCCGCCGAGATCGCCGAGCGCGTCCCCGGCTACGCCGGCGTGACCTACCGCGCCCTGGCCGCCACCGGCAAACCCGGGGCCTGGGGACGCCAGGTCAACGAGGCGATCTACTACGACGGCACCAACTACGAGAATACCGAGGGCGTCGGGATCAAGCTGCCCGCGCCGGTCGAATCCGGCGCCGCCAGCATCAACCTGGCGCCCCGTCCCGTTCCGGCCCTGGCCGACGAACGGCCGCTCCTGCTCCTGAGCCAGCCCCTGGCCTACGGCGGCGACCCGCTTTTGCGCGGGTCGAAACTGGAGCAGCACGTTCCGGCCCCGTATGTCGCCCTGAACGGCGCCGACGCCGAGCGGCGCAACATTCATTCCGGCGACCTGGTGCGGCTCGACTCCGCCGCCGGCTCGCTCACCCTGCCGGCCCGCGTGGTGAACGACGTGCCGCCCGGGGTGGTCCTCGTTCCGGCCGATCTGCCGGGGGTGGAACTGGCCGCGGTGCAGACCGGCCCACGCACCCGCGTGCACCTGGTGAAACTGGTGGTGTAGGTGATGGCCGCGGCATCGGCGTAGCCGACGCTGTGGCCCTGCGAGAGGTGCGTATGGACTGGCTCAACCTGCTCATCCTGGTCATCCAGGCCTTTGTCATTACCCTCGCCGTAACGACCGCCTTCGCCTACCTGACGCTCTTCGAGCGGCGCTTGCTGGCTCGTTTCCAGAACCGCGTCGGGCCGAACCGGGCCGGGCCGGGGGGCTTTTTGCAGCCGGTCGCCGACGCGGTCAAGCTCTTTTTCAAGGAAGATGTCGTTCCCACAGCCGCCGATAAGCCGGTCTACCTGCTGGCCCCGGCCCTCGCGGTGATCCCGGCGATCATCATCTGGGCGGTGATCCCCTTCGGGTGCCTCAACCTGAACTGGGACTACCGCGCCTGCTTCGCCGACCCGCAGACGAGCAACGTGCGCAACATTCTCCAGATCGCCGAGATCAACGTCGGGGTGCTCTACCTCTTCGCCGTGACCGGTATCGGCGTCTACGGCATCACCCTGGCCGGGTGGGCCAGCAACAACAAGTACTCGATGCTCGGCGGCATCCGCTCGTCCGCCCAGTTGATCAGCTACGAACTGGCGCTCAGTTGCGCCGTGCTGGGCGTGGTGATGACCTACAGCAGCCTGAGCACCGCCCAGATCGTCTACCAGCAAGGCGGCCTGTGGGGGATCGTGCCCCAGTTCCTTGGCTTCGTGCTATTCATGATCGCCTCGACCGCCGAGGTGGTGCGCGCGCCCTTCGACCTGGTCGAAGCGGAACAGGAACTGGTGGGGGGCTACAACACCGAGTATGGCTCGATGAAGTTCGCCCTCTTCTTTATGACCGAGTACATCAAGTTGATCGCCATCAGCGCCATCGCCGTGACCTTCTTCTTCGGCGGCTGGCGCTTCCCCGGTCTCCAGACCCTGGGGCGCGGAATGGAGGATCTGGCCGGGCCGGTGGTGGCAAGCCTGGTGGTGGGGCTGGTTTCACTGGGCGCGTTCCTGCTCAAACTGGTGGCGTTTCTCTTCGTCTCGGTATGGATCCGCGCCTCGTGGCCGCGCCTGCGCTACGACCGGCTGATGACCCTGGGCTGGAAGTGGCTGCTGCCCCTGGGGTTGATCAACCTGGTCTATACGGCGGTCACCTTCGTGATCGTTCCCGACCAGCGCCTGGCCTCGTTCATCCTGCTGGCCCTGAGCCTGCTCACCCTGGCCGTGGCGGTCGGGTTCAGTTCCGTTCCCCGACCGGTGGATAACGTGACCTACGTGAAGGATCTGCGCCAGGGGAGCATGGTGCCCCCCGCACCGGCGGAGACCGGCGAGAGCCAGCCGGCCGCAACCAGTCCCCGCCAGCCGGTCAGTTCACGCGGGTGACCTGCGAATCCCCTCACCCCGTGGGAGGATGTGGGAGGGCCACGCCCACTCAGGAACAACCTTATCTACATCACGTTGGGGTGCGGTGTAGCCGTATGCACAACTGAGGTGACCATCGTTCGCAGGGTTCAGCCCCCCTCCCAGCCTCCCCCCGCTGGGGGGAGGCGCCGGGTTCCCGCCTCCAGCGGGGGAGGGTCAGGGAAGGGGCGGTCACCGTGCCCGCGGCGCCGTGGCGCGGGCGGGACGCCCGCGCTCCCAGGGCATGTGCATCGCGGCGTGGTGCGCCATGCGCATGACCGTCTCACGTGAACATAGGCTGCTGGAGCAGGGGTGTGGGGAAACCGGGTTTCCCCACACCCCCGCCCCGCAGGGGCATGGGGAAACCGGGTTTCCCCATCCCTCCACCCGGTAGGAGGGTTTGGGAGGGCGTAGCCCTCCCAGGAACAACCGTCTGTTCATTGCGGCGTTGTGCGGCGGAGCCGCATGGACATCTGAGAGGAAACGTCCAATGCTCGGAGAGCTATTCAAAGGTCTTGGCACCACCCTGCGCTACATCTTCAAGCCCCCGGTGACGGTGCAGTACCCGGAGGTCAAGCGGCCGGTGCGCGAACGCTTCCGCGGGCGCCACGAACTCAAGCGCTTCGCCGACGGCACGGAGCGCTGCATCGGCTGCTCGCTGTGCGCCGCGGCCTGCCCCGCCGACGCCATCCTGGTCGTGCCCGCTGAAAACGACCCGGAGCGCCCCGTCTCGCACGGCGAACGCTACGCGGCGGTGTATGAGATCAACATGCTGCGCTGCATCTTCTGCGGCTACTGCGAAGACGCCTGTCCCACCAACGCGATTGTGCTGGAGCACCAGTACGAACTGTCATTTTACGACCGGCGCGCCTCGATCTATACCAAGGAGATGTTGCTGGTGCCGCCCGACAAGGGCCACGGCGATCCGCCGCCCATCTTGCGGGAGTTGCAACGCCGCCCCAGCCCGCCGGCGCAGATCGATCTGTAGGACAGGTTACAGCCCGCGGGAGGGCCTGGCCCTCATACCCCCGCCCGCAGGAGGGGTTGGGAGGGCTGCGCCCTCCCAGGAACAATCGTATGTTCATCCCCTTCGTGTGCGGCGGAGCCGCATGGATGGCCTGGGTGAAACGCCGCCCCCCGATCCGGCGGGCGTGGGAACGAATGTCCTGTCAGGGTAGCAACTCGCTGTCATTACAGAGATGCGGAGTGAAGGCATGGATTTCGTCCTCTTCTTTATTACGGCGGCGGTAGCCCTGATCGGGGCGCTTGCCATGCTTGTGGCGCGGAACGCGGTGCATAGCGCCCTGTTTTTGCTGCTGAACTTCGCGGCCATCGCCGTGCTCTTCCTGCTCCTCCAGTCGCCCTTCCTGTTCGCCATTCAGTTTACCGTCTACGCCGGGGCGATCATGGTGCTGTTCCTCTTCGTGGTGATGCTGCTCGGGGCCGAGCGCGTCGAGGACACGCCCGACCGCATCCCCTGGCAGCGCCCCCTGGCCATCGTGCTGGGCGCGGCTCTGGTAGCCGTGGCGGTGGTGGGCGTGCTGCGCGGGATCTGGGCAGCGCCGCCTGGCGGCGAGGCCGCCGCCGCCTTCGGCGACCCGGCGCACCTGGGGGCGCTGCTCTTCACCAACTACCTGCTGCCCTTCCAGGTGACCGGCATCATCTTATTGATCGCCGTGGTCGGGGTGGCGGTGCTGAACCAGCGCGGGCGAACCGCCCCGGCGGCTGATCGCGGGCCTACGGGCGATTAAGGTGTGGAGGTGTGGAGGTGTGGAGGTGTGGAGTCAGGAGGAAGTTCGTCAGACATATAGAAGGTCTACATCTCTACATCTCTACATCTCTACACCTCTACATCTCTACACCTCCACATACACGGAGACCGTACCCATGGTGCCCACCAGTTACTACATCATCCTCAGCGCGGCGCTGTTTGCCATTGGCGTGCTCGGGGTGCTGATCCGGCGCAACGCGCTGGTCGTCTTTATGTCGGTCGAATTGATGCTCAACGCGGCGAATCTGGCGCTCGTGGCCTTCGCTCGGGAACGGCTGAGCATTGACGGGCAGGTGCTGGTATTCTTTGTTATCACCGTGGCCGCCGCCGAGGTCGCCGTGGGGCTGGCGCTGCTGGTAGCGATCTTCCGCACCAGGCACACCACCGATGTTGACGAGGTCAGTACGCTCAGGGGCTGAGCGCGGAAGATCCGAGGTACACGATGGAATGGTTCATCTGGCTCATTCCGTTGCTGCCGTTCATCGGCTTTTTGCTGAACGTCTTTGCGATCCGGCGCGAGCGCCCGGCGGGGTTGGTGGCGAGCGGGCTGGTGGCGGCCTCCTTCGTGGTCACGGTGATCGCCAGCGCCGCCTTATCCGGGCTGCCTGAAGAAGAGCAGCGGATCATGTCGGTGAGCTGGCACTGGATCAACACCGGGGCCCTGCAGGTGCCCTTCGGCATCATGCTCGACCCGCTCACCGCCGTCATGGCGCTGCTGGTAACCGGCGTGGGCGCGTTGATCCACATCTACTCCATCGGCTACATGCACGGCGACCCGCGGGTGGTGCGCTACTTCGCCTATCTGAACCTCTTCATCACCATGATGCTGTTCCTGGTGATGGGGAACAACATGCTCATGCTCTTCCTGGGCTGGGAGGGGGTGGGACTGTGCTCCTTCCTGCTGATCGGCTTCTGGTTCGAACGCGCCGAGGCCTCCGACGCCGCGGTGAAAGCCTTCGTGGTCAACCGTATCGGCGACGCGGCCTTTATTCTGGGCATGCTGGCGATCTACGCCAGCTTTGGGACGCTCAATTTCTACCCGGTGAGCGTTGGCGGGCAACTACAGCCGGGTTTCCTGGAGCGCGTGCCGGAGATCATCGGGCGGACCGTTGGCCCGACCTGGCAGCCCTTCGCCCTGACCACGCTTATCAGCTTCCTGCTGCTGATCGGCGCCACCGGCAAATCGGCGCAGTTCCCCCTGTTCGTCTGGCTGCCTGACGCCATGGCCGGCCCGACACCCGTCTCGGCGCTCATCCACGCCGCCACCATGGTCACCGGCGGCGTGTACATGATGACGCGCAACGAAGCCCTCTTCGCCGCCTCGCCCGCCACCCAGAGCTGGGTGCTGTGGATCGGCGCGCTGACGGCCTTCATCGCCGGCACCTCGGCGATTGCCCAGTGGGACATCAAGCGCGTCCTGGCCTATTCCACCGTATCGCAACTGGGCTTTATGGTCGCGGCGTGCGGCATGGGCGCCTACGTGGCGGCGATCTTCCACCTGCTGACCCACGGCATCTTCAAGGCGCTGCTCTTCCTTGGCGCCGGCTCGGTGATCCACGGCACCCACGAGACCCAGGATATGCGCAAGATGGGCGGGCTGCGCAAGGCTATGCCCACAACCTACTGGACCTACCTGGTCGGCGCCGGGGCGCTGGCAGGGATCGCGCCCCTGGCGGGCTTCTGGTCGAAGGACGAGATCCTGGCCCACGCCCTGAGCCACGACCACTGGCCGCCGTTGATCATCCTGTTCCTCACCTCGCTGATCACCGCCTTTTACATGGGGCGGCAGGTGGCGCTGATCTTCTTCGGCCAGCAGCGCGACAGCCACTACCACCCCCACGAGAGCGGGCGGGTGATGACCGTGCCGCTGATCGTTCTGGCGATCGGCGCGATCATCGGTGGGGCGATCAACCTGCCCTGGGGCCACTGGCTCACCGACTGGCTCAAGCCCGTGCTGCACGAAGAGGCAGGCACGTTCAACCTGGCCCTGGCCCTGATCGCCACCGCCGGCGCGGTGGGCATGAGCTACCTGGGCTGGTGGATCTACACCCGCAACGCGGCCAGGATCAAGGTCGGCGGCAAGGACCCCGCTTACCGCTACTCCGGCGACATCTGGGACGGGCTGGAAGAGGCCTGGTACCTCGACCGGCTCTACCAGCGGGCGATTGTGCGGCCGTTCCAGCGGCTGGGGAGCTTCCTCGCCGGCGTCTTCGACCCGCAGGGCATTGACGGGCTCGTGCTGGGCGTTGGCGTCCTGTTCGGGCGAGCCGGCGAGCAGGTGCGGCGCTTCCAGAGCGGCTACGTGCGCACCTACGCGCTGATTTTTACCGTCGGGGTGGTGATTGTGCTCGGCTTCGTGCTGGTGTTCAGCCGTTAAGGAACAGGACGTGCGCGGTGGAGGGGCGCGGGGAGGCTTCGCCTCCCCCGCATGCTCCTCTTCCCCGCCCGCAGCGGCCAGGCGGCCTGGCGCAACCCCCACCGCGCACCCGCCGCGGGCGGAGAACGAGCGGTTCGTGGCGGGCCTGCGGACTTCCACCCCGCCCCGCCGGAGGACGACCGCCTGACTCCTGTTAAGAAAGAGCCTATGGACAACTTCCCGATCCTCTCGCTGGTTCTGTGGCTGCCCGCCCTGGGCGCCCTCGGCCTGGTGCTCGTGCCGCGGGAGAACGCCGAACTGGCCCGCCGGATGGCCCTGATCGTCGCCCTGCTGACCTTCCTGGTCTCGCTGGCGCTGCCCTTCGGCTACCGCGCAACCCCCGGCGACGCCTCCACCATGCGTTTCGTCGAGAACCTGCCCTGGCTGCCGATGTTCGGCGCCGGCTACAGCCTCGGCGTTGACGGCGTCAGTCTCTGGCTGGTTCTGCTGACCACCTTTCTGCTGCCGATCGTCATCCTTTCGACCTGGGACTCGGTGCACACCCAGGTGCGGAACTTCCAGATCCTCATGCTGCTGCTCGCCACGGCGATGATCGGCGTGTTCATCAGCCTGGATCTGCTGCTGTTCTACATCTTCTGGGAGTTCACGCTCATCCCCATGACCCTGTTGATCGGCATCTGGGGGGGAAGCAACCGGATCTACGCCGCGCGCAAGTTCTTCCTCTACACCTTCTCCGGGTCGGTGCTGATGCTGGTGGCGATCATCGGCCTGTACGTCTTGCATCGCGACGCGATCGCCGCCAGCCAGCCCGGCTACGCCGGCAGCTTCAACGTCAGCGTCATCCTGACAAATCTGCGCAGCGGCGCCTTCCAACTGGACACCACCGTCGAGCGGCTGCTCTTCGGGGCCTTCTTCCTGGCCTTCGCGATCAAGGTGCCCCTCTGGCCCTTCCACACCTGGCTCCCCGACGCCCACGTCGAGGCCCCGACCGCCGGCTCGGTGATCCTGGCCGGCGTGCTGCTCAAACTGGGCAGCTACGGCCTGATCCGCTTCAACCTGAGCCTCTTCCCCGAAGCCTCGCGCTGGGCGGCCCCCGCCGTGGCCATTCTGGCGGTGATCGGCATTATCTACGGCGCGATCGTCGCCTTCGCCCAGAGCGATATGAAAAAACTGGTGGCCTACTCGTCCGTCAGCCACATGGGCTTCATCGTGCTGGGAATCTTCGCCCTCAACCCCGAAGGCGTCAGCGGGGCCATGCTGCAGAGCATCAACCACGGTCTCTCGACCGGGGCGCTGTTCCTGATCGTCGGCGTACTCTACGAACGGCGGCACACCCGCGACATGGCCGAGTACGGCGGTATCTGGAAGGTCATGCCCGTCTACGCCGGCATCACCCTGCTCGTGGCTCTCTCGTCGGCGGGGCTGCCGGGGCTCAACGGGTTCATCGGCGAGTACACGATTATGCAGGGGGCCTTCCTGGCGCCCGAGCTGAGCTGGCCCTTCCTGAGCTTCGCCGTGCTCGGCGTGGTCCTGGCCGCGGTCTACCTGCTGCGGATGTACCAGAGCGTGTTCATGGGCGACCTGCGCAATCCGAAGAATCAGGACCTGAGCGATCTGAACCCGCGCGAACTGGCGACCCTGGCGGCCCTGTGCGTGCCGATCATCGCCCTGGGCCTCTACCCGGCCTTCGCCTTCGGGCCGATGCAGGCCAGCGTTGGCGAGACGCTCGCCGGGATCGCCACGGCCGTGGCTGGAAGGTAATGCGCATATGCAGAGTTTACAGATCCCTCCGGTTGACCTGCGCCTGCTGACGCCCCTGCTGATCGTCGTCGGCTGGGCCTCGGCCTTGCTGCTGATTGACGTCTTTTTCGTTCCCGAGGGGCGCAAGAAGATCACCGGCTACCTGGCGATAGCCGGCCTGGCCGTCGCCGGGTTGGCCGGCATGCCGCTGTGGAACGTCAGCGGCAGCACCTTTTCGGGCATGCTGGTGCTGGAGCGCTATAGCCTGGCGCTGACCTGGATCTTCCTCATCGCCGGGGCCCTGAGCATCGCCGTGGCGCTGGACTACCTGCCGCGTCACGCGATCGAGCAGGGAGAATACTACCCGCTGATCATGTTCGCCGTCGGGGGCATGATCCTGATGGCCCAGAGCGCCGACCTGATCACCCTTTTCCTGGGGATCGAGCTGCTCTCCATCACCCTGTACATCCTGACCGGCTTCGCCTACCCGCGGGTCGCCTCGGAAGAGGCGGGGATCAAGTACCTGGTGCTGGGGGCCTTCGCCGCGGGCTTCTTCGTGTACGGCATCGCGCTGATCTTCGGCGCCACCGGCACGACCAGCCTGGCCGGGATCGCGGACTACCTGGGCCGGCAACCCTTCGCGCCGCAGGATGAAACCCTCTTCCTGGTCGGGGCGAGTCTGGTGCTGATCGGCTTTGGCTTCAAAATCGCCCTGGTGCCCTTCCATATGTGGACGCCGGACGTGTACGAAGGCTCGCCCACGCCGGTGGCGGCGTTTATGAGCGTCGGCACCAAGGGCGCGGCGCTGGCGGCGCTGCTGCGGGTGACGCTGGCGATGGAAGCGGCGCGGGACTTCTGGCTGCCGCTGCTGGCGACACTGGCCGCCGCGACGATGATCATCGGCAATCTGGGAGCCCTGGGGCAGAGCAACCTGAAGCGCATGCTGGCCTACTCCAGCATCGGCCACGCCGGCTACATCCTGCTGGGGATCATGGTCGCGGCGGAGCGGGGCGCGGAGGCGTTTCTGTTCTACATGCTGGCCTACACCCTCACCAACCTGGGCGCCTTCGGCGTGCTGATCGCCCTCGAGCAGCGGGGCGAAGCGGCCTGGAGCATTGACGACTTCGCGGGGTTGTACCAGCGCCGGCCCCTGTTGGCGATGGCCATGGCCCTCTTCATGTTCTCGCTGGCCGGCGTACCGCCCACAGCGGGCTTCATGGGCAAGTTCTTCGTCTTTACCGCAGCCTACGCCGGGGGCCTGGGCTGGCTCGTGCTCATCGGCGTGATCACCAGCGCCATCGCCGCCTACTATTACCTGCGCGTGGTGGTGAAGATGTTCATGCAGGAGCCGGTGCGCGACGTGCGCCCCGAACTTACCCGCGGGTTGAACACCGAGATCCTGATCGCCGGCGTCGCCACTTTGCTCCTCGGCTTGCTGCCCACCCCCATCGTGCTGCTCGTCGAACGCTCCCTGGTGGCGCTGGGGGGATGAGGGGCGTGGAGGCGCGGGTTCACATGCCTCCTGAGAGCGAGGCAGCCAGTCGCGCACAGGTACCCGTAGAGGTGCACTGGCAGGCAGACCACAGGGGTTGCTGCTTCTTTACCGAAAGTTTACAATCAGCTTAATATTTTTTGACGCAACCACCCTACAATTGACTCACTCACAAGACCTACGTGGTGGAGAGGTGCGGGAAGGCTGCGCTTTCCCGCATGCGTCTGTTCCCCGCCTGCGGCGGGGGCATGGTCAGCGTTGTGCCGGTCTTCGTGGCCGCTGCGGGCGGAGAACGACCGGTTCGTGAGGGACTACGGCCCTCCGCCCCCCGCCGGGAGGCAACGGCGTAGTTCCCTCCACGAACGGTGGCGCATGCTTCCCTCCGCTCGCGCCACGCGACCAGGGTTCGAGAGTGCGACACGTCCCACCCGGCCCTCTCCCTGACCCTCCCCCGCCGGGGGAGGGAACCGCGCGGCGCCCCCCGGCGGGGCGAGGCTGGGAGAAGACGCACCACCGCCGCGGCGCGCTGCCGCGGGTCAACCCGGCAAGCGGCGACGCGCGGGCCGCTGGCGCTCCGCAAGTGAGCAGGGATGGCGCGTCGGACCCCGGGCGCGCCCGTGGCGCTTGCGGCGCGCCGCCGGACATGGTATTGTGTTGCCACCGCAACTTTTGTATCCGCACCAGATCCTCAGAGAGGAGGCTTCCGCTATGGGCTATGCGGAGATGCACCGTCGTTCGATCGAGGACCCGCAGGGCTTCTGGGGTGAGCTGGCCGAAGAACTCCATTGGTACAAGAAGTGGGACACGGTGCTCGACGACAGCAAGGCGCCGTTCTACCGCTGGTTCGTCGGCGGAGAGACGAACCTGTGCTACAACGCGGTTGACCGGCATGCCCTGGGCGCGCGCCGCGGCCAGGCCGCGCTGATCTGGGAGAGTCCTGAAGTGGGCCAGTCGCGCACGCTCACCTATTTCGAGCTCTACCGGGAGGTGAACAGACTGGCCGCGGCGTTCCAGCGGCTCGGCGTGCAGAAGGGCGATCGGGTGATCATCTACATGCCGATGGTGCCCGAAGCGATCTTCGCCATGCTGGCCTGCGCGCGTCTTGGCGCGGTGCACTCCGTGGTGTTCGGCGGGTTTTCCATCGCCTCGCTGGCCTCGCGCATCGATGACGCCGAGCCGGTGCTCATCGTCACCGCCGATGCCGGGATGCGCAAAGGCCTGCCGGTACATCTCAAAGAGATCGTGGACCGGGCGCTGGAAGCCGCCGCGAAGCCCAGCGTGCGCCACGTGCTGGTGCTGAACCGCGGTCTGGTCGCTATGGAGATGCAAGAGGGCCGCGATCTGGATTGGGCCGAGCAGATCAAGGAGTCAGGCGCCACGTATGTCGAGCCGGCGCGCGTGGCTTCGACCGATCCCTCCTACATCCTCTACACCTCCGGCACCACCGGCAAACCCAAGGGTGTCGTGCGCGACACCGGCGGCTACATGGTGGCCCTGCACGCCTCGATGAGCCAGATCTATAACTGTGGCGACGGCGATGTCTACTGGTCCACCTCGGACATCGGCTGGGTGGTGGGGCACAGCTACATCGTCTATGGCCCGCTGCTCAAGGGCGTGCCGACGGTGGTGTACGAGGGTCGCCCCGACCACCCCGATCCGGGGGTCTGGTGGCGGGTGATCGAGAAGTATGGCGTAACCCATGTCTTTACGGCGCCGACGGCGCTGCGGGCGCTGCGGAAGTTCCCCGAGCAGTGGATGCGCAGCGCCGACATCAGTTCGCTGAAGATCCTCTTCGCCGCCGGCGAGCCGCTCGACGCGCCGACCTACGAGTGGGCCAGGGCCGCGCTGAATGTGCCGGTGATTGACCACTACTGGCAGACGGAGAGCGGCTGGAGCATGCTCACCAACCCGGTCGGGGTGGAACTGTTGCCGGTCAAGCCCGGCTCGCCAACTATGCCGGCATTCGGGCACAACCTCGAAGTGGTTGACGCCGACGGAAACCCCGTGCCGCGCGGCGAGAAGGGCTTTCTGGTGGATCACGGCCCCCTGCCTCCTGGGATGTTGATGACGCTCTGGAACGACGATGAGCGCTACATTCAGAGCTACTGGAGCCACTTCAAGGGCAAATTGCTCTACATGACCGGCGACTACGCCATTCAGGACGCTGATGGCTACTTCTGGATGCTGGGCCGCGCCGACGAAGTGCTCAACGTCTCCGGCCATCGCCTGGGCACCCGCGAGATCGAAGAGGTGATCTCCGGCCATCCGGCCGTGGCCGAGGCCGCAGTCATTGGGGTGCGCCACGAACTCAAGGGCGAAGGCGTCCTGGTCGTTGCCGTGCTCAAGCAGCATATCGCCCCCGCCGATCAGGACAGCGTCGCGCGCAGCATTACCACCCTGGTGCGCGAGAGCATCGGCCCCATCGCCACCCCTGATGCCATCCATTTTGTCAGTATGCTGCCCAAGACCCGCTCGGGCAAGATTATGCGCCGGGTGATCCGCGCCGTTTACCAGGGCGATAACATCGGCGACCTGAGCACCATCGAGGACGACGCCACCGTGGATATGGTGCGTGAGGCCATTGACGTGCTCAAGGGCGATCTGTAGTGTCAGTGGAACAAGGAGGTTATCCAATGGCCGAGATCCGCGACGTTGCGCTGCCGAACACCTCGGAAGTGTACCGGCCCAGCGACGCTATCGTCGAGAACTCCAATGTGATGGCGTATGCGCGCTCCAGGGGCTTCAGCAGCTACGAGGAACTCTACCAGTGGACGCTCGACAACAATGAGCAGTTCTGGGCCGATATGGCCTCCGAACTGGAGTGGTTCCAGCCCTGGGAGAAGGTGCTCGACGATAGCAACAAGCCCTTCTTCAAGTGGTTCACGGGGGCGAAGACCAATATCGTCCACAATGCCATCGATCGCCACGCGGCATCCTGGCGCAAAAACAAGCTCGCCATGGTCTGGGAAGGCGAGGACGGCACCCAGCGCACCTTCTCCTACCACGCGCTGAACCGCGAGGTCAGCAAGATGGCGAATGTGCTCAAGAGTGTCGGCGTGAAGAAGGGCGACATCGTCACCATCTACCTGCCCCGCATCCCCGAACTGCCGATGATGATGCTGGCTTGCGCCAAGATCGGCGCGGCGCACTCCGTGGTCTACGGCGGCTTCTCCGAGGCGGCCCTGGCTGACCGCCTGGCCGACGCGCAGAGCAAGGTGCTGGTCACCGCCGATGGCGGTTTCATGCGCGGCAAGATCGTCGAACTGAAGAAAATCGCCGATGAGGCCATGGCCCGCACGCCCACGGTGCAGACGTGCCTTGTGATCAAGCGCACGGGCCATAGCATCAATATGGAACTCGGGCGCGACCTCTGGCTCCACGAGTTGATGGGCCTGCCTATCGCCGCCGCCGATTGCCCCACCGAGGTGATGGATGCCGAGGATCCGCTGTTCATCCTCTATACCTCGGGGACGACCGGCAAGCCCAAGGGGGTGGTGCATACCCACGGCGGCTATATGGTCGGTATCTATGCCACGCTCAAGATGGTCTTCGACATCAAGGAGGAGGATCGCTACTGGTGCGCGGCCGACCCGGGCTGGATCACCGGCCATAGTTACATCGTCTATGGGCCTTTGATCACCGGCGCCACGTCGTTTATGTACGAGGGCGCGCCGAATTACCCCTTCCCCGACCGCTGGTGGTCGCTGGTGTCGAAGCACTCGATCAGCATCCTCTACACCGCCCCCACCGCCATTCGCGGCCTGATGCGCTTCGGCGAGGCCTGGCCCTCGCGCCACGACCTGAGTAGTCTGCGCCTGCTCGGCTCGGTGGGTGAGCCGATCAACCCCGAAGCCTGGAAGTGGTTCTATAGCATCATCGGCAAGGACCGCTGCCCGATCATGGATACCTGGTGGCAAACGGAGACGGGGATGTTCATGATCACGCCGACACCGGTGGTGCCGCTGAAGCCCGGTAGCGCCACCCGGCCCTTCCTCGGCATCGAGGCCGACGTGGTGCACGAGGACGGCACCCCCTGCGGCCCCAACGAGGACGGCCTGCTGGTGATCAAGCGCCCCTGGCCAGCGATGATGCGCACCATCCTCAACGACCCGCAACGTTATGTGGACACCTACTGGACGCGCATTCCCGGGGTGTACGCCGCCGGTGACAGCGCCCGCAAGGACGAGGATGGCTACATCTGGGTGATCGGGCGCCTGGACGATGTGATCAAGGTGTCGGGCTACCGCCTGGGCACGGCGGAGGTGGAGAGCGCCCTGGTGAGCCATCCGGCAGTGGCTGAGGCCGCGGCCATCGGTCTGCCCCACGAGGTGAAGGGCAATGCCATCCACGCCTTCGTGATCCTGCGGGCCGGTTTCGACGGCAGCCCGAAGCTCGAGGAGGAACTCCGCGCCCACGTGGGCCACGAGCTTGGCCCCATCGCCCGGCCCGACGCGATCACCTTCGTCAGCGTGTTGCCCAAGACGCGCTCGGGCAAGATTATGCGCCGGGTGCTCAAGGCGCGCGCCCAGGGCTTGCCTGAGGGCGATATTTCCACCCTCGAGGAGTAGACGCTCCCGTAACCCTGCCCCTGGGAGCTGGGGAAACCGGGTTTCCCCAGCCCCCTCCATCTCCTGCGCCCGCCCACACCCTCCCGCGGGCGGGGGTATGGGGAAACCAGGTTTCCCCATACCCCTCGCCGAGGGCTTATTTTCACGTTAGCCGTCCATGCGGCTGCGCCGCACAACGCCGCAATGAACATACGGTTGTTCTTGGGAGGGCTGCGCCCTCCCAAACCCTCCCAGGGGGCGGGGCCTGGGTGCGCGGGCCGCTGGCCCGCATCCGCTGAGGTATGGGGAAACCCGGTTTCCCCACACCCCTCTTCGAGCGCCTATGTTCACGTTAGCCATCCATGGGGCTCCGCCGCACACCGACGAGATGAAAATGATTCTTGGGAGGGCGTAGCCCTCCCAAACCCTCCCACCGGGTGGGGGCTGGGGAAACCCGGTTTCCCCATGTTCACGCGAGACCGACCAGACACGCCGCCAGTTCGCGGCGATAAGCCAGACTGTTGAGCCTCTCCCAGCGGGCGGGCAGTTCGGCGCCGAGGTGCGCGGCCTGCTGCTCGCGGAGCGCCAGGTAGGCCGCCACGGCGGGACCGGCCCGCGGATCATCGGCGTGGGGCGCCAGCAGATGCCGGGCCACGCTGATGTCGTTGAGCACCCCCAGGTGATCCTGAAAGGCCATTAGCGGCTTGATGACCTCGTCGGCCCGCGGGCCGAGGGTCTCGGCGAAGAACTCGAGCACGTAGCGCAGGCGCTTGCCATCAATGCGCATCGCGTGAAGTTCCTCGGGATCAACGGGCAGGCCGCCGCGATCGTGGGCGCGCAGCGCCTCGTAGTGACGCCAGATGGTGCTGCCGGCGAGATCGCATACGCGCGGCCGGTCGTCCCAGCCGTCGGGTTCGTTCATCAGAGTGGCGAACTCACGCAAGAACCCGGCATAGGCGTCACTTTCCAGAAAGGCGATCAAGACCCTGAAGGCTTCGTCGCGCTCCTCGCGGAGCCGTTCGCTCAGCGCCGCGACCGCCGGCTGGACCTCTTCCGGCAAGGCCGGCGTCTGCTCGGCAAGGTCGGCCAGCAGCACATCGCGGTCGCGCACCGGCCCGGCGACGCCCGCCAGCCGCCCCAGGCCCTTGCTGTAGAAGCGCAGGCCGCCCGGCGTGAAGACCGGGGTCAACAACCGCAGGGTGGCGCGCAGGCGGCGGGTAGCGACGCGCAGATCATGCACCGCTTCGATGTGCGTATCGGCGCGCACCTCCCGCTCGGCCTGGCGCAGACGGCGCAGATGGCGGCGGAGCAGCACCCGGCCCAGTTCGGCCAGGAGCGCCTCGGGGTCGGCGTACCAGCGACCAGGGACGGCAACCTCTTCTTCTGTTTCGCCGACAGCCGGGCCGTCGGGCGAGGGCGCGACGGTCGCCGCGGTTTGCTCCCCTTCACCGACGGCTGGACCATCAGGCGAGCCGGGGGCCAGCGGAACGGCGGCCCCGGTGCCCTCCACCTGCGCCTGAAGCGGCTCGCCAAAGACCTTGCGCCACAGATCGGCCTTGGCGACGGCGCGCGCCCCATCTTCGGCGGCATAAGGACCGCTCAGGGTCAGCATGAGACCATCGCTGGCAGGCGTCACGGCGAGCAGGCGGGTGGTTTGCGACTGGCTGTAATCCAGTCCATCCGCCACGCGCAGGATGGCCGAGAGGCGCAGCGCGTCGCGTTGCCCGCGCCGGCCCAGGGCCAGGTAGGCCGGCTCGAGTTCGGGGCGCACCTTCTTGCGGTGGAAGGCGACCATACAGGCCACAATGGCCCGCTCCCGGGGGGAGAGATCGTTAATCTCCTGGTTCAGCACGATGTCGCGCCCGACCAGGTGATGCTCCGGCGGGTCGGTGGTCATCCCCACATTGTGGAGTAGAGCGCCGATCTCGAGCACGCGCCGCCGGGCGGGCAGCAACTCGTAGCGTTCGGCGACGGCATCGAACAGCGCCAGCGCCAGATCGGCCACCTGGCGCGCATGGGCCATTTCAACGCGATAGGTGTCGAGGATTTCCTTCACGTCTGGCATGGTCCTTTCTCCTCAGTTGTCTATGCGGCTACGCCGCACACGAACAGCACGAAAATAGGTTGTTCTTGGGAGGGCGCAGCCCTCCCAAACCCTCCCACCGGGTGGGGATATGGGGAAACCTGGTTTCCCCATATCCCTGCTTGAGGGCCAGGCCCTCCCGCGGGCAGGGGCGTGGGGAAACCCGGTTTCCCCACACCCCTGCTCCAGCAGCCTATTTTCACGTTAGTTGTCTATGCGGCTACGCCGCGCACCGACGGAAAAGATTCTTCACCCTCCCGCGGGCCGGGGCCTGGGTGCGCGGGCCTCCGGCCCGCATCCGCAATGCGATAAAAAAGTTGTCCCGGGAGGGCCGCGCCCTCCCAGACCCTCCCACCGGGTGAGGGAATGGGGAAACCTGATTTCTCCCATCCTCACAGCGTGAGGGCGCGCTCCAGTTTGCTGCGCGGCTCGGGCGTCAGGGCGACGAGCGTGGCCAGTTCGCGGGCCAGGGCGCTCAGGTCGGCGGCTGTCCCGGCCTCGCGCAGTTCGATCTCCACCTCGGTAAAGGGGCGCTCGCGCGGGCCCGATTGCATCACCCCGCGGTCGAGGCAAAGTTCGGCAACCGGAGCGCCGTCCCGGGTAATCTGCAGCACGCGCCGCTCGGTGCGGATCACCACCCGCGGCAGCAGTGGCGCGCCGCCGGTGAGGGCGAGCGCCAGGTCGCGCGCGACGCCGTCCGGCCAGGTTCGGGGATCGGGGTCGGCGCCGGGGAACTCGAACTCGGCCCGGCGATGCACGCCATCGTGCCCGACATCGGCAGGCCCCTTGAGGGTGATCAGTGCGCCTTCGCCGGTCCGTCGCACGCGCAGGCCATAGCGCGCGGCAGTGAGGCGCCCGTCGGCAGTATCGTAATAGACGTTTTCCTGAAGTTCCGGCGCCGGCGTCGGTGCAAGGGTGTACCCACCCAGTTGCCTGATGGTTGCAAGAGTTTCCAGATCGGCGCCGCTTACGGCGTATTTGGCTTCGATTTCCATTGGTCGTTTACCTGTGGTTCGTGGAGAGCCTGCGGCCCTCCAACCGCCTCACACGAACAGGATGACACTGAAAACAGGTTGTTCCTGGGAGGGCCTTGCTCTCCCAAACCCTTCCACCGGGTAGGGATATGGGGAAGTACGTGTTCACATGTCTCCTGGGAGCGCGGGCATCATGGTCTTTGAGAAATTCATCCGCTATGCCAGTCTAGCCGTCGGGCTAAAGCCCTCGGCTACGGGATGCGAAGCCCGCCTGCGCGGGCTATACCGGATTATTTTTTCAAAGACCATCTTGCCCGCGGAGACGCGACTGAGGACCGATACGTTTCAACGCAGGTGACTGCCCCCTCCCCAGCCCTCCCCCGCTGGGGGAGGGAGTCCGGCTCCTCCCCCCAGCGGGGGGAGGTCGGGAGGGGGCTGCGGCGCCGCATGCGCTTATTTGAAACCGACGATTCGCGCATGTTTCCGGATCGCCCCACCGGGGTCGAGCGCGGCGCGGGTGGTGGGGGTGACACTGAAGTAGACATCAACCCGCGCCCCACTGGCCTTGCCACGGAAATGCACCCCGTAGACGCCAGGCAGCGAGTCGGGCTGGATTCGCAGGTCGAGGGGCGGATCGTAGCCAGCACGTCCCTGGTTATCGGCGACGGGCGTATCGGGGAACAGCACGTAGGCGCCGGACGGATCGGTGATCCAGAACTCCAGCGGCTCGCCGGGACGCAGCCCTTCGCCGCGGATCTGGACGACCCCGCCCGGTTGAGCGTTCACCGGCGTGGCGCTGCCACGATTGTTGGCGGGCAGCGGCGTCCCCGGCCCCGCCACGAAGTCGCGGGTCAGACTGAAGGCCGCGGCCACGGTCACCCCGCTGCGCTGCCCGCGGGCCACGGCGGAATACACCCCTTCGGGCAGCCCGCCGGTGCTCACACTGACCTGCGCCGTTGTCCCATCACGGCGCACCTGAGCGGGATCGATCGGCGTGGAGCGCCCGGTCGGCCCCGTAATCCAGGCGCTCACCTCTTCGCCGGACTGCAAGCCGCGGGCCAGGAGCGTAAAGGTTGCGCCGGGCGGCGCAGCGACCGGCACGATGAACCCATCGCCTTGCCGGCCAAGCTGATCGTGCGCAACACGGCCCAGACGACCGGGATCGCCCGCGGGCACGACGCGGGTGACCCGGAAGTAGCCGACGGCCTCGCGCCCGCTGCTGACGCCGCGGGCGTTGAACGACCAGAGGCCCTCGGCGGCATTCTGGTCGGCGGTGAAGGTGATATTCTGCCCCTCGATCGTGCCCCGGTTATCGGCGGTAGCCTGGAAGCCCGCGTCGAAAGTGGCCTGGTTCGGCGCAGTAACCCAGATGCCAACCCGCTCGCCGGCGACGAAGCCGCTGGCGTTGAGCAGGAAGGTCGTGCCCGGTGGCCCGATCTCAGGCGTCACCCGCGCGTTGATGCCGGGCGGAGGGGGCGGCAGCGGGGTCGGCAAAGGCACTGGAGGCGTGGCGGTCGGACCGGGTGGCGGCGCAGGCGCCTGAAGCGCGGGCGGGGCCAGCCGGCGCCCGAGGGTGCTGATCAGCACCCGACGGCCGGGAGGAAACTCGGGCCAGTACTCAAAGCGCGCCTTTTCGAAGTACTGCACCGTGTGCCAGCGACCGCTCTCCAGTTGTTCCTGGATCTCATTGCTGATGGGAAAGCCGAAAATACGCTCGGCGCCGCGGGTTTCCCAGATCTCCTTGAAACCGTACTGAATGATGGTCTGGGTCTGCGGAATGTAGCGACGGTCAGCGCTGTTCGGAATGGGCGGCGACTTGGGGAAGATCCTTCCCTGCGTGATTTCCAGACCCAGGTTGCCCAGTTCCACGACCGGCGTGCTGCCACCCTGAGCCAGTTCAAAACGCGCCCGCTCGAACCACTGCGTAATGCGGCCATCAGGACCGGTGAACTCCTCGGTGATGGGAAAACCAAAGATCTCAATGCCACCATTGGCTTCCCAGAACACGCGAAAGGCCCCGCGCAGGGAATGCTGGGTCTCAGGGAAAAAGCGCACATCGGACTGGGCCCGGAGCGCGGGCAGGCTTCCCAGCAGCAGGGCCAGCGCCAGCGCCACACCCGCCAGGGGCGCGGCCAGGCGGTGGAGCCGTCGTGCAGCCATGCGGTCCTCCTTCTATCAGGCGCGGTTCCGGAAACGGGGTCAACCGTGGCGGGGGTGGCCCGGCAGGCGCGCCCGAACATCCGCGACGTGATCCCGTGAAGACCAGCGAGGTGACCCACGACAGGGTCCCGGGGTTCCCCAGCCTCCTCCGAGCGGCTATCAAAGCGGTTTCCGTGGCAGGGCCGCGCCCTCCCACGCCCTTCTCATGTTACAGGACGTACGCGGTGGAGGGATGCGGGGAGGCTGCGCCTCTCCGCATCCCTCCACTGCGCACATCCTTCTTTACGGATGATTCGCGATCATGGGCTTTATCATAGTCTTTTTTCGCGCGATCTGTCAAGCCGTGGTTTGTCAAAGAAGCGGATGCGGCGCTTCAGCATACCCCCACCCGGTGGGAGGGTTTGGGAGGGCGTAGCCCTCCCAAGAATTATTTTCATCCCGTCGGTGTGCGGCGGAGCCGCATGGACGGCTTATTTGAAAAGTTTCGGGACTTGCCTTCTAGCCGCTCGCCGGGGCGGTGGAGCGCTGCCCGCGGGCCTGGCGCCGTATCCGACGGCGTGTTCGGGCGGTGTATGGAAAGAGAGGAACATCGCGGAGGGAGAGATGCTCATCCGTCTGGCGATCGCCTGGATGCTGGGGATCGTTGCCGCGGAGCAGGCCCGCCCGCAGGCGGGATGGCTCTGGGCCGGAGCCGGGGCGGGGTTGCTCGCGGCGCTGGCCCTGGGCCGCGCCCGGCGGCGCCGGGCGCGCCTGGCGGCCCTGATGCTGCTGTGCGCCGCGCTGGGCGGGTTGCGCTACCTGGGCACGCTGCCAATCCCCGGCCCGCAGAGCGTCGCCAGCCTGCTCGAGCGGGGCGAGGTGACGCTCACCGGCAGCGTGGCCAGCGAGCCGCGCCGGAGCGAGGAGCAGCAGCGCGTGACGCTGCGCGTCGAGACGGCCACGGTTGAGGGGCGGACGGGGGCCTACGAGGGCCTGGTCCTCGTGGTGTTGCCGCCCTACCCGGCCTACGCCTACGGCGATCGGCTCATGGTTCGCGGCGCACTGCGCCGCCCCCGCGCCGCCGAACGACCCGGCGAGTTCGATTACCGGGCCTACCTGGCTCACCGGGGCATCTTTGTGATGCTGACCGAGCCGGAAGAGGCGCGCCGGCTGCCCGGCAGGCGCGGTCTGGCGCCGCTGGCGGCGGTGCTGGCCTTTCGCGCCCATTGCCAGGCGGTGCTGCTGCGAGTCCTGCCCGAACCCCAGGCCGCTCTGGCCATCGGCGTGGTGCTCGGCATCCAATCGAGCATTCCCGACGAGGTGTACCAGACCTTTTCGATCACCGGCACGAGCCACATTCTGGTGGTCTCGGGATGGAACTTCACCATCGTCGCGGGCATGCTGGGAGCGCTGGCGACACGGCTGCGTCTGGGGCGCGGGGCGACGCTGGGGCTGGCGCTGGTGGTGATGTGGGTCTACGCCATCTTTACGGGCGCCTCGGCGGCCGTGCTCCGGGCGGCCGCGATGGCGAGCCTGGCGGCCGTGGCCCGCGCCACCGACCGCAGCAGCGAGCCATGGCACCTGCTCCTCGGCGCCTGCTGGCTGATCACCCTGGCGGACCCGCACACGCTCTGGGATGTGGGCTTCCAACTCTCGGCGCTGGCGACGGCCAGCCTCTTCGCCTACGGCGCGCCGGTGGCAGCATGGTTCAACCGGCGCCGGCCCTTCAACTGGCCGGCGCTGGCGCCGGTGACGGAGGCCCTGGTCGCCACCTTCGCGGCGCAGGTACTCACCCTGCCGCTGATCCTCTACACATTCGGCAATCTCTCGCTGGTGGCGCCGCTGGCCAATGTGGTCATCGTGCCGGTGGTGCCCTTCGCGATGGGCCTGGGGGCGATGGCGCTGCTCGCCGGCCTGGTGTGGCTGCCGCTGGGGCAATGGCTGGCGCTGGCGGCCTGGCTGCCGCTGACATGGATCGCCGAAGGGGCGCGTCTCCTGGCCGCGCCGGGCTGGGCCAGCGTGCAGGCGCCGCCGTTTCCGCTCTGGATCCTCGTGGTCTGGTACGCGCTGATTGTCCTGCACTGGTGGAGCATGCAGAGGGTTTCGCCCTCCGGCACCTTCCCCGGCGAGAACTAGCACTACTTGCTGATGCAACATTTCAAGATGTTAGCACAGTATATTTCTAACCGTTTTTTTGCTTGATCGGGTGAGCGCGCGGGTGTATACTTGCTTTCGTCACATTGTTCAAACGTCTCACGCATCGGGCTGATAGGTGGTGCAGGAGTCGCACTGCGTCGCCGTGTTCTATGGTTATTGACAGGACGTACGCGGTGGAGGGATGCGGGAAGGCGAAGCCTCCCCGCATCCCCCTGTTCCTGCCCGCGGCGGCCGGGCAGCCTGGCGCAACCCCCACGGCCCTCCCGCCGCGGGCGGGCACCAACCGGTTGGTGGAGGGCCTGCGGCCCTCCACTCCTCCCCGCCAGAAGGCGACCGCGTACCTCCTGTTATTGAGAAATTCATCCGCTCTAGCCCGCGCAGTCGGGCTTCGCGCTGTATAGCCGAGGGTCGCTAAACATTGTCCTTTGGAGCGGGGTGTGGGGAAACCAGGTTTCCCTACACCCCCGCCCGCGGGGGGTTGGGAGGGCGTAGCCCTCCCAAGAACAATCGTATGTTCATCCACCCGTGTAGGATTGCTCCAGCAGCGAGGAGAGATGCCATCACGGAGGACGTCGTATGCCACTAGTTGCAAAAGCGTCCGCTCCGCTCCATTCGCAGTCGTCTCCGGCTTTGCTGCTTCTCCCAGGTATTCAACGGGCCATTGATCGCGGCGTGACGTTCGTGAGCGCCGCGCCGGGATTTGTATCCTCCGCGCAGATCGCCCATGCGCTGAACGCGCAGCGGCGCCGGTGTCTCTGGTTGCGGCTCGGGCGGGAAGATCGCGATCCGGGGACGTTGCTGGTATCGCTGATCGGCGCGCTGCGCCGGCTGGCGCCCGAGGCGGGCGCCAGGACCCTGGAGTTGATGCGCTGGCGACCAGGTCCAGTGGCGGGCTGGCCGCCGCTCTTCGCCAGCTTCGCGGAGGAACTGACCGGGATCGCTGGCCCGGACGGAGCAGTCGTGCTCGAAGCCTGCCATCACCTCGACGGGGCCGCGGGCACATTGCGGCTCCTGGGCACCCACGTGCTTGCCACCCTGGCGCCGCAGACGGTGTGTGTGTTGACCGCGGAACGCTTGCCGGCAACGGATGCGCTCCCCGCAAGCGCGAGGATCCTTAGCGCCAATGATCTGCGTATCCGCGATTACCAACTGAGCGATCTCTACGCGCGCGGCGGGGGCGCGTTGTCGCTCCAACTCCTCCGCCGGGCCAATGCGCTGGCGGAAGGGCGGGTCGAAGCACTTGAGACTCTCTGCTCCAGTTCCGAGACCCTGGGCTACGATCTCGTCAGCCGCATCCTCGAAACCTCGGGCGGGCTGGCGGAAATCCTCACGCGGCTGGCGCAGGCCCATCTGTCGCTGGCGGATACCGCGGCGCAGCGTAACCTCAGCATCGCCCTGCAGATCGGATACGCGCACCCCGATCTGAGCGATCCCCTCCCTGCCCCTGGCCCATGGTTCGAGACGCTCGAAGGCGGATGGTCACGCCTCAAGCCTCTCTGGCGCGACCCGCTGCGGATCGCGCTGCGCCAGCGCCCCCCGGCGGAAGCCCGCGCCGTCCGGCGGGCCGTGGAGGCGCTGCTGGGGCAGGGGGCGGCGGAGCACGCTGTGGCGTTGCTGCTTGACCTGGGCGATCAGGCCGCTGCGGCGCGGATCATCGCCCGTATTGCGTCAACGGCCATGGACCTGGGACAGTGGGACACCCTTGAAGAGTGGTTGAGCCAGCTCTCGCTCCAGATCCTCAGCGAATGGCCGTGGCTGGTCTACATCAGCGGCGAGTTAAGCGCGGCCCGGGGGCAGAACGACGCCGCGCAGCGCGCTTTTCACCTTGCCACGAACCTGTTTACCGGCCAGCACGACCCGCAGGGCGCCTGCCAGAGCCTGCTGGCGGAGAGCACCCTGGCCGTCTGGCAGGGTGAGATGGGGCTGGCGCGGGCGCGCGCGCTGACCGCGAGCACGCTGGCCGAGTCGGCCGGGCTGCCCGCGCAGCAGGGCTGGGCGTGCTGGCAACTGGGGTGCCTGGCGGTTGCCGCCGGCGAACTCGACGCAGCGCTGGATTATTTCGAGCGCGCCACGCACCTGGCCTCGACCGTAGGCGACGCACTGATGGCGGAACTGCCGCAACGGGCCAGCAGCCTGGCATTGAACCAGCGCGACCTGCGCGTGCGTTGCGAGTTCCACCGGCAGACGTTGCAGGTCCTGGAGCAAACCGAGCGCGAGGTGGGCGAAGAACTGCGGGCCTTGCTCACCTCAACCGCCCTCGATGTCGAACGGCTGCTCGAGGCCCATGGCTGGGCGCATCTGCCGCTGATGCTGAAGCTGGCAGCGCCTGCGCCCGCGGAGCATGCCCTGGAAGTCGGAAGCAAAACCCGCCTGTGGGGCCGGGTGCTGGACATGCTCCGCGGCGGATACCGCCAGCAGACAGGGGGACACAGGTTGCAGAACGGCGCGGGCCGGGTGCGGATAGCGGAGCGGCCTACGCTTATCGGCGAGAGCGCGGTCGAGCGCGGGCCGGGCGGCCCGGGCCGGGCGCGGCCCATATCGGCGACGCATAGCGTCGTGCCGGTGCGGGCGACAACGCTTCAGGCGCCGGCGCCCGTGGTTGAGCCAGAACCGGCGGCGCGCCGCGCCGGCGACGCGGCGCCTGGCGCCGAAAAGGGGCCCGAGGCGCCGACTACCCTGAGCATGAGCGTCTCGATGCTCGGGTCCTTCCGGGTGATGCTGAATGAGCACGTGGTTGAAAGCTTCAACAGCGGGCGAGGGCGCGCGGTGTTCCAGTACCTGATCGTTCATCGTGATCGCCCCGTGCCGCGCGAGGTGCTGATGGAGCGCTTCTGGCCCGAGGCGGCGCCGGAGGCGGCCCGCAACAGCCTGAACGTGGCCGTGCACCACGCCCGGCAGGCGTTTCGCGCGCTGACCGAAGCGCCGATCATCCTCTATAAGGACGGCGCCTACAGCCTCAATCCCGATCTCCGGCTATGGGTGGACTTCGTCTCTTTCGAACGGCACGTTCAGCACGCCCGCAAGCTCGAGGCCGAAGGGCTGTCGGGGGAGGCATGCGCGGCGTATGAGGCGGCCCTGGGCCTGTATCAAGATGATTTTCTGGTTGATGAGCCGTACGAAGAGTGGACGGTGCTGACACGCGAGCGCCTGCGGATTATGTACCTGGACGCCGTGGATCGCCTGAGCCAGCTTTATATGAGCCAGGGACGTTACGGGCCGGCGGCAAGCCTCTGCCAGCTTATCCTCGCCCAGGATAATTGCCGCGAAGACGCCCACGCCCGGTTGATGCGCTGCTATAGCCGCCAGGGCCAGTTGGCGCTGGCGATTCGCCAGTATCAGGTGTGTGTGCAGACGCTCGCCACTGAGTTGAACATTGCGCCCTCGCCGATGATCGAGACACTCTACGAGCAGATCCGGCGCCGGGAAGCGGTATGACGCGCCCTTTCCGGCCCGGCCGTCCATGCGGCTCACGCCGCACACCGACGGGATGAACATCCTTCCTGGGAGGGCGTAGCCCTCCCAAACCCTCCCACCGGGTGGGGGAATGGGGAAACCCGGTTTCCCCAGATCCCCTGCGGGAGGGCCCGGCCCTATAGGCGGGCGGGGGCGTGGGGGAACCTGGTTCCCCCATGGTCACGTGAGACGGTCATGCGCATGGCGCACCACGCCCGATGCACACGGCCCGGGAGCGCGGGCGTCCCGCCCGCGCCACGGCTCCGCGGGCACGATGCCGACCCCCTCCCTGACCCTCCCCCCGCCGGGGGCGGGAACCCGGCGCCTCCCCCCAGCGGGGGGAGGCTGGGAGAGGGGCAGAACCCTGCGCACGATGGTCACCTCAGCCGTCCATGCGGCTCCGCCGCGCACCGACGGGATGAAAAAAGGTTCTTCTTGGGAGGGCTACGCCCTCCCAAACCCTCCCAGGGGCCGGGGCCTGGGTGCGCGGGCCTCCGGCCCGCGTCCGCTGGGGTATGGGGAAACCCGGTTTCCCCATACCCCTCTTCGAGAGCCTATGTTCACCTCAGCCGTCCATGCGGCTCCGCCGCACAACGCCGCAATGCACATACGGTTGTTCCTGGGAGGGCTTCGCCCTCCCAAACCCTCCCGCGGGTGGGGGAATGGGGAAACCCGGTTTCCCCATTCCCCTCTTCGAGAGCCTATGTTCAACTCAGGACATGCCTCACACCTCGCCATACCTGCGCAGGGTAGCTATGTTGCCGCCTGGCGACACTTGTGATATTCTTCCCGCCGGAATGCACCGTCTGGTGACAAACATCCCTGCGCGCCTGTCCAGACGCCTTTTCACGGTTTCCCGAGGATACCCGGGAGACTACCTGTTCCTGCCTCTCTGTCCGCTTTTCAAACAGGCTGTCGAGATCGTCTATGACCGACGCTTACGACTGGCGCGGAGAGCCGGGTGAAGCGGGGGCGCAGGGCGATGATTTTACCCGTATTGCCGGCATCGGTCCAGTGATCAAGCGCCAACTGCACGCGGCAGGCATCCGCACCTTTCAGCAACTGGCGGCCATCGCTCCAGAAGATATCGTCCGCCTGGCAAAGGATCTGCCGCTGCTCTCGGTCGAGCAGATCATCCGGCAAGACTGGCCCGGCCAGGCGCGCCGGCTGGCGACGGAACCCGCCGCTAATACGGCAGCCGACAACGACGTGTTAGACAGAACGCCCGGCGCGGTTCTGGAGGTCCTGGCGATCAGCCTTACGGACGCGCCGGCGCGCCAGCGCTCGACGACCCGGGGCTTCCAGGCGCACCTGTATCTGTGTCTGCGAGGCGCGCGCGCCATGCACGCGGCCGTCGAACGGCTCTGGTACACCACGCTGCTGCTGGCCTGGAGCCATACGACGGGAACGGCGCGGGTGCTGAGCAGCAGTCGCGCGCGCCTCAGCCCCGACCGGCTGGTCTATAGCGCGACCCTCACGGGCGCCCTGGCCGAGGGGGACCGGTATCACCTGGCGGGGATGGCGCTTCTCGCTGCTGAAGGAGTCGTGGGGCACGCCTCTGGTCCCTATGCGCCCGGGGCGCGGCCGGAGGTTGCGCGGCGCCCGACGGCGCCGGCGCGCTCGGCGCGCATTCGCGGGATCGTTCTCGATGCGCCGCCCGGCCAGCCCTTCCTGGCCGCCGATCGCGCTATCGGGGCGCTGGTCCGCCTCCAGGTCGAACCACCGCCCGCGCGGGGGACCACGTGCTTCGCCTGCCTGCTGGCGCACGAACCCTCCACGGGGCGAACGCTCATCCTCGGCGGAGAGCGCGAGGAACTCCAGGCCGGCCGGCGCGACCAGGTCGTCGCGCTGACCGGCCGCGCGCCCGGCATTGCGCGCGGCCAGGTGATCGGCGCGGTCTTTGTGCCCGAAGCGAACCTGCTCGACGTGGCCGCCGGCCCCCTGCTCCGGGTCGCGCGACAGGAACGGTGACCAATGGAGGCCGGGGACGATCCGCGCGAAGAGCACAATCGCCGCCAGGAGCAACCTTCCGATCCCTCCGCGCTTCCCCAGGCATCTGGACGGTCGTCCTCCCCATGGTCCGCCACGCTCACCCCCGCGAGTCCCGAAGACGACGCGCCGGTCACCAGCGAGGCGCCAGGCACCTGGGAAGAGGAAATCGGTGCGCCCGTGTACGGCGAACTGGCCCCTCCGGGGCGCATGCGGCGCGATCTGGAGATCGAGCCGCTCTCGCCGCCCGCCACGCTGCTGACCGCGCCGCAGACCGGGGCGGCTGAACCCTATCTCCTCGATGCCTGGTACGCGACCTTTGGCCATCCGGGGCTTACCGCGCGCCTCCAGCGTCCTGGCCTGGCGGAGGCGCTCTTCAGCGTTCCCGATCCGCATGACTTGCGTGTGGCGATCACCGACACCACGGCCTACCCCTGGCGCTGTGTGTGCGGCTTGATCATCACCGCCGCCGACGGCAGCCAGTGGCTGGGCACGGGCTGGCTGGCCGGCCCGTGTCTGGTCGTCACGGCGGGGCATTGTGTGTATCTGCCCTTTCGGGGCGGCTGGGCGGTTGAGATCGAGGTCATACCCGGCTGGAACGGAAACGCGCGTCCCTTCGAATCGGCGATTGCCCAGAGCTTTCGCAGCGTGCGCGGCTGGGTGCATAAACTGTCGCTGGCGCATGATTACGGGGCAATCGTGCTGCCGGTGGATCGGCGCTACGGAGAACGACTCGGCTCGCTCGGCTTTATGCGTCCCTCCTATCGCGACCTGCGCGAGCGCGCGCTCAACCTGGCCGGTTATCCCTGCGACAAGCCGCGCGGCACCCTGTGGTATCAGGCGCGCCGGCTGGAGATGGGCACGGAGCGCACCCTGGAGTACCGCATCACCACGGTCGGCGGCGAGAGCGGCGCGCCGATCTGGTTGCTGCGCAACGGCGAGCGCTACGTCATCGGCGCGCAGACCGGGGGCGACGCCGCCGGGAGCGCAGCGGTGCGGATCAACGAGGCCATGTTTGCCAATCTCAGCCGCTGGAAACGCGAAAGCGCCTGACGTGAACATGGGGAAACCGGGTTTCCCCATACCCCCGCCCGCAGGAGGGTTTGGAAGGGCACCGCTCGCACGCAGGGGTGTGGGGAAACCGGGTTTCCCCAACCCTCCGCCCGCGGGAGGGTCGGGGAGGGCTGCACCCTCACGCAGGGGGATGGGGAAACCGGGTTTCCCCACACCCCCACCCGCGGGAGGGTTGGGGAGGGCGCAGCCCTCACCCAGGGGAGCGGGGAAACCGGGTTTCCCAAACCCTCCGCCCGCCGGAGGGTTTGGGAGGGCGCAGCCCTCACCCAGGGGAGCGGGGAAACCGGGTTTCCCCACCCCCCTGCTCAGAGCAGGATTAAGCGAAAAATAATTCTGCTGGAAACCGCCCGCGGGAGGGTTTGGGAGGGCGCAGCCCTCCCAAGAAACAACCCTTTTCATCTCCTTTCAACCCCGCACACGCAACGCCCCGATTTTAGTCGCCACTTATTCCCACGTTAGCCCTGATTAAGCAGGCTCCCGTAGAGTAGCCTCGCTTCTAGACCGCCGCGCGCTGGAGCTGGAGGCCGGGCAATCTATGGTGGTTGCCTGCGTGTGGAGGTAATGAAAGGAGCCGTGCTATGACGACCGCTACCGAGCAGCCGACGTTCAAGCTCAGCAAGAGGCTGGAAGTGGTTACTGCCGCCGAACTGGGCGCCCAGGGACCCGAGATTGCCCTGACGCCCGAGGAGTTGGAGCCGGCCGAGAACTGGCGTCTGAGCTACCAGCCGCGCCTGATCGAATCAGCCGAGAAATACGTGCGCGGTCTGCTCACTCCGCCGGCGAAGGGTAACGGCAAGGCAGGTGAGGAACTGGGTGGCCCGCGGGTCGGTCCCTACGTGCCCTGGGACGTGGTGGCCTATTCGCCGATCGAACTTGGCGGCGCCGGGCTGATGGGCGAACCGAACAAGATCGTTCCGGCGGGAAGCTGGATCGTCGTCTATGCCCTCATGTGGGCCAACCCGGTGTCCGACCCGGCTCACGGCTACAAGGTGCCCGCGAACATGCAGCTTGGCGGGCGGCCCTATCGCGTCACCTGCCATCAACTGAGCAAGACCACCGGCGCCGCGCTGCCGCCGCTGAGCTACACCGGCAACTTCCCGCCGGTGGTGCCGGCGTTGAGCTGGTGGCCGTTCTTCATCAAGACCCCCAATACGACGACGGCCGAGCTGATCGAGGTCAATATCACCGCCGATATCGAGTTCCCGGCCCAGCCCTTCGCCGCCTTCGCCACCTGGCACTACGACGTGGATATGGAAATGCCCTGGTTCTGGGGCTTCCCGCCGCCGGTTCCTCCGCAGTGGCGGCACGGCATGCCGATGCAGTACCTGATCTTCCCCCAGTAGTCGGCGCATGCCCCGGCGGCGCAGCGCTGAATCGCAGCCGCGTCGCGCGGAAAGGTTGCCCTACACGGGCAGGGGCGTGGGGAAACCCGGTTTCCCCACGCCCCTCCAACTGGCTGCCAGGCGTTTCGCGATCGTCTCGTAGAACCATGAGGTGGCTATGAAGGCAGAAACCGAGCACCCTGAGCAATCCCCGGCACCATGGGACGAACCCGGCGCGATCAGAGGCGGCGTCATCAAGGGGATCGGCAAGCAAACCGCCCAGGCGTTCCACGAGGCCGATATCCATACCTGGAGCGAACTGGCGCATCTTGACGCGACCGTTGTCGCCGAACGTCTGGGCTCGAGGATCAAGGGGCTGACACTCGAGCAGATCGAAGAGTGGCGCAACCAGGCCCGCGCCCTGGTAGAGACGGTCAGTTCCAACCAGGCGCCCGAGAAGACCCACGTGGTTACCCTGGAACTGGTGCTGACCGAACGGCGCGCCGTTTTCAGCACCAGGGCGACCTATGCGCCAACAGGCGTCTGGGATCGCTGGGTGGGCTGGAACGCGCGCCGGCTCGAGGCGTTCATCGTTGCCCAGACCGGTTGTCGGCTGGACGTCGCGGCTGAGGTGGGGGAACCCGCCAGCGACGATGAGCCGGTGGCTTCACCCCCAGGACGCGCGGCGGAGCCTGAAGCGCCGGCGGCCCACGAGACGACGGCGCTGCCTCAGCGGCTCGAGGCCCCCGCGGTCCCGCTCACGCGGCGGACGCCCGAAGCCGCGGCGCCACCTCAGGAGCTTCAGGCCCCGGCGCCCGAGGGGCTTACCCTCGAGGCCGGGCCGCTCACCTTGCAGGCCCTGGATCAACAACGCGGGCGGGCGACCCTGTCGTTCAAGCTGGGTGGCGCGAACGTCAGGCAGGCGCTCGAAAGCGGGGCGCTGGCCGAGATCGAACTGTGCAGCCGCGCGGGCGAGGGGGGTGAGGAGCTTCCTCTGGCTTCGACACGCCACCAGCTTCAGCCCGGACGGCGCGAGTATACGCTGACGCTCGAGTTTGCGCCCTATGCCGTAGGACAGTTCCAGTTGCGCGCGACGGTGCGTGTGCCGCAATTCGCGCTCGCCGCCGCGACCGCCGGGCCAACCTTCACTGTCGAACTGCCCTACCAGGAGGAACAATAATGACGGACCAGACCACCCCCACCAGGATCGTTGGCCTCGAGCAACCACGGCATGATGATCAGCGCCAGGAACGGACACGCCACGACACTGGCGGTGAGGGCGACGACGCGCCGGTCGCCAGTTTCGAGACCGAAACGGTGATGCAGGGCGGCGCCCCCAGCTACGGTAGCGCGGGCGCGCCCGCGCCGGTTAGCGCGGGCCGGGTGTTAGAGGATCTGCCAGGCTATCATCTGCCAGGAGCGGTGGAACGCGCCGAAGCGCGCGCCCTCGGCGGCGCGGCCACGCCGCAAGCGGAGGAGACCAGGCCCGAAGCCCCGGTGCTGGATGCCTGGTTCGCCGATCTGCCCATGCGCTCCGGCGCGGAGGTGCTGGGCATGGTCCAGGAGGTGCTCATCGGCTACGATGACCGGGTGCAGGTGAGCCAGACGCGGCAATACCCCTGGCGTTGCATCTGCGCCCTGGAGATCACCGCAGCCGATGGGACGCGCTGGATCGGCACCGGTTTCTTCGTTGGCCCGCGCACCGTTCTTACCGCCGGTCACTGCGTCTATATTCACGGGCGCGGCGGATGGGCCAGGAGTATTCGCCTCGTTCCGGGGGCCAACGGCTCCGAAGCCCCCTTTGGCGCGTTGAGCAGCGGCGATCTGCGCAGTGTGCGCGGCTGGACCGAGAAGCGCTTGCGGACCCACGACTATGGCGCGATTATCCTGCCACGGAGCTACACGACCGGCGAACAGATCGGCTGGTTTGGTTATGTCAATCTGCCCGATGTGGAACTGAGCCAGGCCATTGTCAATCTATCGGGCTATCCCGGCGACAAACCGCCGAAGACCCAGTGGTTCCATGGCCGTGAAGTGACCAGGATTGACAAACGCACCCTCACCTATCTGATTGACACGATGGGCGGACAGAGCGGCTCGCCGGTCTGGCGCATCAAAGACGGGCAGCGTCATGTTGTAGGCATTCACACCAACGGTGATGAGAGCGGCAACTCCGCCACCCGCGTCTGCGACCCGGTGGTGGCCAACATCAAGCGCTGGATCGAAGAGGGTGGGTAAGGCATGGTTCGTAGGAGATGTACCGTTCGCAGCGTTCTGCCCCCCAGCCTCCCCCCCGCCAGGAGGAGGTGCCCGGTTCCCTCCTCCAGCGGGGGAGAGTCAGGGAGGGAGCGGTTGGGCACGAGAGGGTAGCATACTGCATAGCCCTTCTGAAACCATGCCTAAGGGGGTGAACCGAGACGGAGGAGACGGGCATGAACATCCAGGCACGAGCGCGCGGCGAGGCCAGCATTGCCGGCCAGGTGAGAACCGCTGGCGGCGCACCCATCGCCGACGCGGTGGTGATGATCACCGGCTCCAGCCCACCCCATCCCGATATCGCGGCGCTGACCGATGAACAGGGACGCTACCGTTTCGACGGGTTGATTGCCGGACGCTACACGCTCCAGGTGAACGCGACCGGCTACGTTCCCCGAACCGGTGAGGTGCAGGCGCGTCCCGGCGAGGTGGCCCGGCTGGATTTCGTGGTGGAGTAGCATTGCAAGGAACGTGTTCACCTCAGGCGCGCATGTGCTATACTTGGCGCCGTTATGATCCTTGCGCCCGACCTCGTAGCGTTGATCCAGGCCATCCATGACGCGCCGCCGCGCCTCGTGTACGTCTTCGCCGGGGCGGGCAGCCTGGCGTTGCACTGGCTCCACGCGGTCCCCGGTTCGTCGCGCACGCTGCTCGAGGCCCGCGACTGCTACGCGCCCCGCAGCCTGGCCGCCATCCTCGGCGGTCCTCCCCTCCAGGCCGTCAGCGTCGAGACGGCTAACGGGATGGCCACATGGGCCTGGCGCTACGCTGCCACGCTCGCCGGGTCTCCCTGGCCGCTGCTCGGCGTGGGTTGCACGGCGGCCATCGCCACCGACCGCGCCCGCCGGGGCGCCGACCGGGCCGTCGTCGCCGTGCGCCTGGCCAGTGACACGCGGATCTATGAACTGTTCCTCGACAAAGAGCGCCGCGACCGCGCCGCCGAAGAGGAACTGATCAGCCGCCTGGTCCTCCTGGCGATCGCCGAAGGCTGCGGGGCAGGGCAGGCAAGCCTGGCGCTGGGTCCCGAAGAGGCCCTGCGCGTGACGCATTATCCGGCGCCCGCGTAAGATTGTTTTCCGCCGGGGCGGCGCTCGTCCACTCCCGCCCGCGGGCAGGGGGCAGGGGAAACCTGGTTTCCCCGGTTCCCCTGCGAGGGGCTATGTTCACGGTACCGCACACCAACGTGACAAAAAGAGGCTGGGAGGGCGACGCCCTCCCCAAACCCTCCCACCGGGTGAGGGTATGACGTTCCCCATCGACGAAGTAATGGCGACCCTGCGCGCCACTATGCCGGCGTTTCAACGGCCATTGATCGATCAGATGGGCGTGGAGGGCACAACCCCCTTCCGCATCTTGATCGCCACCATCCTCAGCCTGCGCACGAAGGACACGCTCACCGCCGGAGTCGCCCCGCGGCTCTTCGCCGCCGCCGATACGCCGGAGGCGATGCTGGCCCTCGGCGAGGAGCGCATCGCCGAGTTGATCTACCCGGTCGGCTTCTACCGCAACAAGGCGCGGAGCATTGTGCAGATCTGCCGGGTGCTGATTGAGCGCTACCATGGCGCGGTGCCCGCCGACCTTGACGCGCTGCTGGCCCTGCCCGGCGTGGGGCGCAAAACGGCCAACCTGGTGCTCACCGCCGGCTTTGGCCTGCCCGGCATCTGCGTGGACATCCACGTGCACCGGATCTGCAACCGCTGGGGCTATGTGCAGACGAAGAACCCCGATGAGACGGAGCAGGTCCTGCGCGCCAGACTTCCTCCCGAATACTGGATCGAGATCAACGGGCTGCTGGTGACCCTGGGGCAGAACATCTGCCTGCCGGTGTCCCCGCGCTGCTCGGTATGCCCGGTGGCGGCGGCCTGCGCCCGCGTGGGCGTGACGCGCAGTCGGTAGCGCGCGATTGATCGTGCTGGATCGCACCGCTGCGCGGCTTCACACAGCTACGGGTCGCGCCCGGCTGCGCCACTCCGGCGGGCGGCAAGCAGCGCCAGGGTCTGCTCGTGCTTCTCGCGAGTGATAGGGTAGAACCAGGTGAGAAGCATCCCGCAGATGAGGATGAGGGTCGGCACGGGGCCGATCATCAGGCGGATGGCCAGGCGGGCGGAGTCGGGCTGCAGGTCGGCGGGCAGGTTCTCGTTGAAGCCGGCGACCTGTAACCCCAACCCCACCAGGAACAGACCCACGGCCAGCCCCAGTTTTTGCAGCAGCACCATGAAGCCATAGAACATCCCCTCGCGGCGCTGGCCGGTCTCCAGTTCATCAAGCTCGATCACGTCGGGCATCATGCTCCAGGGCACCAGGTAGGCCGTGGCGACCCCCGCCCCGGCGATCACCGCCAGGATGATCGCCAGGGTGATCTGTTCGGGTTGCAGAAAAAAGAGAAACGCCTGCACGGCGATCCAGATCACGCTGCCGACCAGGTAGACCGCCTTCTTGCCGATACGCCGGCTCACCGCGCTCCAGACGAACAGGAACGTCAGCGCCGACCCCTGCACCGCCAGGAGAAAGGTGGTGATCAGATCCGGCCGGCGCAGCCAGAAGGTGATATAGAAGGTCAACACCGCCGAGGTGACCTGCACGGCCAGCCAGGAAAACATGTAAATGCCAACCACGAACAGGTAGGGCCGGTTGCGAAAGACATAGCCGATCTGCTCGCCCAGGGAGAGTTCCTTTGCCTCGGGGTCGGGTTCGTAGCGTTCGCGGGTGCCGAGGAAGCACCACAGGAACGGCAGGGCGATCAGCGTCCCCACCACGGCCCCGGCCACCAGGTAGCCCGTCCGGGGATCATCGGGGTAAAGGCCGACGATGCTCTGGTGGAGAATGCCGCCGAGGAGGCTGCCGCCGATGCTGAAGGCGAAGCGGAAGGAATTGAGAACGGTGCGCTCGTCGTAGTCGCGGGTCAACTCGGGGGTGAGGGCGGTGTAAGGGACGTTGACGATGGTGAAGGCGGTGTCGAAGAGCAGGGCGATGATCAGATAGTAGACGAACTTGCCGGTGACATCAAAGGGGGGGATGACCCACTGGAGGAAGAACAGCAGTCCGAAGGGCGCCGCGCCGAAGAGCAGCCAGGGGCGGCGGCGGCCCCAGCGGGTGCTGGTGCGGTCGGTCAGCCAGCCGATGATCGGGTCGTTCACCGCGTCCCAGATCTTCACGACGAGCAGAATGGCGCCGGCCAGCGCCGGCGGCAGGCCGGCGACGGTGGTGAGGAAGAAGAGTTGAAAGAACCCGGCGATGATGGTGGCGATAGCCGGCCCGAGGTCGCCGGCGCCGAAGGCGAGTCGCGTGCGCAGGGGCAACCGTTCGCGGACGACGAGATCGGCGGGGGTGGCGGGCCTGGCCATAGGGACTCCTTACAAGCTCGAAGCTACACCGCGTCCTCGCGAACAGGGTATCTCCTGCGAACCATGCCTGAGGTGAACATACCTCCCCCGCGGGAGGGTGTGGGAGGGCTGCGCCCTCCCACAGACAACTTTTTTCATGGTGGCGTTGTGCGCCACGCGCATGACCGTCTCACGTGAACATACGCCCTCGGCGAGGGGTAGGGGGAAACCGGGTTTCCCCATTCCCCCACCCGGTGGGAGGGTCTGGGAGGGCTACACCCTCCCAGGAATAATCGTATGTTCATCCCGTCGGTGTGCGGCGCAAGGCGCATGGACGGCTACCGTGAACATACGCCCTCGGCGAGGGGTAGGGGGAAACCCGGTTTCCCCACACCCACACCCGCGGGAGGGTTTGGGAGGGCTGCAGTCTCCCAGGAACCCCCCCTTTTGTTACCTTGCTGGTGTGCGGCGAGCCGCTGGATGGCCGTAAAAGACATGGCAATTATCCAATCGTATATGCATTGCCACCTTTTGATTTACTCATGTACATCAATAAATCTGTTCGTTCTATCACGCTCTCCATAGTATCCTCGGCGTTCACAAGGGTTGCGCCAAGTGAAAGCGTGACAGACAACTTCGTGTCGTCCAGGGTAATAAAACTACTCCGCACAAAGTTCTTGATACGTCCGGCTATTGACCGCAGGTCTTCGCCGGTGTGGATATTGGGCAGATATATGATGAACTCATCTCCGCCCCATCGAGCGAAGATGTCAAAGGGTTCCAATAGATTCGCCACCGTGCGCGTGACCATAAGCAACACTTTATCTCCCATGGCATGACCGTATGTGTCATTAATCACCTTGAATTTGTCAATATCAAAAAAAATAACTCCGAATAAACTGCCTGTCACTTTCGACTCGAGCTGGCGCGCTTGAAACATAGTTTCGGCATAGCGACGATTGCCGATGTGAAGCAATGGATCCAGCATGCTCTCTTTTTTATGCCGCTTCAACTCTTTGATCATATGCAAAGTTTTTGAGTAGTTCGAAAAGATCTCGATAGAGGCGATGATTTCGCCGTTTTGATTGCGTATGGGGGCTATGCGGACATGAACGGGCACGCGATGTCCTTGTTTGTGATGCAAAAAGATAACCGCTTCCCTTTTGCGGCCATCGCACATCGTTTTGTGCAATGGGCAACCATTCTGGCACAAATCAACCCCGTAAAAATCAACGTGGCGCAGTATATCATCGGAGCATGATTTTCCAACGACCTCCTCCTCCGAATATCCTGTGAGTTCTTCGGCGGCTTTGTTCCAGTAGATAATTATCCTGTCTCTGTCTACCACATAAGCGGCGTCGAAGAGATTATCCAACCATAATTTGTAGGGGTTCATAGCTCGTCCTCCGGGGAGAGCGAGGAGGGCCGCAGGCCCTCCCAGACCCTCGTGCGGGGGGAGGGGTGGGGAAACCGGGTTTCCCCATACCCCTGCTCCAGGGCTGCGCCGCGCAAACCCGCCCGCGTGCGGGGGCGTGGGGAAACCCGGTTTCCCTACACCCCTTCCTCACCGCCAGTGCCACACATAGATGGGGTCCGGCCCCACCGTCAGGCGCAGGCGCCCGTTCTCCGCGGGCAGGGGGCGCTCGGCGCCGTCGCGCCCGATCAGGCGCGCCTCCGCGCTCCGCGTGGCCAGCGTGACCCGCGCGCCCGGCGGCGACCACAGCACGTCCAGCGCCTCGCCGTTGCGCTCCAGGCGCAGGTCGTAGATTTCGTGGCCGTGGATGGCGCTCAGGTCGTCAATCCAGATCGTGCCCCCGCCGACGAACGTGTCCACGATGTCATCGAGGACCACCGCCTGGAGCGCGGCCGGGAAGTCTACCCGCCGGTTGCCGCCGGGCACGATGACGTTGCCCGGCTCGACCTCGGCGCCGATGGGTGTCTGGAGGAAATGCCAGCCTGGCGCGCCAACCGGGCCGAGGACAAACTGGAGCACCTCGCCCTCGGCGTCGCGGATCCACACCTTCAGCCCGTGCGTGCTGCCGTCGCCGTAGACCCACGCGCCGATCGCGTAGGGCGCGCCCTCCAGCGGGAGCGGCGGTTCGCGCTCGAAGGCGACGTAGTCGTTCTGGCGCGTGGTGAAATGGTAGCTGAGTTCGGCGCTGCCGTCGCCCCGGTAGGCGTTGCCGCTCAGCCGGAGCGCGCCGTTCGGCTGGCTGACCCGGCGCCATCCCTGGACGGTCTCGAAATCCACCAGCACCCGCCGCTCGAATAGATCCCGCCGCTCGACGAAGGTCACGCCGGCGAGGTGCTGGTTCAGGGTGCGGAAGGCGTCGAAGGCCGGTTTGCGCGCGCCGTAGTCGGTGCGCCCGCGCCCCAGGCGGATCAGCCCGTAGGGGTTGCCCGGATCGTCCTTGAAGCTGTACCAGAAGACGCGCTCCACTCCCGCTTCCCAGAGCATAAGCATGGCCCGTGGCAAATGGTTGGCCTGGCTCTGCTCGTCGGCGCGCCCATAGCTATCTCTGTCACTGGGGCCGCTGGCCCAACCCACCTCGGTGACCCAGATCGGTTTGGGGCCGTACCGCTGCCCCAGGGCGCGGATGCCCGTCACCGCCGCCGCCAGGTTGCCATCCTCGGGAGCGTAGGGGTTGACGTAGGGATGGATCGCCAGGATGTCGAAGCTGTTCCAGGCCCCGTATTCGGCTACGGCGCGCAAGAAGGTGGTATCGAAGGGATTGACGCCGCCGATGAGGATCGTCGCCTCCGGGTCCACCTCGCGGATGGCCGCCGCCGTGCGGATGAGGAGATCGGCATACGCCGCCGCGTCGGGGGCGGGCCGCCAGAAGATCGCCAGATCCGGCTCGTTCCAGATCTCCCAGTGCTTGACGTAGCGGTAGTAGCGGGTGACCACCCCCCGCGCATAGTTCACAAAGGCGTCCGGGTCGGGCGCGTAGTACGAGACATCGTTGGGGATGTCGTTGCGGTGGGGCGTGGCCCAGCCCACCGACGGGCCAAGCACGCCGAGCACATTGATCCCCCGGCTGAGCAAGGCCCGCAGCGCCGCATCGGTGAAGGTCCAGTCCCACACATCAGGGCGAGGCTGCACACGATGCCAGTGCAAATCTTCGCGCACCCAGGCGACGCCCAGTTCGCTCACCAGGGCCGCCGGCACGTCCATCGAGGACGGGTCGGGGTAGCGGGTTGCCAGGTGGGAGTTGAGGCCGAAGCTCGGCGGGCTGGTGGGCGGACCCGGCGACGCCACCGGCGCGAGGCGTGGCGGCGCGTCCGGCGCCGTGGCGGCGGTGAGGACAAGCAGCGCGAGGAGGATGGGAATGATGCGGTTCATAGCTCATTCGTCCACCGTCACCGTCACCCCTTCCGGCGCGACGGCTGCCAGCTCTGGCGAGAACACCGGTGTGATCCGGGCCAGCGGCGCGCCGTAGGTTCCCGCGGCGATGGCCCGGGCGAAGATGATGTCGGTATACACCCCGGGCGCCAGATCGGCTGCCTGGAAGGTGATCTGTCCCTCCACGAACCCGTCGGTCCGGCGCAGGGGCGGGCGGCTCGCGCCCGGCAGGGCTTCGAGCCCGGCGGGCAGCGGCACAACGAGGCTGGCCCGCCTGAGCGGGCGCGACGTCACCAGCGTCAGGCGCAAGGCGACGATCTGGCCGGGCCGGACCGTCGCGTTCCCGAGGGGAGCGCCGGTGGCCGGGTCCGCCAGTTCCACATCCAGGGCCATCTGCCCGGCAGCCGGGCTGGTTCTTCGCGGAACGCCATAGGCCAGAAGATACCTGGCCGCGGGGCCAGCCTCGACCCGCAGGGTTGCGGCGGGTGACGTGAGCGGAGCGCTGGCCCGGAGCGTGCCGGTGATTGGCGCGCCGCCGCCGAGCAGCGGCGCGCCGTCGAGAAGCACGCGCCGGGGACCAACCACGGACGCCGCGTCCATTGGCAGCGCGGCCGCGACCCGCGCGGCGTCCCAGGGGCTGGGCCATCCCTCAACGCCCCAGGCGCGCAGGAGCATGCGTTCGGCCCCGGGGAGTTCACCCGCGCCGGGCCGGCTCGCGCGCAACGCCTGCACTGCCGCCGCCGTAACCGCCGTGGCGCCACCGGGCAAGCCGGTGGCGCGATCCGCCGTCCAGCGCACCAGGTTCGGCTGGCCCGCCGCGGTCATCTCCCGGCGCGCCAGGGCCTGGAGGCGATCCAGGGCCGGTGGCGCCTGCTCCGGGGACAGGGCCAGGCTGAGGAAGGCCAATCCGTCGGCGGCGAGCGGCTCATCGAGCAGCGCGATAATCCCCGGGTCGGTGTGCCCGGCCCGGACCAGGGCGTAGGCGACGTAGGCGCGTGTGTCGGCATCGGCGGCGGGCGCGGCGCGGCTCAGGTACGCGACGGCCCGCAGATTGGGCGGGCGGCTATCCCCCAGCGCCGCGTGGGCCGCCGCCTGCGCCTCCAGCACTAGCGCGGTCACGAAGGGGTGCGAAGAGGTGGCGGGCCACCACCCCCAGCCCCCATCGTCGTTCTGCGCTCTTTCGAGAGCGCGCAGCCCATCGCGCAAGAGGGCGGCCCAGCGGGCGCGTTCCAGTCCCTGGGACTCGCGGGCCAGTCGCGCCGCGATCAGCGCCAGACAGGCCTGTTCGTCCACCGAACGCAGCGGCGCGGCGGCCAGGCGTTCGGCCTGGTCCTCCAGGGCCGCCCGCGCGCCCGGCGCAACGGCGACCACCAGCAGGCTCGCGGGCGCCGGAGACTCCACTGTTACTTCCAGCGGGCCGACGGCGGGGACGGTCGCGCCGCTCAGTGTGGGCGCCGCCAGGGCCGCGATGGGTAGGCGCCGGGCGAGCACATCGCGCTGGCCATCGGTCACGATGCTAAGGCTGAGCGTGGCCCAGGTCGCCCCGGGTTCGGGACGCACGCGCCAGGTCAGGCGGCCCGTGGCCCCTTCGTCCAGGACGAGCCGCTGTTCAACCGGCGCGGTCCGCTCCAGCATGAGATTGTCCCGGTTGAGACGCGCGCGCACGTGGCGGCGTCCGGTTCCGGTATTGCGAACTTCGAGGGCGATCACGGCCCGATCGGCGGGGTGGAGCGTCGCCGGGGCCTGCAGATGGTACGTCAGCGGCAGGCTGGTGGTGATGATCGCGCTGGCGGCGGCGGGCGGCCCGGCGGGATCGGCCGTCAGGGCGCTGACCAGCCACCGCCCGGTCGTGGCCGGCAGGCGCATCTGCAAGCTCCCCGGGGCGTCGTCGAGCCATTCGACCGGCGGAGCGTAGCCCGGCGCGGCGAGCGCGACGCCGCGCGGCAAGGTGGGCAGGCTGATCGCCGACGGCGGCAGCGTGGCGGCGACCGGGGCCGGCAACGGCTCCGGCTGGAACCGTTGCAGCCAGGCGGCGACGCTGAAGGTGTCCGCGCCTGCTCCGTCGGGCGCGGGGGCGATGGTAAGCAGGGTGTTCTCGGCCGTGGCAAGGGTGCCGGCGCTGGTGGTAATCGTCAGGACACTGGTCGCCCCTGGGGGTTGGAGCGGCGCTCCGGCCTCGAGGGTCAACGCTGGCGGATCGACGGCGTTCACCAGGATCGTCGCGCCGCCCCAGCGCCAGCTCTCGCCCGCCGTGGCCACCGCGCTGACACTGATGCCGGGCACCATCGCATCGGTGATCGGAAGGCTGATCACCTCGCCGGCGCGAACATTCTGCACCGCGGTCGCCAGCAGTTCGCCGCGCTCGATCATGAGCAGGAGCGTGCTCTCCGCCTCCGGGGTCGCCACCAGCAGCCTGGCGACTTCACCGGGGCGGTAGCGGTCCCGGTCGGCGATCAGGGCCAACTGGCCGTCGGGAAGGCCCCGGTTGGCCAGGCGCCCGCCCGTCACCCACAACTCCGTCGTGGTCGCGGAGCCGCCCGCCGAGGCGCTGACCCGGTAGCGACCAGGATTGAGCCGCGCCAGTTGCACCTCGGCGCGACCATCGGCCTCGGTAGCGGCCTGGCGCACCAGCAGCGGCGCGCCGCCCCCCGCCGGCGCAACCTCAACCTTCACCCTCGCGCCGGAGACCGGGCGCCCCAGCCCGTCGAGGGCCAGCAGGGCCACCGTGCCGCGCTGGTCGCTGGCGACGAAGCGTTCGGGGAGGCCCACGGCGACCAGGGGCGCCCCTCCGGCGAGCAGTCCTTCGCTCTCGACGCCATCGGGTTCGGCAAGGGCGACCCACAGGCGATAGCGCGCGGCGCCGGGGGGCCGCGCCGGGAGGGTGATGCGTAGCTCCCCCGCGGCATCGGTGTTGCCGCTTCCGGTCAGCGTCAACGTCTCGAGGGGGAGGTGCTCGAGACGGTAGCCTGGCGGGGCCGGTGGAGGTCCCAGCGGTTCCAGCCGCAAGCGCCAGGTGATCGCCGTGCCGGCCAGTGGCAGGCCGTTGCGCTCCAGCCGTACCCGCAGACCATCGGGTTCCTCAAAGACCGAAGACGCAAAGGGCGACCCGGCGTCGGGGGGGGCGACGCGGAGCACAACGCTCCCGGCAGAGTCGCCGATCTGCGTGGTCAGGCGATAGTCGCCGGGTTCGAGAGCGGATGGGAGGGTCAGCGTGCCGCGCACGATCCCGCTGGCCGGCTCGGCGGCGCAGGTTGCCGGAGGGATCGGCGCCGTGCCGCCGGCCAGGGGGCGCAGTTGCATGCGGCAGAGCATATCTGGCGCAGGCGCGACGAACTGGCCGCCGGGGTCGCGGCGGCGGGCCAGTCCGGTCATCTGGAGCGTATCGCCGGGGGCGTATGCGGGCCGGTCAACGAAGATCAGGCTGCGGTAGGCGGGCGTGGCACCGGCGACGGGCGCCCAGTCGGCGCGCACCACTGCAGGGCGATCCCCCCCGGCAGCCGCGATGAGCGGCCCCTCGTCTCCATCGATGGCCGCGGCCCACAGCCCATCCGCATCGGTCCGCCCGCGGGCGAGCAGCGCGCTGCCGCGATAGAGGGCCACCGGCAGATCGGCCAGGGGCGCGCCGCTCCTGGCATCGGTGGCCCACACCAGCGCCTGGTCGCCAACGGCGCGCAGCGTCAATCGCGCCGTCGAGACGAGCAGCACCAGATTGGCCTGGGGCCCTTCGGGGGCAAGGGCGCGAAGGAAGTAGGCGCCCGGGGCGAGGGCCTCGCCATCATTCAACCCGACCGGGGTCCGCGAGCGCGCCGGCCTATCCGGCAGATCGCGCAGATCTACCCGCCAGCTCCGCGCCAGGGTCTGGCCATAGCGCTCGGGGCTGAAGGTCTCGCGTTCATCGGGACGCAACGCCACGGCGCGCAGGAGCGTCGCTTCGTCGAGGGCATAGAGGCGCAGATCCAGCGCCGTCAGGTTGATCCGCTCCAGTTCCACCGTGGCGGGCGCATTCCCCGGGAGCATAACGATGCCATCGAAGGCCCCCGGCGCGGTCAGCGCGGGCGCCGCGGGAGCGGTGCGCAGCCCGATCACCACATCGCTTGCCAGCGGCTCGCCGGCCCGGTCCAGGGTTCCGGCGGCCAGGGTCATGGTGTAGCGCATGGAGGGACGCAACTCCGGGCGCAGGCGCACTTCGGTCTCGCTGATCGTGATCGGAACCTCACCCACAGGCGGGTCGAACCGCAGGCCGGCCCGCAGCGCCTCCTCGCTCATCGGCGAACTGAAGACCAGGCGAATGGCCTGTCCGGCGGCGATAACCTGCCCCTGACCGGGGAAAAAGGCCACCAGGCGGGGTTCTGGTGCGACAGTGAAGCTCCAGGGAGCAATGCCGGCATCCTCGTCCAGGGGATCGGCCAGCCTGACGGTGTAGCTGATCCCCTGGCGCCAACCCGAGCGCGGGGTAAAGGTGATCACCTGGGTCGAGTCGATCACTGAGGCGGCAAGATCGCCCTCAACAGGCGGCTCGATGCGCAAGGCGCGCGCGATCCGCTCCGGGGCCACCGGGGCGGCCAGGCGCAGGGTCAGAGGCGCGCGCGGACTGACCCAGCGAGCGCCATCGGCGGGAGCGCGCTCGAGCACCTCGGGCCAGACCGTGCTGAAGCGCCAGGTAAACGGCGCGCCAAGCTCGACGCCGCGCAGATCGGCGAGGCCGGGAGCGATGGTGGCGGTGTAGGGCGTCGCCGGAACCAGCGGGGCCGTGGGGCGGATCAACAACGTATGCTGGTCGAGCCAGCGAAAGGTCGCGGGGAAGGGCGGATCGAACTGGAACTGCGGCATCTCCACCGCCTGGCCAGTCGCCTCTGGGAGGACCATGGGCTGGCTGAAGACCACGGCCAGAGATGTATCTGGCGCGACTGCGGCGCCATCGGGCAGAGCGGCGACCACGGCCGGTTGGGGAGCGGTGCCGAAGCGCGCGCTGAACGGTTGGGCCAGGGGGCGCCACCAGCGCCCCAGCGCCCGCTCATCGAGGCTGACGGTGTAGGTCACGGCGGGCAGCAGGGTCGTATCGGGCTGAAAGGTGAGCGTCGTCGCATCGGGCGACCAGGTGCGGCTCCCTGGCGTTTCAGGCACAATGCGGAGCGCGGCGGCGGTCGCGGCCCGGTTCATGGGGGCGCTAAAGCGGATGGTGATCGTCGTGCGCGGCAGCACGTCGGCAGCCTGATCCGCCGGCTCGACGGCCAGCACCGTGGGGGCCGGCGCGATGGGCAACAGAGGGATCGCCGCGCGCGCAGCCAGAGCCAGCCACAGGACCAGCGCCGTACCGCCCAGGACAACCGTCCAGATCCGAGCCAGCAGGCGCAGCAAGGTCATCACCGAACGTCCCTCTCTCGAGCGGGCAGTGCGGAGGCAGTATACCATGCTCTGTGAACCGGCCTATCGAATCAACGATGAACCTTCCGTTTTATGCTTCTGGATACGCCGCCGTGCTACACTGAGCCGGCGCGCGGAGCCAGATATCGCATGCGTTGCCGTAAGCATTCGAGAAGGAGGACCCCCTGTGCATCGCTACGCTCGTCGTCTTTCCATCTGCCTTATCCTGGTCGGGCTGCTGGCCGCCTGTGGCGGGGGCGCCGGCCAGGCGCCCATCCCGACGGCCACGCCGGTGCCTAACACCGAAGCGCCGACCAGCGCGCCGCTCCCCACCGCAGCGCCGACCAGCGCGCCGCTGCCCACCGCGGCGCCGGTTGGCCAGGCCACGCCATCGCCCATCGTGCTCAAACCCACTTCCGAGCCGGCCACCGGCGACGATCTGGCCAGTCTCTTCACGCCCCTGCGGAACTTCCGCCATCCTTCGGGACTCTTCTCGATTGACGTTCCCGAAAGCTGGAAATACGCCGACGTTCCCCTTGCCGACCGCGTACACAATGTCTGGGACTCGCCCGATGGCAATTTCAGCGTTATCGTGACCATCACTGAGGTCGGTCAGAACCTGGACAATGAACGCCTCGTCGAGCTGGGACAGCGATATGTGCGGAGCACCAGCGCCTTCGAGAACAACCCCACCCTCGTCTTCGAGGACCCCCAGCCCCAATCCGACGGCAGTATCCGGCTGATCTGGAGCGTCACCGTGGAGGGGTCCGCTGTCGAATTACTGGGCAACACCTTCGTGGAGCAGCGGGGCGACAAGCTGTCGTTTCTGACCACGCTGCGGCCCACGGCGCTGTTCGAGGCGTCGAACCCCTACACTAACCAGATCATCAACAGCTACGGCATTGATCCAGGCGTGGCGCTGGCGAGCGCGCTCGCCGGCGGAGGGGCCGCTCCCGCGCCCCCGGCTAGCGGGGGGAGCGGCGGCGGCAGTGTGCCCGCGCCGCCCACTGGCGGGAGCGCAGGCAGCGGCTCCAGCACGACCATACCGATTGGCCAGAGCGTCGAGGTAGCCCCCGGCCTGGTAATGACTGTGATCGGCGTGGAGCAGTCAGCAGGGAACGACTTCTTCAAGCCCGACACGGGCAACACCTTCCTGCTGGTGCGCATGAGCTTCACCAACCGCGGCGCGTCGCCCCAGATCGTCTCGAGCCTGCTCAGCCTGGCGGTGCGCGACGCGGCGGGGAAGAAGTACGAGATGAGCACGATTGCCACGTCCCTGGCCAACGAACTGATTGACGGCGAAATCGCCCCCGGTGCCACGAAGACGGGGGTAACGGGCTTTGAGGTGCCCGCCGGCGCCACCGGGCTGACCCTGGTCTATGAGCCATTTGGCGGGGGCCAGGCGGTCAGCGTGCCGCTGAATTGATGTGAGGAGGAAACCTGGTTTCCCCACACCCCGCCCGCGGGAGGGCCTGGCCCTCACGCAGGGGTAGGGGGAAACCTGGTTTCCCCCTACCCTCCCACCCGGTGGGAGGGTCTGGGAGGGCTACGCCCTCCCAGGAAGGATGTTCTCCCGTCGGTGCGCGAGCCGCATGGACGCCTGATGCGATACAATAGAAGCTATGGGCGATCCAACCTATCTCGATCTCTACGAGCGGGGCCTGCTGCGCGAACGGGCCGCGGTGGCGCGCGAACGCCTGGCGGCCTGCGTGCTCTGCCCGCAGGTGTGCCGGGCCGACCGGCTCCACGACGAGGCAGGGACGTGCCAGGTGGGCCGCGCGGCGCTGGTGGCCTCATACGGGCCGCACATGGGCGAAGAGAACGTGCTGCGGGGCCGGCGCGGCTCGGGCACGGTCTTCTTCAGCGGCTGCAACCTGCGCTGCGTCTACTGCCAGAACTACGACATCAGCCAGATCGCCCGCGGGCGGGCCGTCGGGGCCGAGGAACTGGCGGCGATCTTCCTGGAGTTGCAGGCCGCGGGTTGCCACAACCTCAACCTGGTTACCCCTTCGCACGTCATCGCCCAGATCCTGGAGGCTCTGGCGCTGGCCGTGCCCCGTGGCCTGCGCCTGCCGATTGTCTACAACACCTCCGGCTATGATTCGGTCGCGGCCCTGCGGCTCCTCGACGGCGTGGTAGACATCTACATGCCCGACATGAAGTACAGCGACTCGGCGCTGGCGCAACGCTACTCCGGCGTTCCCCACTACTGGGACGTGGCGCGCGCGGCCCTGCGCGAGATGCAGCGACAGGTCGGCGATCTGCGGGTCGAGGGCGGGCTGGCCACGCGGGGTCTGCTCATTCGCCACCTGGTGCTCCCAGGGGACCTGGCCGGCTCGCGCGAGGTGCTGCGCTTCGTGGCGGAAGAACTGTCGCGGGACGCCTGGATCAATCTCATGGACCAGTACTACCCGGCCTATCGGGCCTACGACTACCCTGAACTACGCCGGGGTGTCACGGCGCAGGAGTACGCCACCGTGGTCGCCTGGGCGCGGGAGTTGGGACTCCATCGGGGCATTCCCCTGGGCGGCGACCGCTGACCCTGACGATGAAATGTCTCTTGACGTTTCAGCCAACCAGTAGTATAATTCAGAAGTTGACCAACATCATCCCCTGTGAGACCAGCATCGTCCCCTCTGTCCCCTGGTTCCACAGAAGCCTTCGTCGCTCGAAGCATGTTGTTGTGGTCGCCGGAGCGAGTGTGGCAGGCAGATGCCTGGCCACCGGCAGTTCGAGATGTCGATGGGGTTTTTTGTGGAGGCAGCCTTGCTGTCTTTGCCAGCACTGCGCGGATGCGCAGAGGAGAGAGTTCGATGCAGGTCAAGCTGTTTGTTGGAAATCTGCCCTGGAGCGTGGGTGACGCCGAGTTGAGCCAGATCTTTACCGATCACGGCGCGGTTCACAGCGCGCGGGTCATCAGCGATCGCGACACCGGTCGCTCGCGGGGCTTCGGGTTCGTTGAGATGGATACCGACGATGTCGGCGCGCTGATCCGGGCAACCGACGGCTACGCGATTGAGGGCCGCAATCTGCGGGTCAATCTGGCCGAGGACAAGCCCGCGCCCCGGCGCGGCAGTGACCGCGGCGGGTTCGGCGGGCGGCGCGACCGCTACTGATCCACCGTGTGAAGCGGGTGAGGGAGGATGTTGTCCTCCCTCACCCGCTTCTTCGTTTTAGCCGTCTATGCGGCTCCGCCGCACACGAACGGGATGAACATAAGATTGTTCCTGGGAGGGCCTAGCCCTCCCAAACCCTCCCAGGGGCCGGGGCCTGGATGCGCGGGACTCCGGTCCGCATCCGCAGGGATATGGGGAAACCAGGTTTCCCCACATCCCTGCGCGAGCGGCAATACGTTCCAACGAAGGTGCCTGCCCCCTCCCCAGCCCTCGCCCGCTAG
>Ga0209162_1000056_pt1 | contig 104516 bp, 79 predicted proteins | sample YNPNPMetaG_FD_187121 | JGI IMG/M metagenome (GOLD analysis project Ga0209162, IMG submission 187121) | Anoxygenic and chlorotrophic microbial mat microbial communities from Yellowstone National Park, USA - YNP NP MetaG (SPAdes) (version 2) ...
TGGAATCGCAATTCAAGAAAAGCAGTTTTTTATTGTCCTTGCGCCGCACCTATTTTGATCTGTTCAGCCTAATGATGGGCGAGGATATTCCCTATTACTTTTATGATGCCATCGGCAAATACACGCTGGATCTTAATGACAATAATAAAATCAGCATCTCTGCCTTTTATTCGAAGGATTTCCTGGGTGCGCTGGAAGAAGTGGAACTAATCAAGCCCTATAATAAAGCACCCAGTTGGGGCAACAAATTAATCAGCGGCCAATGGCAATGCATCTTGAGCCCCAATTCGTTCTGGGAGCACCATCTGTCGTATAGCCGATCCTTTTGCAACGCCCATACGGTCCACAATAATATAGCAAACAACTTAAAAGACCTGACGCTCAAAGAGCATCTGAGTTATCAATGGGGGGCACATCAATTATTGGTCGGTTTTGAACTCAAGAAGTTAAACTTTGCTTATTTTTGGGACATCGATTATTTTTTTAATGTGCTGGAAGACTATGTTTGGCCGATCGCCGATGTGTTTTTCGATTATGCTCCACCCCGATTTCGTTTTAATAAGCAAAATCTGCAATGGGGAATTTTCTCTCAAGATGCCTTCAAATTGAGCCCGAAATGGTTTGCCACTGTGGGGTTGCGCTTGAATCGCTTTAGCTCCAGCCATCGGCTGAATTGGTCACCTCGAATAAATTTGAGCTATGAAATCAATAATCGCATCAAATTGAAAGGAACTTATGGCCGATTTTATCAATATTTGTATACGCTAAAAGAACGCAAAACTGATGCAATCTTTGCTCCGTTTACGGTCTATTTCCCAATTGATGCCGATCAACATATCCAGCCTGCCGCATCGGATCATTATATCCTCGGCACGGAGTTCAAAAATTTGCTCTGGGGGATCGATGTGAGCTATGAAATGTATTACAAAGATAATCATCAATTGATCACGTCTCTGGATGCTATTCCCAGATATCAACATGAAGATGGCTATGCGTTGGGCGGCGATCTGCTGATTAAAAAAGATGAAGGGAAATTCACAGGCTGGCTGAGCTATTCGCATGGGATTTCTAAGAAAATCGATCATGGTCGAGCCTATTACACCAGCTATGATCGGCCGCACACGATCAAGGCACTGGGCTATCTGCAACTGGGTCGCAAGTGGAATCTGAATTTATTCTGGATTTATGCCAGTGGCTCGCCCTACACGCCGCTGGTCGGAAAGTTCAAAGGTGGCGGAAATTGGCGGGATGACCAGGACGTTTATTATCCCGTTATTGGATATGCTAATGATTTGATATCGACACGACGCCTTTATGGAACGAAAAATTCGCTGCGTTTCCCCGCCTACCAGCGCCTTGATCTGGGCCTGAGTAAGCGCTTTTATATTTGGAACCATATTATGAATTTGAATGTTCAGGTGCTAAATGTTTTGGATCATCATAATCCATTTTTTTATGATTATGACGTTAGTACAGTTTATTATTATGAGGATGCGGACACCCACTACGTAGATAAGTCGAAAAATGTCAAAGTGAGCAAAGGACTGCCAATGCTCCCCTCGCTGTCAATCGAATTTGAATTTTAAGGATCAGCTTTTATGAACAAATACAAAATACTCCTGAGCATCTTTACCATCATTTTTCTGGTGTGCTATTGTAATGATTTCCCTACCAGATTGCCCGAGTTCAAAAAAGAGATTAGTGTGATAGGTGTTCTGGATACTTCGCACCAGCCGCAAAAAATTTATGCGTTTTATACGGCGAAACTCGATGATGACAATGAGTCGATCCATAGCGCTCTGGTAGAGATATCGAGCGAAACTCAAAAGCTGCAATTTACGCTTGGCGCTGATACGCTCAATATTAGGGACGCTCCAAATCTCCGCTATTACTTTTGTGATCGACCTGAAACGCTACATGTCATTCCTGAAAAGAAATATCACTTGAGATTGGTGACTGCAGAAGGAGACAGCGTGGTGGGTGAGACCGTCGTGCCTGGCAGGTTTAGGATTATTAGGCCTGCCGCCAACAGTGTTACAACAGTAGCGCAATCACTAATAATCGAATGGACGAAAAGCAAAGACGCTTATGGATATATCATCAACCTGATCAATCCCCCCACTGAATACCCTCCTGGATCAGGAAATTTTTTATATTACGCTCCAGAGAGCTACCAGACCAAAGATACAACATACACGCTTTATCGAGATTACGGTTTTAAAAATGGCATTTACACGATCAGAGTGATGGCCTATGATAAAAATTTTCATTATCACTATGCCGAGGGGATTTCGAGCTGCGGTGTGATTGGTGGGTATGGGGTATTTGGCTCAGGGGTGATCGATTCGGTGGCGTTCACCATCGAATAAATTTAACAGATGAAGCCGCTAAAGTTTCTCAGTATTCTTATCATCTGTGGGTTACAGGTTTCCGTTGGGAATTTTTAATAGAGATGACCAGTTCCTATTGGATCCATTTTCTACAGTTTTTAAGCGTACTGAAACTATAAAATGAGCTATCTCTATCTGCAAAAAGTCGTTGCTTTATTCAGCTAATTCTGTTATCTTTTTAGCCAGCTTAATAAGTGATCATGCCAATTAAGGTGGCGCATGGGCACCGTCAAAATAGCCATTTCAATTGATCGAAGTCTGCTGATACAAATCGACCAAATGGAGAAGGAGAACATTTTCCCAAGTCGCAGCCAAGCGATTCAACATGCCATTCAGGAAAAACTAAGCCGTTGGAATCATAGCCGCCTGGCCCAGGAATGCTTCAACTTAGATGTTCGATTTGAGCAAGCCTTGGCAGAAGAGGGATTTTCAATGAAATAGTGTGTGCTGAATCGCCAAAATTATTTCTCTGACAAATATCGAATTTCTTGCTTCTTTCGTGAAATGAACCATGACAAAATTGAGAACCCCAAATGAAACCATTTCTTGTCTTAGCTCTCATCTTCGTGGTTTTGAACCAATGTAATCCTCAAAACCAAAATCAATTCTTCAATTCTCCACCCCAGCCCATCAATTATCCGCTCACCCCAGAACAATCCGCCTTTCTTGATACGCTGCAACAGCGCACCTTTCTGTATTTCTGGCACGAGGCCAATCCCGACAACGGGCTCGTGAAAGATCGTTCAACCGCAGGATCGCCGTGCAGCATTGCGGCTGTCGGGTTTGGCATCGTGGCCTGGGCCATCGGCGCTGAGCATGGCTGGATTACTCGAGATCAAGCGTTGGAGCGAACGCTCAATTGCCTCCGCTTCTTCTGGCGCTCGGAACAGAGCACGGCAAAGCTGGCCACGGGCTATCAGGGATTTTATTACCATTTTCTGGACATGAAGACGGGCAAGCGCTTCTGGAACTGCGAGCTGTCGACCATCGATACGGCCTGGCTGCTGGCAGGCGTGCGGTTTGCGGCGCACTATTACCATCAAAATTCTCCTGCGGAACGGGAAATCCGTGAGCTGGCCGATCGCCTCACCTTTCGGGTCAATTGGGACTGGGCGGCGCTGCCCGACACGGGCAGGTTCGGCCTTATGCCTTCCATGGGCTGGACGCCTGAGGAGGGCTTTAATCCTCTGGGCTGGTACGGCTATACCGAGGCGCAATACATCTACATTCTTGCTGCAGGCAGTGGCTACCGACATGCGGATAAAGCCTACCAGCGCTGGTTCGAGACCTATCACTGGGACGAGCCTTACCCTGGCCTGGCGCATGCCACTTTTCCGCCGCTGTTCGGCCACCAATGGACCAAGATGTTCGTCGACCTGCGGGGATTGGTGGACGATTACATGGCGAAGAAAAGCATCGACTATTTCGAAAATTCCCGGCGAGCCACACTCACGCAGCGGCGCTATGCCATCGACAACCCTTCGACAGGCTCAGGGCAGGTTCCAAATGGCTGGGCTGGCTACGATTCCCTCACCTGGGGCTGGACCGCCTGCGATGGCCCGGGATCGAAATTCAATACTGATACCTGGCGCTTCCACGAGTACGCCGCCCGTGGCATCAGCGGGCCTCGGGTAAAGCACGATTATCAGGATGACGGCACCATCGCCCCAACCGCAGCGGCAGGCTCCATCGTCTTCGCCCCAGAAATCGTGATCCCGACGTTGATCAATATGTACCAAAAATACGGCGCCAGAGGCCTGTGGGGACGATATGGCTTTGTAGACGCCTTCAATCCGACAGTGAACTGGTACGATTCCGATTACCTGGGCATCGACCAGGGACCAATTTTATTGATGATCGAAAATTTTAGGACGGGGTTGGTGTGGAAGTATTGTATGAAGGATCCTGTGATTCAGAAAGGATTGAGGCGATTGGGATTTCGAAAGGAGTCCAAGCTTTAGCTTGGGATCAACCTGAAGGTTGAACTCCAGCAGATATTTTTCTTGACAAATGAAAAATTACTTGCTATATTAAATCCGACTGATCATAAAGATGGGGATCCATAATGAGCTATCAAATGAATGATACCAAATGGCATAGTATAAAATGGTTTTTTGATCGCTTATGGGAAAATCCAGATAAGTCTCCCGACTCAGGTGTATTATTGGTGTTGAATGAAAATGAAACAGGGCAAATCCTCACCCAGAAAAGACTTAAATTGTTATCTTCTATTTTAAAGAAGGGGGAGTCGATGACTTTAGAAAATATTGCTAATGAAATGCAATCTTCTGAAAAGCTAATTTTGAAGGAATTAGAAATATTGGAAAAGATCGCTTTAGTAGAAAGAGATGAACAAGGAAACTGGCAAGCTAAACAGCCGATTATTCTGCCTGAGATAGAGATGAAAATTAGACAAATAGCCGAAGTTGAACATGCTCTTTAAAACTGCAGCGCAAAAAATATGTTGACCAATTGATGAGGATTTGTTGATGATAGGATTTGAACATAAGTTTTCTGAATTGTATAAACAATATCGAAAGGGAGAAATCAGCCTAAGCTGGCTGGGCAAAGAGTTGGGGCTTTCATTAAGGGATACTTATGATCTATTAGAAAAGAGAGATCTCCCTCTTTCCGCTGCTGTAGATAGAATTCGATTTCAAAATGACTGATAAAATCTGTTATTGATCTCTGGAATGTGATGATTCTCCATAAATGGCTCGAGGAGTTTATGTCCAATAATATTGACCAACTTGTAAAAGCAAAGGAAAGAGTTGAATTCATTCCTCATGCGCTCGGAGAAATAAAAGGGGATATTTCAAGGGATGAAATTTATCATAATCGTTTTGGAATGATTTCTGAAATACCCGCCGTTAATCCCTTTGATCAAACCGCCGATGAAAAAACGAGTGAATAGTTGAGATGAAACAACTTTTAAATATAGCGTTACAATTTTCTAAATGAGCAGTCAAATTTCTCCTTTGCTTTTTGTTGAGACACATCATGAAACCAACTCCATTGATTTTTCTACTTTCTTTACTTGCAACCTCTGGCTTGTTGGCCCAAGCCAAACTTCTCGATTACTTTGAATCCTCAACTACCTGGCTCCCCTTCGCCTCCGATGGCGTGAAAATTGAAACCTCCATCGTCGCTGGCTATTCAGGCAACTGCATCAGAATGGATTTTGACTTCGTGACAGGTGCTGGCTACTGTGGCATTCGCAAACAATTTCCTATTCAATTGCCGTCCAATTATAAATTCACTTTCTACCTCAAAGCCGAAGCACCTGTCAATAATTTCGAGTTCAAACTGCTGGACAAAAGCGGCGACAATGTCTGGTGGGTCAACCAGCGCAATTACGAGTTCCCCACGCAATGGACGAAAATCACCATCAAAAAACGGCATATCGCTTTCGCCTGGGGGCCGACGGAAGACAAAAATTTGACCGTGGTGGATAAGATCGAATTCGTCGTCGCCTCGGCCACAGGCGGCAGAGGATCGATCTATCTCGACCAGTTTGAATTCGAGCCGCTGGAGGTTCCTGCCGAGCGCTATCCACAGCCCGTCGCATCCGCCTCTTCGGTCAGAGCCAGGGATAAAATCGAACACATTTTCGATGGGGATCCGAATACCATCTGGCGCAGCAAACGTCAGCCCGAGCACCAGACAGTGACGATCGACCTGCAAAAATATCGGGAGTACGGCGGGCTGGTCATCGATTGGGATAAGCTGGATTTCGCCAAGCAATATCGGGTTCAAATTTCCAATGACCAGAAGGATTGGGAGACCATCTATTCGGTTCAGCAGGGCAAAGGCGGCCGCAGTTATATTTATCTGAAGAACGGCGAATCGAAATATATTCGCCTGGAATTGTTGCGGAGCAGTCGGGGACAGGGCTATGCCATCTCGGAGCTTGCTGTGAAGGATTTTCAATTTTCCGAATCGCCCAATGCTTTTTTCATCCAGATCGCCAGGGAGCAGCGCCGTGGATTTTATCCCCGCTATTTTTATGACGAGGCTTCCTATTGGACCATCGTCGGCGTGGCGAGCGATACAAAAGAGGCGCTGATCAATGAAGCGGGCATGGTCGAGGTGGATAAAAACAGTTTTTCCATCGAGCCGTTTATCGGGAGCGGCGATCAATTGATCACCTGGCAGGATGTCCAATTGTCGCAATCGCTGGAAAATGATTACCTCCCCATTCCATCCGTTCATTGGAATCATCCGAAATTTCGGCTCACCATCACCGCCTTTGCCGATGGCAGGCCTGATAGCTCGCTCCTGTTTTTGATTTATCAGCTTAAAAATCTTGATTCGATCCCGAGGCAGGGGAATTTCTATCTTGCCCTGCGGCCGTTTCAGGTCAATCCGCCCTACCAATTTTTGAACACCCTCGGCGGCGCTGCCAAAATCGGATCGCTGCGGCTGGATGGCAATGATGTGGTCGTGAATGAGAGCACGCGAGTCATGCCCATCAGTTCGCCGGCCCAATTTATGGCGCTGGAATTCGATCAAGGCGATGTAATGGAATATCTATCGCAGAGCCGCCTGATCGACCAGACATTTGTGAATGATCATTTCGGCTATGCCTCAGGAGCGATGGTGTATCCGTTCCAACTTCAGCCCGCTGCCGAGCTGAAAATCTGTCTGGCCGTGCCGTTTCACCGCTTCTATCCTGAAGGACTTTGTTCCATCGCCCCAGCGAATGTTGACCAATATGTTGCTGATAGATTGCAGGCAGTCAAGTCCTTCTGGATTAAAAAATTAAACCAGGTCCAATTCCAATTGCCGCCGTCTGCCGATAAAATGATCCACACGTTGCGCTCCAACCTGGCCTACATTTTGATCAATCGCGACGGCGCTGGCATTCAGCCAGGCTCCCGCTCCTACGAGCGCTCCTGGATTCGGGACGGCGCCATGACTTCGGCGGCGCTATTAAAAATGGGCATCACCGAGGAAGTCAGGCAGTTCTTCGATTGGTACAGCGGCTATCAATTTCCCGATGGCAAGGTCCCCTGCGTGGTCGATCGGCGAGGACCCGATCCTGTGCCCGAGCATGATAGCCATGGCGAGTTCATTTTCGGCATTCTGAACTATTTTCGCTTTTCAGGCGACACCGCATTTTTGCGAGCCAAATTCGACCACGTCAAAAAAGCAGTGGACTATATCGAATATCTGGTGGGCCAGCGCAGCACGGATTACTATAAAAACGGCAATGATTCGCTCCGTTCCTTCTATGGCATCCTACCCGAATCCATCAGCCACGAGGGCTATTCGGCCAAACCGATGCATTCCTACTGGGATAATTTCTGGGCCATGAAGGGCTTGAAGGATGCCGTCACCATCGCTCAGATTTTAAAAGATGACCAGGCGATGAAGCGCTTCCTCATTCTGAGAGATGAATTCAACAAGAATCTCTACCAATCGCTTTCCCTGGCAATCAAAAATCATGACATCGATTACATTCCAGGCTGCGCCGAGCTGGGCGATTTCGACGCCACTTCCACTTCGATCGCCATTTATCCCTGTAATGAGCTGAACAATTTGCCCCAGCCGTATCTGGCCAACACCTTCGAGAAATATTACCAGCATTTCCAGCAGCGGCTTCGTCCCGATTTCAACTGGGAAAATTACACGCCCTACGAGCTGCGAACCATCAGCACCTTTATCCATCTGGGACAAAAAGAGCGAGCCCACGAGATGCTGAAATTCTTTTTTGCGGATCAGCGACCCCAGGGCTGGAACCATTGGGCTGAGGTGGTCTGGAAGGATCCCAGGACGCCCCGCTTCATCGGCGATATGCCGCATACCTGGGTGGGATCGGATTACATCAATGCGGTGCGGTCGTTTTTTGTCTATGAGGATGAAGCCGATGGCTCGCTGGTGATCGGCTCTGGCCTGAAAGAAGAATGGGTCGATGCGCCCCAAGGCATGGCCGTGAACCATCTGCCGACCATTTACGGGGAGTTGAATTATTCCATCAAGAAATCTGGAAATGGTTATCGGCTGGAGTTGACGGGCGACGTGAAAATGGCGCCGGTAAAGATAAAGATCAAAAATTTTAAATCGACTATGCCAAAGCAGGTTGTGGTGAATCGAAACCCGATTTCAAGTTTTGACACAGAACAAATCATCGTCCACCAGTTTCCTGCTGTGGTTGAGATGCGATATTAGAGCTTTATTGGCGGGTCTCAGGTCGACAAAAATCGAATGATGGCGATTCAGCAAATCAATTGATCTGCGATAATCAGTTTCGGGTGCAAACTTTCAATAATAAGCCGAAATGTCCTGCCGTGCGACAATTTGAGGACAGGCATATCTACATCAGATTTTATTTTCGACATTTACTTAGATTAAACCGAATCACATCATTCCGAACGGATCCGCCCGCCAACTGGCATGCGGAGGAATGAGGAATCTGGATATTTCAAGATAAGTGGGTGGTAGGCAACCATATTTCTATCCGCCACTCGGAGAAGTGAAAGGACACGTATTACTACTTAGTCAAATTCCAAATAACCACAAAATTTTCGGTATTCAAACATCTTAACATCCCCCTAAATCCCCCTTCAAAGGGGGATTTGGTATCGGGCCCCTTTAAAGTGACCGAAGGAAGTACCCGCCAGGGTGCCAGGGGGGATGTAATTTGGTCCCAAGAAGAATGATTATATGATTCTAACTAAGTAGAGGCATATGTTAATCAATTATGGTCATCGGCTTAAGTTGAGCTCACAGAAACAAATCAAATGGATAAAAACATGAAACCATGAACGGTTCAAGTTGCTTTTTTCTTTGGATTGCCTCTATTTATTCAACTGGTTTGCCTTCTTATTTATTTTAACTATTGACATTTTTCTCAATATATCATATATTCATGGCAGCTTTCTACCAGAGATCGTTACTCAAGCTTATGCGCTGTCACAAAGAATTCGCTGCTTGCTGTAAATCCCTGATAGCATACGATGGCGCGTTTTGCCTGAAAACAGCGGTTGGTGTTTGTCGGGAAATCTAAGGCCATGCCAATTGTAAGGACCAAAAATAAAATCCAATTCGTTCAGGACATCCTTTCGGTATTTGCTACCTTTCGTCATTCAGGAAAAACTTATCTTGACTATCTGCGCCAGTCCAAAGGCAGCGATGAATTTGATGTTCGGGACATGATCGTCAAGCCGCTGTTTCGGAAACTGGGCTATGCAGATCAGGATTTTTATAACGAAGTGACCCTCCAATCGGGCATCGTGGATTTGAATATTGGCCCAGCACCTTTGCAGCCAGTCATTACCGTGGAGACCAAAGCCACCAATGTGCAGGATCTAAAGCTCGCCCGAGAACAACAGCTTTTTCCCTACATCGAAGAACTGCGGACTCCCATCGGCATCGTGACCAACGGCAGATCGTTTGAGATCTGGGAGCAGAAAAAGGGCAAAACCCTGCTGGTGAAACTCGATTTCGCTGCCATCATGGCGGAGTCCATCAAAGGGGAACTGGCCAGCCTCAACGATGAGGAATTTGGCCGCATTGTCAAGCTGATGTATTTGAAAAAGGACGTTCGCTATATTCGTGAAGAAGAACTTTACGCCATTCCCACCATCGATATTTCCGAACCCACCTCTTTCCAGCGGCTGTTAGATGATCTGGCCAGGATGGTGGAATTGACCAAACTGGACGTGGAGGAGCAGTTCAATCTGCACCTTGAGGATTACACGATTTTTGAGCAGAAAAAAGAACAGCTTGATGGTTGGCAATTGGATAAGCTACGTCGTGAGCATAATAAGTCCATTCAAACCATCAAGTATTTTCATCGCTGGGCCGAGCTGAACAACATCGATTTAGAAAAAAACCAGAATGGGCAGGATAAGTTTGTCACCGAAACCATGTACATCCTCATCAACCGCATTCTGCTGATTCGAATCGCCGAGGATAAGGAAATCATCAAGCGACGGATTTCCAACGGCGCCATCGAGGATTTCAAAAAGTTTATTGGGGATGTCAAGATCAATTATAATGAGCTGTTGGAGATCGCTTACAAAACGATCAAGGGTGTCTATGAACACTTGTTCAAGCATGATATTTTTGATTGGTACGTTCCCGATTCTGAATTGCTATTGCGGTTGCTGTTTATGTTCAACCAATACAATTTCGCCCATGTCAATCGAGACATCCTCGGCAATTTATATCAGAAGTACATTGACAAAGAAGAACGCAAGCGGCTGGGCCAATTTTACACGCCTGATGAAGTGGTGCAATACATTCTGGACGCGGTGGGCTATACCAGCGATGCTGATATTGAGAATAAAACATTGCTGGATCCTGCCTGTGGCTCGGGCGGATTTTTAGTGCCTGCTGCCCATCGGCTGATCAGCCGTCTAAGAAACAAGAATTATGACCCCATCACGATTCTCAACAAGGTGCGGGATAATATTTATGGTTTTGACATTAATCCTTTTGCCGCCCATCTCACGGAGACGAATTTGTTATTTCAAACGGTGGATTTAATCAGTGAGGCGAAGCGGATCGATCCAGGATTTCGGATGGAGCAATTTAATGTGTTTGTCACGGATTCGCTGAGGATTCCCGAGGAGAATCAGAAGGGCAGGAACATGTCGCTGTTTGATAATGGCTTGCTAAATAGTACGGCGGTATATGACGCCGAAATTGTTAAAGATATTAAATTGAAGCGAGGGCGGTTCAAGGATGGGGTGGATTTTGTCGTGGGGAATCCGCCATGGGGTGGAATTTTAAAGAAAGAAAAGGGGACGTTTGTTTCAGATCTAATGAAAAATAATTATGTATCGGCAGAAGGCAAATATGATATTTATGTATTGTTCATAGAAGCGGGAATAAAATGCTTGCGCATGGAAGGCAAGCTGGGGTTTATTGTTCAAAACAGATTTTTACGTGCAGATTACGGGCAGAAGCTTAGAGCATTTGCTTTGCAGACATGTCAGATTGAACAAATCATTGATTTCGGCGATACTCAAATATTTTCAGATGCGACCAATTACCCCTGCATTATTATATTCAGCAAAAAAACAGTCGATAAAGCAAAATTCGCTTTTGTTGAAGTCAATAAATCGGCTGATAGCATTAGTCCCAGCGAATTACTTCAACTCATCCGAAGGAACCAGACTGAGAGAAATTTGTTTTCTGTTTTAGCCTTCGATCAAGAGAGTTTAAGAGGCATGCCCGCCTGGACCTACGGACAGGTGAAATTGAGTTCCCTTTTTGATAGGGTGGAAGGGATAGAGCTTCTCGGAAATCTGTGTGAGGACATTATGGAGGGTGTGACTTTTGGGGGCAAGGGTTCGGATGAAATATTTTGTGTAACTTCAGAGATTATCGAACAAAACCACTTGGAAGAATCACTGATCAAAAAAGTTTTAAAAGGGCGGGACATTCGAAAGTGGAAGATTTACTGGAGTGACAGGTTTCTAATTTACCCCTATGAACAGTCAGGAAAAGAGATTGATCTTAAGAAGTATCCGAACACTTTTCGATATTTAAAACGTTTCCAGCCCACTTTAAGTGCTCGAACCCTTGATGGGAAGGAAATTACAGAATGGGGAAAAAAATGGTATTCACTCTGGCGAGAAAGATCAGGTGCTCGTTTTGAATCATCAAAAATTGTTAGCCCACGTCTGGCAACCGAAAATAGCTTTGCATTGGATGAAAAAGGCGACTTTTATCTAACAGATTCCGCCGTCGCTATTATACCGACGAAACTAAATGTGAAATACCTATTGGGAATTTTGAATTCCAGATTATTGTTCTTTTTTATCAAAAATAAAAGTCCATTTGTACAGGGGCGATATTACAGTTATACCCGTACCTATATTGAAAAATTGCCGATTAAGGTTCCATCGAATGAAAAAGAGCAACGGCTCGCAAAAGAAATTATTAAAAAAGTTGATAGAATTCTATCACTGGAAACGATAGAAGGCGCTTTAACCTTTGAAGAGGTGTTGAATAAATTCAAAGCTCAGTTTTTAAAACATGCCAATTTTCAGCTTATTCCACTGCATGATTGCCCAGAGCTTAAACACATCGAATTCGAAAAACGGCTCGGCAAGCCCAACATCCGACAAGAAGGGATACGAGTTTATCTTGCCAAAAACCATTACCTGGAGTTGGCTAACGAGGCCCTGGCAGAATACATCGAGCTGGCGCTCACATCCATGCACGACCATTTGCGAGGCTTGACCAAGCCCGACATCCTGCGGATGGTTCAAGTGCCCAAAGAAAATGCAGTGCTGCGTGCCATTTTGAAATATAATTCTGATCTGAAAAAACAGCAGGTCAAGCTGGAACACCAACGAGATGCTATTGACAAAGAAATTGATGAACGGGTCTATGAATTATATGGCATTACCCAGGAGGAACGACGGATAATTGAAGGGAAGTGAAATGGCAAATTCCCGACCCCAAAATAATATTCAAATCGATCGGGATGATGATTGGCAAACCAGTACGAACCTGGATATATCCGAGCCGCTGGCCTTCCAGCATCTTTTGGACGACATTGCCAGATTAATGGAGCTGGTCAAACTCGATCTGGAAGAGCAGTTTCAACTTCGCATGGCAGAGTACGAAAATTATGAAAACCAACGCCATCTTTTGGACGGCTGGCAATTGCAGCGGCTGCAACAAGAAACCAAATCTGGCCGACAACTGGCCCATTATTTTCAGCGCTGGGCCGAGATCAATACCATCGATCTGACCAGCAACGCCAACTCCCGCGAGAAATTCCTCACCGAAACCATGTACATTTTGATCAACCGCATCCTGCTGATCCGCATTGCCGAGGATCAGCACATCATCCCGCGGCGCCTTTCTAATGGCGCGATCCAGGATTTCCAGCAATTCGTGGGGGACATCAGGATCAATTATAATAAGCTGCTGGACATTGCTTATGACACGATGCGCGGTGTTTATGAGCACTTTTTTAAACACGATATTTTCGATTGGTACCTCCCCGATTCCGAATTGTTGTTGCAGATATTGTTTGTGTTCAATAAATACAATTTTGCCCGTGTCAATCGCGACATTCTGGGCAATTTGTATCAGAAGTATATTGATAAAGATGAGCGCAAAAGGTTGGGGCAGTTCTATACGCCCGATGAAGTGGTGCAATATATCCTGGATGCGGTGGGATACACCAGTGACGCCGAGATCGAAGACAAAACGCTGTTAGATCCCGCCTGTGGCTCGGGTGGGTTCCTGGTGCCCGCGGTCAATCGCTTGGTGGCCTGCTTGAAGCGCAAGAATTATGATCCGATCACCATTTTGAACAAAGTGCGGGATAATATCTATGGTTTCGATATCAATCCATTCGCTGTCCATTTGACCGAAGCCAATTTGCTATTCCAGGTGGTGGATTTGATCAGCACAGCGCGGCAGCGCGATCCAGATTTCAGAATGGAACAGTTTAATGTGTTTGTCAGCGACTCGCTGAAACTTCTTGAACGACATCAGGCTGGCGAGATGATCGACCTTTTTGATCCAACGGAAGCAGCAGTTTTAACCCCGCATGATTCAACATTGGTATCAGACATCAAATTAAAACGAGGCAAATTTCAGGCAGGTTTTGATTTCGTCGTCGGAAATCCACCCTATTTAAGAATCCAAAGAGTTAAACCCAAAGAATTGAAAGCGAGCTATCGAACCAAATTCGATGCAGCGGTTGGGCGATTTGATATTTCTGTGCTTTTTATCGAACAGGGAATTAAATGGCTCAAACCTGCGGGCAAACTGGGCTATATTACTTCCAATAAATTTTTGTATTCTAATTATGGCAAAGGCATCCGCAAGGTAATTTTGCAAACCTGCGACATCGACCAGATTATCGATCTCACGGATTCTCGATTATTCGATGCGGCGACGCTGCCCTGCATTTTGGTGTTAAAAAGATTGGATGGGAGGCCTCAAAATTCTTTTCCATTCGTAGCGCTAAAAGAGGCGAAGAACGTGTCCCTATTCCAGAGCGTTCCCGAATTATTTGAATTCATCGCGCATCATCTTCAGGACGACTATGTCAGTTGCAATATCCAATTGCCCAAAAACGGAAATCATATCCAGCGTTTCAACCTCCGCATGTTTAAATCGCAGCGGCCAGCGCACAGGGATTTCTGGCATTTTATGCCCATGAAAGAAAAAGAACTGATCGAGAAAATTAAAGCCGAAAGCGAATGTCGGCTGGTAGATATTGCCAGAATAATCGTTGGCATCAAAACCAATGCGGACTCGGTTTTTACCAATCCGATGACTGCCGAATTTATTTCGCAACGAAAGCTGGAGATGCCGCTTCTGCATCCCGTCCTTCGAGGCAAAAATGTGCGGCGCTGGCAAATTTCCTGGACTGGAAATGTGAAAAACAAGGATACCTACATTCTTTATCCTCATGAAAAGATAAATGGAAACGTATTGCCGATCAACCTTTCGGATTATCCATACACTGAAAAATATTTAACGGAGCACGAAGCAGTCCTTAAACGTCGGGATTATTTATTGGCGGCAGGCAGGCAATGGTATGAGATCTGGGTGCATCAAGATCCCGAGGATTTCCTGACCTCGACCAAAATTGTCACACCAGATTTCTCCGCCACTAATAACTTTGCGCTGGATACCAGAAAGTTCTTTTGCCTGGGAAGTTGCTTTGTGATCCTATTAAACGATAAAAGTGAGGATTACAACAAGTTTATATTGGGACTGCTGAACTCCAGGTTGATGGAATTTTTCCATAAACGGAATAGCAGCACCTTTATCTATGCTAACCGATTCCGCTATTGGAGCTCCTATATGGCGGATTATCCCATTGCGTTGCAGCCTGATTCGTTTCGGGAATCGGACCATCAGATTGACTCCACAATGGAGGTTCTTAAAGATACCGAAATAGTAGAAGCTCAGTTCCATCCAATCCCACTTAAAATAAGCGATGCAGGGTTAAAATTTGAATCTCAATTTAAACCACGCTTGAATCGCAAACTGGAATTAGCCAAAGAAATTGTCATTCTGGTTGACCAAATTCTTGATGCTGTCAAAAATGACCCTCTGGCCCGTCAAAAAGTGGCTCTGCTTGAGGCTGAGCTGAACGATAAGGTTTTTTCATTGTACGATCTCGGTATCTCAGAACAAGATCTCATTGAAGAATTTTTATCAAGCTATACGGAATTCAAACCCCATTCCATGCGCGAGGAAATGTAAAATGCCGAATAAGTTGAAAACAAGTTTTCCTCATTCCTCTTCAGCAGAAATGAAACGAAAAGCTATCACCGAATTGGATGAATCAAATGACGGCGAACCATTGCTTTCTCAAGCCCCATCGCTCGATCTGTTGTATTCACTGGATGAATTGGGCTATTTGCTCCAGGGTTTGCTTGGCCTTGATGCGCCCCGAGATGAAGCGGGCAGGCTGCTCGATGTTCGGCTAAAAGGGATGTGGTTCGAGTGGGAAGTAGCTAAGCGGCTTGGTTATGTGCAACGACCGAAATCAGGTGCATTTCCCGATATGCGCCATCAACTGATCGAAAGCAAGCACCACACGGGCAAGTCCATCACCATTGATTTCGGCAAACATCATCCTGGCACGAAAGGCGTCATTGCTGCCAGATGGAATCAGAAGCTAAAATTCAAGGTCTCTGATGTGCGCTATTTGATTGCCCTCGCGCCGCCACCTGATTTTAAAATTGTTACCTTGATCATAAAAACGGGTGAGCAATTAGCGGATATGTTCGGGGTTTCTATTACGCAAACGGTCAAATATCAAATGGGGATTTCCAGAGCCTGGCGCGAAGAGAATTTGGGAAAGATCATCTATGGGGACAAAATTGTGGTCTCTCAATGAGTTTATTAGAGCGATAAGTGACCACCAATTTCAAAGGAATGATTGATGATAGATAATGCTGACGTTAGACTGCTACTTGATTACATCCGCTCCCACTGGCAAAACACCGTTCGCCATGAAACCGAAGATTCGGGAACGCTGCTGAGGTTACCATATCCTTACACCGTCCCCTGCCAGCACGAGCCGACCATGCAAAACAATTTTTACTGGGACACTTACTTCACCAACCTGGGTCTATTGCGGCAGGGCCTCATAGACCTGGCAAAAAGCAATGTCGATAATCTGCTGTTTGAAGTGGAGAAATACGGCTTTGTGCCCAATGGCAACCGCACCTTTTTCCTCACTCGGTCCCAAGCGCCATTCCTATCGCTGATGATCAAAGATATCTATCAGACTTTTCGAGATAACAATTGGCTCGGCTCAGCCTTTGCCACCTGGAAGAAAGAATATGATTTCTGGATGCAAAAACGACTGACGCCCATCGGGCTGAACCGCTATTTTCACCATGCGACACGAGAGCAATTGCTCGAATTTTATGCGGATGAGCTAAAGCACCGACCCAAATTGGCTGCCGATAGCGAGCACGCCCAATTGGCGCTCAGCGCCCATCTGTTGGCCGAGGCCGAATCGGGCTGGGACTTTACCCCGCGTTTCGAGCAACGCTGCGCCGATTTCGCTCCCGTGGATTTGAACAGCTTGCTGTACTTGAACGAGGTTAATGCCGCCTATTTTTGTGAAATCTTAGCTGATCCCGAAAAAGAAGTCTGGCTCGAACGGGCCCAGTGCCGATTGAAGCTTATTCGTGACTGCTGCTGGAACGATCATAACGGTCTCTTTTACGATTACGATTTCGTCCATCAGCAGCAAAGTTCGGTAGCCTCGCTGGCGACTTTTGTGGCGTTATGGGCAAGATTGGCCTCTGATCACCAGGCTCGAGCGATCGTGAACAATCTGCCCCGATTTGAATTCGACTATGGTGTTTCCGCCTGCGAACCCACTCGGCAGCGCCTGACCTATCAATGGGACTATCCCAACGGCTGGCCGCCGCTGTTCTACCTGGTCATCAACGGGCTGGATAATTACGGCTTTTGTCGGGAGGCCCGTCGAATTGCGGAAAAATATCTGCAGGTCGTCATCAAAAATTTCCAGGAAACAGGGGAGCTGTGGGAGAAATATAATGTGGTCGATGGATCGATTCAGGTCAAGAATGAATATGCCATGCCGGCCATGATGGGATGGACGGCCGGGGTATTTGTGTTCTGTGCGAATTTTTTGGGTGATCAGGGAATTGGGTAATTGGGCGATTGGGTAAATTTGGGCAGCTTGGTAGATAATTGGATTTCGCTATGATTCTAATAGAAATTTTAGCTGCCATTGAGCAGCCCCCATAAAATGACTGACATTTATATTACTACCGGGAGCATATTATACTTTGCAGTTGCATTGTCACTCCGATCCGCCTACTGGCTTAGAGAAAACTGTTTTTCAAGCAACTGTTGAATTTACAAATTTCTGCTTTCGGTTCGCCCAAGCGAATCTTGAACAAATGGCGGAGGATCGAAATAACACCGACATGGAACCCACTTATTAATGTTCTTAATCACTTTTTCCAAAATAGGTTTTTCATCTGGACAGCACTGGCTTCGCATAACAGTAATAAGTCATAGCTGAATCCAAACCTGGAGGAAGGTGATTGCTCGCTTCATTTATTCGTTACTTGCATTTATTTGGTAAATTAATGAACCCTTATTTTGGTTTTAACAACCTGAGTAACTCTGAGCATCCCCAGTCATCTTGAACCTTATTACATTCATTGGGGTTTGGTCATCATAGTAAGGTAAAAAAGCAAGGAACAGGAGCTTGCTCCTCTATTATTAAGGTTGCTGAGCTGAGCAGATAATCCTTGTTCGTGCGATAGTGATCACTCCTGTGCCACTGAAAAAAATAACCAACAACCTGAATTTTGAAAACATTCAAAATCTATTTGGGACAGCAATGGCTCTTCGTAATAAATGAATCTCTATATTGAATTCACCAATAATAAAAATGCCAATATGCTCTACAAAGAAAACTGGGATCTGGTCAAACAACGCTTTGAAGCCTTCTTTGCGGGCGAAGATCTTGGTCGCCCGCTTCTGCAGATTACGGCTCCTAAAAAGAACGTGAAGCTAAAACCGGATTGGAATTGGTGGACCATCGCCCATAATCTGGATCAGCCCGAACGAGCACTGGAGTCATTTGAATATTATTGTCAATCGACCTATTTTGGTGGCGAAGCATTGCCGAATCTTGCCATCAACTTGGGCGCAGGGAGCCTGGCAGGCTATCTGGGCTGCACCCCTACCATCGCCGAAGATACGATTTGGTTCAAGGAACGGCAGCTCGAAAGCTATGATGAAATTCTAACGCTGAAGATCGATCCCGAAAACGACTGGTGGAAAAAAACACTGGAAATCACCCAGCTCTCGGTTGAATTTGGCAAGGATAAATTTATCACCGGCATGACCGATATCAATGCGGTAATGAATATCCTGGCTTTCCTGCGGGGCAATGAACGGCTGCTGCTGGATTTGATCGAGCATCCGGATGAAGTGAAGCAGGCGGCAGATCATCTCACCGAGCTCTGGTTCTTTTGCTATGATGAATTGGCCAAAATCATCAATCAATATGCCGAGGGCATGACCACCTGGATGGATGTCTGGTTCCCTGGCCGGGGCTCGGATGTGCAGTGCGATTTTTCAGCCATGATTTCGCCAGCGATGTTCGCCGAGTTCGTATTGCCCCACCTGCAGGAGCAATGCCGACGGCTGGATTATTCCATTTATCACTGGGATGGCCCGGGACAAATTCCGCATCTGGAAATTTTGCTGGATATTCCTGAATTGCATGGCATCCAGTGGGTGCCAGGGGCTGGCCAACCAGGGACTGGTTCGCCCAAATGGTTTGCGCTTTATAAGCGCATTCAAGAACGGGGCAAACTCCTGGTGTTACCAGTGATGGATAAAAACGATGTGCTGAACGTTGTGGAAAATCTTTCGCCGAAGGGCTTGCTCATCCAAACACAATGTGATGACGAGGATGAGGCCAAGGAATTGATTGCTAAAGCAGAACGAGTTGTTCATTAAGCTGCCCAATCCTTGGGGACCGCTAATTTCGCCAATTAGACGAATTTCGCCAATTGACCAGCCAGGCCAGTTGCTGCTCATGTATTTTCTCACACCGAACCGCCGGTTAGCGCTTTTGCCTTTCTGTGGGATTCCTTTTCTGTGGCCGAATTTTTTTTCTCCAGTTGAGCGTAGATAGTGGCCGCTAATTTCGCCAATTAGACGAATTTCGCCAATTGACCAACCAGTCCAGTTGCTGCTCATGTATTTTCTCACATCGAATCGCCGGTTAGCGTTCTGCCTTTATGTGGGATTCCATTTCTGTTGCCGAATTCTTTTCTTCAGTCGAAGGCAAATAGGGACCGCTAATTTCGCCAATTCAACCAATTGCGCTAATTCACCAAATAAGAGTTTCATTTCAAAAATCCGTTTAGGGTTTGAAAACGTCCGACTATTAAAAATAAAATCCCGCTTAGCAGGGTCAATTCCTGCTGGCTTTGACTGTTTCTGCCTGATGTCCGTCTGAAAAGCGTAAAATAAGCTTCCAGCTTGTGAGTCAATCAATTATTTTCCCAGGCAAGCAAACGTCGGTCTGGCGGATTGCATTGCAGAAAACAGTCCTTTCAAATAGACGCTACATTGTGGGATAAAGTTAGAGCGGTAATCATTAAATGCTATCGCACGAAATCATGAAATGGTTAACCAAATTCAACAGGTTCATAGGATTTAATCCTTTCCCCTGGCTGAACAAAAACCTTATTAACCTTAGTAACAAGGTCGACCCAGGACCACATGAACCTTATTAGCTTATCAGAAATATTCCTCAATAGAAAAATAAGCTAATAAGGTTTAGCATGAGTGGATCTTAATATGCTATTAAGGTTAATAAGGTCTAATGCATTTGGTCCACTAAACCGATCTTTGGTAATTGAAATAAAATCGTGCCAAACGAATTTAATTCCTTTTGGGTTTGACTATTTCAGCAAAATTGGATTAACGCGTAAATCTTCTAAAAACGTTACAAGAAATTATGTAATGATGTACTAAGCCCGTCGCTGCTCATGTTTTTTCTCCCACAAAACCGCCAGTTAGCGGTCCGGCCTTCGGCGGATTGAAAGGCCACATAAATGGTCTTCTTTAAATGCTGTGAACTCTTAAAAGGCTTTGACCGCGAATGGCGCACATGTGGGCGAATCGATTTTATTGAAATTCAAATTGGTGCAATTAGAAAAATCAGCGCAATTGGCGGTCTTTAGATCGCATTCTTTGTATTTTCGGTCTATTTTTGATCAGCTTGATTTCTGTCAAAAATATCCTCTGAAAAATTTTCTAAAAATCAAAAAAATTGCTTGACAAAATAAAAAAATCTTGTATATTGTCTATAAAGTCGATCTGTTTGATAGGGTTTATAGGGTATAAAATGAAGATCTCCAAAAAAGGCGAATATGCGTTACGGGCAATGATCCATCTGGCGTTAAATTATGATAAAGGATCGGTCCAGATTCGAGACATTGCTGAACGGGAGAAAATCCCTGAGAAATTTTTAGAACAGATTCTCCTCACTCTTAAGAAAGCTGGCTTGCTTCAAAGCCGCCAGGGCATCGGCGGCGGATATAGTCTGATCCGTCCCCCAAATGAAATTTCTCTCGCTGAAGTTATTCGTATCATCGATGGCCCCCTGGCCCCGCTAAGCTGCGTGAGCCAATGGGCTTATGTGAGCTGCCCAGAAGAACAAAACTGCGGGCTATATAGCGTCATGCTGGACGTCCGCAATGCCATCGCCGACATGCTGGAAAATCTCACCTTTGAAGATGTATGCAACCGAACCCGAGGCAGGCTGGAACAACGAGTGACTGAAAAATAGAGCAATATTTTTTTTATCATAAACATGACTAAGTCGATAGACTATATTGGATTGGTATAGAAACGGTGTTGTTAAGTTATAGACGAAGTGAACCAATTGGAGGGTATCATGAGGCGCTTGAACAGTTCCTTCCCGCTCTTTTTTTCTCTTCTGCTAGTCCTCTCAATATTTATCTCATTCAACTCGTGCACCAAAAAAGCAGAGCAGCAATCATCTCAATCGGATTTTTCGGGCACCATCAAAGTCTCTGGCGCCTGGGCGCTCTATCCCATGATGGTCAAATGGGGCGAGGAATTCCAGAAAATCCATCCCAATGTTCGGGTCGATATTTCGGCTGGCGGCGCTGGCAAGGGGGTATCCGACGCACTGGCTGGATTGGTCGATATCGGCATGGTCTCCAGAGACATTAAACCAGAGGAAATCGACAGGGGTGCGTTTTTCGTCCCCGTCGTGAAAGACGCTGTATTCCCGGTGATCAATGCGGCCAACCCAGCGCTAACCAGGGGACTGGCGGCAAAGGGTATGAACCGACTGCATTTCATCGATCTCTGAATTCACGGCAAAGGTTTGACCTGGGGCGAGATCGGTGGGCTTGACCTCCCCGATAAGGTATCAATTTACACCCGCTCCGATGCCTGTGGCGCGGCGGAAACCTGGGCCAAATATCTCGGCAAAATGCAGGAGGATCTGCAGGGCGTCGGTGTCTATGGCGATCCCGGCCTGGCCGAGGCGGTCAAGCAGGATAAGCTGGGCATCGGGTTCAATAATTTGAATTACGCTTATGATACGAAAACAGGTCTACCCGTCGCTGGCCTTCATGTCGTTTCCATCGATGTGAATGAAAATGGCCTGATCGACCCCGAGGAGGACCTCAGCACCAAAGCCAAAGCCATCGAGGCGATTATCGCTGGACACTATCCTTCTCCTCCCGCTCGAGATTTATATTTGATTACCAGGAATAGCTTCCAGGGACTCAGCAAAGCGTTCATCCTGTGGATTCTGGTGGATGGTCAAAATTATGTGGATGAAGTTGGCTACATCAAATTAGCTCCGTCGCAGATCGAGGAAGCTTTAAAGAAGCTGCAATAATTTGGTGACCGCCGATTTTGCGAGTTCTTCTAATTTCACAAATTGGATTTTGGTGATCGGATGCGGCAATCGGTGTCTGAACGAGAATTATTCATGGTGGAGCAAAAATATCCCTGCGAATTCGCCCTGGTAGATGGGGAATTGATTTTTATCCCAACTGTTGAATTGACACCTGAATTGCCAAAATGAACCATGACGATTGAAAATGATAACTCTTTGCCCATGAAAGGTGCGGAATGACCCAAAATGCAAAAAGCAAAAATTGCTTTTCGCCTATTTTCGTGTATCTCGTGGGGCAATTATGGATAGTCGTTTCCATTTTAGAATTTCGGGTGACCTATTGTTCTTCGTCCGCCAGCCCGTGCACGGATCGGTATGACAGAAAGTTGGGATTTCGCTCAAGCAATGATTATGCAAATTCATCGTTCGTAGCGAATGGAAAAATTGAATATTAAAAAATAGGACAGGAAAATTTATTTATGAGATGGCGCAGACTGAAGGATGCCTTTGCCACGAAGTCGTTTCGCATCATCCTGGCATTGACGAATTCTCTGGTTCTCATTATTGTGGTTGGTCTATTCATCAAAAGCAAACCAATTTTAGCTCAAAAATCCATTATCGAACTATTATTTTCTTCCGCCTGGCGACCGCTCAAAGGTCAGTTTGGCTTTTTTCCGTTCATCATTGGCACCATCGAAGTCACAGCCCTCGCCATGATCTTCGCCGTCCCAATTTGCCTGTTAAGCTCGATCTATCTAACTGAATATGCCTGCCCAAGGGTGAGGGAATTGCTGCGCCCCATAATTGACATTCTGGCTGGCATTCCCTCGGTGATCTATGGCCTCTGGGGCGTGATCGTGATCGTGCCGTTGGTTCGCTGGGTTGGTCAGACAACTGGGCATGTTACCTCGGGCTATAATTTGCTTTCGGGCGGCATTGTGCTGGCGATTATGGTATTTCCTTTTATCATCTCGGTGGCCACGGAAGTTTTCTTGACCGTGCCCATTGAAGCCCGAGAAGTATCGCTGGCACTGGGCACGACCCGCTGGGAGACGGTGAAGCACGTGGTGCTCAAAAGCGCCAGGAGAGGCGTTATTGCGGCCATTGTGCTGGGCTTTGCCCGTGCTTTCGGAGAGACCATGGCCGTGCTGATGGTAGTCGGCAATGTGGCAAAAGTTCCCAAATCGCTATTCGATCCCGCCTATCCTTTGCCAGCGTTGATCGCCAACAATTACGGCGAAATGATGTCGATCCCACTGTACGATTCCGCCCTGATGCTGGCGGCGCTGATCCTGCTGGTCATCGTCACTGTCTTTAACCTGGGCGCCCATTTAACCCTATTGCGCATGGAAAGGAGGACTTGTTAGATGAAGCGCAGAAAATTAGAGGAAAAGATCTTCAAAGGCCTTATGCTAAGCTCACTCATCCTGGTGTTGGCGGTTCTATCGGGCATTGTGGTGGTGATCGTTATTCGTGGCGCTTCGTCCCTCAATCTGGCCATGCTCACCCAGACGCCCAAAGGTGGTTTCTACCTGGGAAAAGAGGGGGGCATCCTCAACGCCATTGTCGGCTCTTTCTATCTGGCCATCGGCGCCACTCTCCTTTCCACGCTGTTAAGCCTGCCCATCGCCTTTGCGCTACAAAAAGAATATACTGGCAATCGGTTGGCCAATTTAACAAGGCTGGCGCTGGATGTGCTGTGGGGCATACCGTCCATCGTCTATGGCGCCTTTGGATTTGTGATCATGATGTATCTGGGATTGAGAGCCTCGTTGTTCGGCGGCATCATCGCTTTGTCGTTTTTGATGCTGCCGATCATGACCCGCTCCATGGAAGAGGTGATCCGCATGATCCCCATCGAATTGAAGGAGACGGCTTATGCCCTGGGCACCACACGGCTGGAGACCACGCTGGCGGTTGTCCTGAGACAGGCGCTGCCAGGAATTATTACTGGTGTGATGTTGGCCTTTGGCCGAGGGATCGGTGATGCCGCCTCGATCTTATTCACCGCTGGCTACACGGATTATATTCCCCGTTCGATTTTCGACCCAGTGGCTTCGTTGCCGCTGGCGGTGTTTTTTCAGATCGGCACGCCCATCCCCGAAGTCCAGCAGCGGGCCTATGCTTCGGCGTTGATTCTATTGATCATCGTCCTGGTGGTCAGTCTGGTCGCTCGGCTGCTGAATGCTCGATATTCGAAAAACATAATTAAATAGCGCTCGGGGAAAAATCGAATTTGCACTTCGATTGGCAATACGAGCGCAGCGAAGCAATCCGTTGAATCGATGTCCAATCTCCAGGACAGAATTTGCAAACAGTTTTCTTTAAATAGGAGGCAAACATGCCGCACATTAGCGTCAAAGATCTGAAAATTATCTATGGCGATCACAAGGCATTGAAGGATATCACGGTCGATATCCCCGATGGCCAGATCACGGCGATTATCGGCCCTTCGGGCTGTGGCAAGACCACGTTTTTGAAAAGCCTGAACCGATTGATCGACCTGTGTGATGACGTCACCGTGGATGGCCAGGTGCTGATCGATGGCGAGAACATTTATGATCCCAATGCCGATGTGCTGAGCCTGCGCAAAAAGGTGGGGTTTCTCTCGCAGCGGCCGTTTCCGCTGCCCATGTCCATCTACGACAATATCACGTTCGGGCCACGGATTCACAGAATGAACGGTGAGCAACTGGCCCAGCAGATCAAAGGGCTGGAAACCAATGGTTCGGTGAACGGCTTTTCGCCCAATGAGCTGCATCACGTGGGCAATGGCCAGCCGAAAAATGGCCAGATGACCATGCTGGTCGAGACCTATCTGCGGCTGGCAGGCCTCTGGGATGAATTGAAAGATCGACTCCATGCGCCAGCCGCCAAGCTCTCCGTTGGTCAGCAGCAGCGATTGGCCCTGGCCCGAGCACTGGCAGTGGAACCCAAGGTGATTTTAGCGGATGAACCCACCTCGGCCCTCGATCCCATTTCGGCTCGGCTCATCGAGCAGCAATTTCAATTGCTCAAGAAACGTTATACCATCGTGGTGGTCACCCATATTTTGCGCCAGGCCCGAAGGATCGCCGATTACGTGCTGTTTTTCTATCTGGGTGAATTGGTCGAGCACGGCCCCGCCGAACAATTTTTCCATTCGCCCCAAAACGAAAAGACCAAAGCCTACATCGCTGGCGAGATCAGTTGAGCCTGTAACGCAATTTGCCAAATTGCGTTACAAAAAATCTGTTGGGTTGTTACTATCCATTCGAGAAAGATCAATAAAGTCGGCATCTGAAATCGATAGAGCAGGTTATTTGGGATTTGGGATTTGGGATTTGTGATTTGTGATTTGGAATTTCACCCGTTGGGTTGTTTCTACCCGCTGGAGAAATATCAATAAAATCGACATCTGAAATCGACAGAGCAGGTTATCTGTGATTTGGGATTTGCGATTTGGAATTTGGAATTTCATCCGTTGGGTTGTTTCTATCCGCTGGAGAAAGATCAATAAAATCGACACCTGAAATTGACAGAAGATGATGTTATTTGTTATTTGGGAAATGGAATTTGGAATTTCACCTGTAAGTATTTTTCCCCAACGGAAAGATGAACCCAGCGGATCAAAAGATATCCATGGCCGCCATTATGACTTGATATAAGAACATGACCCTTCACTCATTTTGGCGATGATTTTAAAACTAACAATCAATAAATTCTAAAACAGGAGTCCCTCGATGAACAAATTCTATCGTGCTACCATCTTTTCGCTGATGTTACTGCTTTCGCTTGCCACCATCATTAACGCCCAATCCGATGACCGAAAGTTCGAGGCATCGGGACAGATTCGCTTGCGATCCGAAACCGACAATAAGGATTTCGACAACGACACGGGCGGGATCGATTTCACGCTGATGCGCACCCGACTGAATCTGAAATTCAGCTACTCGGACAAACTGGTCGTGTTCGCCCAGTTGCAGGATTCCCGCACCTTTGGCGAGGAAGGTCAGGATGGGGCCACCAGCACGTTGACCTCCCTGCGCAACATCGATCTGCACCAGGGCTATTTTCAAATCCATCGGCTGTTTTTCCCCTGGCTCAATTATAAATTCGGCCGCATGGAGCTATCCTATGGCGCCCAGCGATTGATCGGCCTCAATAACTGGAGCAATATCGGTCGGGCGTTCAACGGTAGCGTGATGACGCTGAGCTTCAAAACCGTCCAGATCGATTTCTTCGAATCGACACTGGCCGAGTCATTTCAAGCCCCCGATACCCTCAACGGCGATCAGACCCTGAGCGGCATCTGGGTGAAAATTCAACGCCCCCAATCCCCGCTGCTCAATTTTTATGTTCTGACCGATGAGGATAAACAAAAAAATACCGAGGATGCGTCCAGGTTCAAGCGCACTACCATTGGCGCCCGCTTCGAAGATAACTGGCAGCGCCTGAATCTGGAGGCCGAGGCCAACCTTCAGACTGGCAAGATCAATTTCACCCAGGATATCCTTGCCTTTTATCTGAGCGGCTCGTTGCGCTACGATTTCGATGAACACAGCAAAAATCAGGTCTGGCTGGGGGCAGATTATCTATCGGGCGATAAGCCTGGCACCAAGAGATACGAATGCTTCAACACCCTCTATTCTGCCAAACACAAATTCTTCGGCTACATGGATTATTTCACCGATATCCCCAAACACACTCGCAATTTGGGCCTGACCGATCTGCTGGCCAAAGCCAAATTTTCGCCCCACAAGAAAATTAGCCTGGCTGGCGATTTCCATTATTTTCTGCTATCGCAAAGCGCCGTGCTCAGCGATGGCTCGGCCTCCAAAGAGCTGGGCGCCGAGTTCGATTTCACCTTTAGCTTCGATTATTTGAAGAACCTGAATTTCACGCTGGGCGGCTCGGTCTTTATTCCCAACCAGGTTTTCAAAGAATGGAAGGGCGATGACCCATCCTTTTGGGTTTATGGCCAGACCACGGTGAATTTTTGACCGATTGAGCGAGATGAGAGATCTGGCGGCCTGGTTGCCCATAAGCCTCCCGCTGTGAACCGCTTTCGAATGGGGATTTTGGGCGGAAAATTGATTCCTGCCTGGTCCGATGAAGTGCATCAATAGCATTTGGCGTTTCAAGCCACTTAAAATCCCGATAAATCCCCCCTTGATGGATGCAAGGGGGGGATGTTTGGCTGCAAGCGGATTCCGCAGATGACCACCTATTCCGATTCACTCCTGTCCAGAATAGGGCCTCTCGGCTCGAATTTGGGACGCAAAAAATGACCCCAAGCGAACGGCGTGAAAGCGTCAGGCGATTCGGTGGGTGAATAAGGTCAATGAGGGTGTTTGAATTTATCCCGTTGGGCAGGTGGATCGAAGCCTTGGTGCTTCATTTCTAAAATTCTTGTAGGGTTTTATCCATGGCTATTCTCAAAAATAAAATCCTTACGGATTAAGTCCCCTGTATTTTTGCATCTCTTGTCGGACGGGAATTAAGGCGTGAGCCTTTTAGAAATCCTACAAGGAATTATGAAATGGTGTACTTAGTGCTTCAGTTCAAAAATCCGTGTCGGGTGTGAAAAGGTCCTGCCATTCAAAATATAATCCCGCCTCGCAGGATCAATTCCTGCTGGCTTTGACTGTTACTGCCTGGTGTCCGTCTGAAAACCGTAACATAGGCTTCCAACTTGTGAGTCAATCCATTATTTTTCCAGGCAAGCAGGCCGCCATCTGGTGGATTCCATGACAGAAAACAGTCCTTTCAGATAGCCGCTACTTCGTGGGATGGAATTAGAGTGGTAATCCTTAAACGCTCCCGCATGAAATTATGAAATGGTGTACCAAATTCAACTGGGTCGATAGCATTTGATCCATTGCCCTGGCTGAACAAAAACCTTATTAACCTTCGTAACAAGCTCGACCCAGGACCGCCCAAACCTTATTACCTTATCAGGAATATTAATCAAACGAAAAATAAGCTAATAAGGTTGAGTATCGGCGAGTCATCATAGGCTACTAAGGTTAATAATGTTTAATTGATCTGATCCATTAAACCAAACTTTGATAATTAAAATAAAATCGTGCCGAACAAATTTAATTCCCTCTCGCATGGACTATTTCAGCAGCATGGGATTAACCTGCTTAACGAATAGCCTGCTTCGGAATCTGGGACATCCCCTGGTCCCTAACCGCCAGTTGGCAGCTACGGCCTGCGGTCGTTTCAACGGGCGGCGTCCACCTTTGAAGTCTGCGCTCCACAGGGTTAGGGCGTTGGGAGCGGATTAAAATGATGGCTGACCAGGTACTGCCACCTGGGATCGAACATCTCGCTCGTCACCTCGCTGGGAATGGATAGGTTGAGCTGCCCACAATTTTCTCTCTCTCGCAACTATTTGAGTTGCTTTAAAATTTTCCCTTGACTATTTGCATTTCTCAGATTAAATTAAAATTGAATTTGCCAGATCATTTCCCAGGAGCAATGATGAAAAAAGAAAAGCTTGCGGAATTGCTTTTAGATCATCATCAAGATACCTTCCAGATTATTCTGTACCATTGGAAAGTGAGAAATCGCCTCTTTCTGTTTATCCTGATCCTCTTAGCGCTCATGGCGCTCGACTTTTATTCGCCCAATGCCACCTCCAGGTGGGTGAATGCCTTTATCACCAAAAATTTAGGACCCGAGGCTCCCATTTTCGACTTTGAAATCATGGGCACGGTGACCATTTTTTTGCTGCTCACGCTGGTCGTGGAATATTTCAAACGGTCGATCCATGTCGATCGGCTGTATCGCTATCTCATCACCGTGGAGGAAGACCTTTGCGCTGCCATGGGTGGGGATTATATAACTCGTGAGGGAAAATCGTACTTCAGCCGTACGGGTGTTCCCGAACCCGACGGCAGAAACAATCGCCCGCTTTGCTTGCGTTGCGTTGGCTTCCTGTTCAGCTATTTCTTTCCGATCGCTCTCATGCTGGGCCTGGCTTATAAAATCCTGCATGATTTCGACCTGACCAAACTGATCGCAATTCTGAACACGCTTTTTGAACTGTTCATTTTTGCCTATTGTGCCTTTTATCTGGCCTGGGTGATCAAAAAGAAATAAACAATGGGTCGCTGGAACTGGGAGCTGCGCAAATGCGAACGGGGATTGTGAATGAATTGGATCATTCAATGGTGAGAGGGGGAGTTTCGCAATCGCTCGATCATTTCATAACCTGGACAGGAGCGACCCCAACAGCGCTGCTCTGGCGTTAACAGGAGGTTTGGAAAAAAGCGATTTGTCGGTTACCAATTTTTGATTTGACTATTCGCATTTTTTTGTTAGATTGAAAGCAGATTGTCTTGCGCCATTTTCTATTGAATCGGCTGCAGGATCTGGGCAAAAAAACTGGGGTGAATCATGAATCGGGTATTCATTAGCTACAGCCACAAAGATGAAGATTGGGTCAAAAATTGGCTGTTGAAAAAACTGGAAGCACAGGGCATTGCCACTTACATTGACTTTCGGGATTTCGAGATCGGCGTGCCCAGCCCGATCAATATGGAACGGGCGGTGGAGCAGTGCGCCAAAACGATAGTTGTGCTCTCGGAAGATTATATAAAGAGCAAAAATGCAACATTCGAATCAGTAATGTTACAAACTATCGATCCAACTGGCACAGAAAAAAAATTGCATCCAATTTTGCTTCATAAATGTTCTTTGCCACTCAGGTGGAGGAGTATCACTTATGCAGATTTTACAGATCAAGAAAAATGGGAATTTGAATTTAGTAAATTAGTTACCCAGATCAAAAAAGACTTTGCCGAGCTGACGCCCAGGACTGCCTATCCGCCGCTCAGCGAAAAATATATCGACCTCAGCCATCTGCCGAAGACTGAATTCGAACTGTTCGGCCGAAGCGATGAGCTGACTCTGCTGGATCACGCCTGGGAGTCCGCTGCTATCAACATCGTGAGTTTTGTGGCCTACGGCGGGGTCGGCAAAACCACGCTGGTCAACAAATGGGTCGAGAAATTGCGCTGGGACAACTTTCGGGGCGCCGAGCGGGTGTTTGCCTGGTCGTTTTACAGCCAGGGCACCAATGAGCTGGTCACCTCGGCCGATGCCTTTATCCATGCGGCGCTGCTCTGGTTCGGCGAGCCGCAGCCCGAACGCTATCGCTCGCCCTGGGACAAAGGCAAACGGTTGGCCGAACTGGTGCGCCGCCACAGGACCCTGCTGATCCTGGACGGCCTGGAGCCGCTGCAATCGGGCTATGATTTTGAGAAGGGCAAGATCAAAGACCCTGGCCTCAGCACCCTGGTGGCCGAGTTAGCCCGCCGCAATCACGGCCTGTGCGTGATCACCACCCGAGAACCCGTGCCCGAGATCGAGCGCTGTGCTGGCTCGTGCCGCCAGATCAATCTGGAGCAAATTTCCGAGGAGGCGGGCGCAGCGCTCCTGAAGATCAGACGGGTGAACGGCAGCGATGACGAGCTGCAGCGCCTCAGCCGTGAATTCGGCAATCACGCTTTAGCCATCAATCTGCTGGCCGAGTACCTGCGGCTGTTCCCTGGCCATGATGCCCGACATGGGTTCGAGGTCCCAGATCTGAACATCCCTGTGGAAAAAGGCCGACATGCCCGACGGGTGATGGAGGCGCTGGCAAAGCATTTTGGCGAGGGCGCCGAGCTGGAGCTGTTGCTGCTGCTGGGGCTGTTCAGCCGACCTGCACCCCAAGCAGCGCTGGACGCCCTCATGAAACCGCCCGTGATTTCAGGCCTGACCGTCCACCTATCCCGCTGCAGCGAAAGCGACTGGCTGCGCCTGCTAAACAAGCTGCGGGACTTCAAGCTCATCGCCCGTGAATCCAAACACCGCCCCGACGTGATCGATTGCCACCCCCTGATCCGTGAGCATTTCGGCCAAAAGCTGAGGGAGAAGGCGCCTGGGGCGTGGCGCCTGGCACATGAACGGCTGTACGAATATTATAAGAACCTGCCCCAAAAGCTGTACGGCAAGGAATTGCCCGATACATTGGAAGAGATGGAGCCGCTGTTTGCGGCGGTGGCGCATGGGTGCCAGGCGGGGAAGCATCAGGAAGCTTTGTATGATGTGTATTGGGATAGGATAAGAAGAAGAAATGAAGCATATTCCGTTCATAAACTCGGCGCTTTTGGATCAGATCTGGCGGCGCTGTCCAATTTTTTTGAAGATCTTTCCTGGCGCCAACCTGCGGCCAAATTGACCGCTGCCGCCAAAGCTGCTGTGTTGAACTGGGCTGGCTTCGGCCTGCGGGCGTTAGGACGGCTGCGGGAGGCGGCGCAACCCATGCAGGCAGCTTTGGAAAATCATATTAAACAAGAAAATTGGGTAGAATCAGCCAAGGATGCAGGCAACCTCAGCGAGCTGTATCTGACGCTGGGCGAGGTGACCGAGGCGGTGCGCTATGCCCGCCAGAGCGTGGACTTTGCCGACCGCAGCAAGGATTGGGCTCAAGAATTTACAAAGCGCATTGCATTGGCCGATGCCCTGCATCAGACGGGGGAGCTGGCGCAGGCCGAGGAGTGGTTTCGCCAGGCCGAAGCTATGCAAGGGAAACGCCAGCCCCACTATCGCTACCTCTATTCCCTGCAAGGCTTTCAATTCTGCGATCTGCTGCTGGCCCAGGGCCAGGTGCAGGAGGTGCTGGAGCGGGCGAAACAGACGTTGGAATGGGCAATTGCAGAGAAATTTCTTTTGGATATTGCTCTGGATAAACTTTCGTTGGGGCGGGCGTATGTGCTGGCAGCATTAGCAGGTTTCCCCCCTCGAGGGGGGATCAAGGGGGGTGTTACTCTACCCAATGCAAAGACATCCCCCTCAATCCCTCCCGACCAAACGGGATTTCGCCAGCTCAACCTTCAAAGGGGGGAGACATCCCCCTCGGTCCCCCTTCAAAGGGGGAAGCCCCGCTCCATTCCCCCCTTGAGGGGGGATACAGGGGGGTGTCTGGAACAAGCCGCCGACTACCTGAACCAGGCGGTGACGGGCTTACGGGAAGCAGGACAATATCAAGAATTACCTCGTGGTTTATTTGCCCGTGCCTTTTATTATCGCCTGCAGCAGCAATTTTCCCAGGCCTGGGAGGATCTGGATGAGGCACGGGAGATTGCGGAGCGGGGCGATATGGGGTTGTGGTTGGTGGATTATCATTTGGAAGCGGGGAGAGTGATCAGTGATCAGTTGGCAGTGGGCAGTCTTCAGTCTCCAGTCGGCAGTTCTCAGTCGGCAGTTGGCAGTCTTCGGTCTCCAGTTGGCAGTTCTCAGTCGGCAGTGGGCAGTCGGCAGTCTCCAGTTGGCAGTTCTCAGTCGGCAGTGGGGGGTTTTGAGGTGCTGGTGGATGGAAAAATGGTTGTCCTGAGCAGAAATGACATGGTGGAGCGGCTGAAGCTGCACGTGGAGCAGGCGGATCATTTGGTTGAAAAGACGGGTTATCGTCGGCGTGATCCTGAGGTGGAATTGGGCTATGCGGAGCTGTTTCTGGCGCAGGGGGATTTGGGCAGGGCATGGGAGCATCTGGCGAGGGGGAAAAGGTTGTTAAAGGAGATGGGGATTCGGGAGTGGGATTTTTGGGTGTTGGAGTTAAGTCGGTTAAGTGGTTGAGTGAGTTAAGTGGGGATTGGGTAATGAGTATCTAAAATGTTCATTTCTTGCCCATTGTACAAAAATTTATTTGGTCTCAGAAATGAAAGGTCTCAGAATTCAAAGTGTCATTTCTGTGACCTTTCGATTCTGAGGCCAAAATTTTCTTTTTGGTTCTGGCTTGTCCAGGTTGGGCGATTAGGTAATTGGGAGATTGGGTCCTATTCCTCACTTACCTGACTCAACTGACTTAATAACGGGACTGGGGGGTAGCTAAAAGGCTGACGCCTGAAGTCCATAAAAGGCTGACGGCTGAAATCCATAAAAGGCTTACGCCTTAAATCCTATAAGGCTGACGCCTGAAATCAATAAAAGGCTTACGCCTTAAATCCATAAAACGCCTGAAATCCATAAAAGGCTGACGCCTGAAATCCATAAAACGCCTGAAATCCTAAAAGGCTGAAATTCGGAACTCCTTAAGATTTCTGTTGACATTACCAGAAAAATGTTGTATTTTCATTCGCGAATTGATAAAGCTGGCATAACAACTCATATCGTAAAGGAACCTAAGATGACCGCTCAAATATCTCAGGAATTGCGCGCTTCCGGGGTCGCCAAAGTGATTGTGATCCTGAAAGAATCGGTAGCCAGAGAGTCGCCAAACCGAATTCAATCTGAAATGGCAAAGCACTTTGTGAGCTCCAAGTTAAGTCAGATCACAGCGCTGGCCTCCAGTTCGATAGACAAAGGTGAGGAATTGCCAGCGATGCGCTATTACCCGCATTTGGGGATCCTGTTTGGTACTGTGGACTCCACTGGGCTGGCTCGATTGCGCAAGGAGAAGGACATTGTGGCCGACATTTCCGGCGCGCCACCACTGAGCCTAATTCGGCCAATCCGCATGGCCGCGGCCCAGCTCAACAGCGACATCACCTGGGGGATCAAAGCGCTGGGCGTACCAGAATTATGGGATGCCGGCTATACGGGTAAAGGCGTTCTGGTCGGCCATCTGGATACTGGCGTTGACGGCGGTCATCCAGTGTTGGATGGTGCCATCGCTGCGTTTGCCCAGTTCGACTGGCTGGGCCGAGAAGTGCGGCCATCTCCAAAGCCATTTGATAGCGACGATCACGGCACGCATACGGCGGCCACCATTGCCGGCCGGCCCTATCGCGGCCGATCGGTCGGCGTGGCACCGGATGCTAAACTGGCCTGCGCCATGGTCATTGAGGGCGGCGATGTGGTCGCTCGGGTACTCGGCGGCATGGATTGGGCGGTCGGCCAGGGCGTCAAAATCCTCAACATGTCCTTGGGCTTTCGCGGCTGGTGGCAGGATTTTCTGCCGCTCACGCGACTGCTCCGTCGGCGCAACATCCTGCCGGTATTTGCGGTTGGCAACGAAGGGCCAGGAACCAGTCGTTCCCCAGGAAATTACTGGCAGGCGCTATCGGTGGGCGCCGTCGATAGCAAAGGTCAGGTGGCCAATTTCTCTTCCAGCCAGCGATTCAAACGGAAGACCGACCCTATCGTACCCGATGTTGTCGCCCCGGGCGTCGATATTATTTCGGCGCGAGCCGGCGGCGGATTTCAGATGATGGATGGCACTTCGATGGCCACACCTCATATCGCTGGGTTGGCGGCTCTCCTCTGGGAGGCCAAACCCAATGCCACCGAAACCCAGATCGAACGAGCCATCTTCAAATCCTGTCAACTGGCCCCAGGAATGGATCCAGAACGGTGTAGCCGAGGCATCCCTAACGGCCCGCGCGCTCTGGATGTGCTATTAAAAAGATAACCCATGGAGCGTTTATTATCGCTTTCATGAGCGATGTTTGTCAAAAAATCTTGTGTCAAGCATCCCAGCATGAGCAGCAGCCAGTCGAAAGGCCCCGGTTGGGGCGATGAAAAAGCTTGACATGCAGGTGATAAGTAGGTGAAGTATGCAAAAGAAAACACTGCGAGCCAAGACCGATCCGTTACTGAAACTTCAATTGAACGATCAGACTTCCGATCAGGAGCTAATCGAGGCGGTGTTCACGCTGCGGGCAGCCAAAGAAAAGAATCTCTCCCCCTCTTCAGTCGAGGAAATGACCTATAAGGTACTGGATCGGGTTGCCGATCAGGTGGGGGTCGAGGCCAAAGAGATCAATATTTTTCGCAATCTTGGCGCATTTGCGGTTTCCGCACCGCCCAATTTCATTCGTGCCCTACTCACAGAGCCAGAGATCGCTTCAGCTACGGCCAATCGGCGTGAAGAATCCATGATGATTCCGCCCCAGAAGAAACGCCGCGTATCGTAGCCAATACTCGACCCAATCCAGGCGGAAATCATCGCCAGGATCGGCCATTTCCATGCGGCCAATTTTTCCAGCTTTCGATGATTTGCATGGTTAATTCCATTCAGCAATGAAAAGAAGGGGATGCTTTTATTTTTTCCAGCCCCTTTTGCTCTGGCGCAATGGCCAGCCTGCCTCTTAGCTATGGCTAAGGATGTTCAATCGAAAATTTGCTTTGAGCCCATCCCAATTTTGTTCATCCCACCATCCAACTAAGCCCCTCTCCCCTATCTTTCGATGAACCGGACTGGGCTATCATTGCATCTTGGCATCTATCGCCCTGTTCTCAGCGATAAATTTATGCTTGACATTTTTGATTTGCTGGATTATATTGGCATGACAAAAATTGGAGTTCTTTTCTCATCGAATTTTTCGTATTTTCTTACCGAACAAAAAAGGATATCGGCATGAACGAAAAGGCATTTCAGGACTACTATCCGGATCAACTGGCACAATGTTATGGCTGCGGCAGATTGAACGAGCATGGGTTGCAAATCAAGAGCTATTGGGAGGGCGACGAGGCGGTCTGTCGCTTTACCCCACGTCCCTATCACACGGCCATTCCTGGCTACGTTTACGGCGGGCTAATCGCGTCTTTGATTGACTGTCACGCCACCGGAACAGCAGCGGCGGCCGCGTACCGGGCAGCCGGCCGGCCCATGGATACCGACCCTCCGTTCCGATTTTTAACCGCCTCGCTGAAAGTGGATTACCTGCGGCCCACGCCCATCGATTGTACTTTAGAACTGCGCGCGCAGGTGAAGGAGATCAAAGGCCGCAAGATCTTGATCTCGGTCACGCTCTCCGCCAAAGGCGAAGTCTGCGCCAAAGGCGAAGTGGTAACCGTGCAGATGCCAGAGCACTATTTGGAAAATTAGCTGCTGGCGATTGGCTCATGACTGTTCTTATTGCCCATTTCTTTCGGTTGGAAAATATTTTCACCGCATATTTCAGTCCCGAATAATTTCGCGAATGGGACAGCGATTGCATGGCACAAAGACCCAGGCGGTCACGAATGCGATGGAGAGCGGCGACCGCCACGTTCACTCATTCAGACGAAATTCGTCCATGGGGGACTTAAAGGTCTTTCAGTATTTGGCAAGCGCTGGAAGATAAAATTCGCAGGCAGCGTCTTATGATGCCGGTCTTTTCGAATTATCAAGGAATCTGCTTTATGAAAAAAATCATTCATCTCAGCGATCTTCATATTGGGTATGCCAGGCAGGACCTGGCGCGTCGGTTCGAAGGAATTGTTCAAAGCATCATCTTTGCCAAAGAGCCGGCTAACGATTATGTGGTGGTAGTAACGGGCGATCTGGTGGAGAAAGCGACCAATCCAGCCGATCATGAAACGGCGAAGATGTATCTTGATCGGCTTTCGGATCATGGATTTACGGTGCTGGTAGTGCCAGGGAACCACGATTACGGCACTGGCGTCCGCGCCAATCGTGACTATCAGGAGCGGTTCAAAGCACTATTTTATGATGATACCAGTTTCCGTTTTCCCCGGCTGGATATCATCGATGGGATTGCCTTCATCGGATTAGATTCGATGGAGGAGGAATTGAATACACTGGACAAGTTGGGAGCAAACGGCGAGCTGGGTTACCAGCAGCGTCAACGTCTGGATGAGCTTTTAGCCCGAGACGACGTTCGAGCTTGCCAGCATCGGGTGATCTATTTGCATCACCATCCATTTGATCCTTGGATTTTTCACGAGCTGAAAGATTCCAGAGAATTGGGAGAGATCCTCATGCGGCACGGCAATATCGATGCGATCCTGTTCGGCCACAACCATCATTTTCGCAAATGGAACGGAAAATGGGGTATCCCGCGTTGTTACGATGCTGGCTCTTCTACTCGAAAAAATGATAGCATCAGCTTTCATCGCGTGATCGACCTCACGAAGCCGGCCTCGGAGGATTATGATGCCGATTTTTTCTACGAGGTCCCATCTAACCACCATCCATCCAACTGATCGATTCGCCCAGCGGTGGCAATAAAAAAACGCCGGGAAATTGCTTTTCTGGCGCTTTTTCAATTTTGCCTCGATGTGAGCCAAAGATTCAACATTTCTGACAAGGAACCCAATTGAGAACCTGCACCCAAGGACCAGAATGGTATGCATGAAAGGAATATCTGAGCCCAGCCCGCTCGTCAATCGAACCGATTTTCCAGGATGCATCTATTCTGCTATGGATAAATTCCCAGGAGCGACTTCCAGCTTATGGGAAGTGGCTTGTAATTTCGATTGCCTTCTTGGAGTTGGAAGTCCGCATGAAAGGTAACGGCATAGTCCGGAGCCCCACCGATGGTGGTGATCAGAATTTTGCCGTAATGGTTATCCCCGGTTTTCACCGCCTACACAGGACCGACCAGCACAGCGCTGGATTCGCCTTCTTCCGAGTATCCTGCCGCAGGAGCGACATCGGCATCATCCAGGTCATCCACGTAGCCGAGGTCTTGCAGGCCATTCTGCGACATCTTCAGCGCCGTTGATGATCAAATCGCTATCGGTGAAACCAGAAGATCGAATCCAGAGCATCATGGGCTATCCAATTTTGATTTTCAGAAACTGGAACTCCCACTTTGCCCTGCTCTCGATCATTGATTTTTAAAACCGATGGCCGATCAATCCTTTTCTTTATCCGCCAATAGCGGAACCAAGAATGGCATCGTGCTTCATTGCGGCAAAACCATCAAAACAGATCACTCATATTGGCGAGCATTTCGTGGCAGTTCCACCGGAGGATTCATTGGCAAGCTGAATTTTTAGGATGAAACTTTTAACTGCAACTTATTCCACTACGCCCGACCCTTAGCATGGAAAGTGCTGGTGCATACGCATGGTTTTTGCACAGCGCTTCGGCTTTGGGAAACAAAGCGTGGCAATTTTTCACTGGAAGTTTGTTGATAAATAATTCGGTACAACAAAATTACTCACTGGTATCTGCCACACAGATGGATATTATCAGCAATCATTTTTTGCATCAAGGGCGATGCGGCCATCGCCAAGGGCATGCATGGATTTCGATCGCCACAGGGGCGCTGGCGTTAGTTGGATTGACCGGCAGTCGCCATGGCTTGCAGTCTTCGAATGCGCTCTTCTACTGGCGGATGCGTGGCAAACAACCGGTTCAATCCACCCGAGAAGGGATTAACGATAAACATGTGAGCATGCGCGGCATTTCCCTGGGATAATGGGACATGAGATACGGTCTGGCTGATTTTTTTGAGTGCGCTGGCCAATCCCAAAGGCTGATTGGAAATGGAAGCGCCTCCGGCATCGGCCGCATACTCACGGGTTCGGGAGATCATCGCGCGAATGATCATGGCGGCTAATGGCGCACCGATCATGATCAAAATCATTCCCAGTGGATTCCTCCGTCGCTCCGCGTCTCGCGATACCGCCCCATACCGTGCCATGTGACTCAACATGGTCAATGCTCCGGCCATTGTCGCCACGATGGTCCCAGTAAGTATGTCTCGATGCTTCACATGGGCCAGTTCGTGGGCCATCACGCCAGCCAATTCGGAGTCGTCCAATAGGTTAACAATTCCTGCCGTAGCAGCCACGGCGGCATGCTGGGGGTTTCGACCAGTGGCAAAGGCGTTGGGACTTTGCTCTGGGATGATGGAAACCTTTGGCATGGGGAGCTGGGCCCGTTGCGCTTGCTCGGCCACAATTCGATATAATCGCGAACCTGGCTCAGCGACCTGCGCCCGATAGTGCCGCAGCACCATCTTGTCGCTGAACCAATAGGCGAAAAAATTTATGGCCCCCGACACCAGAAATGCCATCACCATGCCCGACCTTCCACCAATTTGACCGCCCACCCAGACAAATATTACCGTTAGCACGGCCATCAGCAGAATGGTGCGCAAATTATTTTCCATGGTCCCCTTTACCTTTTGCTGAACGAAATCACTTCTGCTTTTTGCCAAGCAATCCGCCGAGGATGCTTCCCAACACATTCCCAGTCTGCTGCGCACCACTGCCGCCAAGCAATCCTTTCATGAGAAAGCCGGCGACATCATCCAAAATGCTACCATCTCCGTTTTGATCTAATAATGCCGCGATCCCCGTCGATCCAGCACCCTGTACATCGCGTTTTTTGGTGAGATACCCCAACACCACTGGCGCCAGCATCGGAATCAATTTCGCTGCCACACTGGGGTTCAGCTTAAATTGATTGGCAATCATATTCGTCGCTTGAACCCCGGATTCACCCAGCAGTCCACCCAATCGAGGGTCTACGCTCTCGTCTTTTGCCTTCTGGGCAAACAGAGCGCCCAAGTTATCCAGCACACTGGCGCTACCATATTTATTCAAAATATGGTCCACCCGCGCCGGACCACCATGTTCGTCCTTCTGTTTTTTCAATCCGCTTATAATCATCGGGATGATATAGGGAACGACCTGATTGGCGACCGTTTGGCTGATCCCCAAATTCTTCGAAATTTGTTTGGTCACTTCAGGTCCCATTGTCGCCATAAATTCTTCCACAAATCCTGGCATTGCTCCTTCTCCTTCAATGAAAGTCGTTCGATCAATGTCTCAACTGGAGAGAGCAATGATCGATGTTACTCTCCCCTTTCTTAAAAGATTTAACTTCTGCCACATGAAAAAATGTGATGGCAGGACATGAAGGTTATTTTTCTTTATTGATTTACGCACCTGAAATCCGGCGAATAGACCATCCCACGTTCATCACCTCGTCGTTGTGCTGAAACATAGTGACGGAACCATCGAACCTCACAACCCATAAATCGGCTCATGCTATCAGCGATTCTCATGCAGCGGCCCAACCGCTTGCATGGTTAACCTTATCAGTTCTGAATACCAATCAGCGGCTCGACCCGCTGGTTGATCGGTTGCAAAACCGATCTATTACCAGACATACGTAGGGGAAACGCTGAACTCCACAGCGGTATTCAGCGTTTCCCCATACGGCGTCTGAACAGATACTTCCCTTTGTCTCAGCATCACTTGGCGATCTTGGGAATGCGAAGCACCTGTCCTGGGTAAATGAGGTTTGGATCCTTGATGATTTCGCGATTGGCCTCAAAGATAACCGGGTACTTCATGGCATTGCCATAATAGGCCTTGGCAATTTTTGATAGTGTATCGCCCTTTTTCACGGTGTAAAACTCGGTTTCCTCCTCCGGTTTGGGCGCGGTGAAATAATCGTCATTGACTTTGGCGACGCCCTTAACATTTCCTGCCAATAAGATCGCCTTTTCCTTGGTGGCATGGGTATCGCATTGGCCGTAAAGCGTTACGACCTCGTCTTTGAACTCCACTTTGAGATTTTTGATCTTGTCGCCTAACTCGGTCTTGAGTAGATTTTCAATTTCTTCCGCTTCGTTTCTACCGCGCCCGAAAATGGTTGCGCCAACTCCTTTTATAAAATCGAACATTCCCATTTTTTGTCTCCTTATATTTCGATAATATGGATCTCAGTGAATAGAACCCCTCACTGGATGTATGACTTCTTCGTTGTACAAATCGCTTATCGATTGCTGATGCGTTGTCTTGCTATTGTCCAGCCACCAAAGTTATGAAGGCATTTCGCAGAAAATGCCTTAAGTGGCGTTTCCGTCATGACTAAGTTCTGCAGGGAGTTCTTAATAAGTCACCATCTGCTCCAGTTCTTTGGCCGCATCGATCCAGGCTTGAACCTGGCTGAGACCAGGAAGTTGACGCACCAATTTGTGCTTCTCATTGATCTCGACAAGGGTGGCATGGAGATTTTCGACTTTCCGGTTTTTCAACTCTTTCACCGTATCGACCCCAGCCTTCTCCAGCAATTGGGAATACTCGCTGCCAATGCCTTTCACCCGAAATAGATCTGCAGCATTCACCCATTTAAGAATCATGCCTTCATCAATACCAGTTGCCTCGGCCAGTTCTTTGCGGCCTTTTCTGTTGGCACCTTTCTCCAATAGATCTGCAACCGTCTTAATCCCTACTTCCTCCAGTTTTTTGGCGTAAGCCCCTCCAATGCCTTCAATTTCCGTAATTTTGTAGCTCGCCATAAGATGCCTCCTTCGGTTTCATGATATGTTTGGAATGGAAATGAATTTTTTGTTAAAAAATATAATAATATTCTTATTGAAAGTCAACATTTAATTTTTCGCTATCAAAATATTAGCTTCAGGATGCCAATTTTCCTCCCAGCAAATTTCTCAATTCTCAGCTTGACGGAAATATTTTACTTGACATTTTTGCCATTTTTATTATTTTTACTAAAGACAAACATAAAATCGACCAATCGCATTGGCGTTAGCAGCGGTTTGGCAAAATGTCGCCGTCCGCTGCTCTGATCTGTTCATCGGTGATCGAATAGATCGGCGCCTCGACCTTCGCGTGAGCATTTTTTCAGGACTCAAACACCAGTTACAGCAAAGGAGACATTCCCATGCAAGACTTTGAAAAATTGGGTGTTTTTTATCTCGGCCGGGAATATGATCTGCAAAAGAAACAATCTCTGGACAAGCCGCTGCTTTACGATTCAAAAGACCTGGTCACTCATGCGGTATGTGTGGGCATGACTGGGAGCGGAAAAACAGGTCTCTGTATCGGCCTTTTAGAAGAGGCCGCCATTGATGGAATTCCAGCCATCATTGTCGATCCGAAGGGAGATCTGCCCAATCTGTTGCTGACCTTCCCAGATCTCGAACCAAAGGACTTTCTGCCCTGGGTCAATGAGGAAGATGCGCAGAAGAAGGGCCTGTCCATAGAAGAGTACGCCGAACAACAGGCAAGTCTGTGGAAAAAAGGACTGGCCGACTGGGGTCAGGACAGCCATCGGATCAAACGATTGCGCGATGCCGCCGATTTTACGATTTACACCCCAGGCAGCACTGCAGGCATCCCCATTTCTATTCTCAAATCCTTTGCGGCACCGCCTTCGGTCATCATGGAGGATAGCGACCTTTTGAGGGAGCGCATCAATACCACCGTAACCAGCTTACTCAATCTCATGGGCATCGAGGCTGACCCATTACAAAGCCGCGAGCATATCCTTTTATCGAATATCCTCGATACCGCATGGCAACGAGGCCAGGATTTGGATCTTGCTGGTCTGATCCATGCCATTCAAACACCGCCGATGAACAAAATCGGCGTCTTCGACATCGAATCGTTTTTCCCATCCAAGGATCGCTTCGCGCTGGCAATGAAGCTAAATAATCTGCTAGCAGCCCCGGGATTCAACGTCTGGCTGGAGGGCGAACCGCTGGACATCGATCGGATTTTTTATACTTCGGAGGGGAAGCCACGGATGTCTATCTTCTCCATTGCGCATCTGAATGATGCGGAGCGGATGTTCTTCGTCTCGCTGCTGCTCACCCAATTGCTGGGCTGGATGCGGACCCAATCTGGCACGACCAGCCTGCGCTCGATCTTTTATATGGATGAAATTTACGGCTATTTTCCGCCAGTGGCCAATCCCCCGGCCAAAGCGCCATTGATGACCCTGCTCAAACAGGCCAGAGCATTCGGCTTGGGAATTGTGCTGGCCACCCAGAACCCGGTGGATCTGGATTATAAAGGGCTTTCCAACACTGGCACCTGGTTTATCGGCCGATTGCAGACCGATCGCGATAAGCAACGCGTACTGGATGGATTGGAAGGCGCTAGCGCGAGCGGCGGCAAATTCAATCGGCAAAAAATGGAACAGATTTTAGCTGGGCTGGGCAAGCGCATTTTTCTAATGAATAATGTCAACGAAGATGAGCCAGTCATCTTCGAGACTCGTTGGGTGATGTCCTATCTTCGTGGCCCGTTAACGCGCAACCAGATCAAGCAGTTAATGGATCCGAAAAAAGCTGGTTTCGCGAGCGCAACTATTGCCACAGCCGCTAAGCCTGCTGGAAAACCGGCTCGGCCGGAGGCTGCTGCCCGGCCATCCTTGCCTCCAGATATCGCCCAATATTTCCTCCCAGTGCGCAAAAGCCAGCCTGCTGGCGCCACGCTGTTCTACGAGCCCATGCTGTTTGGCGCTGGCAAAGTCTATTATCTCGACAACAAGCTCGGCATTTCAGCAGAGGTACCAGTTTCATTGCTGACCAACTTCTCGGATCATCCTCCTTTCATCAACTGGGATGATGCGATCGAGCTGGGCATTTCTGAGGCGGCGCTGGCTCGAACCGCCCAAGATGACCAGGCCAGATATAGCCAATTGCCATCGGAAGCAACCCGAAAGCAGAACTACCTTGAATGGAGCAAAGCATTCAATGATTGGCTGTTCCGCAAGCAAAGCTTGGAACTGTTGAAAAGCCCCTCGCTTCAAGCGGTGTCTCGGCCGGGCGAAACGGAACGCGATTTTCGAATTCGATTGCAAATGGTTGCCCATGAGAGGCGCGACGAATTGGTGGAGAAACTGAGACAGAAATACGCCGCCAAAGTTGCCAGCCTGCAAGATCGGATCCAGCGCGCCGAGGATGCGTTGGCACGAGAAGCAGAACAAGCGAAGCAGCAAAAACTGCAAACGGCAATATCTCTTGGCACGACACTGTTGGGTGCTGTGCTGGGCAGGAAGGTGGTGAGCAGCTCCACAATTGGGCGAGCCACCACCGCCGCTCGTGGGGCAAGCCGTGCCATGAAAGAAGCCCAAGATGTGAAGCGCGCCGAGGAGAACCTGCAAGCTTTGCAACAGCAGCTTGCCGAATTACAAGAGCAATTGGCCGCCGAGATCGAGCAGGTCAAATCGAACATCGACCCAATGACGGAAAATTTAGAGCGTTTCGTGCTTCGGCCGAAAAAGACGGATATCTCCGTTTCCCTTGTGGCATTAGCATGGACACCCTATTGGCAGGATGACAAAGGCGGAATGCAACCAGCCTGGTAGCGATCGGCAGGATTCCTGAATCTTACAGGTTCAGGAATCCTTTTTCATTGGCAAAAAATCTCTGATTATTTCTGTAGCTTTTGTGCTTTGGGATCAGGGCGATAACACCAAAAAAATAATTTTCCTTGACAATAACCGAAAAATTGTTATATTAGTGACAAATAAAATTCGCTCCCCTTTAAACCGATCCAGTGAGAATGGAAAGGGGCGGCTTGAGAGAGATGCCTTCATGCGCCCCAGGAAGGCTTTTTTTATGTTTAAATTCGGAAATGGTATGGAACGAAAGGTCAAAGCGAAGATCATTGACGATGTCGGCTTAAAACGAACCATCACTCGGTTGGCGCATGAGATTCTGGAGCGAAATCGGGGGGCTGAGAATTTGGTCATTGTTGGCATTCGGACCCGAGGGGTTTATCTGGCCCAGAGGATTATCGATGAAATTGCCAAGATCGAGGGACGGCAACTGCCCCTGGGGATATTGGATATCACCATGTATCGTGATGATTTTCGGCAGCGGCTGAGGCATCCGGTGGTGCAACAGACGGAAATCCCGTTTGACATTTATGATAAAAATGTGGTGTTGGTGGATGATGTGCTCTACACGGGCCGCACCACCCGGGCCGCATTGGAGGCGTTGATGTCGTTCGGCCGTCCAGCAAGAATCCAGTTGGCGGTATTGGTGGATCGGGGGCATCGTGAGCTGCCGATCAAGCCGGATTATGTGGGGAAAAATATCCCAACCTCGATCGGAGAGGAGGTGCAGGTGAAGATGCGGGAGATCGATAATGAAGATGGAGTGTTGTTGGTGGAAAGCCCAACTGGGACGAATGATGCGACGAAATTATGAGGTAAGCAATTAACGACGTGATTTTCAAGCGCAAACATTTATTAGGGCTGGAAGACGTATCGGCTGAGGAAATCAAGCTGATTTTGGACACCGCGGCGTCTTTCAAAGAAGTTTTGGAGCGCCCGATCCCAAAGGTGCCAACGCTGCGAGGCAAGACGATCGTCAATTTGTTTTATGAAGCTTCCACCCGGACCCGCATTTCATTTGAGCTTGCCGAAAAGAGATTGTCCGCAGATACCATCAATTTTTCTACCAGTACTTCATCCGTGAAAAAAGGTGAGAGTCTCCGCGATACCGCCCAGAACATCGAGGCCATGAAGGTCGATATGGTGGTTATTCGCCATGCAGCGGCAGGCGCGCCCCATTTTTTGACCCATTGGATCAAAGGCTCGGTCATCAATGCTGGGGATGGGATGCATGAGCACCCCACGCAGGCACTGCTGGACATGATGACATTGCGCGAAATATATGGCGAGCTGAAAGGATTGCGCGTGGCAATTGTGGGCGACATTCTTCACTCTCGCGTGGCTCGCTCCAATATTTTCGGTCTGACCACCATGGGCGCCGAAGTAACCATCTGCGGCCCGGCGCCGTTGATCCCCATCGAAGCAGAGCGATGGCCGGTCAAGGTCCTTTACAACGTCGATCACGCCATCCGATGGGCTGATGTGGTGATGGTATTGCGCATCCAGTTGGAGCGGCAAACGGCTAATTTTTTCCCCTCGCTGCGAGAATATCACAATTACTTCGGCATTACGCGGGAACGGCTCATCAAAGCGAACAAAAAAATCACATTAATGCACCCGGGGCCCATCAATCGCGGCGTCGAACTCGATAGCGATCTGGCTGACGATCCAGAGTTCTCCGTCATTCTCAATCAGGTCACCAACGGTGTGGCGGTGCGTATGGCGATTCTGTATTTATTGAGCGGAGAGATGGAGAAATAGGGATGGGGCACCAGCAGGGGCAGTTGTTAGTGATCAGTCAACAGTAGTCCGTGGCCTGTAGTCAGTAATTGGGAATTCGCTCCAAAAGCTTGGAAAGCGGCAGGAGATACGTCACGGTCGCTCATATGCGACGATCGATGTTCATTTATTCGGATGTGAAATTTTATGCGAGAAAAACTAACCACAAGTCATGCAGCAGCAAGCGCCATTGGAAGAACTGGTTTGCGACCAGCCCGGAAGCTCCTGTTGCGTCGCGCCCGCATCATCGATGGCAATGATGAATACCATGGTCAATTTGACCTGATGGTCATCGACGGAAAAATTGCGGAGATTCGACCGGAGATATCGCTGCCGACGGAATTTGATGGCGAGGTATTAGAACTGACCAACAAAATGATTTTCCCTGGCTTTTTAGATCTCCATGTTCATTTTCGAGAGCCGGGCCGAGAGGATGAGGAGACGTTATTGAGCGGGGCGGCGGCCGCTATGGCTGGGGGATTTACCGGCGTATGCACCATGCCCAATACCCAGCCGGTTACCGATTCCCGCGAGATTGTCGATTTTATCCGGGAAACGATGAAGGATCACCTCGTCACCGTCTATCCGGTGGCCGCCATCACGCGTGGTCAGCGGGGAGAAGAATTGGTCGAAATGGCTGAGCTGGTCGATGCCGGCGTGGTCGCTTTTTCGGATGATGGCAAATCAGTGGCGAATAGCCTGGTTTTGCGCCGCGCATTGGAATATGCGCGGATGTTTCATGTCCCAATCATCGAGCATTGCGAAGACCCGGCCTTGGCCCAGGACGGCGTCATGCACGAGGGCTTTGTTTCGACCAATCTTGGTCTGCCGGGAATTCCCAGCATCGCTGAGGAGGTGATCGTAGCCCGCGATATTATGTTGGCTGAATACACCCGAAGCAAAATCCATATTGCGCATATTTCGACGAAGGGCGCTGTGGAGTTGGTGCGCCGTGCCAAAGAAAAGGGCATCGCCGTGACTGCCGAAGCCACCCCGCATCATTTTTCGTTGACCGATGCTGCGATAAAAACATTCGACGCCAATTTTAAAATGAATCCGCCGCTGCGCAGCGAAGAGCACGTTCAGGCCATTATCGAAGGGCTGCGCGACGGGACTATTGATGCCATCGCCACAGATCACGCGCCACATTCGATCGAAGAAAAAGAGACCGAATTTGCAGTAGCACCGTTTGGGATCATTGGGCTGGAAACCGCTATTGGACTGATCATCGACAAGCTAGTGAAGCCGGGGATCCTTGATTGGCAGCAGATGGCTGTGAAATTGTCTCGCAATCCCCATCGAGTGCTGGGCTTGCCCGAACCACGTATTGCGGTTAATCAACCCGCCAATTTGACCATGATTGATCCAGACGCCAATTGGGTAGTGGACAAGACCAAACTCAAATCACGATCGCGAAATACGCCATTCCATGGGTGGCAATTGACAGGTCGGGTTTTAGGGGTGGTGAATAATGGGTATTATTTTTTCCAGTAATCCGCTATCAGCAATCTTTAGGGAAATGAATAGAGAGGGACATCGCTCTGATGATTTCCACGCGTGCCAAAACCATCTCACCGTTTATTGTGATGGAGGTATTAGAGCGAGCGCAGCAGATGGAGCGTTGCGGGGAACATATTATTCATCTGGAGGTAGGCGAGCCGGATTTTGACACGCCGAAAAAAATCGTCGCGGCCGGTCAGGCTGCCTTAGCGCGCGGCGAAACGCACTACACCCATAGCCTTGGCATCTGGCCATTACGCGAAGCGATCGCCGATTATTATTCAAGAAACTATCACGTCCATATCTCCCCCGATCAGGTGATCGTTACCTCAGGCACTTCGCCAGCCCTTCTGCTTGCGCTCTCCGCCATTCTAAATCCCGGGGACGAGGTCATCTGCGCCGATCCCAGCTATGCATGTTATAAAAATTTTATCGCTTTTATAGGTGCTCGCATTCACCCAGTTATGGTGTTCGAGGATGATGGCTTCCAGTTTCGCCCGGAACAAATCAAGGCCAACATCACTCCGAAAACCAAAGCCATTCTGATCAATTCCCCATCGAATCCAACCGGCACTCTGCTATCCGTCCCAGTAATGGAGCAAATCGCTTGTTTAGGACCAATGGTCATCTCGGATGAAATTTACCACGGCCTGGTTTATGGCGATCGCGCCCATTCCATCTTGGAGTTCACATCCAATGCGATCGTCCTCAATGGTTTTTCCAAGCTGTTTGCGATGACCGGTTGGCGATTGGGCTATTTGATCGTACCTCAGGCTTTGGTGCGATCGATTCAGAAGTTGCAGCAAAATCTATTTATTTCCGCCAATGCTTTTGTGCAATGGGCTGGGGTGGTTGCCCTCACCGAATCGCACCCAGAGATCGAGGTGATGGTCGCGACCTATGATCAGCGTCGGAGATGGATGATCCAACGGCTGCGCGAGCTCGGATTTAAGATATCCGTTGAGCCCAAGGGGGCATTTTATGTGTTCGCCAATGCAAAGCATTTCCACAGCAACAGCTATCACTTTGCTTTCGAGCTGTTGGAAAACGCGAAAGTGGCGGTCACGCCGGGCATCGATTTTGGGAGCAATGGGGAAGGCTTCTTAAGATTCTCCTATGCCAATTCCTTGGAAAATATCCAGCTCGGAATTGAGCGGCTCGAAAGATATCTCCGATCACGATGAAAAATGAAACAGATGAAAATTTCGCTTGACATTGTTAAAAGAGATTTATATTTTTGTTGTCCTTTAAACCACACAGAGAGGCACGCAACATGTGACTGTGGGGCAGAAGCTTTTTTTATCGGCATTAGCAAATTTTAATATGAATGTAACACGGATCTTTTATCTTTACGCCTGCCTTTTTTAACGGTGGCGATTGAATGATTCAATCGTTGCGACATAACAGAGTAGCTTTTATTAATTCACACATACCATCATAACCATCAATGGAGGGATTTTATGGAAAAGATGAAGTATCTGATAGCCTTGGTGCTGTTGGTGTTTATTGCGCCCAGCATAGTGTGGTCTCAAGGAATAACCACAGCCGCCATGAGCGGACTGGTAACCACCACCAAAGGCGAGCCGTTGGCCGGAGCCAATGTGGTAGCAGTGCACGTCCCCAGTGGTGTGATCTTTGGGGCCGCCACGCGAAACGACGGTAATTTCAATATTATTGGTATGCGCGTAGGTGGTCCTTACACCGTGACGGTCTCGTATATCGGCTACAAATCCCAGAAGATCGAAAATGTGTACTTGACTCTGGGCCAGAACTTGCGCTTAGAGTTCAAGCTTCCCGAGGAAGCATTAGAAGTAGGAGCGCTGGAGGTTGTGGCAGAGCGCAATGCAATTCTAAGCGCCTCTCGAACCGGTGCGGCAACTTCGGTGAGCCGGGAAGCGATCATCACCCTGCCAACCATTACGGGAAGAATTGAGGATTTCGTGCGGTTGACACCCCAGTATAATCCCAATGGCTCTGGTTATGGTTCGTCATTCGCTGGGCAGGACGGCCGACTCAATAACATCACTGTGGACGGATCCTATTTCAACAATTCATTTGGTCTGGCCAGCCAACCGGGGGATCGCACTGGTGTCGCGCCGATTTCCCTGGAGGCGATCGAGCAGCTTCAGGTCAACATTTCGCCCTATGACGTTCGTGAGGGCAATTTTGTGGGCGCCAACGTCAACACCGTCACCAAAAGCGGCAACAATGAGTTCTCCGCCTCCATTTACGGACAAACCCGAAATCAGGACTGGGTAGGAACCAAAGCCAAGGACCTGAAATTTGATCCCGGTACGTTCAAGTATAATCGATTTGGAGCACGATTGAGCGGTCCCATCATGAAAAACAAATTGTTTTTCTTTGTGAACTATGAGGGCGATAAGCTCACGCAACCGGGAACGACCTTCCGCGCCAACCGGGGCGGCGAAGCTGTTCAGGGCAATGTCACCCGCGTGTTAGCTTCGGATTTGGATGCGTTGAGCCAATATCTGAAGACCAATTTCGGTTATGATCCGGGCCCTTATGAAGGGTACAACCATTACACCCCAGCCACCCGCATCATCGCCAAGCTGGATTATAACCTTAACGACCGCAATAAGCTGAGCTTGCGCTATAATCATCTGGATTCCGAAACCGATGTGCTGCTGTCAAACTCTTCCTCGCTCGGGTTTGGCAATCGAAGAAGCAACACCACAGGTCTGAATTTCCAGAACTCCAACTACATCATCATGGAAAATATCCGTTCCATCGTTGGCGAGTGGAACTCAATGATTGGCAAAAACATGGCCAATAACTTGATCATCGGCTACACCTATAACGATGAAAGCCGGAAGTCCCGCGGTTCCTTCTTCCCCTTCGTGGATATTAAGGAAGGCGGTTCGGTCTATACGTCGTTCGGTTTTGAGCCGTTCACACCCAATAATGAGTTGCGTTATGGCAGCTATCAATTGCAGAACAATTTCATGCTGTATCTGCATCAACATAGCTTAACCTTTGGCCTCAGCCTGGAGCGCTATAAATCAGAAAACGTTTTCTTCCCAGGTTCGCAGAGCGTTTATGTCTATAATTCGCTGGCGGATTTCTATACCGATGCCAATGATTATCTGGCCAATCCCAATCGAACCGTCTCGCCGATCACGCTCTCTCGCTTCCAGGTACGCTGGTCCAATATTCCAGGTCAAACTAAACCGATCCAGCCGTTGAAAGTCATCTATGCTGGCATTTACGCCCAGGATCAATGGCAAGTCACCAAAAGCATCCAAGTGACCGCTGGCCTGCGATTGGATGTGCCGTTCTTTGGCGATACGGGTTACAGGAACTATAAAGCCGATGCCCTCACCTTTATGGATGAAAATGGCAATCCAGTGCAATATAAAACCAAAAAACTGCCAGACCCCAATATTCTCTGGTCACCTCGGTTAGGCTTTAACTGGGATATCACAGGCGATCGCTCCACCCAATTGCGCGGTGGTACTGGTATTTTCACTGGCCGACCGGCCTACGTATGGATTTCCAACCAGATCGGCAACACGGGTGTCTTGACGGGCTTCGAGCGGCTGGATAACACCAAAGATCGGCCGTTCCATCCAGATCCCAATCATTATAAACCCAAAGAAGTGACAGGTGAACCGGCAAAAACCTATGAATTAGCCTTGACCGATCCCAATTTCAAATTTCCGCAAGTCTGGCGCAGCAATCTCGCTGTCGATCAAAGGCTGCTATACGGTTTTATCGCTACGGCCGAAATCATGTACAGCCACGATGTGAACGGCATCTACTATATCAATGCCAACCTAAAAGCCCCAGACGCCAATTTCGTGGGAGCGGACGATCGGCCGCGATGGACCTCGGACCGCAAAATCAATGCCGAGGTGGACAATGCCATCGTGTTGAAGAATCAAAACGTCGGCTATTTCTGGGATTTCACCGTGGCCTTGGAACGGCCTTTTAGCAACGGCCTATTCGCCAAATTCGCCTATAGCTATGGCGTTTCCAAAAACACCGTGAATCCCGGTTCCATCGCTTTCGGCTCCTGGAATAATAACCCCCACTCTGGCAATCCCAATAATCCTGGCGTGTCGTTCGCGACCACGTCTCCTGGACCCAGAGTGTTCGGATCCCTCTCCTATCGAAAAGAATACTTCAATTTCGGCGCCACGACGTTCTCGTTGTTCCTCGATGCTTACTCGTTGGGCAGAGCCAGCTATGTATTTAGCGGCGATCTGAACGGCGATGGTGGCACGGCCAATGATTTGATTTATATTCACAAAGATAAATCTGAAATGAATTTTCAGACGTATACCTCTGGCGGTGTGACCTTTACGGCTGAAGAACAGGCCGATGCCTGGGAAGCATTCATTAAACAGGATAAATATCTGAACTCGCGTCGCGGAAAATACGCCGAACGAAATGGCATCCAGTTGCCCATGGTGTTCCGCGCCGATTTCAGCATTACTCAGGACCTGTTCACTGACCTATTTGAAAGACGGAATAGCTTGCAATTTCGAGTGGACTTCCTGAATATCACCAACCTGCTCAATCACAACTGGGGCGTGGGAAAACGATTGGTTACGACATCGCCGTTGATTATATCGGGCAGCCCGGCCGATGCCTCTGGCCAAGCCATCTATCGGCTGAGAAACATCGGCGGCAAATTGATCTCAAAATCCTATGAGCAAACCGCTGGCTTCGCTGATGTGTTCAGGATCATGCTCAGCCTGAGGTATAATTTCAATTAATATTTCTTCAAGCTCTGAAAAAGCCGCTTCGTTGATGAAGCGGCTTTTTTATTTTTGATCAAGGAGATTTTAGATGTTGATTTTTAGAATTAATTTTTGTATATTTTTTCGTTTGAATTATGTCATGTCCATAAAATCTCCTACTAAAAATCATGAAAGCAAAATTATTTTCCGGGATCCCTTGCTTACTTTTTTTGCTGATCAGCCAACTGAATAGCCAAGTCGAAGATCGCTCGATGAAATTGATATTTAAGCCATCCATTGATGACAACACCAAATATACCACGATCGGAAATATCGGGATGACTATTACCAATTTCGGCACGATCGGCGATGGTTTCGTCATCCAGACACCCATCGATCAGCCCTCGTGCGAATATCCGAGAGGGTCTGGCATCGAACACATGTTCGACGGTGGCCTTTGGGTGGCTGGCATCCGCGATGACGGAACGATCCTGGCAACCACTGGCGCCATGGATATCCCATTTCTCATCGACATTGCGTCTGGGTTCGAATTTACCAATTCGGCGGATCCTAACGATGTGGTCAGAGAGCGCTCGTCATTGGTCAACTCACCCTTCTACCATCCGGAGGCGATCAGCCATCAAGATTTCATTTGCGATTACACGGATACAAACATCTACATTCCGGAGCTACAAAACGCCCGAATTCCCAACCATACTCCTATGGGCATTGTGGTGCATCAGGAAAGCTATGCCTGGAACTATCCCTTTGCCGATGATTTTGTGATTTTGAACTATACGATCAAAAACGTCAGTCGCCATACGTTCTTCAATGTCTATATTGGGCTCTGGGCCGATCTGGTGGTGCGCAATACCAATATCACGCCCCCCCGAATCGGCAGCGCGTTCTACTCCCACGTGGGCAATGGATATAATGATTCGTTGCGGCTGGCCTATGCGTATGACTACGACGGCGATCCCGGCTTTACCGATCCAGGCTTGTATGTTGGGCTGAAGATTTTGGGCGCTACGCCTCAGGCCAACGATACCAGCTATCGGCTCCATAGCATCTATAATGCCTGGCTGTTTCGGAACACCCAAGACCCCACATTTTTTTCGCCTGCGGATGACATCAAACGTTACGAGAAAATGTCCCAGGGTTTGCCCCCAGCTGGCATGGACATCATCAAGACCACACCGGGAAATTACATGACTCTTATTTCCACTGGGCCTTTTGGCCGATTCGACCCAGATTCCTCTATTAATGTGGCGATGGCGGTCGTGTGTGGCGCCAAGTACGGACTGGACCCCACCAAGTTGGATACGCGCGAAAGCAAAACTTATTTGTATATCAATGCCTCCTGGGCCCAAACGGCCTACAATGGCGAAGATCGGAATGGGAACGGCTTACTCGATCCATCAGAAGATCTGAATAACAATGGCATATTGGATCCTGGCGAGGATGTCAATGGCAATGGGGCGCTGGATTTAGGAGAGGATATCAACGGCGATGGCAAGCTCACCCGCTATGTGCTGCCAACCCCGCCGTCGCCGCCAAAGTTCCGCATCGTGCCGGGAGACAAAAAAGTGACAATTTACTGGGCCAATAACGCCGAACGAAGCCGGGATCTAATCACCGGCGAAAAGGACTTTGAGGGCTATCGGATCTATCGAACCCAGGTGGGTGAAGATTTGCCTGGTCGTGACCTGCTGAGTTCACTCATTCTCATCGCCGATTTCGATTCCATCGACGGCATCGGCTATGATACCGGGTTCAAATATGTGCGTCTTGCTTCGGATTCTTTGGTTTTCTTCGAGGATGAAATTTCCGATGGCGATACCGTGTTCTATCATTATCGCTTTGTCAATGACAAATTGCTGAACGGCTGGCAATATGCCTTTGCGGTTACTGCTTACGATCGCGGTGATCCAACCAATAAATTGGAAAGCCTGGAGAGCAGCGCCTTAACCAGCATTGTCCGCGTCCTTCCAGGAACGCCAGCCGCTTCCGATAAATCGATCACGCTACCGGTCTCTGTTTATCCCAATCCATATCGCGCGCATGCTGCCTGGGATGGCACGCTGGAGCGAGACCGCAAAATCTATTTTTGCAATTTGCCGCCCCATTGCGAGGTTCGGATTTTTACTCTGGCTGGAGACCTTGTAGATAAACTTGTCCATCACAGCAACAGTTATGATGGCACAGACATCCAATGGTTTCAAAAGTTTGCCCGGGGCAAAACCATCTTTGCGGCCGGGGAGCATGCCTGGGATTTGGTCACTAAGGATGATCAGGCCATTGCCACCGGGTTATATTTGTTCACAGTGGAGGATTTGGAATCCGGTGAAATTCAAACTGGAAAATTTTTAGTGATCAAATAGCATTTACCAATTTTCAAATCGAACTGCATAGCAATTTCGCACTGTCTATCCGCTCGAAATAACAAGGTACTATTTTATTAGAAAATCGATTGTTATTTTAGATGAAATAAAAGTCCTATTCATCCAAAATTGTTCATAGGAGAATTAGCCGTGAAGAGAAACTTTGTACCATTTGTTACGCTCATTTTGTTAGTGTTTCCAGTCGCTGGTTCCGCTCAAATAGTTGCTGGCTATGATACGGTGACCATTCATGATATCCAATTCGTTCCGCCGGAATCATTGGCCGTAGGGCAGGATAATTCGCCGCTGCTGGGCGATACCGTGATAGTGGAAGGCATTATGGCTACTGGGCCGCGGGATCTTTGGATTGGGGCACGTTGGTCGGCCATCATTGTGGACGAAAAAGGCGGCCCGTGGAGCGGATTGCAAGTTGTCCAAGAAGATAGCACTCAGCAAGGAACGCTCTTTTCTGCCCTGAAAATTGGCTATAAAGTCCGATTTACTGGCTGGGTGGCAGAGTTCTCGTATGTGACAGGCCCGTCTCATACCGAAATTTTCCTCATCGATAAGCCTCCCATACCAGTGGAACTATTGGGTTATGGTTATAAAATTCCTGAGCCCACCTTATTGACCTGTGCGGACTTAGCGCCCAAGGTGGGCGAACCTTACGAAAATTGCTATGTTCGGATCGAAAATGCGACCGTCATCAACAATGCGGCCCCGGGCAACCAGATGCTCATCGCCGATGCCACTGGGCAGCTCATCGTCGATGACTGGGGCAAGGGCATTTATGATAGCCTTCGCAATGGGAGATATCGCTGGCCGGCCAATGGCACCATGATCCATATCAAGGGATTTGTCCGTGAGGATCCCAATGGTCTGGGCTATCAGCTTGGACCGATCACCTCGGCAGACATTACGATTTTGACCAATCCACCACAAATTTCCAATGTGGTGCGCCAGCCAACCGCCCCTACTTCTAATGATGATGTGGCCATTACGGCAAAAATCAAAGACATTGATGGAACGGTCGCCTATGCCAATATCCGCTACAAGGTGAATAATGGTGATTGGCTGTTAAGCCGCATGACGCCAGCGGATACGATCTATACTGGGAAACTGCCGAAACAAGCCGATGGAAGTATGGTCCAATATTTTATCATCGCCGCAGATAACAATGGCCATTTATCCATGATGCCTGGGGATACATCAGCGGGAAAATTCTTTTACACCGTTCGGGACGCGGGGCTTACGATTCGGGATTTGCAATGGACCCCATTTCGCAATGGCGTGTCGCCCTATCTGGGATATGAAGTGACCGTCACTGGGGTGGTCACCGCTTCCCCAGATGACATCCTTGGCGACTATGTGATCCAGAATGGGCGGGAACCATGGAGCGGAATTCTGGTCGACGATGCTGCCAACTTGCCAATGCGGGGTGATTCCGTCCGCGTCACGGGCACCGTGGTCGAAAGTTTCAATTACACCACACTCTCCTCGGTCACCTCCTTTGAAATTCTGAGCTCTGGCCATACTGTTGAACCCCTTGTCCTGCAAACCGGTCAGGCCAGAGATGGCAGCCCCGAGGCCGAAAGTTATGAGGGCATGCTGCTGGAATTTCATAACGTCACCGTGACCGATCCGTTCCCGGATCGACCGAACAATTACGGCGAAATCGTCATCGATGATGGCAGCGGAGGCTATCGCGTGGGCGATGATTTCAGCATCGCCTATCGTGGCAACCTGGATTCCACCTTTGCTTTAGGGGATAAGATCGACAAGATCATCGGCATCGGCAATTTTTCGTTCTACCATTACAAACTCGATCCGCGCAATGAGGAGGATATTATCGGCCATACCACTGGAATAAAACAGAAACGGCCTGGCCTGGAACTCAGTTACAACCTCAGCCAGAACTACCCCAATCCATTTAACCCAACCACCACGATTTCCTATCGGATCGGGAAAAAGGGGCTGGTGGAATTGAGCATCTATAATGTGCTCGGTCAAAAAATCAAGACCCTGGTTGATTCAGTTCAACCGGCCGGCCAGTACCAGGTATCATGGAACGGCACCAATCAACAAGGTCAAATGGTATCCAGTGGCATTTATTTTTACAGCTTAAAATCGGGCGATTTCATCAAGACCAATAAGATGGTCCTATTGCGCTAAGAAGTTCCAATCATCCCACCGATGACAAAATCTCAATTCGTTCAGACAGCACCTGATTTTGTCATCGGTGGCCTCACGATGGATAAATTGCTATGTTCGCAGCGGCCAAAACCAAAGGACAAATGAATCATTCGATCACGTTTACAATCCTCATCCTGGCGGTAATGGTGTCCCATTGTGGTCAGCGGTTTGCCGACCAGCCGGTTCCCAATCAACCGCCAGCGACTTATCTAACATTTTTCCCAGACAGTTCGCTGGCTACCACCACCAGCCGGCAAATCCTCCACTGGTGGGGCGACGATCCAGATGGGAAGGTAATGAAATATCTTTTCACCTGGAATCCCATTGTCCCAGTTCCCGCTGAGTTCCATGGTGCCGATCCACCGCAAGGCTGGCAAGTGACTACCGCCACGAGCGATACTTTTTCACTGAAATTTTTGGAGCTGGATACAATTTATATTTTTCGCGTCAGTGCCGTGGATGATCAGGGACTGGTCGATCCAACTCCTGCCACGCAAGCATTTCCTATCGCGAATAGCCGACCGGAAGTGGAATTCGTTCCCGGAACTGAGATTCCAGAAACAACTTTTACAGTCGCATCCTTCTATTGGAAAGGGACTGATCTGGATGGAGATGAAACGATCGCTTATTATCAATATGTGCTCGATGATACCAATAGTTCCTGGAGTTCGGTGTCGGGTGCGACGCCCTTTGTGAATTTGAAACTACCTGATGAACTGACCAATGCCAATCATGTGTTTTATTTGCGAGCGGTGGACATTGCCGGCGTCCCCAGCCCAATTATACGCATGCCAAAAAAAGAATCGCAAATCTGGCATGTGAAACGGCCCATTGGCAAAATCCTGATCATTGACGACTATGAAGTGATCGACACAGATGAGGTGCTTTACCACCAGACCCTCGATAGCCTTGGGCTACCATATTCGCTATGGAATATTAAGCTCAATCGGGACAAGGACAATCGTTACGATTTGATGCCGAGCTCAGTCGATATGTTCACCGAAACAATGCTCCTGTTCGATCGGATTATCTGGTACACCGACTCGAAACCGCACTTTGACGAGGCGCAGATCGTGATCCCTCGCTACTTGAAGGTAGCCAATAAAAAGATTTTGTTCTCCACTCAGTTTAAAGAATTTTTTTCACAGCAAGGAGATCCACTGGAGTTCTCTCCAGTGGACAGCTTGGGGACGAAATCATTTGATGTGTTCCCCGGCACGCTTTTGCAACCAGATAGCGGCAAACCGTCTTTCCCGATATTAAAGGCCAGTAAGTGGGTGCCATTCGTGAAAGAACTGGTGCCTAAGCCAAGTGCCAAAGTGATCTATCGTTTGCAAGAAAACCCGGCATTGTGGGCTGGGAAACCAGCGATTGCTATCACAAACGCGGAAAACACGTTCTATTTTTTTGGTGTGCCGATCCATCAAATGAATGCGAACAAGAATCTCAAGAAGCTTTTGGCCATTATTCTGAAAGATGAATTTGGATTACCATAGCCACCCTCTCGAGGGAAGGCGAAACGGTGCTGGCGCCCCCGAGCGCCAACGACGCAGCTTCTACCAATCGCCAACTGGTCGAGTAAGGGCGAACAATGCCCATGGGGGAAAATGGTTGCCAAAAACTGTTTCTGATGCACATTTTTCAACACATGCACAATGTCCTTTTGGACCGAACCACAATTTGTTTCTATCAAGCCCTTAGGATTAAAATGGACCAGAAGATTAAATTATTGTCGTCGCTTCTCATGATTTCTGCTGTACTACTGATCCACTCGGCGCCGATTTGGCCCCAGGCCAAAGGTTCCATTAGGGGTCGGATCATTGACGCTGAAACCAAAGCAGGACTCCCCGGGGTAAATGTGCTGGTAAAAGGGACCTATCATGGGGCGGCCACAGACCTGGAGGGGAAATTTGTCATCCCCAGCATTACGCCAGGGGACTACACCCTGCAAATTTCGATGATCGGCTATACCATGGTGCAAAAGACCGGGGTCAAGGTCATTGCGGGTCAGATCACGGAATTGATGGTGGAATTGGCTCCAACGGTTCTGGCGCTCGGTCAGGAAGTAACGGTTATCGGGGAGCGTCCGTTGTTCAACATTGATGAGACCGCAACGCGGCGCACGTTGACCAGCGCCGAGCTGGAAAAAAGCACGCTGAAGAACATCAAAGATATCGTAGCCGCTCAGGTGGGCGTGGTCAAAACCGATGACGAGATTCACATCCGCGGAGGCCGCACCTACGAAAATGCCTTCTTATTGGACGGAATATCGGTTCAAGATCCGCTGGCTGGCACGGGGTTCGGATTGCGGCTGAGCACCGATGCGATTCAGGAAATCGAAATCATCACCGGCGGATTCAATGCTGAATACGGCCAGGCCATGTCCGGGGTGGTTGATGTGAAGACCAAAGAAGGCGATCCGACCTTTCACGGATCACTCAGCTATAAGCGCGATCATTTCGGCCATTATGATCCAGATCTGCCAGTGATCGGGACCTTTAGCCAGCTAAGCCCCTACTGTTTCAACACCGATATCCTGGAACTCAGCCTTTATGGCCCTGAGCCGGTAAGCCGTTATGTTCTGCCAGCTCTTGGGCTGAAAATTCCAGGGAATCTGTTTTTCTTCACCAACGGATACATGAATATCAGCGATGACTTTACTAAGCGCGCCGCCCGACAGCTCTATTCTTCAACCTTTTATGGCGAACGATTTGCCCCCCGAGAGATGAATCACTGGTCTGGCATGTATAAACTTACCTGGCGCATCGATCCATCCCACAAGCTGGTCGCCGCTTATAATCAATCGGTGTCCATCAACCAGAATACACAATCGCTGCAGACCAATCTGGAGTACGTGCCCCCGGGCCCGGGCTATCCCTATGAATATGAGAAAAATTTGGACAATTTCAACACCTTCACCCATTTCAACGATCAAATTAGCCTACACTGGACCCAAACGCTCAGTTCGAGGACATTTTATGAGCTGAAATTATCTCGCTATTTCGCCAATCTGCGCAGCGATTGGCAGGGCAAGCATTGGACCGAATACCAGGAACCCAAGGACATTGTCACCCAACCAGTCCAATATTTCTATTCGCCAGATAGCGCCAGCATCTATGTCATCCCCGGAGATGGCTTCTGGGACTATGGCAATTCCACCACCTGGCATGACCATTATGTCGAGGATTATACGCTGAAATTCGACATCTCCAGCCATCGCAGCGATCGGCATAAGATAAAGGCCGGCATTGAAATGACGTATCGGGAAATGCAATTGATCGACATCTATCGGCCCTGGTTCGGCGAGCTGGGATTGAACAACGACATCTACCGCGTCCACCCCAATTTTGGCGCTGCGTACGTGCAAGATAACATTGCGTTCCGTGGATTGATCGCCAATTTGGGCTTGCGATTCGATTATTGGTTCCCCGGGGAATATGTGGACAAGGCCATCGAAGACCCAGAGATTGTGACCATCTCCGATGCCACCCGGATCAATTATAAGCGAGATACTTACAGCCTGTTCGGTCATCGCTTCAAAGCGCGACTCAGCCCGAGGATCGGCGTATCACATCCCATTACCGACAATCAGATGCTGTTCTTTTCGTATGGCCATTTCTCCAAATTGCCTCGGCCCCAGTTCGTCTATGCCAAGCTAGGCAAATTTAGCGCGAAATCCACCTTTCAAAAATTCGGCAATCCCAATCTCAACCCTGAAACAACGGTGGCATACGAATTGGGTCTCAAGCACAAATTCACTGAGAACGATGTATTTACCATCGCCGCCTATTATCGCGACATTTTCGATTATGTGACCACGGTTTCTTTCCAAGGAACAGGGCGATTGGCTGGGCGCTCCTTCATCACCTATATGAACTTGGATTATTCCCGCGCCCGGGGAATCGAGATCGAATATAAGAAGCGCGCCGGTAAATTCTTTTCTGGCTCATTCAGCTTCTCATATTCCATCGCCACTGGGAAAAGCTCTTCCCCAGATGATGCCCTGCTGGTCGCCAAGGGCAGTTTGGAGGAAAAACCGATCACGGAAAACTACCTGATCTGGGATCGCCCCTTTCAGGGCAATGCAAGCCTGAATTTCTTTATCCCGGACAACAAGGCCCCAAAAATTTGGGCCGTTCGGTTGCCCGATGACTGGAATATCAATCTCCGCTTATCTGCCCAATCCGGGAAAAGATATACCCCAGCCTATTTTACCGGGAATTACATCAAGTCAGGGACAAAGCTGCGGCCAGAATATCGCACCGACGTCGATAACCCTTACAGCAAGGTGGCACAATACTGGATGTGGGTAGATCTAAACTTCGAAAAATATTTCAAGATCGCCGGCATCAATTGGACGTTCTCTATTGAAGTGTTCAATTTATTTAATCAAAAGAACTCCAATATTATTAATCCAGTCACTGGACGCGCCTATGAATACGGCGATCCAACGCCCAATAGCTGGAACGACCCATTGTATCCCGATGTACAGGCGCCGCTGGATCCTTATCCTTTTAATCCAGCCCGCTATTTGAACCCCCGGAACGTTCAATTGGGGCTAAAGATCCGATTTTAGTGGTCTCGGGAACGGCGATGTCTACCAACCAGCTATGAAAATGATTGGCCATTCGGGCGATTTGGTATCTGGTGAATTTCCAATTGATCAGGAAAAGCAATTTTATTCAATAAAAAGCAATTGGCTATTATGCACTTCTTGGCTCATTTTAGATATGAACGCGATTTAAAAAAAGATGAACGGTCAAAACAATTCGAGATAAATGTTTCTCACCACCTAACCCATGAGGTTTTCGATAAAATTATCCGATGGCGAATATCATGAACAGAAGCTTATGGCAAAACATCTGCTTTGTGATGGTGCTCTTTTATGCGGCTGGAAGCTGGGCGCAGCTGATCCCAAATTTGGGTGGCCAACGATCTGGGACTGCCGCCATTCAGTTCCTCAAGATCGGTGTCGGCGCTCGGGCAATCGGCATGGGCGAATCGTTCACAGCCGTGGCCAATGACGCCTCGGCGCTCTACTGGAATCCAGCCGGCATCGTGGAGTTCAAAGAGAATCAGTTGCTGGTTTCGCACATCAATTGGCTGGTGGACATCAACCACGACTTTATCGGTTATGTCCATCACCTGGATGGAACCAACTCGTTGGGAATTGGCATCACCGCGCTGCATATGGACGACATGATGGAGACAACCGAATACCAGCCGAATGGCACTGGAAATTATTTTTCGTTCAGTGATATTGGGCTCAGCCTAAGTTACGGTCGAAAGATGACCGATCGTTTCAGCTTCGGGATCAGCCTCAAATATGTCCAGGAGACGCTGGCGGAGTTTAAGATGCACGGCGTGATGATCGACCTGGGAACTTATTATTGGACTGGGTTCGGTTCCAGCCGTTTTGCGGTCTGTATGTCCAATTTCGGCAATCAGGTGAAGCCCACCGGCAGCTATATCAATCGTGATCAGCAACGCATTTCTGAATTCCAGTCGTTTTCGCCGCCAACGATTTTCAAAGTTGGATTTGCCACTGAGCTCTATCAAACTCGGCAACATCGCCTCACCACCGCCATTCAATTGAATCATCCCAATGATAATGCAGAAAATTTGAACCTTGGGATGGAGTATGGCTGGCGGGAATATTTCTTCCTTCGCGGTGGTTATAAGTTCAATGTGGATGAGGAAACTTTTAGCCTCGGCATAGGCTACAAGGTCCCGCTGAAGATCGTCGATCTTTCGATGGATGTATCGTATTCGGATCTCGGCCGGTTGGGCAATGTGACCCGGTTTTCCGTGCTGATCGGTTATCCATAAGTGAGATGATTTTGTCGATTGTGCTCTATGGTGCAGGTACTATGTGGTGGATGCGTTGCATCTGAGTGTGTCATCTGATCAAAAATCCATTTTAACCCGATTTCCTATGAGAGCTAAATTATTCCTTTTATCAGCCTTTGCCGGGATGCTATCGGCAGCAGTTTATTTCTCCTGCGGTGAAAAATATCCATTGCCGCCGGCGCCGCGTGACCAGAATGTTTTGCCAGGGGTAAGTGATACCACCTACATTCAGCAATATCCAAATTGGGAACCAGCGACTGGCTACGATTTCGATCATCCTACCGATGTTCTGGTGGGCAATGAACCGTTCATTTACGTGGCAGATTCGTCGCACGATCGCATCGTGATGCTGGACTTGGCCGGCAATATCGTTGGCGTTTCGCCGCCGATCCCTGGCCCAGTGGCGCTGTCGCAGGACGGTCGCTTGAATTTGATCATCGTCAACAATACCAACAAAATTTATAAGATCAATCTCTTTGCCGCGCATCACAACATCGCGGCCGCTACGGTCCGCAAGGTGTATGAGGATGTCGACCACCCGAATCGTCGTTTCTCGGCAGTGGCTGCCTGGCATGGCAGTGAAAGCGGCTCTCCTTATCTGGAACAATGGTATTATGTCACGGTCAATGGCCCGGACAAGCGCGACAATGCCATTTATTATTTTGCCCCCAAAAACGACTCGTTGGACCAGCTCATTGGCCCGATCAATATGGAACCGAATGGGACAGGTATGTTTTCCGCAGCCAATCCCAGCGGCATTACCATCACCAAAAACTTCAATTTCGCCACCAATTTCTTCGATTTCATTTTCGTCCAAACCGGCCAGAACTTCTATAAGGTGCAATGGATCACCACGAATGTCTATGGCTTCGCCATCAAATTGGATCCTTCGGTCAGTCCCACTGACATTTTTGCCCCGAATAAATTTGATCGGCCAGAGGACGTTACCATTGATGAGCAAGGAAATATTTTTGTGGTGGATGCTGGGCTGCATCGTCTGCTGAAATTCAACTCATCTGGTGTAGAAAAGCATTCGTTTGGCGAGTTCGGCAATGGCGAAAAACAGTTTCATCGCCCCATGGGAGTGGCATATTTCAACAAAACGGTGTACGTGGCAGATACTGGGAATCATCGGATCGTGAGGTTCAAACTATCAACAGATATTTAGCGTCCAGCGCAGAGAGGCGATCTCACCCATCTAAGTGGCCTGTCTGGAGGCTCGTTGGATGGTCATGGCCGTTCGATGCTGAGATGCATCAGTCCTGCAATTTTCGCGAGGCATGGTAATTCTTAAAAAAAATCATTGTGTCAGTGTAAAACGCCCGGCCTGAAATCTTACAGGCCAATTCAGAAAATCAGCGTTTAATCGGGTGGGGTCAATGCCCATGCACGCTGCGATGCGCTGGGCAAGATCGTTATAGTTCGGCAGCACATGAGGGATCACCTCATATTCCCCAGCTGGTAATCCACTTAAGCCGAACAACAAATAAAAGTCCCTTCCAGTTGGATCAATCGTAACCTCCAACAATCCTCCATATCCAGCCGTAGACATGGCTCGGGTGAATACTTCTCCGGTAGTGAGATTGTGAAGAATCACGCCTCCCAGAAATTCATAGGTGGCGTTCGGCAATACGACCGAGACATCTGCTCCAACCGCATAAAGATGGACTACGACGCTCATGATCGAGGAATCGCCTTTATAGCCCCGACTGAGATCGGTGGTTACCTCCAAGATCTTTCGAATCAATGGCGTTGGGTTTAAGCGACCTTTGCTATCAAGCGATTTATCGCCATAGACGAATTGGCCATCCCGAATGGCAATGGGATTGGGCTTCAGCATGTAATTGGCGACATAGCCATAGAGATTGAATACGCCGCTCAGGCTGGCACTGGCGACCACATCGGGAGGGAGACGGAGCGTAAATTCGCCGTTGGCGTTGGTATAGCTGCCGATATTCACCCCGTCCAGATAGACGAATATTTTTTCAGGATCATTGCCGCCACTGAAGCGGATTTGCCCGCTGATGCTGGTTCTCCCTCCAGAAATCCTATCTTCGAACAAGGGATTCTGGCACCCAGCGATGGCGACCATTATGATGACCATCGCAATAGATACTTTTTCAGCCATGATCCTTCACTCCCAGAAATGCTTATTTGCTCTAAATCTGGAATCCAAAAGTCAAATAAAAGCGTCGATCCCGCAGTGACAGCCCTTGCAAGACCACCTGATCACCCGGTAGCAGGTTTCTGCCGGACATATTCAGCAGCAATTTTGTTTTCCAGATAGTGATCTGCTGAGTTATGTGGACATCCATATTGGAAAAGCTGGGCAACAGCACCTCCGAACAATAGCCATCCAGCGTTCGCAACCAGCCGATCTGATCGCTTTCATGGAACCAGATCAACCGAAACGACCGGCCGGCATGTTCGATGATCACCTGGCTGGTGATTTTGAATTCTGATTTAAAGGGAAATGCGGCTTTCTCTGGAATTTCATTTTTGGCCAGCGCAAGCTCAATAGTGAGCTTCTTATGCAAAAAGTACAATCGCTGTTTGAACTCCATGCCAGAGATTTTGGCTGTTGGAACATTATCATAAAACAGGATCGGAATGAATGGGACAGAGAAAGATCGAAATTTATTGGTGTAATAGGTCTGGAAATAGTTCGCAGTGAGATTCCATCCTTTCCAGATCGGGTGCGCGATTTCCCGGGTGATTTCCAATCCCAATTCCAGGCTTTGGATGCGCTCAGGCTGCAAGCGAGTTTTCAGGTTGTACAGTTCAAGGTTTAGCGCGCTAATGGTCTGTTGTTGTAAGGTGGGGAATTTGGTGTTGGCGCCGTAATTGAGATAGGATTGGAACTCAAGTTGTGGGGTTTGTCCTGCGAGCATCACACCAGCTTTGAGACTGGTTGCCCGCCATCGATGCGAAAGGTCAGGACCTTTTAAATTGAACCCGTCATTGGGATCATGGTATTGGATATCGGTCTGCTGGTGGTCCGCGATCTGATCGTGACGGGCGCTCACATCGACCTCAAAATGGTTCAACCAGGCCGCTCCGGCCTCACCAATGGTCTTGATAACCGCCACCCAACCATGATGCTGGCGCGTCAAACCGTTCTGCTGAAGACTGGTCGTGTGATTGGCAAACCGGCGCTCATCATCTAAATCCAAATGTCCTCCTTCAAACTGATAGCCGAATACACCCTCGAGTCCTCCCATTTTCGCTTCCTTGTGTACCTGAAAATCCACTGCGCGATGGTGAACCGAACGCTGCAATTCAGAGGTCCCATAATGCAGGGATTGGTCGCTATCCAGCTGATGGAGCGCTGTGTGCAGTCGCCATGAATGGCTTCCCAAAATCGATCCCTGATAGCTCAGCCCAGCAATCCAATTGGCATCCTTTAGGCGTTCGCCATCGCGATAATTCTGATAATCGAGTGTGGAGATCAGTGAACTGAAGCTGATGAAATCTGTCGCGTGACCAAGATCTTCCGCACGGAGATGATATTGGAGGTCGAATGCATGATTTGCGCCACGGTTCGCAATTCGATCTTCTGGCATTGTCCCGTCCACAAAACGCCGTGTGGTGGCTGTGTTCTGAAATGCATAGGATAGATCAAATCTCCGAAAGCTCTTGTTGAAATCGGCAGAAAAGATGTTCGTGCGATAGGTTCCCATTCGATATTGGACCCGAGCAAGATATTGTTCATCCAATTGAGGGACGATATTGATCACGCCTGAGAATGCTTCCGGGCCGTATAGAGCGGTGTTTCCACCTTTAACGATCTCGAACCGCTGCAAATTATCCGTGCTGATAAGGGCCAAATCCACCGTATTATCCAGCAGGTTATTCAGCTTGACGCCGTTATAAAGCACAAGGACGTCATCGGCATTGCCGCCGCGGATCGATAGGGTCTTCTTGCCGCTCAATTTTTCATCCACTTGGATAGCGACATCGCGGGCGAGATAGTCGCCAGCATCGACAAATCCGCGGAGCTCAAAATCTTTAGCATCCAATAGCGATAGCGTTTGTGGCAGATCTCGGCTGATTCCGATCGAGCCCCGTTCGGACTTTCCGGTGACTTCGATGGCCGGCAGGGGGATAATTCGCGGTTGAAGGGAGATGAGCGGATGGGATCGGACCGAATCGATGGACATCTCTACAGAAAAATAGGAGATGTGTTGAAATCGCAGTCGATTTGTGGCACGGGCATCAGGAATTTGGAGCAGAAACTGTCCCGAAGCCGACGTGGTAGCTCCCCATGGCGTGCCAATCAATGAGATATTGACTCCACTCACTGGTCGATGCGTATTTGCATCACGCACCATGCCGCTGAGACGGAGAGTTTGGGCTGCCACAATCATTGGTACCAGCCATTGCAGCAGCAATTGACAAAAAATCTTATTCATGATTGCTCTACTGCAAAATGAAATAATTTATCTGATCAGGCTTTGAACGCTATGCCCAAATCGTCTGGCACAAGCCCATAAATATTAATCCTCGGATAAAACCATGCGTTGTCAATGGTCCCAGCTTTTTCATTGAACCGATTTCTTCCCCGTCTCCCAGTGGCCTTTTACTGGCGTAGCCATTTGCTGCCCTGTTGCTTTATCAATTGTCACCAAGAACTAAGCGGGCTTGATTATGACATCACCTCGCTAAAAAGCCAAGATTATTGGTCCTATCAATCCTGTTGAGATGGTTTCTTTCGTCTCTGGTATTGAATTTTTTCCATTATCCCACTCATCCTAACGGACAATGAAAAGAATGGAGAGAAGGCCATCCATATCGGATCGGCGTTCAGCACGGTTCAGGAATCGATTATTTCGCGACATCGGTAGAATTGCTCTCTGTTGATCTGTGCTATGGTCTTTAACTCGATTCGCTTCAATTTGGTTCATTCAAGATGAGCGCTCCCGGTAGGCGCAAGCCGGATAGCTGATCGCATCTGAAGTCATTTTGTCTACCAGCATGTAACGAAACGACAATTGAATGAGTCAAGTCGGGATTAGCAAGTATAGAAAATCAGAATCAAATAAAAAACCCTTTCTGGATAGCCAGCGACTTCCAGAAAGGGTATATTCAGGCGAGTTTGAAGCAAACAATTTTTTATTGCTGAGATGAAAAATCGTTGATCAACGCTGAAATTTCTATGGAATGGGCCGATGCGTCACTAAGCTTTCGCCACCTTTTTGGGCAACTCGTCTACCCATTTGAAGATCTTATCATACGTGATCTTCACCAATTTATAGACCAAGCCATCATATCGAACGAACATATAATAGCCTTTATCCTTCTCATATTCTCTGCCAAACAGGACCATTTCGCGTTCTTTGCCTGGCTTCTGGAATATGATATAGTGGGTGGCGCGATCGACCCCATATTTCGCCGGCTTATTGAAATCACTCAGGGAGATCGCTCCGCCCCCTCCAATCTGATCGACCACCTCCTGAGCCCGAATTTGGGTCACATCGCGAAGAAAATTATCCACCTCTTTTTGATCCAATTTGATTTCTTTTGGGCCCTTGAGCAGCACCCATTCTTTTTCGGTCCGCGTGGATTTGGTGGAGTCAGGATTGGTGACCTCGACCTCTTTTGTGTTTTGTTTGATCACCAGCTCTTTGCCATTGGCCACCAGGGCAACGAACTCCAAATCGTCCTTCTTTTGATCGACCGCTTGCAAATCGACAAAACTGTCGTCGTTAAATCGGCTCAGTGTGTCCACTTCGCCATAGATGCTCAAGCTGGACAAGAGATTTTTATCAACAGCATAGACCTTCTCTTTGCCGCCGAACCGAACGAACCCGGAATTGTAGTCCTCGCCCCGTTTGCCGATCACCAGATTGACCAGCGGCTTATTTGCCTCGTCCTTCAGCAGCAAATGAACTCCCTGAGCGTCAGAGATCTTATAGGTGTCAAAGTGGCTTGCACTGGAAGAACGCACCTTGCCAGTCATCTCCAGTACGTTGTTCAGCAGGCCGTCGATCCGGCTCTTCTGCGCTTTGCAATTATATTTCGTCGTGATATGCCAAATGCCATCAATCATCGCAAACGCCATACGAATGGGCTGCTCACCCTCGGTTTCCTTATATACTTCGATGTTCTTAATATCGTCCTTGGAAACACCAATAACGACCGATTGAACCAAATCGTCGACATTCACACTTTTATACTTTTGCTTGACAACCAAACTCAGCGCGAAATAAACGACCAGCAGCCCCACAAAAACGCCAGCGAATGTATAAAGCTGTTTTTGTTTCATCGCTACCATCCTCTATTTTTTTCGACCGTTTCACTACCCGTTTAAAGCTACAATAACCAGACGCTTGTCCGCAAGCCAGTGAAGCTCTGGAACCAAGCTTCACTGGCCCCAAATTAGGAGACTACTTTCTTCTGCGCTTGATGTTGATGAAAATCCCCAATGCCACAAATACCAGCGGCGGGAACCAGACCACAAATGCTTTGGAGAGCGCTTTGCCGACACCGCTGGTTGCGCGAATCCGTCGGGCGACAATATTTTTAGAGCGAATATTGATCAGTTCATCGCCAAGCGTTAATGCATCGACCGCATTCAGCAATAGCGCCCGATGGCTGGTCACCGCCTGCAAGATGTCGCTCTTGAACATATTGCTGCAGCCAATGGCGATGATCTTGTTCTCTTTGGGGTCTCCGGTAATCTCCGAGGGCCTCTCGGGCTCGGTGGTGTCTGGCTTGCTGCCGTATTCATCCGTCCATCGGGGGATATTTTGATCCACATATTTCGGCTTGAACTTGCCACTCACAAAAATGCCCAACGGCTGGCGCTTCAACACGTCCTCTGCCGGTGGCTCTGAAACATCGATATTCCCATAACCATATCCATCTCGCGTCCAACTAAAATTGCTCGAAGTAAATAGCACCTTGTGATCCAGCTTGTTCTCTTTCATAATGTCTTCATGAACCAGCAACCGCGTGCCGTACATATAGAACAATTCCGTGATCTTGTTGGAAATCGACACCTCAGAATTGATATTTTCCGGGTTCACTTTGATGATGACCGGTTTGGTGACTGGCTCATACCGCTGCTCGCGGATCTGCAATATGCCCATCCGTCGGGTTTGATACACCGGGATCTGGATATAGGCGCTGCTTTTGTCCATAAATACCTTGTCATCAAATTCAAACCCGTAATTCTTGGTCAACGAATTGATGTTGAGCCGGCTGGGCATCCCCCGCAAATCGAACTGGCCCGGTCTTCCGGGAGATGGCATGATCTGGAAATTATACTCCTGCGCCGCCATCACGACCCGCACCCCGTTATGAATCAACTTGTCAATTTCATACAGTTGACGTTCGTTCAACGGCTGATCGATCATCAACACCAGCGTCTGGATATCTGCCGGAATCGGATCGTCCTTCTTAATATTGGTCCGCGTGACATCATACCCAGATTCCCGCAAGAGCTTTTCCGCATAATCATATTGATCGGGCGGCTGTTGCTGGTAATACTGACGATATTGCGGGGGGATCTCTGGCTGCCCAGGATAAAAGGCAATCTTGGGCCGCTTATTCGAGACCAGCTTATAAATTCGAGAAATGATCTCGTATTCCAGATTGCCAAACGTTTCTGGCCGGACTTCCTCGATAACATCTTCTTTGCGATCCAGATAGGAGAGCACCAGGGAGGAATAAACCCGCTTCACCGATAGCTCGTCGCGCTCCGTGCTCTGGACCCCGAACGGAATAACGCCGCGTTCGTAAAGTTGCTCGGCAATCTTTTTTCGTGTCACTTTCGGCTTTTTATCTTCGGCCTTCAGGACATCCTTCGACTTCTCTTTCTCCTGCTCTTTACTCTTTTGCTCCTCGTAGGCTTCCTTTTCCTCTTCAGCCGAAGGATCGAAAATCTTATAGGTCAATTTGCCCCGAGAGGCCATGCGCAGCTCTTCCAATTTATCAATCACATCTCGTTCCAGGTTCTTCCATTGCGTTGGCATCTTTTCTGAGGAAGAAACATAATACGTAATCTCGATCGGCGCTTCTAACTGCGATAGAATTTTTCCCACTGATGGGGATAGCTTATAGACACGATTGGCCGTCAGGTCGAATCGACCAATATTAAAAATATTGATAATCATGTTGAACAAAATGACAATGCCCGCCAACAGCAAAGCACCGATCACAAAATTTCGAATGAATTCTTTCTTGAAATCTTTCATATTAAAACTTCCTCCTTTCCAACGATTTCGCATTCAGGTAGAGGAATAATGCAGTGAACGATAGGAAATAGACGATGCTCTTTAAATCGATAACGCCTCGCTCGATATCATTAAAATGCCGCGTGACACCCACATACTGATAGAGGAACTCCCCAAGGCCTGGGATCCAGCCATCGATCACCATGGGCACAAATTGCCAGCCGATCAGAGCCAGAAAGCCACAGCTTAAGCTGGTGATGATCAGCGAAACAATTTGGTCGGAGAAGAACCCCGAGATGAAAATCCCCACAGCCAGATAGAAAGCTCCTAACAAAATGGCGCCGAAATAGCCGCCAACAATGGGCCCGAAATCGGGTTTGCCCAAAATGACCAACAGAATCGGTATGACCAACGTACCAGCCAGGGCAACCAAATAGAACACAAAGCTGGCTAAGAATTTTCCCAGCACGATATGCTCGGTCTTCATTGGCAACGTCAACAACAATTCCACGGTACCCAATTTATGCTCCTCGGACCAGAGCCGCATGGAAATGGCCGGGATGAAAATTAACCCTAACGTGAGCGGCAACGCCGAGAAGAATTCCCGCATATCGGCATTCCCGTAAAAGAAAAAGGTGAACATATAAATGCCCGAATTGAGCAGAATAAAGATCACGCTAAATACATAAGCAATGGGAGAGTAGAAATAGGCGCGAAATTCGCGTCGAAAAATGATGCCAATGTCCTTCATGCTGCACCTCCTTGCTGGCCAATCGCCTCATGATTATCGCCAGCCGAATTGCCTTGAGTCAACCGGATGAAAGCGTCCTCCAATGAGAGCTTTTCTGGATGGAATTCCAAAATTTCCCAGTTCTGGTTGCGAATGAAATCATTTAATTTTTCCACTGGATCGACGTGAGATTTGAAGAACAGGTGAGCCGCCACTTCACCGCGGGGACGATTATCATCATATTCCACATTTTCTAACCCGTCCAGCGATTTCAATGCTGCCTCAAAGTCCTTTTTGGTGCTTCTGACCGCTAAATAAACCAAGCTCTCCTTGGTCACGCTCTTGCGCAAATCTTCGAAAGAGCCATCAGCCACAATGCGGCCCTGATTGATCACCAAAATCCGATCCGAAATGGTGGCCACCTCAGAAAGGATATGGGTGCTCAAAATGATCGTCTTCTCATGCGCCAAATTTTTAATCAATTTCCTGATGCCAATGATCTGCAACGGGTCTAGACCTGAGGTTGGTTCATCAAGGATCAGCACCTCAGGGTCATGGATCAATGCCTGAGCCAGGCAGGTTCGCTGCTTGAATCCTTTCGACAACTCGCCGATCTTGCGTTTCAGCACTGGCTCCAAGCCCGCCGCCTGGACGACCCAATCGAACCGTTGCTGAAATTTGCCGTTCAGATGTCTGGCTTCACCAATGAATTCCAAGTATTCTTTCACGAGCATATCGGAGTATAACGGCACGGTCTCTGGCAAATAGCCGATCATTTGCCGCACCTCAAGGGGATGCTCTAATACGTCATAGCCTCCTACTTTCACCGTGCCAGATGTTGGGGCCGAATAGGTGGTAATGATCTTCATAGCCGTCGATTTACCAGCGCCATTCGGACCGACAAATCCGACAATCTGACCCTTGTCAATTTTAAAGCTGACGTCGATCAATGCTTTGGTCAGTCCGTAGTTCTTACATACTTTGTCCAATTCAATCATAACACTTCCCTTTGTTACGATTCCAATGGTTCAACTGTCTAATAGGATTTTGAAAAATGACCGTGTGGATCATCTGAAAAATTGAAAGAAAGTATAGAAATGAAAAAATGAAAGATGGCGAAAAGTATTGCGCTTTGATTTTCTGATGTGAAGCTTCAAACCTATCTCCTAATTTATGCATGGTTCATCAAACATTTTGTAACTGCTTTGTGGCCTCATAATTAAGCGATTAGGTTGAATATCAGAATGACGCGAAAGTCAACACTATAAACGTCTATCCCTTCTTTAATGTTCCCGCCACCTATAATTTTTTCACTGCTCGACCTTTATGCTTCATGGCAAAAATTCCCGAGGCGTAAAGCTTATTGATGATTTATTCACAAAGGCTTTTATTGTTTCCGGAATTTTGTCCAACCACTTGGTACATAAAAAATTTAGTCACCGCAATAACCCGCCTGCTCTAGGCCAGCACGAACCTTATCGCCTTAAAGATGAATCAAAACACAAACAAGCAAAGCGAATAGCGCATCGGTCAATGAAATGAAGCGACCAAGGGGTCATGCATGCGTCAGCAAAAAAGCAGCGTAATTGCCGCGTTCATGGGTTGCCGATTCATCGAGCGCTACTTTTTGGAGTGAATCACATCGGCAGCCATAATTAATACTACTTCGTCAGATGAAAAATAACCACAAAATTTTCGGTACTCAAACATTTTAACATCCCCCTAAATCCCCCTTCAAAGGGGGACTTGGTATCGGTCCCCTTTAAAGCGACCGAAGGAAGTACCTGCCAGGGTAGGGGGCCAAGGGGGATGTAATTTACTTCAAAAAAGAATGATTATTTTAATCTGACTAAGTAGAGTTAATGAATCCCTCATAACTGCCAGAAGCGTTTCCCACCGATGATGCTCTGATTTTCCGCGCAGCTATTTGGCAGTTTCTCGAATAATCCAATCACCGATGAGCTGGAGCGCCACTGGAGCAATGGTCTCTTCGATGCTGCCATATTCATTAGGCGAGCCCGTGGTTGCCGTTTGGAACAGGTGGTTCAATCGCGGCAGTTTCTGAATGGTGACTTGATGATTTCCCCCAGCCTTCAACGCGGCCTCAATCGCTGTCAGATTCTGCTGAGCAGGCACTTGCAAATCCAGCTCGCCGTTGAGGGCCAGCACTGGACATTTCACTTTGGAGAGAGCGGTTGTGGGATCGTATGTAAGGAAGAATCGGAACCAGGGAGAAGTTAATTTCCTGAGTTGAGCATTGATATAGACTTCAGGGTCGCTGAAAGCCTTTTTTTCAGCTTCGCTTAGCTGATCGATTGTCTGCTCAATAATCGGGCGAAGTTTTTTTATGGCAACCGAATCATTTGGCTCGTGTTTCAGTATGGAGAACATTTGTTGCTGGGCTATTCGCTGCTTTGCAATTGCGGAGTCACTGGCGCCATTCGCCCTGGCGATCAGCTCCCCTTGTTGATAGAGGATCTGCTCACCGGTTAGCCCAGTTCCAGCCATGAGCACGATAAACGCCACATCTTTGCATTGGCTGGCCACCATCGGGGCGATGATACCTCCTTCGCTATGGCCGATCAGGCCAATTTTTCTTGGATCGACATCAGGCCGGCTTTTGAGATAGTTGATGGCCGATAGCACATCCACAGCAAAATCCTCCGATGTGGCTTTCGAAAAATCTCCGGTCGATTTTCCCACACCACGATCATCCAATCGTAACACCGCAATCCCGCGGCGAGTGAGATAGTCGGCTAATACAAGGAACGGCCGATGGCCGAAAATGGCTTCATCTCGGTCCTGAGGCCCAGAGCCAGTGATCAAAATCACCGCTGGGTAGCGGCCGTCCGGCTCAGGACGCGTGAAAGTTCCCGCCAGATCGATTCCATCCCCTTCATTGCGAACCCATACCTCCTCTTCCCGGTACGGATAGGGTTTGGAGGGCTCCTGCGGTCGCGTCAATTGCGGAGCTGCATCTGTTCGAGCCAGCTCCAGCGGAATGGTGATGCCACTCTGCTGCCAGGTTCCTGAAATTGCCCGAAAATCACTTGCCACCTTCCCTTTGAACAACCCACGGATCATGGCCACCTCAATAATCAGACTATCTTGAGTCACCATGGTGCGAGAGGTGGCAATATTAAAAGCACCTTGATCAGGGCTGTCCAAAGTAGCAATCAGCTCTCCAGCTTCAGTCTTCTTCAAGTGAAATACAATCCGCAATTCAGCCCCAGGGAAAGCCAATTTACCCTGCCAGATCCCAATCAGTCGATCCATGTTCGATGTCCCCTGCGGATCTTGGTCTGCGGAAACCGATTGGATAAACAAGCTCATCAAAAAATAGCAGAGCACCAAAATCGACAGAGCAATTATTTTTTTCATGATAATTCCTCCTCAAATTTCTGGGATGGAAGCCCAGAAGTGTGATTAAACCGTTAAGACCAATGATTTATTTTTCAGTGATTGAACTGTTCGTCAGGTTTGTTTTTTTCAAAAGGCCACTCACCTGGTCATGGCCCAATTGAACAGATCTATCAGCCAGTCGACAAAACAACTCTGTGGTTTTGCTTGCGTGTTGTCATCGCTAGCGATGGGATTAGTTCACCCATTGATAAACCAAAGCGGGGGATTTATTCGCAGCTTTTTTTATGATCTTTGCATGGAAAATTCTCGGCGCTCAGATCGTCTACTCAAAGGGAGGAATTAAAAATTCTGGTTCTGAGCGCCATTGGAATGTCGGACAAATGGTGAGAGATCTGATGTGCATCTGCGCACCTGCGCTTCATCGCAATCGAGGATCGAGAGCATCGCGCAGCCCTTCGCCGACCAGATTATAGCCGAGCACGGTGATGAAAATGGCCAGGCCCGGGAACACGGTCATCCACCAGGCGAAATGCATCACCGAACTGCCTTGCCAGAGGATATTGCCCCAGCTTGGTGTGGGCGGCTGAACGCCCAGTCCCAGGAATGATAATCCCGACTCGACCAGAATGGCGGAAGCGACTCCCAACGTCACCGCCACGAACACCGGGGCGATTACGTTGGGGATGATATGGCGCCAGATGATGCGCCAGCGACCAATGCCCAGAGCAATGGCCGCTTGCACATAATCACGCTCACGCACCGATAGCACCTCTGCCCGAACCAATCGCGCCAATCCCGGCCAACTGGTGATGGCGATCACGATCATCACATTGTAGATATTTGGCTCCAGCATGGCAATCACCATTAGGAGAAGGAAAAATGATGGAATGCACAGGATCAAATCGACGAATCGCATCAGGATATTATCGATCTTGCCGCCGAAAAACCCAGCAATCGCGCCGATCAAAACACCGATCAAACCGGCCAATCCTGATGAGATAAAACCGACGCTCATCGAGATTCGAGCCCCATAGAGAACTCGCGCGAAAACATCCCGACCGTTCATATCCGTACCAAAAGGGTGTTGCCATGACGGTGGTTGATAAATTTCGTTGAGATTAATCGCGTTCGGATCATAACGAGCAATTAGCGGGCTAAAGATGGCGGCCAAGCTCAAAACAAGAATGACAATGGCCCCGGCAACCGCCAGCTTATTCTTGCAGTATTGTCGAAAAATGATTTTCAACATAGAGCTGGATGCAGACTTTTGGCTCATAACCGTTCTGTACGACTTTGTTTCAATGAATTCTCGATTACCACTTAAAAGGGGTTAATTGTTGCCCCTATTTTATCATCAGCGTTATCGCTGTACCTGTTTTACAATCAAAGTATACCTCTGAATTTTTTTAATTCGGAGGAAGGATTTTCAGAGCCAACTTTGGCCTGGCGAGGCTGGCTGCTGCAATAAGCTGATCGTCGCGGTGCTAACGAACTATCGAAATCCAGTGAAACGGATCCAGATGACATGGGGAGAGATAGCACAAGATCTCGGCAATTGATCCCGATCTTCCATATCATTTAGATCGTTCCCAAAATCGTTGGGTTCGATTGAGCCCGCGATGCTCAATTTGTCTTCCCCGATACGAAAAGAAAAGTTCCCAACCTCGATCTTTTTAGTCACAATTGCTGTGATGACTTTTCTCCTCTTGGCATAGCCGCATATTGGGCCAAGAGGTCTTTTAGAGGGTGATAGGAACATGTCTCTTGGGCATCTGGGCATTGGGAAATATCAAGAATTTTTCTCACATAGCAATTCATCCTACTCGTTGATGATTTTATCTGCCATAAAATAGCCACCTTGGACCAGCGCTTTCGGGTGACTGGAATTGGCTGGTCAATTTAAATTAATCATATTTTATCCTCGGGTCCACGATGCCGTAGAGAATATCTGCCAGTAGGTTGCCAAACAGCAGCAGAAAAACTGAAAACACCGATGTTCCCATAATGACCGGGTAATCGCGGGCCATCACGGCCTCAAATGCCAGCCGTCCCATGCCCGGCCAGGCAAATATTTTTTCGATAATGACGCTTCCGCTGATGAGTCCTGGCAGGCTCAATCCCAGAATGGTGACAATAGGCAGCAATGCGTTGCGCAACGCGTGTTTGAAAATTACAGTCCGTTCGCTGAGTCCCTTGGCCCGAGCTGTGGTGATGTAATCTTGGCGAATGATCTCCAGCATGCTGGAACGAGTATATCGAGAGAGCCAGGCAAGCCCGGCAAAGGCCTGAACAAAGACGGGAAGAATCGCGTGTTTGATTACGTCCAAGCTACGCTCCCAAAAAGACAGGGCTTGAAAATTCATCATGATCGAATGCATCCCCGAAATGGGTAGCCAGCCCAGCTTCACTGAAAAGACCAAAATCAATAGTAGCGCCAGCCAGAAACTCGGGATCGCCATTCCAATGAACACCATGACGGTTGACACCTTGTCAAACACAGAGTATTGTTTCACTGCTGCCAAGATGCCAATCGGTACGGCAAATAAATAAATCAGCAGCAAGGCTGCCACATTCAAAATAATCGTGTTTGGCAGTGTTCTCATGATCTTCTGCAATACTGGCTGGCTATCTTTGAACGAATAGCCGAAATCCAGCATGACCATCTTTTTCACCCAGTTCCAATATTGGATGTGGAGGGGCTTATCCAACCCATAAATTTTTTCTAATCGTTCGCGGGCAATGGCCAGCCCCGGCTTCATTTGCGCCTCCAGATCGGACGGTTTGCCCGGGGCAAGATGAATAATGAGAAAAGTAATGATGGTGATTCCGAAATAAAGAGGAATGATGGTTAGAATCCGACGAATGATGTAATTGCGCATCTTGTAAACGATCGTTTTGCTTGTCCAATGAACTTCGATGGCGAAACCCTGCAGACAATTAGTGAACAGTGATCAGTGACAGTGATCCGTGATCTGTGTTCCGCGATCCGCGTGCGCCGGGAGGGCTTCGCCAAATTATTATTCAATGAGAACCATTTTTTTCACCAGATTTTGGCCGTCGCTGGAAAGTTGATAGAAATACATGCCTGAGGCAACGGCCTTGCCGGCGTCATCTTTCCCGTCCCAAATGATCTGATAAGCGCCAGCTCGTGGATTGGCTTCATCAACCAGTGTTCGAATCGATTTTCCCAACAGATCATAGATCACCAGCCGCACCTGTTGCTGGCCGGCGGGCAATTCATATCTGATCTGGGTTGTCGAATTGAAGGGATTGGGATAGTTTTGCCTGAGCGCCACCTTCGTTGGCAGCAAATTTACCGTGATCGTTTGGGAATAACTCACCGATCCGCCAAGGTCTTGTTGCTGCAATCGATAGCACCAGATTTGTGGATCCACATCCCGATCTGTAAATGAATATCGCTGGGGCGAGGAAGTGGTTCCCTTGCCGGGGACAAAACCAATGGTCTTCCAATCCTGAATGATCCCTTCGTTACTCCGCTCGATAAAGAAGCCGAAGTTGTGGCGTTCCGTGGCTGTGGCCCAGTCCAGCCGAACATCCCGGTCGACCACAATGGCGGTGAATGAGCTCAATTCCACTGGTACCACGCCCAATACCCAAACCGTACCATCTCGAGTTTGAGGCAGATAATAACCTGAATTAAATGCCATTTGAGAGATCTGCACGCTGGTTCTACTGCTATCGCTCCCGATGACATCAAAACTGAGCCAAAGCAACACGCCATCCTGACTGATGGGCAGTGCCCCTCCCGCGGAGATGGACAAATGACCAGCAGAATAACTTGCCGCAGGCATGCCCCATCTGGAAACCACCGTGGCCGTCGTATCAACGCCCTTAAAATCCAGCACGGTCGGATCAAAACTTATTTGTGCCGTGTAATTGTAAAGTTCATAAGGAGCGATGTCCGAGATATAAATCGGTAGTAGCAATGGCCCAAGCGAAGGGACGGTCGTGTCTGGGATCGTTACCCAAACCGGGATAGATTGGGGGCTGATGACTTTGACACGGCCATTGGTCGTTTTCGCGATCGGTACGCCTTGGTTAAAAATCATGGTCATAAAGATCAGGTCCGCCACTTGATTCGCCTGTCCAATGATTTGAAACTTTAGCCAGACCAAATTGCCGCTCCCGCTGAGTGGTGGACCGCTCATTTTTAGGCTCAGTATCCCCCCAAGATCGACAAAGCTATTGATGCTCCATCCAGCAGCAATCGTTTGATCCGTTACCGCGCTCATGGCATTCAGAATATGTTTATGATATTCCAGCTCGACAGAACAACTGGAAATGTCTAATCCGGTCACGTCACCAACCCGAATCGGGATGAGAATCTCGCTATTGATCAAACCAGTGGTATCAGGGAGACTGACCGGCACCTCTGGAATTGGCAGGGCAGTGAGGGAACCATCTTTCATCAAAGCGATAGGGTTCCAATCGTTGAATCGAGCGCGCACCCATTCCAGGGGCGATTGCTGGCCGGCGGTACCGATGACTTTGCATGTCAAATAAACCAACACACCGCTATCTCGAAGCGCTGTTGTCCCCTGGAGCGAGATAAAAAGCGTATCATGCAAGACGCTCGCGGCAGTAGAATCCCAATTCTCCGTCAATGTATTGACCAGACTGATGCCATTGACCTGCAAAATCTGCGGATCAAAACGAATCGCCAATTGAGCAGAGAGGATGTTCAAGCCTGTCGTGTTACCGATCGTCACTGGAACAGCAATTGGATACTGGCTGGGGCCAGTTGTATCAGGCAGGGAAAGCGAAATTTCAGCCGGGGCTATATAGTTATGCAAGTAAACATCCTTTGTTAGCGGATTCTTTGTTTGATTGGCCAATATGGGGCCCAGGGATGCCTCCTCCATGCTGGGGAAAAAATAGTTGATGTATGGCAGGCTAATGCTCCCCTTCAGCTTGCTACCACTGAATAGGATCCCCACATCGCCATAGGAAAAATTATCCCCGGTATCACTCGTCCCATCGGCCGTCGTGCCAGTTAAACTTTCATGATAATACAATGTGTAGCTGGAGTTGCTTGGCGGCGTAAATTCATTTAAGACCACAACCGAACCGATACCTCCCCGATACATATACCAATTCACGATCGGGCTGGGAGAAATGTCTTTTTGCGGAGAAGAAGGCTCTGCGATTCCATCAATCAATAGATTTTCATTATATGGATTGTTGAACAGCATCCCTTGGGCATTGGCGTTTAAATCAAACGATTGGCGAATGAGGGTAACGCCAGCATCGCTGTCCAATATTTTATTCGCACCCAACGCCACGATATAATAGGGGTAATACCGATATTGAAACGTGCCCACATTGATATCCATTCCTGCAAAGGAGCTTTTATAGCTAATATCGCGCAGAATGCGAATCGGGCCGCGCTTATAATTCAATTCATTGACAATTAAATTTTCCTCGGTCATTTTATAACTAAAAAGTGAAAGATATTTTCCGTTCACTCGCGCCTTTTGGCGATCCAGGATGTCGGGCCCGTAAGCACCCGTCGAATCGGCGATCCGCCAGACATCGGGAATGCCAAGGGAGTTATGGCCTTCGAGATACGCCATGGCTTTCACTGTGTCAGAAACACCCGTCGCCGGCGCGACATATTTGACGTAGTAAACCGGGAGGTTAGGGTCATGCGCGAGGGTGCTGGAGCGATAGACATACACATATTTTTTTATAGCAGGATCATCGGGATTGTGGATCTCGAACTCGTAGCGGATATATTGCCGCGAATCTTCATCATCGATCCAACTGGTGGCCGGGGCTCTGTCGCCCGCCTCTCCAGCAAGAAATAGAAATTCATCAACCGTATCGACTAATGCATTATAATTGGTCCCAAAATAGCCAGCATTGCCATCCAACTCGTCGATTTGAACGGTGAGCTCGCGCCAGGAATTATCCCGTTCCCGATAGGCGAAGACGAAAATATGGCTGATCGGCGCCGGGATGAACCTTGGAATCGAATTGCCAGTGAATAGCATCACCTCATGGTTGCGGTAGTCGCTCCAGTCACCCCCAAAGACCATTTGCTGGGACAACACGAACGATAGCGATAAAAGGACCAAGTAGAGATTTCTTTTCATGGTTCACTCACTCAAAAAAGATTTCGGGGGAATTTTTGCCGCGCTTGGCTGATCACAAAAGGATCAAATCAAAATATCTTCGCTGAAAACTCAGCGGCACTGGCATGCTCTCTCCCATTTTCGGCTCGCTGCGCTAAAATTTTAGCACGATTTTCATCTGCTTTCTCATGGATCGTTTCGGGCGAACGAAAACTTCACCGCGGGTATGAGAAAGAGACGAATAGCTTCGCCCACCCGCCTGGACAACGTTGAGCACCATCACGAACGATTTCATCAATACTATTTTGACTTATTTCATCAGCACCATTTTCAATGTGCGAACAAACCGATCAGCTTTGAGACGATAGAAATAAGTCCCTGGCGCCACCATCATGCCGCTGTTATCTCTGCCATCCCATCGGACCGAATAGAACCCAGGTCGCTGATCCTCATGGACCAGCACTTTCACCTCGCGCCCCATCATATTGTAGATTCTCAGATCCACACTCACCTTGGGTCGATCTGCCATCGGGATATGATAGCGGATGACAGTCTCTGGATTGAACGGATTGGGGTAATTTTGATGGAGCACAAACTCTTTTGGCGCAGCAACATCTACACGAACGACCTCAGACAACTCAAATTTGCCATCGAAATCGATTTGCTTCAGCCGATAATAATAGGTTCCAACGTTCATCAGAAGATCATCATAAAAATAGCTGTGCACGGTTGTGCTGGTACCATGCCCCTTCACCAGCCCAAGAGGCTCCCAGGTTGCCCCTTCATCACTGCTTCGCTGCACTTCAAAACCATAATTGTTCGATTCACTTTGTGTCTGCCACTCTAATCGCACTTTTCCTTCGACTTGAACCGCCCGGAAATAGGCCAATTCCACGGGTACGTAAGTATTAGCCTGAAATTGGATCTTCAGCGGGCTGACGAAATTGTTGGCCAACGTGGCCCCTAAGCTGGCGGGTTTGTTCGGCCCCAAAAAATAAATGCGATAACTGACACTGACATTGCCCGCAATATCCTTGCCCTCTATTTTGATCCCAGTATCCCCCCAGGACATCAGGTCTCCAGTATCACTGTTATCCGTCTTCTTTTCATCGTAATAATACAGGGTTCGCTTATTGCCAATTGGTTCGATTCGGAAAACCAGACTATAAGAGCCCTGGTTGCCAGTGATCAGCCACCAATTCACTGCTGGGGCGTCATCGATCTTGGTATTGATGCCTTCCGATCCACCGCTGCCATCAATCGTCACGCCAGCCAGATTATAGGGATTATAAAATTTCATCCCATTGGCATTTGGATTCAGATCGAACGATTGGCGAAGCATGTCGACATGATCGCTGGGTTTGATCGTGCCAGAAATGCCCCCAGATTCAATGCTATATGGATAATACAAAAATGGGAAGTTTAAATCTTTTGGAGAAATAAGGCCAGGAAAAAGATCAATGTGCCAGAAAACTTCTCGAATTACCCGAACTGGGCCGACCTTCACTTTGAGAGTATCAAATGAACTCTCGCTTATGGTTTCATCCACGGTAATAATGATGCCGTAATTCAAAGCGATTCGAATTTTCTGCCGATCGAGAATATCGACACCAGTGCCATCGAGCAATTTCCAATCCGTAGGGATGCCTCCCTGGGTGTGATTCTCAACATAGCTCGTTGCGAGAACGCTATCGGCGCCCTGCTGGTTGGTTACTGCAGGATGGTAATTCACATAAGTGACCGGCGAGAGCGGAAGTGAATTTGGCGAACGATAGACATAGACATAGCCAATGTGATTGGTCAAAGTGTCCATAACGGCGATTTCGACCCGCTCATATTGCTTTGACTCTGGATCATCGATCCAATAGCTCCCATCTGGAGCCTGCTCACCGACATCCTTAGCCATAAAAACGAGCTCATCATTGCCGTCGAAGATCTGGTTCGGCGCGGGCAGCCAATAATTACTCGTATTATCCTTCTCATCAATCTGAAAGGGAATCGGGTACCATGATCTCTCTCGAGCATCGAAGATATAAAGGTAGATCTCATTGATCGGAACCCCGGTCAAACCAATAATGAGATTTCCTGAAACAACCACTGGTTCTAAATCCCGAAGGCTGTTCCAATAGCCGGTAGGTTGGGAAAAGCCTGGAAAAATTATCCCCAATAGCACGAGGAGACCGAAGCTGAAGATAATTGGAATTCTCGACGTCATAGCACACCTCCCGAGACAGCTGCTTCCATGAAGAGTCTAATGCACTATCCCCTGATCCAATGAAAATCAACCCGCTGATAAGGAAAGCAAAATAAAATTAAACCATTTTTATTAAAATAGCAACATAATTTTTCACCGAAATATTTTTTTATTGTCACACTTTCCGCACCCTAGAGCGATGGCCGGGCGAATGCCCAGCTATCCTCATCATCAGCGATCGAAGTCTCACATCAACAATGAAAATGGGATAGCACTTAAAGCATCCAAATGCATTTGCCTGGGACAACGCGATTGAACGATTTTTAAATTGGCCGATTCTTTTACAATTGTTTTACATAAAAAGCTTGGTATTGACAAAAATTATACGTATACTGATACTGTCAAAAAACAATAACTATCAGCATACTGGCAATTTCTATGAATAAGGAAATTTTGACCACGAAAGAGATCCTCGAACAATTAAAGATTGACCCCGAGCTATTTCAAGAAATTCTGAAGCGCAAGATGATCAAAGCGATCGGAACGGTGGATGAGAATGTCCCGGTCTTCGATAAGCGCGTGATCCAGCAGATCAATGAGATCATGCAATTTCGATCCATGGGGTACTCCATCAACGTCATTGAGAAGATCCTAAAAAAGGTCGGTTTGCCCTCGACCAAGCAGGCCGAGCAAAAAACTCAACAAGCCGTTCGCCTGCTCACTGTGGGCGAATTGGCGACACGGCTGCAAGTCAATCCACGAACCATCAAATATTGGGAAGAACGTGGGATCATTGAGCCGGACACGCGATCTGAGGGGGGATTTCGGCTCTACGCCGAGCATTGGGTGTACCTGTGCAGTTTAATCAGTGATCTGCAATTATTCGGCTATACGCTGGAAGAAATCAAAGAAATCTCCGATCTGTTTCGCGACTTTCTGGCGATTCAGCAATCGCTCACAGCATTTCCCCCTGAGGAGACGCGTGCTAAGTTGAAAATTATGCGCGATCGAATTCGGCTGTTTTTCGATAAAATGAACCAATTTAAGGAGGGCATAAATCGCTGGGAAGAACTGCTAAAAAAGAAAGAAAAAGAGATCAAGCAATTTGAAAACCGATTGAATCAACTGCAAGAAGCAAAAACGACGAAGGAGAAAAAATAATGAGCCTTACCACCCGTCCCCGGATCATTTTTATCGAGCCAAAATCCCCCAATTTGCACATCTATTCGAAATTTGTCATTCCGCGACTGGGCATTTTGATCCTAGGCACGATCATGAAACAGATGAATTGGGATGTTCACGTGATCCTGGAAGAAAACGAGGAATTGGATTTCGATCAAATCAAGTCGGCAGATATGGTCGGCATTTCGACCATCACATCCACTGCCCCGCGGGCCTATACCATCGCTGATCAGGTGCGCGTCATGGGCATCCCGGTCATCATGGGCGGACCGCATGTGAGCTATCTGCCCGAAGAGGCCTTGCAGCACGCCGATTTCGTGTTCCGTGGCGAAGCGGAGGAAGCGCTGCCCCAATTTATTCACCAATGGCTAACGACGAAAAATTACACCTTGATCCCAAACCTGTCATTTGTTCAGGATGGGAAAGTAATTCACAACCCGATGGGTCCACCGATCCAGAATTTGGATGCGATCCCCTACCCGGATTTGTCGCTTATTCAGCGGGGCATCAAGCGAACCTTTGGTTATCGGATCATTCCTATCCAGACCTCGCGCGGTTGTCCGTTCGATTGCGAGTTTTGCTCGGTGACTGGCATGTTTGGCCGACAATTGCGCTACCGCTCCACCGAGAACATCATCGCAGAATTGCGCCAGTATGACGATAAAAAGAATGCGGTCTTTTTCTATGATGATAATTTCACGGCCAATCGCCGGCGCGCGAAGGAATTACTGCGAGCCATGATCGCCGAAAAATTCAAATTCTCCTGGTCCACCCAGGTTCGCGCCGATGTGGCCAAAGATCTGGAGCTGGTCCAACTGATGCGCCAGGCCGGCTGCGAGACCGTTTATATCGGCTTCGAATCGGTTGATCCTGCTAGCCTGAAAGCGATGAAAAAAAATCAAACGGTCGAGGAAATCAAAACCGCCATCAAGGTTCTCACCAAAAACAAGATCCAGATCCACGGCATGTTTGTATTTGGCTTTGATACAGATACACCGGCAACCATTAAAGAGACGATCCGCTTTGCCAATCATAGCGACATCGGTACCGTCCAGTTTTTGATCCTAACGCCGCTACCCGGCTCGGAAACATTTCGAAAATTGAATGCGGAGGGCCGCATCAAATTTTTCGATTGGACGCTGTACGACGCGCACCACGCGGTGTTCGCTGCAAAGCATCTCAGCATTGATGAGCTGCAACGGGCGCAAATCAAAGGCCATCAATCTTTTTATTCGCTCAAACTACTTTTCAAGCGCGCCATTCGATTTCGCTGGTATCAGGTCCTGATCGGTTTCTATGCTCGAAGGCTTAATCGCGTCTGGAAGAAGAAAAATCGCATCTGGCTGAAGGTGTTAGAACTGCTGAAACCTAATTTCGATTTTCAAATCTCAGTCGATTTCAAACACATTATTCGATTGCCTAAGAAATTTTATAGCATGGGGGCTCAAAAAATCAAGATAGGAAATCAGCAACAAGACTATGAGTTCGAACATCTGAATGAATCAAGCGGCATGGCGATTTCAAAATCACGTAGCCCTGTTCTCCCATAGAAATGACGCCCAACAGGAATGATGGTAGCCATTTCCGTGGAATTCCATTTCTATGGGAGATTTCTTTATCGGGGGAGCTCACGACTGTTTTTCATATCGTTGCAAAATGATTTTTCGCGCCAGTGAACGATATAATGGTGATGGAAAGATACGAATGAGGCGAAAAAGCAGCTTCATTCGATATGGATAAATAAAAATTCTTTTCCGTTTGGCAACCGCTTTTATCATCAAGTACGCCGCTTTTTCTGGCGACAACAGCCAGATGCGATAGCCCTGGCCTCGATTGATTTCCGTGTCGACAAATCCAGGGTGAATGGTGGTGAACTGTATCTGCGGCAGTTCAGCCGCCAGGCTTTCCATGAAATAATCGAGGCCGATTTTGGTCAACCCATAAATGCCCCGGGTCGGCACCCCTCGCATGGCTACGGCTGAGCCAATGGCGACAATTGCCCCGGAATTTTGTGGCACCATGATCTCCAGGCAGGCGCGGATGGTGTAAATGGCACCTTTCAAATTGGTATCGATCACTGACTCCACCTGCCCCCAGTCCCATCGCTGAAACGACGTGTTGGCGCCGATGCCGCTATTCACCCAGGCGATATCCAATCGGCCACTTTCCCGATAAAAATCGCAAATGGCTGAATACACCGCCTGTCGATCGCGCACATCGCAGCCGCGAATCCAGAAGCTGCTGCCACTGCTTTTCCATTTCGCGGCCAGTTCCTTCATTCTTTCTTCGCGACGGCTCAATAGGCAAAATTGAATATGATAAGGTGCCAGTGCCTCGACCAAGGCATAGCCGAGTCCTGATGAGGCAGCAGTTATAAGCACAGATTTGTTTCGCCAGTAGGAGTTCAGTTTAGCGGATATTCGATCCATTTGATAGCGGATTTTAAATCATCTATTTGTTTCGACCATCCCTCAGCGAAATAGCTCGGCCAGATGGCATCATCCTGTTTTTCCCATAGCCTCGTAATAGCTGTCGCTAAACGAAATTTCAGATCAAGGTAACTTTTAGGCGCCAGGGGCGCCTCACCATGTTCGGGTAAAGCCTGCCTTTTTCTCTTGATTTTTCGTGGAAATATTTTTGACTCTCCCAGAAGCGAAATCGATCTTCGCGCGAATGCATTGCTCTGCACTCCAGAAAATAAAAATTTCAAAGATTGAAATCAACCAGAAAATTTGGTCGCATCAATAGCGAATCAAGGTTCCCTCGTTGCTTTCTCCAAGAACCGCCTGAGCGATCACGCCAGGCGTCGAATCCCCTGAAATTATGATCGCCTGGATATTGGGGCTCTCTTGAATCAACTGATAGATTTGCTCCACCTTCGAGCGCATCCCCCCGGTGACGTCGGTTCCAGCCGAGCCGCCCAATTGATCGATGATCCCCGCATAATTGGTGTGATCAATCACTGGGATCACTTTTCCTTCGGCATCCAAAACGCCAGCCACGTCGCTGATCAACACGATCCGATGGAAGAAGATATAATCGCTCAACTTCTGAATCTGATCTTCGGTCGATGCAATGGTGAAATCCTGCTTTTCATCCAATACGATATCGCCGTGGATCAAAGGAATTTGATCCGAGTCCAGCAAAAACCGAATGGCTCGCGTATCCATAAACTGCAATTTGCCACCGTAGGCGATGGCGATGGCCGATGGCTGAACAGTGATCGGAAACAGACCTTCCTCGGCACAAAGCTGGAGGATCCGCAGGTTCATCTTGATCATGTCTTGCCGAATTTGATAAAACGCCTGCCATCCGAATTGGGGGTTGCTGCCGTGCTGGGCCTGATAATTTTTCGCTGCAATATGGCCATAGCTGCCAGCGCCATGGGTCAATAACAAGCGAACCTGCCCGGACCTCACGACGGTCACCAATTCCCGTGCGATCTTACGCACCCGATCCTCGTTCAGGCTCTCGGGCTTGTTTTTATCCGTAATAAACGCCCCCCCAATTTTAACAATTACTCGTTTTTTCAATGCCAATTTCTCCTCCATCGATCCAAACCACATCACCGGTCTGAAATTGATCAATTGCCACCTGGTCAACCGTGGGAATTTCGCTAATGATCGCTCCTACTGCAACGATCGTCTCACATTGTTCAAGAATCATGCCAGCTGGGGCGACATTATTTTTCTTTAACGCATACAGAATGTAAGACCCCACCGTGCTGCCTTTGGCATGGGGGAACACCAAAATCTTCCCAGCAATGGATTGCCCTTTTAGCGGATGATTGGGCTCCTTGATGATCCCTGTTTGTTTATCCACAGCGCCAAAAAAGCTGATGGGCTGATCCGATTTCAACACCATACCAGTCGTTCGACCTGAATAGATGATTCTTCCTATTAAAATTTCCATGTTCCTCTAATCGCAATCTTAATCGTTAAATATGGGCAGTTTCAAACCGATGAAAAAGCTGCTCCCACAGACATAGCATCCTACAGAATTTTTTCGATTCCATTTCAGTGGGATATCAATTCTGTGGGAGAATAAAAGGACAACCTCGAGGAGCCGTTTCTGAAATCTAACATCGTAAATCGAAAATCAAAAATGTCCGTTAATCGCCGCTTGAATGCATTGTTCCGTTGTCCCAAAGTGCACCACGGCCCCCAGATGCGAGGGCAAATACGTGGCGGCTTTGGCCGAATTGGTCGCAATGAATTTTATCCCCATCTCCTCCAGCGGCGCGACGACCATGCAGGTATCCGCCAGCACCCTCCCGCCGGCTCGTTCGATCGTGTCAAGAATTCCTTGCGCTCTGGCATCTTCCCGAACAATGGCCGAGGTGGCGATCCACAGCGGTTTTTTCAAACCCCGATTCCCAATGGTTCTGGCGATTTCTTTCAACTCATCCAATGACACATGCGGACAGCCCAGGGCGACCAGATCAATTCGATCGCCCTGCTGATTTAGCATTGTTCTTGCCTCGTCCAGACTGGTAATTTCGATTGAAACGGCGTGAGGTTGAACGATCCTTTCTCCATACGCGGCGGCTTCTGGAGTGAAACCCTCAATATGATACAGCGCCACAGCGCCGGAGGCGGCCAAGGCCGCGCCCAGTGCTTTCAGGCAGGTGGTTCGTTCGCTTTCATCTTCGGGCAGGGATAATCCCTGAAAAAAGGGAATTCCGCTGCCAACTTGCTTCCCGATCCAATATCCCAACAAACCGAAGTCAGCCGAAGACTTCGCCTCGCACTTAACCAAAATCCGATGAGTGGCCAGCCGATTTTCGTGCAAATGCAGGCCGAATCGAGGCGTCCGGCCGCAGAAAGCGGCTGCCAGCGCCGATGGCCCCCCCTCTCGATTGGTTCGAGCGCCAAGAACCGAATTGGCATAGCTCACAGCCGACGATTCGCTCCAGGCGATATGCTCCCCTTTGTGGGGCACAATGCCGATGTGATACGGCGTACAAGTCAAGGTCGCTCGAACCCCCATGCGTTTCAGCACTTCAATAATTTTGAGCTGCTTTTGAGCAAAGTCCTCGGGAAATCCCAATTGCCGCCATAATTGTCGATCGATCCCAGCGGGATTCATAAATGCCGGAATATGGGCGCGTGCGTTTTGTTCGGCCCAATCGGTCAAAAACTCCAGCCCAGGATCACCAATATTCTTATAGCTTACCCCAGCGATTTGAGCCGAGCTGACCAAAACCATGTCTTTGGCGCCGTAAATTTTGCCCAGCGCCACCAAAATTTCCATGGCTTTTTTCAGTCCTGGCCCGTGTTTGCCATCTAAAAATGCCTGTTCTTTTTCAGAGAGCCTCATGAAAAAAGTATCTCCCACAGAATTGGAATCCCACCGAAACGATTTTGGTTAATCTCATGGCAAATGGATTCAATTGACAAGAAAAGCCAACATATTTTCATCTGTATCTGTAACGCGGTTTTTAATCTTAAAGCATCAATAGAAAGAAAGGTCATCGAGAGCCACATTTTAACCAGACAAAGCGCCAGCATCTCTATCATTAAATAACCTCCACATTACTTGGTCATAGCTGGCCCCTCCACAGTGTACGTCAACGTAAAGTCGCCATTGGAAGATCGGACCCGATGGGTTTGATTTAATCCCCAATTATCCCGCGCCGAATGAGTTGCAAAAATATCCCCCAGCGATTCGACCGTGGTCACATCGTCATCGTAGCCAGTGAAGAAGATATTGATCGTCGTACCGTTATAAACTCGCACTCGCACTCGCTTGAACCAATTGCCGCCGACCAGGTCCCGACTGGAGCCAGAGTTCAGGTCCATCTGATTGCTAAGCGAGGTATAATCGCAGTTCACCGCCCCGTAGAAAAACAGCTCTCCAGAACCCGCATTATCCTCGTCGTTATGCACCTCAATCTTTTTGAAGGTGACGATGAACAGCTCTTCATCGGCGGGTGGCTTGGCATCCAGATCCTTAATGCGAAAATGCAGCATGAAGTCATTATTGCTGGAGGCCTGCTGGTGACAGCCGATGCCCCAATTATCAGCCTGGGTATAAGTAAGATGAATATCGCCCAGCGAATCATCGGAATCGGGCCAATCGTCATCGTAACCGCTGAAGTGAATGCGCAGGGAACCGTTCTCTGGCACATAGGCGATCTTTTCCCAGCAACCCTTGCCGCCGAGATAGATTTTGGTGCCGCTATCCCGATCGAACTGCCCGCTTCGGCCCGTCTGCTGATCATTCACCGATCCGCTGAAAAATAGCTCGCCAGAACCATAAGGGTCCTCATCGTCATTGAGATCGATGCGGTCAAATTTCACCTGCAAGCGCTTGTAGCCAGTGGGCGTGGCTGCATCCACGATCCAATAGTACAACGTGAAATCGCCGTTGCTGGAGCGGGCTTTTTGGATTTGATATTGAACTCCCCAAGCGGGCGGCCCAAAGGTCAGATCAATTTCGCCCAGCGAGTCATCGGCATCGGGCGAATCACCATCATAGCCCTCGAAGTGAACCATTAAATTTTGCTGGCTCACCAGCGAAACCCGGCGCTGCCATTGCGCGCCGGTCAAATAAATGGTCGCCCCGCTGCCGGCAGAAATCTCATCGCTCCATTCGGTAGAAATATCATTGACCTTGCCCATAAAATGGAGCTCGCCACTGCCGAACGGATCCTCGTCATTATGGACATCGACGTGATCGAAAATTACTAACAGATTGCGCACCAGCCGTGCCGGAGAAAGCGGCGACAGCACAAACATGGCGCGATTATCCGTGATAGTTGCCTCATAATACTTCGCTTTCTCATTGGATTTCAGCCCACCGATGAACAGCAAATTCACCATCAGCTCATCGATCGAGTTGCTCAGCGAGTAACAGATGCCCTTTTCCAATTGCTCCTGCAGTTTGCTTTTGCTCACAAACCAGCTCTCGGGGATGCCATAAATTTCCCAGGAGAAATTGAAATCTGCTTCGACCTTCCAATGCAGGCACTGGTAGTTATCGATGAACGGGATGATGTAAACGATCAATTCGGCATCCCAAATATCGCCATGCCAGGCACCCAGAATTTCGTGCCCATCTTCCTCAAAGGTGATTGTCAACTTCAAGCAGCCACCTTTGTCCGCGCTCCAGGCATAGCTGAGGGTATTCGAGTTCATATTGTTCAGATATATGTGCACTGCAATCCACAGCGTTTGCCAATCCTGCTTGACAAAATCGGGCACATCGAGGTACATATCCTCAATGCCCAGCCCATAGGCATTATCCCCAAATAAAATTTGTCCCTCACCAGCGCCAGAATTTAATTTGATATTGAAGCCTTGAAAGATGAAGGGAATCATGGTATCGGACAGATCCTGTTTGGCAAAGATAATGGTATCCAATCGGATTGGCTGAAATAGAGCAAATCTGGCGCCATGTTCTGGCACAAGATAACGTTCCATGGAATTGACTTGCTGCCACCAGAAGTCGCTGGAGTTATCCGTCTCCCGCCCTGCATCGAGATCACAGCGCCAGGTACCACGGATTTTCAGATTATCTCCGCTACTGTGGATCGTTCCATCGGTATTGTAGGTGAGCCATTTGAAATATAGATCATAGCCGTATTGGTTGATCTGCATTTTACCGTAACGCCCTTCGCTGGTCTGATAAACCAGAATGGTTCTTGGCGTCAATTGATTCTGACTGTTATTGCTTCCATTGATTTTAGCGCTTTGGAGCGAAGCCTTTTGAATATCGGCCAGGGTGATCTGGTTGTAATCCGTTGGTTGAGCTATCAGTACAGGTGCTAAGAAAATTAAGAAGGCGATAATCGATCTGAAATACCGAAGTGCCGACATAAATCCTCCTTATTCGCGCGCTCGAATTCTTGATGGAATATTATGTGATTTAGCTAAATAGTTCTTGTCGCATAACTCCAATAGCGGCTTGAAATGTTACTTTAATTTTTAAAATGAACAATGGCGATTGAAAGTGATAATTCTTTGCCAACGAAACACGCGGAATGACACGCATAAAAAGTGCCTTCAGTGTTTTTTTATGTGTTTTGTTGGGCAATTCTTGACAATCATTTCCATTTTAGAATTTCAGGTTGACTTTTAGCTTGGAATATTTACAAATTTAGCCGCAGAGACACAGAGGTTACAGAGAAACGCTGATTTTGAACCAAGCGATTCATGTGATGAAAGATCAAAAAAACAATTTGATGCAATTTTCAAAAAATCATACTCTATGTTCTCAGTGTCTCTGTGGCTATGAATTATTTAGGTTCAATGAAAGGAAGAAGCACCATGATAATTCTTTGCCCACGAAACTCATGCAATCACACGAATAGAAAATGCCTTTAGTATTTTTTCGGGTATTTCCAGGAGCAATTAATGACAATCCTCCTATTTTAGAATTTCAGGTGTTATGTAATCCGCTAATTGGCAGACATCGTGACAACTTATCTTGTTTTAATCCTTTTCCAACAAAATCTAAATAAATTCATGGCGAGCGAAGCGAAGCAATCCCTTGCTGAGAAGAGATTGCTTCGTCTGTTCTTTCCTCGTAATCACATGCTTGCTGCTATGTGAGTTTTGGAAGAAATACGACAATGAAAATTTAGCCATTGAAATTTATTTGCGTTTTAGGATTTGAACTTTTAACTCTTATCTTATTCGGTTTTGATTTCAGTTTGAAATATCCCCAATTCCCGTTCTTTTGCTAAATTAAATTCCAGCGCTGCCTGTGCCTGCTCAATCAACTGTTTGTCAATTCCAAAAATCTCCTGAATCGTCTGATGATAATTCTGCCGAATGTTATAGTTCCTTTTTGCCGTGAAGGTCGTCTCCCGCATGAAATTTTTATGGATGAAAATGTAGCCATCGTTCTGGATTTTGGTCAGGCAGATGCCGTGCATCGACGGTTTGGTGAACGATGCCTGCCAGTGCGCCAAAAATTCATCGGCTGGACAAGGGCGATCCACGAAATTATAGCGCCAGGTCATTTTTTCTTTATTGAAAGTGAAGAGCTGGTAGCATCCCAATGGTCGATTGAATAGCAGTTCCACCCCAGTAGTCGGTGTGCGATAGGCCCTGGGTTTCTGTGGATTGATCTCAAGAGGGGTACTCAACAAATAGCCTGGATCAACTAAAAATTTTTTATGATCGAGCAAGACGATCACTGCGCAATGGATATTTCGGCCAGCTTTCATATCGGCCATGACTCGATAGCATTGAAAGCCGTGATGGAGCAAAATGGTTTCGAGAAAAAAGGTCAATGAAAAACAAGTGCCGCCGAGACGGAAATTGGCGTGATCGTCCATAACCTCCTCGGGCAAACGAAGCGGCTGCCCGCCATCCCACGATTTGCTGAGTTTAATGATTTTGCTGATATTCTCGTAGGGGATGGTGGCAAATTTTTCGAGGATCTTTTGCAGCGTCGGCAGATCAGGTCTGTCCAACTGCAACTGAAAGAATTCGCGAAAGTAGCGGACGCTATCGCCATGCTTTTCTGGGATCAAATAGATCATGATCAATCATTCGAACCAAGCTTCATTGAAAAATTTTGATCGAATTTAACCAACTTCTTTTTAATTTGCAATGAAAAATTTTGACGCGCTTGTCTACACTCTGGTTCAGATGATCAACAGCCAAAAGCCAAATTTACTCATGATATTTTTAGGTCGACCTGCAAATTACTCTTGCAATTGTAAAAAAAAGCCCTATTTTATATACTGATTGAGGACAAAAAATGATGGGCTATAACCCGAATCATCCTTGCTCGTTCCAAATGGAGGGAATAGATGTGAACGCTAACAACGGTCATTCAGACACTAACTTGCCGGATTCGCAGCAGCCGGTTGAGCCCAAGCCTGAAACCAAAACCTGGCAAGATACAGCCAAACAATTCCTCACCAATTTGGCCGCTTGGTTCATGAAGCTTAAGATCATCTATAAGATCATTTTGATCATTGTCGTCGCAGCGATTTTGGTCCTGTTGCTACTGGCCTATCTTGGGGTCTTTGGCCAGCAGGTGGCGGATTTGATGAAGCAATTGGTCAACAAAATTATGGAGCTGGTGGGCAGCAACAAGTCTTGAGATCTGGTTTGAATTAAATAACGGGATGCTACTTCCTTGAGAAAATATTCAGCTTTTCAATTTGCTCGATAGCTTCCTGCTCGGTGGCGATGGCATAATCACCGTAATCACTTCGCTGTCGAAAGATTTGGGCACGACTGATGATTTTGCCGCAGGTCTTGTCGATCAAACCCGCTTTTACAAAATGTTGGTTAAATAACGATATGACACCTGAATGCTTTTCGCTATCCATTTCTTTTAGAGCCAGCAGCGAACGGGCGCCTGAGAAAATGGCGTAGTATGATCGGGAAATGGAGTCTTTAAAAAACCATTGCTTTTCAATAATTTCGCTGCCTCCAATTTCTCTCTTGCCACTTCCAACCGATATTTTGCCAGATCAAGTCGGCTCATAAAAGAATAACTTCCCGTTCGACATTTTTTACAAATGGAGATCCCAATGCCGTATTTACTTTATATTCATGCTCAGAAAAAACAACGGGCGAAATGTTGGCATCATAAGCAAGCTGGAATTCGATTAGTGCATCCACGATCTCATCCCCAAAAGCCGAATTGAATTCTCGTAGAATTAACAATACATCGATATCGGATTCGTCATTAAAATTTCCCTTAACTTTTGAGCCGAACAATCGGGCAGAGAGCAAATTATCTCCCAACTGCACCTAATTTTTTTACAAATTCAGTAACAGCTTTTTGCTCATGTTTTTTTAAATATGATTTCATATTTCTATTGATCTAATTTTTATTTTGCTGAATCAAATAACTAAATAAGCGCTAAAGGAGATCATTTTTATCAGCCAAAGTTAAGAGAATAAATGCCAAACTAAAAATCAATAAGAGATTCAGGCAATCACATCTTTCAAAAGGTCAATCTCAATTGAAGACTGTTGACAATCATCCTTTGAGCAAATTTTTTGAATCTACCAGGCAAACGCGCAACGAATAGACGAATCCAATTGATAAAAATCCTCTGAGGAAAACATTAGTTGGGTTGTTTCAATCCGGTGGAGAAGTTAGAATATAATTCAATAATTTTTGCCATCGGATTGATGACGCCAACCGATAAAACCGTTTATAGCCTGATGGTGAACCATCAGGCTAAGACATGCAAGCATCATGCATGAATGATGTTATTCTCGGAGTCGAAGGGCTTTTTAGCGCTCGTGCACATCTTAGCCTTGTCGTTCAGGGCAAGTCCTATGTCCTTAATGGTAAACCATAGGCGAAGACATGAAAGCATCTGCCGATGGGCGGATCCTCATTCAGAAGGGCGCTTTAGCGTCCTTCAATATCTTAGCCTTGTCGTTCACGGCAAAAAGACAAGATGCCATCTTGTCCTACATTTCACAGGAAAATTTTTTAGAAATTTATCAATCTAACATCACCAACCAACCTCAATCCCCAACAGATGATAATACTCTGGCTGCTGCCCAGGGCTGCCAGTCAACTCATCGGCGAAATAGGCATAATTGAATCGTAAAATCCAAAAATCAACGCCAACTCCAATAGTGGGATAGCCGCGATTAAATCCCGCCTGAAAACTCAATACGGGCAATTGGTATTCGGCACCCAGATGGATTTTGTTTATGAATTGCTCGCCATTTGTATTGAACAGATCTTCCACATCGGCATAGAGATGCAAGCGTTGGCTCTGCCGATACGCCATGCCAACTTTTAAATTCAATGGAACATTCTCGGCGCCAATGCGGCAGATCACATCCTGAGCCACTGCCGAAAATTTTATCCTATCGGTCAATTCATACATCATTCCGAGATCAATTCCGAAGCCAGTCTTACCTTTTTTTAGTTGATTGAAGCTGGTATCGATGGTGGCGTTCATGCCCTCGGTCTGTTCGATAGCGATATCAATGGTCTCAGATTCGAAGCGGCGAATGAATTTCGTGCCAAGGCCAATCGCTAAATTTTTGCTCACTTGTCTGCCATAACCAAGTGCGAGCACCAGGTCATCCTGGGCATACGCTTTTACGCTGGGATCGACGATGCCTACATCGAGCTTGACGCCAACCCGAGCGACATTATAGGCTCCTACACCAAAATTCTGAATCGTGGCCCCGACCAATGGCGTCAGCACGGGCTTGAACCAGATGTTATCCAATTTGGTCGCCTCCACTCGAAGCTCTTGCATGATCTGGCTTTTTTCTGCTACCGATATATTGGTCGAATCCTTCCCCAGCTTTTTGAAATTTTCGGAATTGTCCCGAAGATAATCCACCACATCAAAAAAACCTTTCGAAAGATCGGCTTTTAGGCCCAGCAATGAGAGATTAAACTTTCGTTCGGAAAGTACCGCAGGATTGTAAACATAACCAAAGCTCCCTCTCGGCATGGCAATCCCTGCGCCGCCCATGGCCTGACTGCGAATATCGTACAAGAAAACTGGCATCGTTGTTTTCGCATGAACAATTGGAATCGAGAATAATAAAACTATGATAAAAATTGATATTCTTTTCATTGTATTGATCTCCAGATTCTGTTGGATTCCGACCAATCCTTTCAAAGGTTACCAGCCTTTGAGAGGATTTTTTCCCAATGACCTCATCACCAAATTGTTTTATTAGTGAACTTTACGGAACAATCCCCACATCTTCATCCACCCAACCATCGCCATCGTCATCGTAGCCGTTCAAAATTTCTTCGTCGATGCGACCGTCGCCATCGTTATCCTTCCCATCCACCATTTGATAGCGATTGGCAGCGGATTTAATGTTTTCCAGCAGATTGTTCAGTTCCTGTGTATCGAAAAACTTTGAATCTTGATGAAAAACTTTTAGCAGGGAGACGATCCCTTCGGCGAGATACTCGACCGAATTTAACAGCGTGCGATTGAACGCCTGACGATTTTCGGGCATGCTCAAATAATTTCTGATCGCCAGCAAATCAAAGGTGTATTTGCCTTCGCTGGTTTTGGAAATGGTAAAATAAAAATCCTCGGTAGAAATTTTCCCGTCGCCGTTGGTATCCCTCAGCCGCAGGATGGCCAGCGTCAGTGACAGGATCGAATAATCGAAATAGACATCCTCAGCCCGAATATCGCCATGAGTCTGCTCTTTGTAAATGGGCGTCACATCGGCATGGCATATCAGCGAGGCCTGATAGAAGGTATTTTTATAGGCCGCATCCTCCTCAAGGCTCATGTTCGGCTCTTTGTTATAGAGCGGCAGTTTGACATTCGTCACCGAAGAGGTGTCGATATTCACCAGATCCTGGGCTAAGCCAAAATAGTTGAGATTGGCTTCGAACACCACCGCTTTGGCATGGTAGTACCTGAAATCCGACCGGAATGGATCAGACTTCATGGCTTCAGCAAATTTGGCTTTGGCTTCGGTGAATTTGCCATCATTGAATAGCGCCATGCCTTCATAAAAAGCTTCATCCTTGGGCGCCGATGTCCAATCGAAGATATTGCAACTAGCTATAAGCATCATTGACATCAGCAGCAAAATTGCGCTCCGCATACCAGTCCTCTTTCATTTAGTTCTTTTTTAATTCAGCTAATGGAAATAATTCAATCCACTTTTTCTGCCTGAATATCCCAACCAAAATCAGTCAATGAACCTTTCGATTGCCCATGAAACCGGCAACATGAATCCAAGTGATGGATTCGATGTCCAATTTTCTTCTCTTTCATTGCGCTTATAACCAATGACCGGGCAAAAATTTCAATTTTAGAAGTCCGACGTTATTTAATTTTCATTAAAAACACCAATCGATAGAATGGAGGTAAATGGTCGCTTTTATCGACTTTCACCGGCGATTGCACACCATTGAAGGAATGCTCATGTTGCTCGACAAAAAATTGTTTAATGTTTCCTTCAAAGTGTGGAAAATTCAGTTTCTCGCGCTTGCTTACCTGCCCCCTGGGAATGGTGGTAGCGCTATGCGAGTGAGAAAGGGAGCCGCCACGACTGCCAACTTGAATAAAGTTCCCACCGTAAATAAAACGGTCTCTCAAATCTGGCGTTCCTCGTCTGCCATCACAAATCGCCCAATACACGGTATCAATTTCACTCTTTCGACCGCTGAATGGAATGATGGTTCCTTTGGGCAGTATTTGAAGAAAAGCTTTTTTTGCGGCGATAAGAATCGTATCCTGATCCATTTCGCTAATCGCTTTGATGAAATTCGCATTTTCCTCAGCCTGGTTCCGATACTTCTCGATCTCTTTGGTCCATTCCACGATCTTCTTTTTTTCAATGAGGGTATCCACTTTGGCCTGGACTGCGCTGGTCACTTTCTGGACCGTGCCCTCATAGAGCCCGTAGCCAAGCGCCCCCAGAATGGTTAGGATGGCTGGAAAAGCCATCTGCAGGAACAGAATGGAGGCTTTCAATTCCGCGTAGCCACCTTTTTTGTCCGACTCATCGTTCGCTTTATAAGTTTTTTTGATTACGTGCAATGTCAAAATGGGGAATCCGAAAAAAACGATTGCGCTGATGAGTGCTACGAGATAAATTAGCTTCATGTTCTTCCCTCCTCATTGGTTCAGCCACAAGTGCTCTGGATGCGAATGCCACGATGTGTCATCGAGATCTGATTGGATATGGGTCATCAGCTAAAATGTTGGGGTGAGACTCAGGTTGATTGGTTGTGATATTACAAAAATCTTTGTAGATTGTCAAGCAAATTTTTGAATGGCAAAAAATTTTGCCTCCAGCGGACAGCGACATTGCGTTCCTCTTGGCAAAGTCCAGAACAATCGAGGATTCGAAGGCCATGGATCAACCCGAACGTCAGACGCTTTTGCAGATGACATGTCCCATAAAATGCTCCACTCCCTTCGTGATATTTCAGCCCCATTCGCCTGAATGCTTCCGTTCTGAGAGGTGATCAGTCCACCGAAACCAAATACCAGCATTATCGCTGCTATTCGCGCATCGGTATAGTGGATCGAGCCAATCACTATTTCACCAATATCATTTTTCGGGTTGAGCGAAAGTTATGGGTTACCAGGCGGCAAAAGTAGAGCCCAGATGGCATGCCTGTGGCGTCCCAACGGGTCGTGTATTTTCCAGCCACAAGTCGGCTATTGATTAGGGTTGCCACGGTGCGCCCCAGCAGATCAAAGATCTCCAGCCTCACAGAGACAGTTTCTGGAATTTCGAAGGCAATTTCAGTCCATAAATTGAATGGATTGGGGTAATTTTGAAACAGTTCATATCGGGCTGGAAGTGGATGGATTGGTTGATCGATCACGGATTCCTGGAACATATTTTTTAGGATAAACGCGATGTTAAATAGCAGTTGATCTGCCTGATAGCGGTAAGGACGGCCACTGATGAACACAAACTGTCCTCCGTTGCTGCGGAACGTCCCTCCTGCGGCAGGTTTGCGCCAAACGCCTAACCCGGCCGGGACGCTAAAGGAAGCGGTTTCCTGAAACAGTAGATGACTTTCTGGATGGGTGAGATTGCGGTTAAAAACGGCATTATCGGGCTGAGCGCCGATGATGGTCATATTTTTCAGCCCAGGGTATGCGGCAATGCAGTTTTTAGTGAGATTCTCAGCATTTTCTGCCCAGCTAATTCCAAGATAAGTTTGGAGCGAACCATCAAGATAATCTCTTCCCTTGCGAGTGATTATCATTACATTGCCTCCAGATTTGAGATAATTCTGGATCCCAGCCCGCTTCCAGAGATCAAGATCACCATCGGCGTTATCTCCGAACCAGATGATGGTGGAAAATTTTTCCAGACCAGCGGTTGAAATGGCGCCATGGCCGATCGGGGCTGGCAAGGTATTTGGATACCCCTCGGATGGCTCTGAAAAGCAGTCCCAGAATGAAATGGCAAAATAATCCCAGAACGTCCATGCCTGATAGGCATTCACAAGCTCAGTTCCATAGCGCTGCCATGAGATGCCGTTCACTAAGAGGATCCCTCGATCAAAGGTAGGCATCGTGTCGGGGGACTCCACCTCCTTCAAAATCCAATCACCTTTATCCAGGTCAATACGCAGCGGCTCATCCGAAACGGTTAGATGGAACACCTGGGTTCGCAGGCTATCCCAGACCACAAAGGTGTGTTCGCCACTAAAAGTTGTCACTGTCACATCGATCGGCATCCAGAAAATCTGGTTGGTCTGCAATTGATCGATGGTCAATTGAATGTCATACTGAGCGCCGTTTTTCTGCCAATTCCACGAATAGCGGTATTTCGGAAAAAAATCTCGATAGATCCATTGTTGAAAAAATCGTTCTAAATTGATGCCAGCAACTCGCTCACAAATTGCTCGAAAATCTTCCGTCGTGGCGGTCCCATAACTCAATCGGCTTTCGTTATAATAAGCTTTCAAAATTTCGAAGAACTTTTCATCGCCCACCACATGCCGCAGCATGTGCAAAACCCATGCAGCTTTTCGATAGGACAGATTATAATTAAAGATCAGCGAAGTATTGGACAAATCATACACGAAAATGGTGCCGGGGCCGAAATATTTGTTGCCCTCCATTTCCTGCCGGAACTCAGCCTCGCCATACTCTCGCTCGTAATAGAGCGCTTCCGAGTACGTTGCAAATCCCTCATTCAACCAGATATGATGAAAGTCCTGGCAGGTGATATAATCCCCCCACCATTGATGCGCCAGTTCATGGACGATGGTCCCTTCGCTTCGACTCACCAGGCTGGTCAGGGTTTGATGTTCCATATTGGCGAAGCCCATGAATTGAGCATGACCATATTTTTCTCGAATAAATGGATACTCTCCAAATATCGAGGCGAAGATCTCGATCATGCGAACGGTTTTTGCATACACGCTGCGAAGCAACTCGAGCTCATCTGGAAAAACGTAATACCGAACTTCCATGGAATCGTTCGGCGAATAGCGATAATAATCGGAATAAATGGAGTATGGATAAATAGCCACAGACACCAGGTAAGTGACGATGGGGTAGCTTTCGTGCCACCAATAGGTTTTGTAATTGCCCAATTTGGTCTCTGCACGGAGCGTTCCATTTGAGGCGACGATCAGCGGGATCGGCACCGTCACCCGAATGTCCACTGAATCGGCCTTATCCGAGGGAAAATCTTTACAGGGCCACCAATTGCGCGCCCCGTACGGCTCGCTTAAGCTCCAGATCATCGGTTGGCCAGCATGGGTATTAAAACCGAATGCGCCGAAGCCACTTTGCTCCGGTTGACCGTGATAATAGATCTTTACCTTGAAAAGTTCGTTCTGTTGATAACTGGTCCCCAGATCAATTTTGATTAGATCCGTTTTATGACTAAAGGTCAGTCTTCGACCGGCGCTGGTGACGCTATCGACCTCCATATTTTTGAGCAAGTTCACTTCCATGGAGGATAGCGGACCAGCTATCACCTGAGCAGAGATGATGACTGAGCCGCGAATGCGTTTGGCGGGCACGTCGATGAACAGATCCAGATCGTAATGCTTGACATCATATTGGAGTTGATTGGCCGTAGGCTGAACATCCAGTTGCATGATTCGCGCCAGTTGCGTCGCTTTCGCTTGGGCTTCGCGCTCCCGTTCCCAGCGATGCTTCCCAATTTCTTGGGCCAAGCTGGCGTTGACCAGAATCAAAATTGCAGCTATTGATCTAAAAATGAATTTCATCTTTGCTCCTGCTTAATATTGATCCCAACGATGGGCTATGGAAAACCTCGATGCGTTCGTTTCTGACATTTTTATGATCGGCAAACCAACAAATCTATCCGTATCTCACCCTCCAATTTGGGCTATGGCCAGATGATCAGTTCTGCGAGCAACCGATCCGAATAGCGATGATCCAAGAAATGTACATGGACCAATCTCAAGATCAGCCGTGATGTTTTTCTCAGATCCAGTCGTGAAGTCAGAATATTGCGCTTCCAGTCATAACTCCACTCGTAGTTGCCGAATTTCGTCACATAAAATGGAGCGATGAACGATCGGCCATCGTAGCGATGGCAGTTAATCCCCAGATGCCGGGTGGGCATCAAGATGAAGCCCTCGGTAATATAATAGTCCGCAAAATAGCGATAGAGATAGATGCGAGCGCTGGGAATAGCTAACACGAAGCCACGAGAACTGACGCCGCCGTGCAAGCTGAACGAAAGAAATTTAAACCGATTTCGGAATGTGACTTTATCCACCTGCCATTGCAGAAAATCGATGTTCCGCTTTCTGAGCTCACGATTGGTGCGCTCAGCGATCAAATTCACGGCTCCTCCAGCCATTGCCATGGCGATCAACTTGCTTTGCTGACGGAGTGAGAGGCGACGACAGATAGCTACCAAGCGGTCCATGGATTCATACCCCTCCACCTCCGAATAATTGAACATTCGCACCAATCGTCGCATGTCCTGAATGACACGATACCTATCGCGAAAATAGGGATGGAGCGGTCGAGCTTGATGTCGGATACCGATGCGATAGGGGGCATGTCGAGATAGGCTGTCCCGTTTCTCTGGGATGATACCGACCGAATCAGCAATGATGCGTTGGGAAGGGCTTTCATCGTTTTGCGATCGCACCATCCCCGGCGTCCAGCAGACCAATAGGGCTACCAGGATGGGCGAAGCGCGCTGCATAAACCAAGATTGTAACACCAATCCCTTCATGTAACGACTAATTCCAAGGTAATGCTTTCGCACAGAAGCGAATCATACGGAGCTGATCTTCGGTGCGCCCCATGCTTTCCAGCGGAACCAATTCCAGACGCACCTACGCGCCAGCACGATACCGATCCACCCCGCTGACGGCAACGATCTCACCGAAATATACTCGATGATAGTCCTTGAGCGGATAATTGGTATGAATGCTGCGATCCAGAAAATGGTCAGGTGTAAAATCATCCCAATAGATCTTGCGACATTCGATAATGAGCTCTGCTTCGGCAAACGCTGGCGCGGATACCTGCGTGGCTGATATCGGCACCAACCCGGAGGCGGCAATTTTATTGCCATCACGCCCAGAAATGGAACCCAAAAGCTCCAAAGCGGCACGGTACGTTTCCGGGAAGGCGCAGAGCGTGAAGTCCTCGTATTGTTCCATGAACTGATAAGTGTATCGCGTTGGCCGCACCACCACCTGGACGAACGGTTTGTTCCACATTACTCCGAAACTTCCCCACCCGACGGTCATCGCATTGAATTTTCCTGCTCGAAAATCTCCGGCCGTCAATAGCAGCCACTGCTCGGACCAGAGCGCCGAAACATTCAGCAGCAGTTGGTCAATCGGAATTGGATGAAGCGCCATAGCGATCTCCTGGGGTAGCGTCTCAATACCTCTATTTATTCACTTGATTGGTTTTCTCAACGCCACGGGCTGCTGAGCGCGCTGGCGAACCTTTAGGTTGAGCATTTCGACAAAGACCGAGAAAGCCATCGCGAAATAGATGTAGCCCTTCGGGATATGGAAATGCAATCCCTCTGCCACCAACGTAACACCGATCAAAATCAAAAAACTGAGCGCCAGCATTTTGACAGTTGGGTGGGCGTCCACAAAATTGCCGATTGCTTGAGCCGAGACCATCATAATAAGGACAGCGATCACGATGGCCAGGATCATTACAGGCAGATGTTGGGCCATTCCCACGGCCGTGATCACAGAATCGAGCGAGAAAATGATGTCTAGCGCTATGATCTGGATGAGCACCGCCCCGAATTTGCTGGCTGTTGGCTGCTTAGACGTGTCCTTCTCCAATCCCTCCAGGCTATGATGGATCTCCAACGTGCTCTTGCCAAGCAAGAACAGACCTCCGAAAATCAGGATCAAATCGCGACCAGAGAACACATAATATAGCAGCGAAAACCACGGCTTGGTGAGGGTCATTACCCATTTGATGGACAGCAACAATAGAATCCGACTGATCATTGCCAGCGCCAGTCCCAAAATGCGCGCCAAATTGCGTTTCTGGGCTGGCAGCCGCGATACCAGAATTGAAATGAACACGATATTATCGATCCCAAGCACAATTTCCAACGCCGTCAGCGTAATCAATGCAATCCAGGCTTCCGGGTGAACAAACCATTCCATCGCCATCTCCTCAACTTTTACCAGTCCATAGGTTCAGCTATTGATTCGATCTTTTATTTGAAATCACTGATGTCCAAAATAATTTAAATTTGGGTTCTTCTAAAAATTAGTTGATAAATTTTTGAGCTGGACATTTGGGAATATTTCAGTTATATTGTATCAAATGTCATTGTAATCAACCGAAAGGCATTTATCAAATGTCGCCGCTCAATTTTCGAC
>Ga0209162_1000057_pt1 | contig 104023 bp, 85 predicted proteins | sample YNPNPMetaG_FD_187121 | JGI IMG/M metagenome (GOLD analysis project Ga0209162, IMG submission 187121) | Anoxygenic and chlorotrophic microbial mat microbial communities from Yellowstone National Park, USA - YNP NP MetaG (SPAdes) (version 2) ...
TGGGCGTAGCCGATCGAAATACCCAGCACCATGCCCGCGATTATCATCATTTTTCGCATCGTTCAACTCCATTATTGGTTCATATCATCGACTGATTCCCCCAGATAATTTGCTCGATTTTTCCCTGCAATCTTCACTCCTCTTGCTGCCATCCGTCCCGTGAAACCGATTCAGAGTTTAGATGGCTGCTCACCGCGACACCGCGCTCCACCTCATTCGACCTTGCTGCTGTGCCAAAACCGATTTTCATGGGCCAGGCACCATCCTCATCCCGCCGACAGTTCCTCAGTTGGCCTTTTTTTTAAAAGCATTCGAACAAAATTGAGGTCCTCAGTAGCAAAGGCCCTGAAGAGGAATAACAGAACAAAATAAATGAGCGCCGCCAATACCGCTAAACCGATAAAATAAATTCGATGGAACAGCACCATGATCAGCAACATCGCCCCGGTGCTCAGCAATAATTTCCCGGCAACGACTCCCATTTTCAGATAATCGAATTGGATCACACGGGTGAAAACGAATGGGATCTGTAGCCCCACATAGATGATAATCGCGATCACCGCAGCAATGGCGGTCCCAAGATAGCCCAATTGGTGGCTTAATACCCCCGTGAGGATGATATTGCCCACCAGGGCAATACCGTTCACTCGCAGATCTATCTTCTGGTTATTGCTGGCCAAAAGTGCATAAGCAAAAACTTGAGACATCGAATAAGGAATGATGATCCAGATCAAGATTTTCAGCACACTGGCCGATCGCTCAAACCCGGTTCCAAAAGTGAAATAGAAAATTTTGTTCGCCATAAGAGTCATCATCACCGCGATCGGAACTGTGACGATCATCAGATACTGCAATGTCTTTTTGCAGGCATTTTGAAAGCTTTCAGATTGCGATTCATATAGCCCCGAGATCACCGGGAAAAACGCCGTGAAAAAGCTCTGGATCAGGGTGATGAGAAACAAGACAAATCGTTTAGCGCCAGAATAAATGCCCACAGCATCGTTTCCAGCAATTTTATTTAAAAACACCACATCAATATTCCAGTACATGGTCACCAGCATCATGATCAGCGCGAAGACGTATGCGGTCTTCATGATCTGGTGAATAAATTTCACGTCTGGTTTCAATTCAGCACCGCGTCCCAATGTGAAAATAGTTGGCAAATAAAGCGCCACGGCAAGGTAGCGGGTCAAAATGTGCACCAGAATCACCGCCAATAACTGGTAGCCCATCAGGATCAGCCCGACACAGAGCCCAACCTTGACGATATTCTCGGCCAAATAAATATATGAGATTGTTTTGATTTTTTCAAAGCCAGCCAAAATGCCTTCGAAGCATTCCAGCACCGCTGTGGCCGGGAGCGACAGTGCCAACAAACTGGTCATGCGCGCCGCCTCTGCGTCCAAATCGAGCAAATGATTGACCACGGCCACCATGATTGCCCCGGTGATGATTGACAACGGGACAGCGATGTACAAACTATTCACGATGTACAAGGCCACCTGATCGCGATGCTTCGCCACTTCGCGCGTGATCAAGGTGCGCAACCCAAACGAGGCAATGATCTGAAAGATCAATACCAATGAAATCGCAGTCGAAAAAATCCCAAATGCCGTCACTCCCAGCTTTCGGCCGATCGCCAAAACCATGGCAAAAGAAATGATCGGCTGCAAGCCCTTGGCGATCATGATAAAGATCGCATTGATTGTTAATCTCTTGGCAGTTTCCATTTATCTCCATACCATCGCTGTGTGCGACGGATCCTTTGTCCTAAACTAAATTTCGTTGCCACACCATTCATACAATGAAAAGATCGCGCTGTCCACCAGCCGAATAATTCGGATCGCTCTCTTTCTTCGAACGCCCTTGCTGTTCAAACGAAATCCCCACATTTACAACGGGAACAAAGCTTCATTGAATCCCGGCCGTTGTCCCATCATCACCGATATTGGTGACTGAAAAATTGGAATGATATGTGGGATTGTAGTTCCATTCAGCAACTGGCCGGATGACATCGCGTTACGGGTCGATCTGGACGCCCATCGCCAAAGAGGACGACCTTCCACCAGAGTGCTGATAGGCTTACACCACGACTTAGGTTTAATGATTTGCTAAAATAATCGTAGCGTGGCCCTATGGCCTCGTGCCTGGTTTCGTCGCAGGCTGGCTCGCAGCGGTCGTAACAACCTTTTCGCATAACTCGGATAATTGCTGGCCGCGCTTCTTCCAGGTGTAATGATTGATCACATCCGTCCGCGCCTGTGCGCCAACCCGCTGGATCAATTCTGGCGATTCAATCAATCCATTGATCGTTTCGGTCATCGCGGCAATATCATCTGGTTCGCACAAAAAGCCATTCTCGCCATCGCGAATGACCTCGGCGATTTGTCCCATGCGGCTGGAAACCACCGCTCTCCCACTGGCAAGATATTCATAGAGCTTCACTGGCGAATAATAGCCGAACTCCAGACGCGGATATGGAGCTAAAACGATATCCATCGCAGCAATATAGCGAGGGATGTCCTGATGTTTCACCAGGCCAGTCAGGTGAACGCGGCCCGATAGGCCATTCGCGGTGATGAATTTTTCCAACGAGTGCTTCAGTGGCCCGCCGTCTCCAACCATCAAAAATTTCACCCGCTGATGACGTTGCACTGTTGCTTCGATAATTTGAATCAAATTCTCAACACCGTGCCAGTAATGAAACGACCCCACAAAGCCAATAACTAGATGATCCCACAATTGATATTGCTGTTTGACGTCATCGCAGGGGAGATCCGGCCGAAACCGATCTGGATCGGCTCCGTTGGGAATCACATAAATGGTATCGCCCGGAACGCCCTTTTCCATGAAATAGTGCTTCAACTGGTGGGAGACCGTGAAGCTCAGCGCACAATTTTTCAGCGCCGCCACTTCAAAATAATCGACCAGCCGCTGATGGGTCCAAAACTGATCTTGATAATTCATTTTTTCGTACGCCACCGGCCCATCCGCCTCCACAATCACCGGAATCCCCATCTTATTCGCCAGATAGATCGATGAGATCGTGTAAGCCTCCAATCTGGAGATAAGCAAGTCTGGCCGCTCCGCTTTCAAAATATCCTTCTCTTCCCAATAGAATTTAAAATTGGTAAGAATTTGGTTTGGTTCATGCAAAAATTTTGCCAGGAATTGTTTAAGCTTCGTTGGCGGTCGATGCGGGACATGGTTGCCATTGTTGAAATTTTCTTGCTCTCGCCGCCACATGACCTTCACCTCATGACCGCAAGCCTCCAACGCCTTCATCAACTCGATGGCCTTAATTGTTGATCCCAACGACACGCCCCAGAGGTCGTACATATAGTTAAAATAGAGAATTTTCATGTAGCAATCCTTTGACTAACCTTCTGCTCGTAGAGCGACTGATAAAGCGATTCGAATTTGCGAAGCTGTTGCTCAACAGAAAAAAAGCGGGCCACTCTCCCTTGGCCATTGCGCCCCATTTGTTTCATCCGGTCCGGCGATTGGAGCAACTCAATCACTGCGCCGGCCAACCGATCCGGATCGCCGGGCGGAACGAGCAATCCTGTTTGACCATGATCGACCACCTCCACCACGCCATTGACCGCCGTGGCGACCACTGGATTTGAACAGGCCATCGCTTCCAGCACGGCGTTGGGCAACCCCTCGGACAGCGATGGCAGGATAAACAAATCAAACAGGCCCAATAATTGAGTGATATCCCTTCGAAAGCCCAGCAGGATAAAGTGCTCTTTCATTCCCAAATTTTCGATCTGGTCCTCCACTTGCTGGCGCAATGGCCCATCTCCCACCAGCACGAACCGCACATTCGGAAATTGTCGCACAATGGCTGGTGCAGCAGCAATCAAATATTTATGCCCTTTAGGATAATCAAACCGAGCCACCGTGCCTAAGACAATTTGGTCATCGGATACGCCGATCGCCGATCGCTGCAACCCTGGCGTTTGCGGCGCAAATTTGTTCAGATCAACACCATAATGAATCGTCACCACTTTGTCTGGGGAAAGCTTCCGTTCCCGAATGACGCGCTGTCGAATATCCTCGGATACGGCCACGACCCGATCGATCTTTTTCATTGCTAATTGATAGGACCAAAAATGATACCAACGAAACGGGCCGGTCACCGCTTCCCATGAAATGACCACCGGAACCTTGGCCAATGCGGCCGCATAAGCGCCAATGACATCGGCATAGAATAAAGTGGTTTGCAGGATCTCGATGTGCTGCTCTCTCATTAGTCGCGCTACCTTCGTCACCAAACTGAGATCGAAACTGAACTTCTTTTCGTAAACCTCTACCCGAGGAACCGCTTTTCGGAATTCGGCTTCCAGCGGACCTCCCTGACCAACACTGCAAACCGTAATATCGTAGCGATCTTTATCCAACCGCTGCACCAGTTCCAATACCTTCATCTCACCGCCGCCAATGGCAAAGCCATTGACCAATTGCATCATATTTATTCTGCCATTATTCATACATCCCATTTTCGTCTCACCGTCGTTCTGTTGCCGCACGCTCAATTCGGCCACACAGCTCCTTGGAATCTTCCTCGGCTACATCCTTCTCAGGCGCTTAGATTCTTTATCCCGCATGACCAATAATCCCACCCTCACATTGAATCGCATTTGGCATGTGCTGATTCGAATTGGGAGAACTTCTTTTTGCCAATGGATCGATCCCCACGCCGAGGCGCGACATCCAATGCAAGAGATAATTGGCCAATCCCATCAAACGACCGATTGAACATGGGTTGGATGCGAAATGTGCATCACCCTGATTTTACCCTGCTGGACTAAAAAACGCTAATTTAGATTTACCAACTCCTCACCAGGGACATGTTTTTCGCCGGCTTCATGCTTGACCAAAAACGGGCCAATCGCCAGATATTCCAAATGTCCTTGGAGGAACGACCGAATCGCATCATTCGGCGTGCAAACGATCGGCTCCTCGTGCATATTGAAGCTGGTATTGATCAGCGTTGGGATGCCGGTCAGCCGATGATATTCTTTCAAGATCCGGTAGTAGCTGGGATTTTCCCGCTCTTCGATCAATTGCGGCCGCGCCGTGCCATCCACATGAACGGTGGCGGGCGATACCCTTTTCATATAATCGGTGCAATCAAACGTGATCGTCATGAATCGCGCCGGATACTCCGCTCCCTTGAGATTGATGTAACAGTCCTCAGCATACTCCTTGAGGGTGACTGGCGCAAACGGCATGAACTCGGTGCGCCGCAATTTTTTATTCAGCCAGTCGTTCACCGTGGGATCGGTCGCCTGATAGAGGATGGAACGATTGCCCAGCGCCCTCGGCCCATATTCCATTTTGCCATTGAAACGAGCTACGACATGCTCGCTCGCCAGTAGCTCAGCGATCTTGAGCTCAATATTATCGTAGCGTTCATATTTCAAATTAAATTTCTTCAGCTCCGCCTCAATTTCCTCTTCGCTGAAGCCCGGGCCGAGATAGACGTCGTCCAATACCGATCCATAGCTACCGTTCTGATTAATATCGTAATACAACGCGGCCCCAGAGGCAATCCCTCCATCCGTCATGTTGGGGAAAATATAGATCCGTTTAATCCCTTCGACCTCAAAAATCCGTTGATTGAGTTTCACATTGGAGAAGCTGCCCCCAGCCAAAACGATGTTTTCGACATGGAACTTGTTAACCGCATTGCGGACCAAACTGGTTACAACTTCCTCGAACCGGCGCTGAAACACCGCAGCAATATCTTCGCGTGGAAATTGCTCCACCATTTTTTGCATCATGCAATTCTTTTTCAAGATCGGCGCTTTGTGGTGCCATAGCCGGCCGATCATGAATGGCGCTTTAATAGTGAGCCCATCACATTCGAGGATATCTTTCATCATATCATAGGCTGGGGAATTTGGGTTCCCATAAGCGGCCAGCCCCAATATTTTACCTTCATGGCGATTGGCCTTAAAGCCCAGCCATTTGGTCACGCTGGCATAATAATGGCCCAGGGAAGCTGGATAATAGCTCTTGGCCACCGGTCTTATGGTTTTCCCCTCGCCAATCGAAACCATGGTGGTTACAAAATCGCCCCAATAGTCGGACGTTAGGATCAGCGATCTCTCGAAGCCGCTGGTGAAAAACGCGGATGCCGCATGAGTAATATGATGCTCGACTCGATGGAATTTGGCCTTTGGGAACATCTTTTTTAACCGCTTTTCATCCCGGCGATGGGTGACCAGTGATCTGGCATAGCCTTTGATCAAGATGAAATTGGTCATCAAAAAGTGCCGCAAGATATCGACAAAGCCAGGCAATTTGCCCTTCCCTTTGTAAAAGAGCTGCCCGGGGAAATGGCGCAGCACATTGGTGAAAAAGTCCTTCACCTTGCTGATCTCTGGAATAATGACATCGGTAATATCGTCCGGCGTCAAATTGGCCAGCCGGAGCACCTCTCGGATCGATTTTTCTGGAAAACCATCCTGATTCTTCACGCGGGTGAGCCGCTCTTCATTAATAGCAGCCACAATTTTGCCGTTGATAACAATCGAAGCCCCCGCTTCATGCTCATTGCTAAAAGATAATACTGCCATGGAAATTCCCTCTTCCCTCTTTATGTTAAATTCATAGTCGATGTGACAATCGTTTGCTGATTTGATAAACTTGATTGAGTCATTGATTTTATTTTTTGCTGCTTTATCATTGCTTTTAACTGGCGATCCAGCCGATTCAGTACCACCGCAATCCCGGCTAACGCCCAAACATTGATCCCGACCGCATGCTCCGTAAAATAGTCTGGCCCGGGATAAGATGCCAGGAGAAAACCCATCAGTGAGGCGAACAACCCGCTGCTAATATTGGCGATGAAAACAAATTTAGATCTCATCCCTTTGAGCGTCTCGCGCAAATACATCGCTAAAAACCAGATGAAAAACAATAAGCCAATGATCCCATTTTCAGCCGTGATCAACAAATAGAGATTATGAACAAAGATAACCGTAGTCATGTGGAATTGGTAGTTCCAGGGGGCTACCCCGAAAATTGGATTGGCCTTGATAATGCCATAGGATGCTTGTTGTAATTCGAATCGGCCCTCTTTGATGCCTTCCACATCACTTTTGAACAACCGTTCAGTCAACGTATCGCCATATCTGGCAAAGAAAATCACGAAACCGATAGCTCCGACAGCGGCCATTCCCATCAACACGCGTTTCAATTTTTTGCTTCTGACACGAACCAGGTTATAGGCGAACATTACAATAAGGCCGAACGATAATCCCAGCCACGATCCGCGATTGAAAGTCGAGAAGATCCCAACAATCCCGATCGCAAAAATGAAGCTGAAGAAAGCCATCTTTTTCCAATTTTTTTGCATGGCCGCCCCCATCGCCATGCGCAACGCCAGTGGCATCATGATCATGTGGTACATGCCGCATTGATTGGGATGGATAAAGGTCCCGCCTTTGCGCCAATACATCTCGCCAGCCCGCTCCTCACCAAGAATAGGCACTTTGAAAATGATATTTGTAAATTGCAACGTGGCCACGGTGCTCTGAAACAATAGCCCCACCAAATACCATTTCAAGATGAACTCCACGTCCTCGGGTGTGCGGATCGTATTCACCACGCAATAGAACATTACTAGATTCATCGCATAGAAGAATACTCCCTTCAGGCCATAATTGATATTGTAGGCCACGGTAACCGTCGAGATAAGCCCCCATACCATAATTGCCACACCGGGGTAGGCAATAGGGGCATAGAAGCGATCCGCCTTCTTTAATTTTGGCCCCACCACTTGGAGATGAATGAAAACAATGATCAGCAAGATGTAGACCAGCCGCAGATCGACCATTAAGAACGAGATCCATAGGCCACCTTGCCAGGGGATCGCGATCAACGCAAAGGCCAGCAGAAAATGTCTCGGCCGCTTGGAAACTGCCAAACCAATGGCGATCACAATCGCCACCAGTATGAAAAAGATCAAATCCTGTCGCATGGTTCAATTCTTCATTGTCAATACGTTGCCATTGGCACCAATCTTTATTCCTCGCTGTCCCCCTCAGCACAATAAAAATACATGATAATTACTTACAACTCCACTGATTAGCAGAATTTTTCAGCATCAAAATGCCTTCAAAAATGAAAGCGACTGCCAGCAATTATGACATCCATGCCGTTTAGCGGCGCAATAACCGCTCGTAGATGCGATGAATCCACGAGTAATGTTCTTCAGGGGCAAATAACAACTCCGCCTTTGCCCGGGCGCATTTTCCCATCTCAATAACCTTTTGTGGATGATCCAAGAGCGATTGAATGCAATCGGCTAACGCAGCTTCGTCGCCTGGCGAAAAATGCATCCCATCCCGGTTCGGTTCGATGAACTCGGTGATACCACCAATGGTTGCTCCAATGACTGGCTTGCCCATGGCAAATGCTTCGTAGATGACGAGCGGAGAATTTTCGTACCATTCCGATGGCACGACCGTAAAGGCGGCATGGCTCAACAGCTCTTTGACCTCAGCTTTGCTTTTGTATCCAACAAATTCCACATTGGCAATGCGATGGTCGCTCACAAATTTTTCCAGCTCCTGTCGTTGCGGCCCGTCTCCAATAATGAGCAATTTGGACCTCTTGATCCGGGTCATGGCCTTTAATAGTGTCATCACCCCCTTTTCAGGCGAGAGGCGGCCAAGATAAACAAAATAATCTTCATAATAGGGACTAAATGGAAACTGGTCCAACCAGGTCACCAAAAAATGATGTTCAACTTTTTGCGCGTCGATCCCGCCACGCACCAGCATGTGCTTCATGAACGCCGATGGAGTGTGAAACAATTGCACATGCTTCCGATAGCTGCCGAGCCAGTGATGACAATAAGCTTCCATGGCGACCAAAAGGCTTGCGACCAAAGAATTCTTATGGCAGCGCGTCAGGATAGGTTGATAGAATTTTCCTGGCAAACAGCGTTCACAGATCTGATTTTTATGTTCAATGTAAAAGCGATAATTGGGACAAACCAATTTGTACTGGTGCACCGTTTGAACCACGGGAATCCGATAGCGACCCAGCGAATGAAGGATCGCAGGTGAAATCTGATGATCGATCATGTGCACATGGGCAATATCTGGCCGCGTTGCCTCTATCAGCGCTTCGATTTTTTCTCGGGCATGCCACGAATAGATCAGCCGGCCAGCTTCTTTCAGCTTTTTTAGGCTAAATGGAGCATCATAATCGACATGGTCAACAAAATAATCCTGGTATTGTGACGGGACATTTCGTTCGTCCTTCATGGCAAATGGGATAACCTCATGCCCGTGCTGTTCGAGCAATGCTTTTAAATCGAACAGATAACGCTCCGATCCTCCTTTGATAAAATAATACTTGTTGACCATCAGAATTTTCATTCAATCCATCCACTATGATGAACACTATCCGATCAGGGGCCCGATTGCGCCGGCTTGACCAGATGAATTATTCCCTAATTTCATAAATCACGGTTTTGAGTCCCGGGATCGATTCATCTTTGTAAATTAACTTCAGTTCTGCCGGGGCTTGAGTTTCATCCAATAGAAATCGAACCGTTGGGAAATCCTGCTGATTTTTTTCGTTCAAAGCGATATATTTTGCCCCGCGATGTCGAGCATAGGCCAATACCCGATCCAGTTCATGATGAGGGATCGATACCGTTTGCCGAATATCATAATTGCCCGCATAAAAGCTGATCGCATGGTTCCAGCTCATAACGATCGGCGGCTCTTGACTCTGATGTTTCAGCCAGAGCCCGGCCTTCTTCATTTCGATTGGCTCGGCCCATTTTTCAGTCGAATACGGATTCTTAAGTGCCATGCGAGCCATGCCCGGAAGAATGTAACTGCCGATCCACAGCACCACCAGGAAACTTGGCGCCATGATGAACCATGTTCTGCTTCGAGAACCACTGATGGCTGTTGTAACGGATCTCAGCCATTCGATCAAATGGTCAATTCCCCTCCCACTCCAGATCAGAACAATCGGCACCATCGGCAGCAAATAACGCTCGGTGACATGAAATATGGGAATGACCACCACCCAGAAAAACAGGACATAGCTCACCAGATAGAGGTCTTGCCAGAGACGCTGGGTATCGATCCGTCCCAACAAGCCCAATACCGCCAGCACCAATAACGGCAGTCCGAGCACATGACCAATTGCACTGGTATTGACTTGATAAAAATCTTTCAAATATTTTTTGACAAAACGGAGCACATCTGCGGTGCCCTCCAGTTTATTTTGCATCCCGGATCGAGCCGGAATATTGCTGGAATGGTAATTCTTCAAGAAATCCCCGGTATGATAGATGTCATCATCGGGCAGATGAGTATTGTCGTCATTCAGTAGCAGCCAGGGATTAGCCTTTTGATCCTTATGTTCCATAGCGGTCAGAGCGCCATGCAGATTGGCCGTGCCTTTGGAACTGAGCGTCCAATGCCCAGTCGCGTGATGCAAATAGATCCAATAGGGGGCACTGATGACCATGAAGCAACCGAACGCGCTGATCCCGATCCAATGAAGTCTTTTCCGGTGCTGCCGAAATATTTGATTGATCCACGCGATCAAATCAACGGCGATGAAAACGATGCACAACCCAATCCCCTCGGGTCGAGTGAGATAACTTAGGCCGAACAAGATGCCGGTGATCGCAGCCAATTTCGCAGACGGTTGCTTCATCGCCTGGAGGCCAACCAATATTCCAATGACCGCCAGGAAAATATAGAGCGATTCCGTGAGTGCCGAAACGCTGCTTTCAATGAGCATTGGGAAAAAAGCGATAATCAAACTGGCGTACCAGGCAACTTTTGTCGAATAAAACCTCGCAACCAAAACATAAAAAGGAGCGATCAGTACGACCCCGAAGAGCAACGAGACCATTCGACCTGCCAATTCAAAATCGGGGATGACTTTTGCCATCAGCGCGATCGAGAATGGATAGAGAGGCGACCAATATGGATGCAACACATGGCCCCAGCCGTAAAGTGCGCCGCTGGCTCCCAATTTCAAGTAATTGATCTCATCCCAGCCAGCCGCATATTCAAATTGAAGGAGAAACAGCCGCAGCCCAGCGGCCAGCGCCATCAGCAGAGCTATTGCATAAAATTTATTGGTTATGAATTTTTTCAATGTCGGTGTCATCTTTCAATTCGTTATATGGCTGGTTCGGTAACCGTTCATTTTTTTGAACAGCGTTTCGTACTGATCAGTGATCCGGTCCCAGGTGTAGGCCTCCTGGATGCGCGCCACAGCTTTGGAGCGATACTGTGCAACCACCTCGGGATGATCGACCAGGTATTGCATCTTGTCGCGCAAATCCTGCCAATCGCTGGTCTTAAAATAGTGCCCGGCATCGCGAATCACCTCGCGGTGCTCTGGGACATCGTTGGCAAGGACGCAATTGCCAAACCCCATTCCCTCTAATAAAGCGGGATGGGTGCCGCCCACCTCGGTCGCCTGAACATACAAATACGCATGGGATTGAAACTCCCGATAGCCTTTGCCAAACACATAACCGGTAAAAATGATCCGAGGGTCCTTCGTCGATCTCAATTGTCGAATATAATCGGTACTATATGGGGCGTCACCCACCATCACCAAATTCATCTCAGTCTTCACTTGCTCGAACGCCTTCACCACCAGGTGCGCATTGTTTTCCGGCTCCATGCGGCTGACGTACAAAATATAGCGGTTCGGCTTTACTCCGAACTTGTCCAGCACCTCGGTGGTCAATTCCTTCTGCGTTGGAGCACCATAAGGGATATAGGTCGAAAACTTTTTAAATCGCTTCAAATAATATTCTCGGATAAAAATCGAATCTGTCACGACCTGATCCGACAGAATCGTTGCCAAAAATTCGGAGATGCGATAAAATAATTTCCCAGCGACATTCCATTTATCGCGCTGCCATTCCAACCCATCTACATTGATTGCCACCCGCGGTCGACCGAGCCTGGGAATGAACGAAAAGATCGCATTGGCACTGTTACAAATTAAAATGACATCGTATCGCCGGGTCAGCGAATGAATAACACATAAAAAAGTATGCGCCACAGTATCAAAATATTTATGGCTAATCGTTGGAAGCAGGACAATCTCAACACCTTTGTAGTACTTCTGCCGATAATCGATAATGTTGGTCCGACCATAAACGGTCACTTCATGCCCTTTTTGGACCAGTCGAATGCTTAAGTTTTCAGCAAATGTCTCGAATCCGCCATAATTGGCCGGGATTCCACGGATCCCCATGATTGCTATCTTCATACACTCTCATTCACTCACGCTTGACCGTAATTCATGCGATAAACGATTTCCAGATGATCTCCGCGGCAAATGCGAATTCAAACAGTTCAACAATAATGTCCTTTAATTGTCCGAAGAAGATCTCTGATTCGAATTCCATTTTCATCAATTGCTCAATTTTCATGACAACCGGCATCCAAATACCAAGCATCTGGCATTTGGCCTCACAAAAAAAACCTTCACCTCGCACACAAAATCTCGGAAGGGCCAACGGGTTGTCATTTCTGGTCACCATTCGGTTTTCTGTCGTGGCTGCTATTTCGAACCCATATCTTTGAACAAACTCCTGGTCACGATGGTTGTAATCCCCATCTGGATACGAAAAATATTTCACTGGCTTATTGATCCAGCCCTCCAATTTGGCGATGGAAGTCTTTATTTCCTCCTCCAGTTGCTGATCGCTGCACTGGGACATCATCACATGATGGGCTGTATGGCATCCAATTTCCACTTGGGGTAACCGAGCGATGGACCTTACCTGCTGGATGGTCATGGCCTCGCGGGGCATTTGGCTGGAAAACCGAGCTTCCAATTGCTCCACGATCTTTTGACGCTCGCTTTCACTTATCCGGCGTATATTCTGAATCGTATAATTCGATCCCACCAATTTGCCGAATCTACTGACGTAGCTCCACCAAAAAACCCCACCATTTTCGATGGGATCGGTGCTAATGAAAAACGTCACTGGAATGTTGTATTTGACGATGATCGGGACGACGTTTTCGATATTATCCTCCCATCCGTCATCGAAGGTGATCCAGACCGCTTGTGAAGGGATCGGATCTGTACCTTTGAGATAATGCAATACTTGTTCAGTTGAGATAAAATGATATCCCTCGCGCTTCAGCCAAAGAATACATTTTAAAAACATCCTCTTGCTAATGCGATGGAAGAATAATGGCATGATAGCATTGGCTTTCGCTCTATCATGTTTCGCGCGACGATAAAGCGGACTTATCATTAATGTGGCAGCCAATATCCCGCCAGCCAAATTCCTCCACATTTTCTTCAAATAAAATAACATCAAGCTTAATTATCCCTCCGAGGTCAAATCGGAAAATAAAAATCCAAATCCGCGTCTGCCATCGTCGCCAGAACATTGGTCCGTTGGTTCACCCGAGTCGGGTCAAGCTCAAAGGATGCATTCGTCATAATAACGATCGGCCTGCCAACTCTCCAAAAACGGTTTCGCTTTAAAATGTTATCGAAAAACTGATGGGAACTCATGGTTAAAATCCCATCATATTGACCGATGCTCGCCAATCGTTTGGCAAGCTTTACCAAAGCATTGCCGCGAAGCGGATCGTTTTGTCCAACACGATAATCGACCACTGCCAGCAAGCTCAATCCTTTGGCCACGATTTTTTTTACAACAATATATGCCGATGCTTGAGGCTCATCAATGAGATAAAAACAATATCTGTCCCGCTGCTGGAAAAAACGCCAGCGCAAAAACTCCAGCGATCTGGAAAATTCTAACCTATCATCCTCCAAATATGGATAAGGCCACTCGTCCAATGATTGGACCGATTTAAATTGAAATTGATCAATGGTGATCCGCTTAGGGAAACTATGGCATCTCATCTTAGAGATCGGTGTTAAAGGCGTTCGCCCCGTGAGTTGATGGATCGCAAATTTTACAGGACTGAGCCAATGGCGGATCCAGAGATATAAGAACAAGTGGCCAATTATACGATTGCCCAGCGCCAAAAGAATTCGTTGAGAAACTTCGGAAACGCCCAGTCCAAAATGCGGATAGAACTGTTGATTGGCCGCTCGCGCTAAAGTTGAACCAATGCCGCGACCCCGTAACTCTTTCAACACATAGAAATCGAAACCGAAAAAGGCGTTGTATTGTTGGCCTCGAAAATAATACTGGCAAGGCTGGTGCAGATGCTGGCCAACAATTCGGCAGGCTTCGTCCAGCGCGATCAGCACAGGCAAGGTAGCTTGATCGGTCAAAAATGGATTCGTGAGTACCTGGAACTCGAACCGTTCAGGGAAATCCTGACGAGTTGGATCGATTTTCGCATTGAATTGAAGAAACGCATCGAGTCCCTCACGAGTAAGTCGCTCAATTCGCATTGGCTCGTCCAATAAATTGTTCAAACAACTTCTTGTATCGGATCGCGATCGCTCGCCAATCAAAGTTTTCAATCACGAATTGCCGACCATCGCGCTGTAGCCGCTCTTTCAATGTTGCGTCTTCCAAGATGCGGACGACGGCCTCGCTGATTTGCTGGGAATTCTTTTGCTCAACCAGCAGTCCGCTCTTTTCATGCACGACGCTCATGGGAATTCCGCCGATGTTCGTCCCAATCGTGCAACAACCAGATGCCATAGCCTCAAGGAACACCACTCCTTGCCCTTCCAAATCCCCGCTTTCTGGGATCACGGAAGGCCCAATAAAGATATCAGCGGAAGCATAATATTGCGGCAATTTTTTATTATCGATATCGCCTTCGAAAAAGACGCTATCCGATAAATGTAATTGCTGAGTTAGGCGCTTCAGCTCATCGGCCAGAATCCCATTGCCGATAATCACTAATTTGGTCCGATCGAACTTTTTAAGGATCTCTGGCATTGCTTGAATTAGATACGCCACACCCTTTTTCTCAACCAATCGTCCCACAAACAGCAGCAGTGGATCACCATTCATCCCGTATTTTTGTCTGATTTTTTGATCCCGAAATTGGGGACTAAACAGATCGGTGTAGACACCCAGTGGCATAATCGAAATCTCTTGCGGGCAAATACCAAGTTGTCCAATGGCGTCCCGCAGCGCAGGAGTTAGCGCCACAATATGATCGACTCGCTTGAGACTGTACTTCACCAGATATCGAAGTATTGGATTGGAGATGCCGATATCGCCACCCAGGACATTAACGATCACGGGAATGTTGATCCAACGTTTGACCAGCACCCCGACCAGGCCTTGCGGAACGGCGAAATTGGCATAAAGCAAATCGATCTGTTCCTTCTTCACCAAGCGAACCACCGCGATGGCCTCGAACAGAAACAGAAACGGGATCAAAAGATAATTCAATTTGCTTTTCAGCAGATTGGCAAAAATTCCGCCGCTGTAACAAAGGCGCTGCCAGCGGTGCGGCACCATATAGGCAAACCGTCGCACGTTGACCGCTCCCCATATCTCCTTTTTTTTCGCACCGTTTGCATGAGGGGCCAACACGAACACTTTAAAATGGTGCGACAGTGCCTCAGCCATATCTGCGATGAACGCTGGTTCGCTGTCGCCTCGCCAGCGAGGAAAAGTGCTGGTTGTAATAAGTATTTTTCTCACAGCATCCTCATGAACTTAACCGTTCTGTATCCCATGCAGCATACTCGTCATCAGGCCTTTCAATGGATCGTTCAGTTTTCGTATCAGCAAAGCATAGATCCATGTACTGAATTACTCTTTATTGCCCGCCATTCTGTTCGTTAGCCCCTGGCGCATTGCATGGTTCCCTGAAATCACCCGATCGGATAACAATCCTCAAACCAAAGCCCTTTAAGCGCAATCATCTGTTCGCGGGCACCAATAGGTTCGTGCTGCTTCATCGCGAGTGGTTTCAATTTTAATACATCGTCCTTAAATGAAACAATTGCATCTGGCCTCTTTGGTCACCACCAATACTCCTGTTCAGCCAATGACAAAAATCTATTTTTCAGCTTGAAAAAGCTTAAGCTAACAACTCAAAATACTGAATAGCACGTCCGGATCGATGTTATGTCGCTTTTTTAATTTTTGTCAAAAACATCACAGTGAAAACACAAAATTGCAAATATAATGCCATTCAGGAATTCATGTTGAGTTATTCCAGGACAAATTTTTTGATCACATCGACGATATAATCAATTTGGTCAAAGCTGAGATTGGGGTACAGGGGAAGGGTCACCTCTCTTTGGGCTATTTCATCCGTTATCGGCAAGGGATGATGGGCCTGATAAAATTTTTGATGATAGGTAAAACGATGGACAGGGGGATAATGAATACTGGTCTGAATCCCGTGCTGCTTTAAAAAATCCATGAAGCGAGTGCGATCCAATTTTGGATTGAGCAAAATTGGGAAGATATGATAACTGGATATACCGGGATGATTGGCAAAAGGGATTTTGATGCCGGGAATATCTGCGAGCTGTTCTCGATAATAATGACAAAGCTGCTGCCGCATTTTATTGTTCGCATCCAGCTTGCCTAATTGAACCATCCCCAGAGCTGAAGTGATCTCGGTTGGCCGATAATTATATCCCAGAGCCACCACATCGTAGGTATAGGAATGGCCTTTATATCGATCGAGGGTTAGCGAAGTCATTCCATGAGATCGAGCGAGCCTGATCTTCTCGGCCAAATCATCCCGATTTGTGACGATCATACCGCCTTCGCCGGTGGCCAAATTTTTATTGGAAAAAAAGCTGAAGCAACCATAATCCCCAAAGCTGCCACAAAAGGTCCCATTCAACTTCGCCCCAGGGGCATGAGCAGCATCCTCGATCACAGCCAGGCGGTGTTTTTGGGCGATCGCCATAATCTCGTCCATGTGACATGGATAACCGGCGTAATGAACCACCAAAATCGCTTTGGTTCGTGGTGTAATTTTTCGTTCGATATCGTCTGGGGAAATGGTCAAATCGTCCTCGCTGACGATATCCGCAAAAATGGGGGTGGCGCCTGCATACAGCACAGAATTCACCGAGGCCACAAAGGTGAGCGAAGGAACAATCACTTCATCGCCAGGGCCAATGCCCAGCCCCACATTGGCAAGGTGAAGCGCTGTAGTGCAATTGGACACAGCGAACCCATGTTTCACATGAAGGTAATGACAAAATTGTATTTCAAATTGGCGCGTCAACTCGCCCATGGTTAACCAGCGGGATTGGAGCACCCTTACAACAGCATCAATTTCAGACTGATCATAATCACTATCGAACAACGGAATATTCCACTGACTCATTTATTGCTCCTGAGGTATTTCCACGTTTAGATCAAACAATTTCACAAATGGGAGCGACTCAAATTCTGTGATTTCCCGATCAGCGAAGATAGCCGATACTTGGTACACCCCAGATTTTGCCGTTTCAGGTAATTGCCAAAAGATCTCATCTTTGACGATCTCATTCGGCTGCCAATCGGTAGTGGGAAAAATACCAAAGACCGGGTCATGCACCACGTAATTGATTTGATCACCTGATTGAATTCGAAAAATGACCTGCAAATTCTCACTTAAAGGCCGCGAGATTGACCAAAAGGCGGTGAAGTGGAGCGCATACTCCCACTGGATGGCCTCGCTGCCTTCAATGGGGTGATAAGCTTTGAGTAGTGGAAATTGATTATATCCCATAAATTCAATTGGAGGGGTGATCTCCTTCTGTATGAACGTTTCGATCGCTGCTCCAACATCGGTTGCCAACTCCCTTCTACCTTTTTCATAATCTGCCCCGCGCTGCCAGAGGCAAACACCATCCTCGTAGTGAATCACACCATAATCTTTATTTTGAATGACGGCGCGAATAGAGTCATTGTCTGGCCAATAGTATGGGACATGAAAGCTCGAGCGCGTCACCAGCCGCACCGCAGGTGAATAGAAATCATAAAGAATATAATCCACCTTATCGATATTATCATTGAACACGTAAATCTCTCGCCGCATGGCAACTTGTGGCACCAGTCCGTGTTCCGCTGTGACCGATGCATTCGGGGGAATCAACTTAACCACCCGATCGATCACCCCATGGTGCGGGGTGATGTTCCAGTGCCGATAATCAAGCGCATTTGATTTCATAAAGAACATCACAATCGCAAGCACCAATACAAATGTTGCTGCAATGGAGAGCACGTTCTCTCGAATGCTTCGCTCTTTGAATCGATGCCCTAATTTGCCAACAAAGAACTCATTCAGCCATTGCAAGCCGTAAATCGCTGAGATGAACACGAATGGGGTCACCGTGGCGCTGTAATAGTGCTCGACATCATGGGTGTAATAATAGCTGCTGATCAAATTGATCAGGAAAATTGGCGATGCAATCAGCAGCACCCGCCAACCCAAAAAGCTGAGAAACGCGACTGGCGCAAAGATGTAAATAAAATAGAGAAAGTTGTACTTCCTGGCCCAGAACTTGAACAAATACCATGGATCATGCGCCAACTGTCCCAAATGGCTCCAGTGTGTCTCAGCCCCGGCCATAATATCGAAGGCGGGTAACCCCAAAATAGCTCGTATTTTCAGGCGCTGGAACCAGATCAAAAACCAGACCGCACTCACTGCTGCAACTATCAAGCCATGTTTCTTTTCTTTCACAACAAAAATCATGTAAATGGCCATGGCAACAAGCAGCAGCGCAGAATCTTCGCGACACATGAGCGATAATGCCGCAAAAATATAAAATCGTCTGATGTCCTTTTTCATCAGATAATAAAAAGTGAACATCAGCAATGGCGCGGCGAAGGTGACTCCATGGACATCCGCCAGGTTGGCGTTCTGAATGGCTGGGTACATCAGATACGCGAAGGAAAATGTCGCCGCTGTCGATTTATCATGCGTGATCAGTTTGCCGATCCAATAGAGGGGCAAAGCACCCAGCGCAACCACGATGGTCTGGAGGATTAAAATTGTGTAAACATGGGGAATCACTTTGAAAATCGCTGCGACCAGCACAAAAATGAACTCCCAGTGGGCCATCCAAAAGCGACTCATGGGATAGCCCATATTGATGCTATCCTGCAAGAACCAGCCTTTACTGGTGTTCCAGATCACTTGAATCATGGTGCCCAAATCGTACGCACTGGTCTGATAGCTCCGATATCGATAAATGCTAAGATAGCTGAATACGACCACATAGATGATGATCATCCCCCAGACGATAAAGAATTGTAGCGACCGATCGGTTTTTCGAGGCGCCCCTTTTGCTTTCGCTTTCCGCTTCAGGGTTTCTCGTTTTGGTTTTGCCACCATTTGACCCCTTCTCATTCGTTTTCGAATTCACTTGAAAAGTGCAAATCGTCCTATAGGCAACTCAACCAACCAATTGCCGATAGACATCAATGGTTTGTTCCGCAATGATTGGAATTGTATAGTGCTGCTCCACTTTTGCTCGATTGATCTGTCCAAACTGCTTGGCCAGACCGGGTGCATCGAGCAACTGATTGACATAGGCGGCCAGGGTATCGGCGTCGCGAATAGGGAAAATGAGCCCATTAGCGCTGTGTTCGATATATCCGCCGCCGCCCTCGCTGGTGCAGACCACCGGCAGGCCACAAGCCATCGCCTCTAACGTTGAAAGTGGGCTCCCTTCGGATAACGAGGGCATCACAAAAACCATTGCAGAGCGATATAGCTCGATCAACTCCGCATCGGAAATGCCGCTGATGACCCGAAAATTGTCAAGCCGCTGGATTCGCTTTTGCAGAAACCTGGGAATTCGGGATGCGACCGCAACGATTTGCCCGGCGATGTTCGGCGCTGCTGCGACCAACGTATCAAATCCTTTGCCGATTGAACCTCGGCCTACATAAATCACCATCCGCTGTTTCTGTGACCAATCCCATTGCGGCTGATATTGCGTTGGATCAAGCCCATATTTGATAATCACTACTTTCTCAGGATCGACCTGGTAATTGGACACCAGATACTGCTTAAACTCCTCCTTACAGACAATAATCCGATCAGCACGAGGATATGATAATCGCTCTAATTGCCGCAACCAGAGATCAATAATTGGATTAAACACCAGCCGATAGCGCAACGGCAGAACCCGTTTATATTTTTCGTTCTGTAATGTCTGTAAATAATGCACCGAAATGACCGTCGGTACTTTTGGGTTACCAGCCGCTAATGATACGGCTGCAGTGAAATGAATGATATCAAAGCGCTTCTCGATCTCTGGGAGATAACGCCACCCCAGATACGGATACACGATCATTTCCCTCAAATTGGGAAATAGCTTTATCTTGCGCGGAATCAGCGTCCGTAAGCCATTCTGATAAGAGAAAATTTCATAGTCTAATTTAACACTGGAATAGTAAGAAGTCAAGCGATTTGTCCACAAAGATATGCCACCAAAGCCAGCAGATTGATAGCATTCATCGATCAATGCCACTTTCATTGATTTTTCACTACCCATTAGTCCCATAAAATAAATTTTCATTTATTCGTTGCTAATCCATGGTTCAAATGCCAAACATCGAAGCAGATATGGGGTGATCGGCTGAAATTGGCGTGTATACCATTTCACCGTCGAGTATCCGATTGTTGGGAAAAAGGAACTCGCGTTCGCGTACCGAGTAATTGTCTGCGACAACTATCAAAGTCAGTTTTTCGCAGTCGGCAGCTTCATACCTTCCGCGGCAAAATCAGTATTGGAAATGGGCTCAAACGAAATATCATCTTTCTTCAGCAATCGGAATAACCAATCGAACCCGTACAAGATCAGCAAGCTTAATAATGAAAACAAACGGCTCAATAAAACCATGATCACGGCGATTTCGCCGAGGTTATAAAAAAGCTTGAAGAGATATGCTCCAGAAATTTCGCGGAACCCCAGCCCTCCTGGGAGCGGTGATAACAAAACAAAGATATTGGTAAAGGCGCCCACAAATATCAAAAAATCTAAAGGGAGCTTGTAACCCAGGCTAAGCAGTAATACATAATCGCAAATAAACCAAATAAACAATGCCATCACAGTAAGTAAGACGCTTTTGATGATAATATCCATTCTCTGGCGGGTCAGCTGAAAAGCGATCGCAATATTTTTTGTGATTTCCGATGACTTGAGCTTATGTTTTAGAATGAAATAGCCGAGCAAGATTAAAAGCAGCAGGGCCGGTATAAGCCAAATATGTCCCGGATTGAACCGACTGCTCAAAAGTTGCATGAAGGATTTTAAGTATCCTCCCAGTAAAACCACAACAATCAAAAAAATGCCAGTTATCGAATAATCTAAAAAAATCTCGCTCATCAGAGATGGGATGGAGCTGGAAATCGGTATGTCCTCGGCTTTTTTTAGAAAAAAGGCTTTGGTGGGATAGCCAACTTTACCTGGAGCAATTTGATTTAAAATGATCGCATTCACAGCAATTCGGAATACCGATTTTAAATTAATATCTGTTTTAATTGGAATGAGCAACAGATACCATCGGACAATCATCAAGAATTGGCTGAGGATAAACAAGCCTAAAACGGCGATGAGCCCAGGATAGCTGATATTGTCCTTGATGTCGAGAACCTGGCTCCAATCGCCCTTTCGCAATAAAAAATAGAACCCGAGGCCAATCAAGATGACCGAAAATATATTGATGAATCTATTTAGTTTTTTTGAGTTCATTTCGATTCAATTTCGCTGCAATGATTGTGATTCTTCCTACTTGGCAATTTCATCCCCGAGAATAATGGATCGAATACGGACCAGGGGCCGCGCAATCGCTTTACAGTCCATTTGAGCATTAGACTTGCAAAACAACATATTCCCATGGAAAAATTGGTCGCTTTGCTTTGGGGTTGCAACTCTATTGATGAATGCTAACGCTAACGCCAAATGTTATGCAATGAAGGTCGATTTGAGCCTTTCAAACTCATCCACTGCCAGTTCATAATCCTCCCGACGGCCAATATCTCGCCAGTACCCTTTGAAATGATAGCCGACGATCTTTTCATTTGCCTTGATCAGTGCCAGGATCAGATCCGGCAGGTCAAAATATTTCCTTACTGGGATATAGTTCATCACTTTTTTATTGAACACATAAATCCCCATGCTTACCTGGTAGACGAGTGTTGGTTTTTCGATATAATCGATAATTTCGTGTTGATCATTGGTCTTGATAATGCCCAAATCGATATTCACCGATTTATCGTACATAGCAATGGTAGTGACGGCATTTTGCTGCCGATGAAATTTTATGAGCTCTGTATAATCAAGATCGGAGAGGACGTCGCCGTTCATCACCAAAAAGGTGTCATCCAGATCATTCAGCAATGCCAGAGGACCAGCAGTGCCTAACGGTATATCTTCCCGAGAATAAGAAATCTCCATGCCCCATTTCGCACCATTACCAAAATACGCTTCAATCAACTCGGCCAAATGGCCAACTGCCATGGTAATTCGAGTAAAGCCAGCTTTTTTTAATTGCCGAATCACCACCTCTAAAATCGGCATATCATTGATGGGCATCAACGGCTTCGGAAATATGGTGGTATACGGTCGTAGACGAGTCCCCTTGCCCCCTGCTAAAATAACTGCCTGCATGAATCGCTCCTCATCGCAAATGTACTTAAGTCCGAATTTTGGTTCCCTTGTCCAGACGAACTTCAAACGAAGTCCTCTTTGTCAAATAATCATTTCAAATGACCAGATCAATCGTTCTTTTCATGGACAAATTGTCATAAAGCAAAAATCGTTATCATCATCCCTAAATATTGTAGATCTCGGGCTTGTAAAGGGAAATATTGGCGCGAATAAACTCAATTGTCTCGTTCAATCCCTCATCCAGTGAATAGCTTGGTTTCCAATTCATAATGGCTTCGGCTTTGGAATTATTGCAGATCAGTTTCATCACCTCGCTCTTCTCGGGTCTCATCCGCTGCTGATTGGTTCGGATCTCAATATCCTTGCCAATCAGGGCAATGATCCGCTTGGCCAGTTCCCCAATGGTAATTCCCCTGCCATTTCCGATGTTGACCACTTCGCCGATGGTTTTTTCAGATTCGGCAATTTTAATGAAGCCCATGACAGTATCTTTGACATAGGTCAAATCGCGCACGGGACTCAGCGCTCCTAATTCGACGACATTGGAAGTCAACGCCTGGGCGATAATGGTGGGAATAACTGCCCGCGCCGATTGTCGCGGCCCAAAGGTATTAAATGGTCGCAATGTGGAGACAGGGAGGTCAAACGACCGATAATAGCTTTCAACGATCTTATCGGCGCCAATTTTGCTGGCAGAGTAGGGCGATTGCCCTTGCAGCGGATGTCCTTCGTCAATCGGCGTGTACAGGGCAGTGCCATACGTTTCACTCGTCGACGTGTGCACCACCCGCTTCACATCCGCCCGCAAACATGCCTCCATCACATTGAGCGACCCCTTGACATTGGTTTCTACATAGGATGCCGGCGCCACATACGAATATGGGATCGCAATTAGCGAAGCCAAATGAAAGACCACGGTGCAACCTGCTACTGCTTTTTGAACAGAATATGGGTCCTGCACATCCCCAAGGAACACCTCTACCTGATCCAGTACCTCCTTGGGAAGATATTCCAGATTCCCCCAATGATTCCGCGAATTATAATGGACCAACACCTTGACCTTAGCCCCAAGCCCCACCAATTTTTCAGTTAAATGGCTACCAATAAATCCAGCGCCACCGGTAACCAAAACTCGTTCACTTTGCCAATTCATTCACCGCTCCTTTTATTTTGCATCTTAGGCGAAACATGATCGAACTAATTGCTTTGCACCAAACCAAACGATCCAAATCGCTCCGAATATAAACGGGTCATGCTGACAGCATATCGTCTGCCAGAGAGAATGAGGGGAATCTGTTAGTAGGGAAGAAAATTGAATCCAAAATCATCAACGCCCATGCCTGTACTTTTTAAGTCTTCGATTGGGATGGATCAAACTTGGGGATCCGATTGGTTCTGCCAGAGCGAAGCGACGATCTGCTATGTTATCCTCACACCCCCGTCTCCTCCTGCCCCTTCACTGACATTCACTATCCGCCGATTTTATCGCTTGTTGTTAATTCTAATTTCTTCACTCGGTACAAAGTATCCTCCAGCAGCCGTCGATTATCCGCGATGAGATCGGACAGTAAGCCGATGACCATCACCTGAAATCCAACAATGAACAGCACTGCCGCCAGAATCAACGATTGGATATGCCCCTGACCACCATGCGGGGTGAAAAAATAGAAATAAAGAAATCGCAGCGACAGGATCAATCCGCCTGTGAATATTGTACCACCGATCAGGAAAAAAGTTTTGATCGGCTCGTACATCATATAAATTCGAATGATCGTCGAAATCGATCGTTTTATATAGCTCAAGGTGCTTTTAAACAATCGTGATTCACGCAGCTTTTGATTGGTCGCTACTGGCACATGACCAATGGCAATGTTCTTTTTGCCAGCTTGGATAATGGTCTCCAATGTATACGAAAATTTTGAGACCACATTGATTTTGAGAGCTGCCTCGCGGCTAAACGCTCGAAATCCACTGGTGGTGTCCGGAATGTCGGTTCCGGAAACTTGACGCACCACCCAGCTCCCCAAATGCTGAAGCTTTTTCTTCAGGGGACTAAAATGGGGGATCGTATTGACCTGCCGATCGCCCACCACGATATCCGCCCGCCCATTCAAAATCGGTTCGATCAGTTTTTCGATATCGGCCCCACTATACTGGTTATCACCATCGGTGTTCACAATAATATCTGCCCCTAACCGCAGGCTCGCATCCAAACCGGCTAAGAACCCCTCGGCCAAGCCTTTATTGTTGGTGAACCTCACAATATGATCCACGCCATGAGCCTTGGCCACGGCCACGGTATTATCGGTGCTGCCGTCGTCTATCACCAGAATCTCAACAACATCCACCCCTTCGATCTTCCGAGGAATATGTTCAAGCGTGATCGGCAGCGTTTTTTCTTCATTATAGCACGGAATTTGTACAATAAGCTTTTTCATTGTTCTTCTATCATTCAAAACTTCTGATCGATAAATCCAAAAATTTTTGCCAACGCGGTCTTATGGATCGGCCATTAGCGCCAGCAGATCGAACGGACGACATTGCTCCTCAATCTTCGTGCTCGATTCAATTTTCATTCCGATGTGCCGCTCGTTCTCCCTCACCTACCATTCTTCCAGCGCCCACAGGCTATTCGATGATGGTTTCGATATTATATTCTTTGATATCCCCTGCGTGCGTAAAGATGATCATCTCTCCAATCAATCCTATCGCTATCATCTGAATGCCGATGACCAACGACAATGCGCCGAGCAGTAACAACGGTCGCCCAGCAATCGATCCATAGCCCAAGATCCGATAGAAAAATAAATACAAATCAATGATCCCACCGATCACCATGAGCACACCGCCCACAAAGCCCAAAAAATGGATCGGTTTCTTGGAATATTTGGTGAGGAAAATTACCGTCAAAATATCCAGGCTTCGCTGCAGGTACTCACTGAATGATTTGGATTTTCGGAACTGGCCGGGCAATTGAGCGATTTTTTCCTCGGTAATGCGATAGCCCTGTCTCTTGGCCAGGATGGGGATAAATTGATTCAGCCCCCCATAAATTTGGATATGTTCCAGCACATCCCGATGCATGACCAAAATGCCACTGTTAATATCGTTCAACGGCAATTTTGAGATCATTTTTGTAATCAGATTGAAACATCGGGAGATAAACCGATTCAAAACGCTATCCCGTCTTGGATTGCGCCAACCAATTACCAAATCATACCCTTGATCCAGTTTCGCCAATAGCTTCGGCAAATCTCTGACGTTCGGTCGAACCCGAGTGGTATAAAATACGATCTTTTGGCCCATCGACAGCTTATATCCGGCTTCAAAAGCAGAGGCCTCTCCAAATCGTGACCGCATTTTGATCAATTTCACGTGGCGATGCTGCTGGGCAATTCGCAAAAGTTTCGGATATGTCCCATCTTCGCTATTGTCATCAATCAGAATGATCTCATAATTTTGCCCAAGCAGTTGCAGCGTTTCCTTCAAATCATGAAAATACTGATCCACATCGGGTTCTAAATTATAAAATGAAACAATGACCGAAAGCGCCACAGCGGACGGTGCCGTATCCGCTTGCTGAGCCCGCAGCCTCGTCTCCTTTAATTTATCATCTTGAAAACCTATCATCTGTTCGTACTGGCTCATATCTCTCTTTTTTCCTTCGTTACCTAATTCTCGATCAAAAAACATGAGACTCACAGATTAGTTGATTGGGTCACTGATTGATCGGCTCTGTGCTGCCTCTTCCATTGAATGGCGGTTCAGTTAGATAGACGCTTTTGCGCTTTCCTGTTTTAACGATCAGATCCGCCAGCAGTCCCCAAACAAAAAATTGAACTCCAGTCGCGACAAATAAAAATAGCGAAATCAATAACACATTGATATCGAGCAACGGCTTATTGAACAAGTAGATTCGATATAACATCCATAAGACTGAAATAAAGCCGAAGGCAATAAACCATAGGCCGATTTTGCCAAAGAACCGTAATGGCGTTTTCAGATAGCGAATGAACAAATTCATCGCCATGAGATCCACGATGACGCGAAAGGTGCGAGTGATATTGTATTTCGACTTGCCGAATTGACGAGCATGGTGCTCCACGACCATTTCTGTGATCCTGGCCCCCTCAATTTTCGCCAATGCTGGAATGAATCGATGGAGTTCCCCATAAAGTCGGATTCGTTTGATGATTTCAGAGCGAAATACTTTTAACGAACAGCCGGTATCGTGCAGCCGCACCCCAGTCACCATGCAGATTAACTTATTGGCAATCCGAGATGGGATTTTTCGGATGACCAGCTTATCTTTTCTGTTCTTTCTCCAGCCACTCACCACATCGTAACCTTCATGCAACTTTGCCAGCAGTCGCGGAATATCTTTGGGATCATTCTGGAGGTCTCCATCCATCGCAAAGACAAATTCTCCCTTGGCCGCATCGAACCCTGCTGCCATGGCGGCCGATTGCCCAAAATTGTCACGAAACTTGATGATCTTCACTCTCGGATTTTCATCGTGAATGGCTTTCAAATATTCAAAGGTCCGATCTCGGCTGCCATCATCAACAAAGATGATTTCGTACGGTTTTCCTAAGCCATCCAGAACTTCCCGTATTTTTGCATGCAGCAATCTGACATTTTGCTCTTCGTTGTAAAGCGGAATGATCAATGAGATTTCAATATTTCTGACCATAATGTTTTTCGGCTATTCTGTTCCGGACAATCATCTATTGCTGTTGAAGCCAAATAAGCAGCTCATTGTTATGATACAGGCGAATATCATGAGCTGTTGTTTTTCAATTTTCAAATAAAAGCGCCAGAAAAGCGCGTCGTTGGTTCACCAGTCTGGATTGTTCCTATATTCAGATTCAAATCTTTCAGCAAAACTGGCTGGCACAGTTGCCAATCCATGGGATATTTCAACAATGGCAACAACTAAACATGAGGCCTCCGAGATCACTTTCCTCCCCGTACATTGACTCCACTTGGAGGATTTGGGGGATTGCTATCGATCGGGATCGAATCCTCATAATAGCGCCAATTGTTAAAGTCATATACCACCGTCTGATCATGTTTGCGGACAGTCATGATACGGTTATTCCATTGGACAATTTTGTTATTTCGATTATCTGTTGCCTCCAGCCTGGCAAATGGATAGGTTCCATCCACGTAATCTGGGGTAATCACGATGCCTTTGCTGGTAATAAATCGATTAACTTCGAGTCTTGCGTTGGTTTGAATTGCGGACCGAAATTCAGCAAAGGAATTGTAATCCACTCCCAATATTGCGACCTCGAGCCCAGCGCAAGTGTTATTCATCTGAATAGCAATCGCAACCTTTCCTTCTCTGAAAAACTGCCAGCCTTGTTCCTGGATCTGCTCATCAAAACTGTTGCTGCCAATCGATATATGCAGATAAGGCTTCCCATTTGGCACGACCAACATAGCATTGCGATGCTGATAGCCACCATCTCCGCCATCATAATATTCTGAAGACTCTGGGGGGCGCGAAAATGGATCATTCGGATTCGAATAGGGCTTGGCATTAATCCAAAGCATGAACGGTTTCCCCTGCAGCGTACCAGAACCATCTTCAGAGAAAACATTCAACTGCCAATTGAAACCAGTGCCCATGTTATAATATTTGGTGACGTAACAATAGGAGCCATGCTCTTTGATATTGAATGCTAAATTCGAAAAACGAGTGATGTGGTAATAGTCATCGTCTTCATCGCTCAATATTCCAATATCTTCAATCACTCGGGATGGCCGATAGCTCGTAACAAAAACATCTGCCAGCGTCCGATTGTCCCCGGCCGGACGTCGGAGTCCCCAAAAGAATTGCCAATAGAACGAGTCGTATCCGTCCCAATACGTCTGAAGATACATCCGCTTATGCGGTCCACCCCAATGGTTGGCGCTATAATTCAATACCGCATCGAGCAGCAGAAAATCCAACGTCATTTTCGCCTTGCGCTTCATCGTTTGATCCTGAGCAAAATCATACAACAGAGCCAAGGCATCGATGAACATGCGCGTATAATTTACGGATGCAAACTCCTGGTTTCTGCAAGATTGACTCGTCCAATCATCAAAGGTCCATTGCAGCCAATCGCCGCAAAGATCCAGCACGCGATATTTATTCCCATTTCGATAGATTTTGCCATTGTATGTGAATACAGGATAAATATCATTGGCATCGAGGTTGTTCGGATAGGTCACTTCGATATCAGGTTCATAATGCTCAGCAAAAAGATACATGGCCACATTACCACGGACCTGACCATTGGGATTGGCATGAAAGAAGTCTTGTTTTTTGATTCTTTCAGAGTAAAAATCTCGTATTTTAATTGCAAGCTGCGGATCAATCCCATCAAGCACATGCTTATACCCCAGTAGAACGCGCAATAAAACCACCTTAGCGGGATGGGACTGAACGATCCAGCCGTTTTCCCAACGATCCTCGGGATCGCCAGGGCTCATGAGCAAATTGATTTCCTCAACGATCTTGTCATCGTTCTTGTGATTGTTGTTTTCCAACCAGGCAAAAATGCATTGCCGATAGCATCCCTTGTCCGAACCATACTGATCCAACCAATATCGACCATCATCTTCGATATAGGCGCGCTGACGCGCATCAATAGTCGGGCCATCAAACTGCGCCAGCAGCCCATTCCAGAATCCCCCGAGGAAAATGATTACCATCAAATGTTTCAATTGTATCATTTTTGAACTCCTGTTCCATTTTGTTCGACCTTTCTCCGCTTTGATGCCCATTTCCCTCGATTGATATTCTTGAAGTGAACAAAAAGCATTATTGGTATTCCAATTAAAAGTTCTATCCCCACTGCTTTGAGATTATGACGATTAAACAAACTGATCAAAAATTCGCTGCTTTCCGACGATCGATAAACATCTAAAAATAAAGGGACTGGAGAGATCACATACCCATTCCAGAACGGCCAGAACAATTGTTCCCCATACGGAAATCGAGTATCCACTCCGAAAAAATCGGCCAGCAAATGGCTGAAGTAAACGCTAATGAATAATATCGCATAATTTTTCCAATGACTTTTTCGCAACCAGGCGACAATCAGCCCTGCTGATGTTCCAATAATTATGCCAAAAAATAGGCTGTGGGCAATGCCATGGTGGAATCGGGACGGCGCGCCAAGGATCAATCCCGGAATGAAATCAAGATCAGGAAAGATGCCAATGAATAAACATACCAGGTAATCAAACCAGGTGAGCCTTATCTTCCGTGACTTGACATGTGAAGCAATCGCAGCGGAAAGTAATGAATGACCGATAGGGGTAGGCATGATATTTTTTTTTGATCATAATTCTTTGTTCGCGTCTTTCTTTTCGCCGATCAAAATAAAGATTTCCGATTACCAGACGCCAAATTTCGACAAAACGACAGTTCACTCGAAACCTTGAATTTGGAATTAGGAGTCTGTGCATTGAGAACTTTGTTGGCTTTTCTGGTTAGCTTTAAATTTATCTTATTTCCTTTATTTGTCTCAAACTCCTCATGCCTTTATCAACATCTTGGCTTGCAATCGTTTTTGAATTAGCAATTTCGAATATTGAATTTATTCACTATTCCCTTTCTGATTTCTGGGATTTTCAAACTGGCCTTTCAAGACCGCTTCGACGGCCTTATCATTGTTCCAGATCCCATCCCAGATGCCTCTGGCTTTGCCGCGGGCGCCGCCCAAATTCTTTCCTGATAGCACATCGCGGATGTACATAAAAGGCAAGCCGCCCAGCGCAAACATGAGATACTTCGCCCATTGCCAAGAATTAGCATGTTTCTTCATAAATCGAATCGCATTTCGGGCCGCAAGGTATTTTTTTCGATAAGAAAATTGCTCGGCCATGGCATGAGGTTTGTGCCAGACCTTAGCGAATGGATTGAACAGCACTTTGTAACCGGCCTTCGCCACCCGAACGCTCAAATCCGTATCCTCAAACCAATAGCCGATATAATCCTCATCGAACAATCCCACGTGCTTTAGAACGCTTTTCCGAACCAGCAGGGCTCCCCCCCAGAGGTAATCCACTGGCTCGATCCTATTGAACTGCCCCACATCTTTCTGATTGTCGCCCCGACCCCGTGATACATTTTGCGTCCAGTCAATAATACCGCCAGCCGAAAGAATGGTATCCGGCTGACTATAGTCGTACATCATCGCACCAACCATTCCGACCGCTGGATCGCGTTCCGCCACCTCAACCAACTTTGTCAAAGCATCTTTTGCCGCCACAATATCGTTATCTTGCATGTAAATATATTCCACATCCGATTGCAATGCCCGCCGCAAACCGATATTCTTCCCACCAATCGCCCCATAATTTTTATCATTTTCGATTAGCACCACATCTGGATACGCCTCTCGAACCGCCTGCACCGAGCCATCCGTCGACGCATTATCCACCACAATGATCTCATGAATCGGATACTCCAATTCCTTGATCGACCGCAGGCAATCCAGCAGCATCTCTTTTCGGTTCCAGTTTAATATGACGACTGATACTTTCTTATGGTCGCTCATACCATTTCCATATTTTTTCTCCAACGGACTGAAACAACCCAATAGATTTTTTCTCTAAATTTTCATCAGTTGGCTTCATCTATCTGTTGGGCGTTTTTATTTGTTCTAAAATCGTAAATCTAAAATCGTAAATCAATATGTTGTTCCTTTCCTCACCCGTCTTATCATCTTCGATAAAATGACTTTCATAAACGACTGTCTCCCCTCGCCAGGCAGGCACCGCACAAAATCCCCGCTGATCCGCTTCACCGTCAAAAAATCCTCGGGCAAATCATCTGGCTGGGGCACATCCTTGATGCCCACGAAGGAGGTCCTGTAACCCGTCGCTACCAGCAGTTTCTGCGTCAACGCCGAAGTGATATTCCAGGGACAGGCGAAATGACGTACCGTTTTCCCTGGCAATTTTGCTTCGATAATCTTTTTCGATGTTTCCAGCTCCGCACGAATCGCCACTATCTGGTCATCAGAACTCTCAAATCTACCTGCTATTAGGCCGTTTTGCTGATATTCATTTACCCGATTTAACAATTTCTCCCGCCATGATTTATTGTTAAAAAATGCCGTCCCACCATTTTCCAGCACCAATTGCTGGCAGGCGTGCTGAACTTGTTCATCAGGAAAAAAACGAAGCCGCTCGGAAAATCTCGAATCGAATTCAAAAATGGGATTGCCCAAAGGCGGCATTTCTCCGAACCGATCGACTCCCTGCAACTGGATAACTGGCATATTCCAGTTCTGCATCCCGTTCATCCCAGGATGATAGAATTCGATCACCCGCGGCGAGGTGAAAATCGCTGGATGCTGCAGCGAATGCGATTGAAAATCCACCAGCCCGCTCTCGTGCATTTCCTCAACCTGTGCCCAGGTCAGAATGCCTTCTTTGCCAACCCAGCCAGGGATGATGAAAACGACGGCTTTCATCCTGTATTTTTTCAGCAATGGAAATACCACATCATAAAAACCTTTGTCCCCATCATCGAACGTCAGCACCGCAGAACGGCTGGAAGCGCTCGTTTCGTTTTGTCTGGCGTCATAAAACTCATCCGCCGTCAGCGTGGCATAGCCATTTCGTTGCAGATGCTGCAGATGAGCCTCGAACTCCGCCGCCGAAATAAAATGATAGCAGAACACAGGAATCTCTGACAGGCTGGTATTTTTATAGAGAAATTCTGGGTATTCTTTGTTTTTTAGACCAGCGAAAAAACCGAACAGGTCTTTGATTGGATTGTTGCTGTTTGTTGGGATCATATTTTTCAGAATGAATAGTCAATTAATATTTCTGTCCCAGCGGGACAGCATGTTTGCAGCCAAACCAAATCTCAAATCATATTGAGCACCAACGGTGCGACATGAGGTTTCGTGCCTACGGCACGATATAATTTTGGTGCCATTTTTTCTATAAACACTTTGCCCCTACGGGGCATTTCTGCCTGGATTTATTTATTCGCCCACTCCAGCGCCAGGGAATTAAGGCGTCAGCCTTTTATTCCTGGGCACCAGCTTCCGCTCATCGGCGGATATGTGCGACTGCTTCCATCTCTTAGCCTGATGGATTTATCCTCGGAATCTGTCCCAGCGGGACAGCATGTTTATAGCCACACCAAATCCCAAATCATATTGAGCACCAACGGTGCGACATGAGGTTTCGTGCCTACGGCACGATATAATTTTGGTGCCATTTTTTCTATAAACATTTTGCCCCTATGGGGCATTTCTGCCTGGATTTATTTATTCGCCCATTCCAGCGCCAGGGATTTCAGGCGTCAGCCTTTTATTCCTGGGCACGAGCTTCTGCTAAACGGCAGATATCTGCGACTGCTTCCATCTCATAGCCTGACGGATTTATCCTCAGGCGGGCTTATTTTATCATCCGCAACCTTAGTAGCTCAAGCATTAGCCTGTTGGTTTACCTTATTAGCTTATTCTTGCCTGGTTGAAATATTTCTTTCTTCGACCAAATAAGGGGGTAAGGTTTTGGTGGTGGCTGTTTTTCCCTGCTACTAAGGTTTCATAAAAAAATAAGGTTTCTCTAATCCTTTGTTTCGCTTTTTTGTCATCATCCTTTTTAAACGATCCTGGCTAATAGCATCCGTCAGTTGACGGATGCTTCTATCTCTTAGCCTGATGGATTAGAACTTCATTCATTTATCCACATTTGAAGATGACAGTCCCTCTTCGATGCCAATTTGCTCTTATTTGAAATCGCTGCTAAGACGGGAGATAGAAAGTTCTCTATTGTTTTTATTACATATTCAAAAGAGATCGCTGTTGCAAGTCCCACCTTGCGCTGGAATGCCTGCCATTGTTTTTGTTTCTTCGGATCGTTCATAAACGCCTCTGAGAAGCATTCCCCACCAGAAGCTATATCCGTTTTTCGGTATTTGAAAGTGAGGGCAACTGCTGAACATAACGTCTCTCCATTAAAATCATGATGTCGCTGCAAAAAATATATATCATAAAAATCTTTCATCCGACTATTCAACAGTCCCAATTTAATGATTGCTTCAAATTTTTCGGCAATAATCGACTCCCACGAATAAGCCATGACCGCAATCGGTTCATTTGTCAAAAGAACGGGATATTCAAATCGCACAGGATGGGGAAAAATTCTGTCACTAAATCCAATATCGATTTGAATCGGTATGATTGCAGTTTCCAATTTTGCATGGAATTTCAGTCTTACGCCTTCGTATGCCGCATCTTCTGCAATTTTTTCTATTTTAATCGTATCGTCAAGAAATTGTACCCCATCTTCGGCTTCAATTGAAAAAATATTTTGAAAACATTTTAAAATAAATGCTTCATTATTTGGGATCTTCGCCGCCAGCAGATCAATATCTTTTGTTGTCCGAGCCTTTTCTCGATGTGCCCCGTAAAAAAGCATGCCACCTTTTAAAATGAGTTGCGTCCGATACTCCGAGCATGAAAGCCGATATAGGAATCGCTCCTGTACGTAGAGCAACAACATTCGATTGTAATCCAGCCCCAATTGTTTTGCCTTAACCAACAATCTGGCTCGGACAGAAGCAGCGATATTTTTAGCCTCTTTTGTTTTCATCGTTGCAGATATGCCTCGAGATACGGGCGCATCACTGAAAAAATTCGTCCCTCTTTGGCATATTTTACTATTTTATTGACCTGGCAATTAGCGGTTCTAAGATAATTTTTGAGTCCCTCCAGGGCAACATCTTCTCCCAGTTTTTGCCGAAAACGGAAACAATCGATAATTGTTTTTTCGATGTCGTAAATCCGAAATACACCAAATTCCGTTTCGATCTGTTCAATACCGCTGGAGTAAAACCTTTCAGAAAAATGGAAAACCCGAATCGGTGGATATAGTATTTTAACCGCCTTTACATCCCGTGGCAGGGCTATCATTATTTCCCCTGGTGCGGTAGTAGTCATCTCATAATAAGATAGGGCAGAATGCAGACAAACAACTGCTTTGGGCATTGCCGCACACACATCGATCATCCCCTGTTGCGCCGAAATGGACATATCTGCCTTTTTATAGAGACCTGGTTTTACTTTCTCAATGATGCCATTTTTAATTTTGCTTCGAATGGTATCGGTATGAATTCCTTGTTCCTTTAGTTCTTTTAGCGAAGCATAGCCCTTATTTTTTTTGAATATTTCCTCGATCGATGCCATTTTTTGCCTCGTTCTATTTTACCACACTTACACGTAGGTGTGGTAATTTAGAACAATTTAGATTGAATGTCAAGGTAATTTTTATCGGCATAAAAGAGAATGATTATTGGTTATAGATTTACCACCTATCGGTAAACCAACAGGCTCAGATTTGAAAGAACGATAAATTGTCCTGGGTGAGAGCTTCGTTTAGGATGCTTCTATTTCTTAGCCTGATGGATTTATCCTCGGAATCTGTCCCAGCGGGACAGCATGTTTGTAGCCAAACCAAATCCCAAATCATATTGAGAACCAAAGGTGCGACATGAGATTTCGTGCCTACGGCACCCTGTTTTTGGGGTGCCATTTTTTCTATAAACATTTTGCCCCTACGGGGCATTTCTTACCTGGATTTATTTATTCGCCCACTCCAGCGCCAGGGATTTCAGGCGTCAGCCTTTTATTCCTGGGCACCAGCTTCCGCTCATCGGCGGATATCTGCGACTGCTTCCATTTCATAGCCTGACGGATTTATCCTCAGGCGAGCCTATTTTATCATCCACAACCTTAGTAGCTCAAGCATTAGCCTTTTGTTTTACCTTATTACCTTATTTTCTTGCCTGATTGAAATATTTCATTCTCAGACCAAATAAGGGAATAAGGTTTTGGGGTTGGCTGTTTTTCTCTGCTACTAAGGTTTCATAAAAAAATAAGGTTTTTCTAATCCCTTATTACGCTTTTTTGTCATCGTTCTTTTTAAATGATCCTGGTCAACAGCAACTTTTAGGATGCTTTCACCTCTTAGCCTGATGGATTTATCCTCAGGCAGGCTAAATTGCAATCGCCTGTCAGTAAACCGACAGCCTCATGGATGCAAGAACGATAAATTGTCCTACATAGCAGCATCATTTAGGATGCTTCCATCTCTTAGCCTGACGGATTTATCCTCAGGCGAATTAAATTAAGCCTTACATATTTTTCTCCCCCAACCACAACTCCAACACCGCCAGCGCCCAGAGCCGATGCGAGAAATTCGCCTTCTTGCTCTGATGCTGATCCATCAAGCCTTTGATGAACGCAGGATTGAACAGCCCTCGCCGTTTAATGGCTGATTCGGATAACTGATCACTGATGAACTGCTTGACTATAGCATTCTCTCGCATCCAATTTTTCATGGGGATGCTATGGCCCAGCTTGTCCTTGCGATAGACGATATCGTGGGGCAGCACCTTTGCCATGGCTTTCTTGAAAATATATTTGGTATCGGAATTGCCCTTGATCTTCAAATCCGACGGAATTCGGGCGCAATACTCGATCAGGCGGTGATCCAGCAGCGGGAATCGAGCATCGATGCCGAAATGCTTGAGCAGCCCGATACGGCGCAGATAAAATCCCACCACAGTCTGGTAATCGCTGTACAGGGAACGGCTCAACTGGTCAGTCCCGTCGGCTTCACGGTTGAATTGATAGATATCTTCATAAGGATTGTAATCCTTTACTTGATCCCACAAGTGATCCGTCATCAATGCTTTCAGCTCCTGGGGCGTGTAATAAATCCGCCAGCGATGGGAAAACAGCTCGCTGGGAAAAGCATAGCTCAGGGCAAACCGCTTGGCTTTGACGACAAAGTTCTTCTTCTTATCCGAATCGGGCAGGTGCGAAGCGGCAAACAGCACGGGCTTGAGCAACAATCCTGGCACTTTATCCGCCTTCTGCGCCATCTTATCGGCTTCATAGACAGGATGCCCACCGTAAAGCTCATCGCCGCCATCGCCAGTGAAGATGGCTCTCACCTCGGACTGCGCCTCTCGGCCGAGCAGGTATGTGGCAATGTTGATGCCCAGGTCGCAAAACGGCTCGTCCTGCAGTTTGACGATTTCAGCCATGAGATTGACATGGTCGGGCTGGTATTCGACCAGATGATGGCGAGTGCCGTAATGATCGGCCATGATTTGGGCATAATGGGATTCGTCGAACGATTCGCCACGGCAACGGAACGAAAAGGAGCTGAGCTCGCCCGCCGCATGTTCGCTGGTGAGGGCGACCATGGTGCTGGAATCCATGCCGCCGCTGAGGAACACGCCTCGGCTGAGCGACGGATCGAACTGGTCGGCCACGGCCTGGCGCATCAGATCCAGCAGGCGCTCGGCCACCTGGTTTTCATCGGTTTGATCCTGCTCCGCAAACGACAACTGCCAGTAGCGTTTCAGCTCGGATTGGCCGTTTGTCACGATCAGCAGATGCCCTGGACGCAATTTGTGGACGTCCTTGAAAAAAGTGAACAGGGCAGGGTTGTAGCAGAACAGCAGAAACTGCACCAACGCCCGATGGTCGAGCTGCTTGCCCACCTCGGGATGGTTGACGATCGCCGCCAGACTGGTGCTAAAAATGAGTTGATCGGCGGATTGATAATAGAACAGCGGTTCGATTCCCACCCGATCTCGGCCCAAAATGGTTCGCCCGTTCTTCCGATCATAAATGGCAAAGGCAAACTTGCCGTTCAGCTTTGCGACAAAGCTTTCTCCGAATTTCTGATAAAGCTTCAAAATCACATCGGCAGGGACATCATTTTCACAGTTGCCTTCCTTTGCCAGTTCCTTGCGATTGTACAGTTGTCCCTGAAAGACAGCGGCAAGGGATTTGTCCTGATTGGTCACTGGCTTGCCATCATCCGCTGGCACCGTCGGCAGCGGCTGGTTGCCCAGGCCGATTTCATTATCCAGATAGACCTCGGTTCGATCGAATATCCCATCGGGATAGTTGCCCATCTTGTTCAATAGTTCTTTTGAGACTTTTGCGTTTTTATCGTTTTTGATTATTCCCCAGATCATTCGTTCTCCTATTGTGTAAAATTCCAAAACTCAAAAAACAAAATACAAATAAATTTCAATTTCAAATATTCAATGCCTCAAACTTCGGTGCAATCGGATAAAATCCAAAAGACAAAAAGGAAATTTCAAATAATTCTCAATGCCCAACTATTATAATTTTCAAAATGTCTGTAGCAAACTCGCTGGTGGAATTTTCGCTTCATGAGCGACAAAGCTTTCCACGTTTTGTTTGGTAAATTGGCTATTGAGTTTTGTGATTTATTTGTTATTTGAATTTTGTTTTTTGGAATTTTCCCCATCAATCCCCTTACTTCCGAAGCATCGTCCGAGCTCCCTCCCAAATCACTCCCATCTCCTCCCGATCGAATGTTTTGATCGCCAGAATCAGGATCACATAAATCAAACCCGTCACCAGCGCCAGCGGGATCATCGGGATAGCGCTGAGGTATTTGAAGGCGATAAAAACAACCGCCGATGCCAGCAATGGCTTCACCGCCAATTTCAGCACAGGCAGCTTGATCTGATGGCGATATAAATAGAGGATCGCCCCGCTGAAAATAATAAATTCGGCGATGACCGTGGCTACGGCCGAGCCATTGTACCCATACCTGGGGATCAGGAGGAGGTTCAAAATAATTTTGCTGCCAAGCCCGACCAGGCCGAGAAACATGATCACCCGCTGACGGTTCATGGAGATCAGCGTCGAATTCACCATCCAGTTGGGGTACTCGAAGGCTATGCCCAGAAACAGAATCTGGAGCGTGACCACGGCAGGCGCAAACTCGCCTTTGAAAAAGAAATTGATCAAAAAATCCGAGAAAAGGATGCCGTAGGTCAACACGGGCAGACCGCCGATAAACATGTATTTGACCGATTTGGTCGCCAGCCGCTGATGGTGTCCTGGATTGGTGGGGTACAGCTCGGACAGGCGGGGCAGAATCACCAGCCAGAAAACTGTTGGGATAATCGTCACGCCTTCGTAAATCCGAAAAGCGGCGTTGTACAAGCCGACCTCGCTGAAATTTCGCATCAGCGACAGCATCACCGTGTCGATGTAGGCGAAGACGGTGAGGATGACAAAGAACAGCCCCAGCGGCAGGGCTTCGAGCTGCAATTTTTTCATCATCGCCAGATTGTACTTCAGCCTGATGGGGGCGATCTTCCAGCGCAGAATCACCAACAAAAATAGAAAATCGAACAGGCGAATGGCAGTGAAGCAGATGGCAAATGGCAGCAGCGATTTCCAGTAGAATAATGCCGCCAGTCCCAGCACCAGCAAGGCGGTGCGCTCGAAGATCACCAGAACCGTGTCCCAGCCGAACATGTCGTGCGCCTGAAAAAAGATGCGAAAGGTGTATTTGATGTTCTTCAGGAATGCCGAAAAGGTGAGGATGTAGATCACCAGCCTAGTCTGGCCGTCGTAGCCCATGAAATAGATGATGATCATCATGGCGGCGAAGATGGGAAACCAGATCAGGATTTTCCACACCAGCAGGTTGCCGATGTACGGCTCGGTCAGGCTTTTATCCCTGGACACATTGCGCACGCTCAGGTCTCGCAGCCCGAAATCGGTGAACATTTCGAAGATGGTGGCAATGCTCAGCGCCGTAGTAAAGACGCCATACTCTTCCTTGCCCAGCAGCCTGCCGACAAACGCCAGCAGGATGAACAGGAAGAAGGTCGTCGCCGTCGAGATGCCTGAGTAGATGATGTTTTTGACGATGTTGTATTGTTTATTTTGCATTGATTAGTCTTTAGTTTTTGCCCAACGGATAGATGAAGCCAACGGATGTTATTTTTTTGAACACGGATTTAACTGATCTAACTGATCTGAATGGATTCTTTTTAAATCTAAAAAATTCCGTTTTAATCCGTTGCCTCCGTTCAATCCGTGTTCCAATAAAAAAATTTACTTGATCATTTCCGATTTAATATTTATATCGTTTTCAAGAAATCATTAACGATCTATTCAAAGAGGCTGAACATGGAATTTGTCAATATTAAAGAATCAGCTCAGTCGCCTTCTAAATATATCCAATTGGCAAACGGGAATGATGATATCGTGATCACCCAGGATGGTCATCCTTATGCGCTATTGGTTAAAATCGATGATGAAGAATTGGACGACTACATTCTTGCCAAGCATTTTGATTTAGAAAATGAATTTGAGATTGCCAAACAGGAATATGCATCAAAAAAACATTTTGAGAATGTCATTCCGACTACAAATGAAATCCCTAACGAGCTTACTGCTGAAACGATCCGAAAATCCGAAGCTGGCCAAGAGCTCCATCAAGTTAATAGCGTCGAAGAGCTATTTAAGGAGCTCGAAGATTGACCTCTCAAAACCGCTAATTTCACGAATTATTCTAATTGCGTTGATTTAATTTTTTAGAACAATCATTTGCTCAACCCTATTTGAACGGACCAGAACACAAAAATTTTTGGCATCAGAATTGAAAGCTCTCAGAAAAAAAATTCTTTTTTAATTCTGAGACCTTTCATTCCTCCAAAAGGCGGACCGCCCGCTGGCGGTTCTGAGAGCTAAAAAACTTTTGTATTATTTACCTTATTACCCAATTACCGAATTACCAAATTACCTATTTCAAAATCCCCTCAATTTTTTCCGCCAGTTTCTCCAGCGCACCCGCCCAGGTATATTCCTGGTTCAGCAATTCAAAATCGCTGGCATCCACAGGATGGTTGGCTTTCAATGCCTCCACAATGGCGTCGGCGAAATGGTCGATGTCTACCACCTTGAGCGTACGGTATTTTTTCGGTACGGCTCGGGCAGCAGCTTCGGTGGCAATGATCGGTTTGCCGCAGGCCAGTGATTCGATGATCTTGGTCGGCATGCCCCAGCCTTGCAAAATCGGGGAGATCATCACGTCACAATTTTTCACATGATCTTCCAGGTGTTCGACAAAGCCCAAAAATTCCATGTTGGGATGATGGATGTCCTTCGGCGGATTGGCGCCGATGAATTGAAATTTGACATTGGGGTATTGCGCCACCACCCGATCCACGACCTTATCCCGTGCCGCATATACCGCATCCCGATTGGTGGAGATGTTGTAGTTGCCATAAAACAGCACGATTTTGGGATCGTTCCTGGGCGGATCGTAATAGGGGTTGAAGATCTTCTCGTTGAAACATTGGGGCACGACGTGCATTTTATCCCGACTTTTCCAGCGGGTGTAAAAATCAGCATCCTGCTCGGAAATGGGAACCAACAAATCGCATTTCTTCACCGCCTTTTTCTCATACCAGTAGACATAGGGCACAAACAGATAGCGGCGCTTATCCTTTTTCGCCTTGCCTAAATATTGGCGATATTCGATATTGTGCGAGCAATAGACGAACGGCACATTATACTTCTTCTGCAGCTTCAGCCCATAAATGGCGCTCAAACCGTAATCGGTCAAAACCACATCGTGCTTCTTCTGGGTCAGCAGGTTCTCGGCTTCCAGCAGCATCTGTTTGCTGGAGATAAAATAGTTCCGCATGGAAAACGGCAGCTTGATCTTGGAATCAACACCCTGCACCCGCCACTCGAATTTATCCTCCAGCAGCGCATCGCCAGGATGGCCCGAGCCTTCGAGATAGATCAGGTCGATATGGAATCGTTTCGCCAGGTTGGTCACAAATTCTCCGCCACGGACGCCAGCGCCTGTATAGGGGACGTGGGGGTCGTAAACGCTGATATAAAGCATTCGCTTGTGCATTGATTCATCTTCCTTTAAATTTAAATTCCAAATCACAAATCCCAAATTTTAAATAAATTTCAAGTCACAAATTCCAATGACCAGAAACCGAGCGTTTGGAATTTGAATTTTTGAAATTGGAATTTATTTGGAATTTGTTTTTTGGGATTTGGGATTACCTTCTGAGGATTTTGAATTTCGCCTTCGCCTATTACCAGATTGATTTCTCCGATTTTTGATCACCCGAGCAGGAATTCCAACGGCAATGGAGTAATCAGGGATATTAGAATTAACCACAGCACCCGTGCCGACGATGCAGTCCCGTCCAATGGTCACCCCGTCCTGAACGCAGACACCTGCCCCAATCCAGATGTTGTCGCCAATGGTAATCCCGATCGCCTTTCTCCCCTGTTCCAATGGCGACTTATCCGTGCTGTCGAAATTATGGGTGCCACCAATAAAATAGGAGTACGCGGCGATCAGGGCGTTCTTGCCGAATTCCACCTTATTGGCGGAAAAGATCTGGCAGTTGAACCCGAAATTGGCATTATCGCCCAGAATGATGTCACCGTTCTTGCAATTGAAAATGGTATTTCGGCCAATAAACGAGCCACTGCCGATTTTGATGCCCTGGTTATCCTGCCCCTTCGCATCCAGCACCACATTATCATCGATCACCACATTATCGCCGATCTCGATTTTGTGGGGATGCCTGAGAACCACATTTTGTCCGAACGTCACATTTCGGCCCACCTTGCCCAATAACTTAGGATAGAGCTTCATGCGAAGCACCAGTCCCAGAGCGCCAGGGATGGCGCTAAAAAAAGTCATAATGAACTCGTATTTGATCAATGACCAGAGCCCTTTTTTCCCGATGATCAGTTCTTGGTATTTTTTCAGGGCCGATTTTTTTGGGTCAAACAGTTCCTTTTGGATTTCGATGGTTTCTTTCTTCATTGTTTTCCTTTAAAAATATTATTGAACAAAAAATTCCCCAACGGATAGATGAAACCAACGGATAAAAGATTTTAAGAAGAATTCCGTTTTGAGAGATGGACTCCACCTCTGGAGATGGAGTCCATCTCTCTCATGTTTATAACAAATTCTGCTCCCGATACCAATCCGCCGTCAATTTCAATCCTGTCCGCAGATCGACTTTCGGATTGTAGCCCAACAGACGCTTTGCTTTGGAAATATCAAAGGCCCGATCTTTGATGAAAAAATCCACCCGACGTCGATAGATCGGCGGCTGGATGCGGAAGGGATAGCATAAAATCTCGCACAGCAATCCTGCCGTCCATACAGGCCAGACGGGGATGCGGCGTCTGGGCGGCTTCACGCCGAGCACGTCGGCCAATAATTTGACAAATTCATTCAACGTCAGATACTCGTTCCCACCCAGGGTGAAAATTTCGCCAACCGCCTCTTTTCGCTCGCCACACAAAATGATCCCATCCACCAGGTCTTTCACAAACGTGAGATGATAGAGCACCTTGCCATTGCCGATCATCATGAATTTGCCGTTATTGACGAATTTGAAGATCTTCAAAAACCGCATATCGCCAGGTCCATAGATCCCCACGGGACGAAACACCACGCCTTCGATTTTATCGTTATGATCTTTGAAAAATTGCAGCGCCAGTTTTTCGCCCTCGGCTTTGGAGCGCTGATAGACATCGCCAGGATTGTAGGGCGCCGTTTCCGTAGCAGGCGGATTTTTGATCTCGCCCTGAACGCCAACCGTACTGCAATGGACAAATCTTCGGACACCAGCGGCTAAAGAGGCTTCCAATAAGTTCTTAGTGCCTCCTACGTTGACATCAAAAAACAGCCGATTGGGAACGTTTTGCTCCCGATAGACGGCCGCGATATGATAAACCACATCGATATTTTGCACGGCAGGAACTAATGTTTCCTTTTTCGTCAGATCCCCGATGACGATCTCGACACCCAATTTTTCCAGTTTCGAAGTATCCTGTTTGGGCAACGAAAGCGCCCTAACTTGATAGCCACGCTCGACTAAGCCTTCACATAAATATCCGCCTGTAAAACCTGTGGCACCTGTGACTAAGACCTTCTTATTCATTTACTATCCTTTCCGTTTCTTGGGGTAATTAGGTAACAGGGTAATTGGGGTATTAGGTAATTTGGTAATTGGGATATTGGGTAATTAGTTTTTAAAAAGTTAAATTCTTGCCCAAAGAGCATAAACTTTTCTGGACACGGAAATGGAATACACGGAAAAGAGCTATAGGAATTTCAATCCCGTGTCTATTCATTTCCGTGTCCATGATTTTTCTTTTTGGTTCTGGCTTGTCCAGGTTGGGTTATTAGGAAAATCTGTAATTAGCAATTCTTTTTATGAACGAAACGAATTGTTTATTTTCTTGATTACCCAATAGCCTCATCGCCTAATCACCCAATCGCCTAATTACCTTAATTACCTAATCGCCTTGCCTCACCATCAGGCGGGCTTGTAAATTTGCTCGACTTCTTCAATTTCCATTTTCACCCTGGCTTCATCCCACCCCAATTCCGCTGCCATAATATTCGCCGCTTCTCTCAGAGCTGCCTCGCCAGGATTCATGGCCGTTCCCAGATCGGTTCGGCGCAGAACGACGTCGGATAGTTTCTGCGCCATTTCCTCTCGGACGGCATGCAGCACTTCCGCCTTCAAAACCTCTTTTGAACCGGACAGCCGCTCGATCCACTTTTGATCCCGAGCGCCGTAGTTCAAAATTTCATAAAAGGCTGAACCGTAATTATATGCCAGATGCCTCATGACTTTCTCATCCAAACCATACGGTTGGCTTTTCACGGCATTGTCCAGAAATTCATTGAATCGATCGATCTTGCCGCCATAAAGCCGAACCTCCTCGGTCTGGCATTTTGGGATTTTGCGCCCCATTTTTTTGAATGCCAGATCAATGGTCTTCTGCGCCACATCCCGGGCCGTTGTGTACTTTACCCCCACCACCGATATTAATCCCTCGACACCAAAATCCTGCTGATGATCACAAATCTTGTAATGCTTCTCCAGTCCGACTTCCCCTGTCTCGGGATTTTGTTTGGCCATGGGCAAAAAACCGCCATGGAAAAAGGTCACCTCTTCTCGCTGGATATTGACGCCAGGATATGCCTGATTGACGGCCGCCAAAAAATCCTGAATTTCAGCCTCGGTCACCTTGTACTCGTCTTGCTTGCCATGGTACGCCAAATGATTGGTGCCTATGATAGTGTAATCCCGCCACGGAGCAAAAAATAAAATTCGATGCGCCTTATAGACCGATCCGTCAGGACGGACATATTGATACGGTCCCGAAAGCCCAGCAGCATTGTCCAGCAGCTTGCGATTGACGATTAGATTCATGGCCGTGGAAAGCTTGAATTTCCGATCAGGCAATTTGCCATTCAAATTCATGAGCACCTCATCCACCCATGGGCCAGCATTGTTGATCACCAGTTTGGCCCGGATATCGAAGCTATCCCCAGTCAAAACATCCTGCGCTTTGATGCCGATGACTTTATTTCCATCCTTCAAAAATCCCACTGCTTTCACATAATTGGCTGGCTGGGCGCCACGCTCGGCGGCCGAAATAATGAACGACAGCAATAATCGTTCGGTATTGTAGCACTGGCAATCGTACCAGATGGCCGCCCCATTCAAATTGTACTTGGTATAGCCTGGAATATAGTCCTGAACTTCTTTTTTTGGTATCGTATAGCTTCTCGGCATGTACTTCGCCGGATCATCCAGTTGATTGCGGTCGAAACCTATAATGTCGTTCATCAGCGTCGCAATCATCATGGCAGGACGGCTTTTCATTTTGTAGCTGTAGGTCGGCATGACAACCCTCAGGGGATAAACCAGATGGGGGGCGATTTTCATTAAAATCATTCGCTCATGAATCGATTCCCGCATTCGCTTGAAATCCAGATTCTGCAAATAGCGGATGCCCCCATGAATCGTTTTCAAACTATTGGAGGAAGTGGCAGAGCCGAAATCACCTTTATCAATGAGCGCCACCTTCAAACCCCGCAACGCCGCATCCCAGGCGGCATTCACACCATAAATTCCTGCACCAACAATAACGACATCATATTCATGTCTGGTCAACTCATTCAAATTTCGTTTCATAAATTTCCTCTTGCTAATTCATATTTTCGCTAAGAACATGGATGATGCAGATAACGTGGATTTATATGGATTTTTTTGTGAGACGGCAAACGTGAGATGTGAAGCTACCACCTATTCAAAGGTTTGCAACCTTCGAAAGGGTTTGAGCTCTGATCACTGATCATTCTTTACTAATTACTGATCACTTTTCACATCTCACATTTCACATTTCCCAATCAACTCATATAAAGATCATACCACCTGCCAAAAATGATCAGCGCCCAGAGCCGATGACTGTGGTTCTCCGTACCATTCAAGTGTTGTTTGATCAATGTTTGCACATAATCGGGATTGAAAAAGCCCTCGCGTTTCAATTTGTCAGGCGCCAGCGTATCCATCATCAACGGCTTCAGCTCTTTTTTCAGCCAATTTTTAATGGGAATACTAAATCCTTCTTTGCCCCGATATAAAATCTCAGGCGGCAGCAAATCTTCCATCGCCTGCTTCAGGATAAGTTTGGTTGTTTTGCCCTGCATCTTCAACTCGCCAGGAATGCTGGCCGCTAATTCCACAAAACGGTAATCCAGAAATGGAGCTCGCGCCTCCAGCGATGTGGCCATGCTCATGCGATCCACCTTCACCAGAATATCATCCACCAGATAAGTTTTGACATCCACGTACATCTGCCGATTAATTGCATCAGCTCCATTGCGAGAGACATTGGCAAAATAATTTTTAATGAACCGATAAGGATCAACTGCCACCAATCCAGTTTGGATATCCGTAGTATATAGTTGCTCCTTCTCGGCCTGCTGCAAAAAGATCATCCAGCGGACATGTTCTAACTGCTCCGGCAGGCTCATTCCCTCCACAAAACGTTTAGCTCGATTAATCAAGCCTTTTTTCTTGGATGAGGGAGGTATTAAATTCATCAATTTTGGGATCAGCCCATGGCGAAGCAGGGCTGGCAATTGCTGGTAATATTTTCTCGCAATTTTATCAGCGATGTAAGTATCATATCCGGCGAATAGCTCATCCCCACCATCGCCTGAGAGCACAACGGTAACATATTGCCGCGCCATTTTCGAGACCAAATAGGTCGGAAAAATCGAAAAATCACCAAATGGTTCATCGAGGTATTTCAGCAGCGTGTCCGATAGCTCCACAGCATTGGGTTTGATGATAAATTCGTGATGATCGGTCTTGAACTTTTCGGCGATAATGCGCGCATAATGTAGTTCATTATAGGTTGAATCTTCGAAGCCGATCGAAAAGGTTTTCACCGGCTCTTTCATGACCTGGGCCATCAGAGCAACAATGGTGCTTGAATCGATACCGCCGCTCAAAAAGGCACCCAACGGCACATCGCTCACCAGCCGAAGCCGCACTGCATCTTGCAGCAAGTCACGCAATTGCGTTTTCAGTTCATTTGGACTTGCGCCATTGGAACGCACCTGCATGTCCCAGTAACTCCGCACCCGAATTTCACCTCGTTTGAACCTTAGCGTATGGGCCGGGGGCAGCTTTCTGATATCCTGAAATATGCTGAGTGGCGCAGGAATATACTCGAAAGTAAGAAAATGGTCCAGCGCCTCCAGATCAATGCGCCTGGGGATATCCCCTGCCTGTAAAATGGACTTAATTTCAGACCCAAAAATGAAACGGTGCGGATCATGCAGATAATAGAGCGGTTTTTTCCCGAGCCGATCGCGCGCCAAAAACAACGATTGATCACGGCTATCCCAGATCGCAAAAGCAAACATCCCATTCAAATGCTGAACGCACGCTTCGCCATATTGCTCATAAGCGTGGAGGATCGTTTCGGTATCGGTACGGGTTTTAAATCGATGGCCCCTCTTCTCCAGCTCATCTCGGATCGATTGAAAATTGTAAATTTCACCATTAAACACAATCCAAAGAGTGCCATCCTCATTGGAAATCGGTTGTTTCCCAGTATTGAGATCAATGATGCTCAGTCGCCGCATCCCCAGCCCAACATTACCAGCCACATATTGGCCCTCATCATCTGGCCCACGATGAACGATCACATCGCACATGTTCTGAATCACACGCCCATCGACCACCTGCCTCGGATCGTTCAAAACCATGCCACAGATGCCACACATTTATTTGATCTCCTTAATCAGTCTTTTTTTCTGTTCCAAAAAATAATAGAGGCTATGCGTTTTTTGTAGATAAACTTCATAGCTATACTTTTCCTGTGCCAATGCCTTGGCTTTTTCCGATAACGATTGTCGCAAAGCTTCATCGCCCAATACTCTCAGCAAGCCATCGGCAAATGCCTCTGCCGTGCAATCGGTGAGCACGGCCACCTGATCATTCAGCACCTGCGTATGGGTGATATGATTGGTGGCCACAATTGGTTTGCCCGAACGCAAGTAAGAGTAGATCTTCAGTGGCGTATTGTTTCCCTCAATTCGAGGCGTTACCAGAATATCGGCGATCTCTAAAAATTTGGGCACAAGGTTTGGGGCAACCTGTCCAGTAAAAACGAAATAATCGGCCAGATGATGTTGTTTCACCAGCCGTTCATAATGCAACACCTGATTCGGATTCCCGCCAACCAGGGTAAATTTGACATTTTTATCCTTCGCCACCACCGTCTTGCTCGCCTCAATCAGCAAATCCAGCCCCTGGTAAGGCTCAAAGGTGCCAGCGTACAAAATCACGGTTTTGGAGTTGAGCTGATATTTCTGGCGCAAATCCAATGTCGCTCCCTCCTCATCTCCAAAAATAACGCTATTATCTGCTACGTTTTCGATGAGCACCTGCTTTTTGCTGGGATAAAGCTGGGCGACGTAATTATACAATTCAGGACAGATGGTGATCAGCGCGTCGGACCGCTCAATCGTTTTCCGTTCTAAACGCTCAAACAACTTTATCAGCAGTTTTAAACGGGTAAATTTGAAATTGGTCAACTGCTGTGGCAACGAAGAATGCATGTCGTACAAATGCATGATGCCGAACTTGCTGGCCAGCCAGGCCCCAAAAAAACCAGCCTCCTCATGAGAATGAATTACATCATAATTCGCCTTCATGAGCCGACTCAGCGTTTTGAGGATAACGAAAAAATCGACCAGGATTTTCGCTTTAGAAGGCCCAACTTTGATTTTTTTGATAAATGGAATTTTAGCGATGCGATAGTAGGTGACATTTTTAAATGGGATGGTCTGTCCCAGATGATAGGTCACCAGGTCGATCTGATGCCCCAATTGGGATAACGCATGGATGCGATGCAACACACTGATCGGTGTGCCGCGGGGCTGAAAAAACGGTTGCGGTGCAATCATTAATACTTTCATTGTTGCTGCCCTATGTTACGTCATCTGTTTATGCCTCGCATAGCTCGGGAGAATCACGCAGCGTGAATGATGAAGGATAAAGCTGAAGGTCATACTCCTCGTCGAATATGCCTGATCGGCGGTTGAAGCTCGCTATTGAAACTACCCGTCCGCCCGACTATGTCGCCCATCCCGATGTCTGAATCTCATGGCTGATCACAAAAATCCACAGTGATAACCCTAAATTGAATTGTCTGGTTGGTCGCCATTGAACATCATCTTTCTCTGGATGCTCCATCGCCTGCACCGAATCGGACCAGGAGCCATCCTCCTCTTTCGCCGCTCGATCAGATCGTTCGTTCATCGATCAATCCATGACATCATAAAACGGCGGCAATCCAATTCAATTTTTCGGCAACGATGTGGATGGATGTTTCCACGAATGGAGCTATATTGATTCATCATCTGCCGCTCTTGCATGGTTATTTAACCGCATCGCACTCCGATGCGCGATGAAGAACCCAAAAAGGAGTCGGAGAATGAAGGCGCCGATATCAACCTAACTTGCACCATAGCCGGTCAGCACGACCCAAACGGTTTTTAATAGGATCTTGATATCGAGCCATAACGACCAACTATCGATATACTCCAAATCCATCTCCATCCATCGATCAAAATTCACGTTGTTACGTCCGCTCACCTGCCAAATACAGGTAATTCCAGGTTTTAAGCTCAGCCTGCGGCGTTGCCACAGCTCGTACATTTCAACTTCGACTGGCAATGGTGGGCGTGGTCCAACGATGCTCATATCTCCCTTCAAAACATTAATAAACTGCGGCAGTTCATCAATGCTGAACTTTCGGATGATCCGCCCCACCTTGGTAATTCTGGGATCATGGCGAATTTTAAACACTGGGCCGTCCATTTCATTCATTTTTTCGAGCATTTTCTTCTTCATTTCGGCCCCAACGATCATGGATCGAAATTTGTACAGCACAAATTTTCGACCATTCAAGCCGCATCGGATCTGTTGAAAGAACACTGGACCTTTCGAAGTTAATTTGATCGCAATCGCGGTGATCAAATAGATCGGTGACGTGATAATCAAAAAGAACAACGACAGCGTGATGTCCATTAAGCGTTTAATGAATAGCTGCCACTCTTTTGCGGTGAAAGTTTCAAATTCAAGCAATGGGAAATTGTTGAAATTGGTCTGCCGCATCTTCGCAATCCGCAGATCATAGAGATCCATGGAAATAGAAGTCGAAATCCCCTCGCGTTCGCAAGCGAGGATCACATCATCCAGACGATGCAGCCAGAGTCGGGGCACGACAAAAATCACCCGATCGATCACTTTGCGATGCAAAATAAATGGAATATCTTGAATTCTGCCCAGTACACGGTATCCCTCGATTTCTTTGCCGTATAGACCGTGGTCGTCATCGATCAATCCCACGATCCGGAGCCCCCAGTTCGCATGACTTTTGACCGCACGAATGAATTCCTGAGCTCGGCGACCGGTACCAACGATCAATAGATTGACCTGATTGAAACCGCTTTTATGCATCCGATCCAGCAGCAACGAAAATAGCCGTTTCTCAGCGACCAGGCAGAAGCTGGTCGTCAATGTAAAGATCCCGACATACAGGCGGCTGGTGAACTGCATTTGCAGGATAAAAAAGATGCTGCCAAAAACAATCACAGAAAACAATGCCGCTTTGAAAATAATGAGCAGCTCTTTCTTGAACAATCGAGTCCGAAAATCCTTATAGGCATCCAGCGCAGAAAGGATCAATAGCCATACTGGAACAATGGAAACCGTTAATGGCCAATTCATCTTAGAAAAATAGAGCAAACCCTCCAGGGTAGGAGCAATGGCGTAGGCCATTTCATGAAAATCATAGATACTACGGAAGAAATCATCAATGAAATAAGCAAGCACAAACGAAATGATGACAACCGTAGCGTCGGTAAATTTCATGATATTGACGATAAATGCCTCTTTCTCCTTAACCATGCCCCGCCTCGAAAATTAAGCAATCCTTCGATGCTATTCATGCCAAACATTGTCCGTAAGATGATGGCGATGCTGGTGAAACCAATGAACAAAAGCGGTAATGCCATCTTCTATGGAAACGAGCGGTTGATAGCCGAGATCCTGATTTGCTTTACGGATATCGGCATAGGTAATTGAAACGTCACCGGGCTGTGGCGGCAACCATTTGATCCTGGCCGTTTTTCCCAGAGCTGTTTCGATCAAATGGATGAGCTGCCTCAGCGAGACCACTCGGGAATCGCCCAAATTATAAATGTGATACCCTTGGCAGCGCTCGATCGAACGCATAACCCCATCGATGATATCAGAAATAAATGTGAAATCCCGTTGTGCTGATCCATTGCCATAGATAGGAATCTCATTCCCTTCCGCAATCAATCGAGTAAATTTATGAATTGCCATATCTGGCCGCTGTCTTGGTCCATACACCGTAAAAAACCTCAGACAAGTAACCGAAATGTCGTACAATTTGTGATAAGTATAGCCAATCAGCTCAGCCGCCTTTTTGGTCGCTGCGTAGGGCGAGATCGGTTGATCGACTGGGTCGCTTTCGGAGAATGGTACCTTGCTATTATTGCCGTAAACGGACGACGATGATGCCATAACAAATTTTTGGATCTGAAACGTCCGAGCGATCTCCAAAAGGTTGAGCGTTCCTCTGATATTGACCTCCTCGTAAAGCTTGGGCTGTTGGACCGATGGCCGAACACCCGCTCGAGCTGCCAGATGAATTATACCATCAAAAGCTTGAGTTTGAAAAATTTCTGTTAGCAACGGTTCATCCAAAATATCGCCTTGGATCAATGTAAAATTGGGATGCGATCGTGCTGATTCAATATTTTGCCATTTCAGCGCGGGCGAGTAATAATCATTAAAATTATCTAGACACCAGACACGATGATGATCGGCCAACAATCGCTCAATGAGATGCGACCCGATAAAACCGGCACCGCCGGTCACAAAATAGTTCATAACAATCCCTATTCTCCTAATAATGATAATAGCTATACCCGTCATGACCAAATTCGGCCTGTGTGCCATTGAGCACAACGCCCAGTAGCCGGACCGGAACATTCTTGAACATCTCTAATTTTTGTTTGGCCAGATTGCGATCGGTAATACCTGCCCGAATTACCAGCACGACAGCATCCACCTGTGTTCCGATAACAATCGCATCCGTTGCTGCGTTCAAGGGCGGACTATCAAAAATGATAATGTCGAACTTCCTCCTTGCTTCATCTAAAAAGCGCTTCATCTGCGGTGAGCCCAACAGTTCCGATGGATTTGGCAACAGCGAACCACAACTGATCATGGACAGATTGGGCGTCAAAGTCTCGTTGATAATATGCTGAAAGCTCACCATACCTGTGAGATAATTGGTCAAGCCAGGCTCTTTCGGCACTCCAAACGTATTATGCAAAACCCCTCGCCGCAAATCTGCATCAATAATTAATGTATTGCTTTTATGCTGGGCCATCGAAATGGCAACATTGGCAGCGGTAAACGATTTTCCATCCCCAGGCGCCGTGCTGGTGATGACAAAGGAATGGATCCTCCCCGTCTGTTTCGAAAATACCAGATTGGTCCGCAAGGACCGATAGGCTTCGCCAATCGGCGTCGGCGAATAATCGTAGGTGACTAACTGCTGATCAATCTGCTTGATTTTCTCGGAATCCTGGTAATCATTCAAATCTTTAAAATCGATACTTGGTATTGTGCCAAGAACCTCCAGCTTCAAAAACTTTTTCACGTCATCTACTGTTTTGATGCTCTTGTCAAAAAAATCCAGCGCCAGGGCGATTCCAACCCCCAATGCTAAGCTGAATAAGATCCCCATGGCTGCTTTTTTCTTTTTATCTCGGTTGACTGGATAATCTGGTACCAATGCCGGGTCTAAAATGTCTACATTTTCAGTTTCGGCGACCTCCTGCAGCTCAGCCAGTTGAAATTGAGAATACAACTGGTTATAGAGCTCCATCTTGGCCTTGTATTGATCCTCTAATTCTTGCAGCCTCAGTTGGTCCGTAGGAAGCTGTTGTTTGAGCTTGAATTCCAACGCTGCCAAACGGTTAGAAATCTGATTTATTTTTGAATTCAGATTATCCAGATGGTTTTCAGCTTCCTGCTTGATTTTGGTTCGGCTCTGGGCGATTTTCTGACTAATCGCGATCACTGCCTCATGTCGCTCCGTATAGGTTTTGACGCCCTCGTCATACTGCCGCTCCAAATCGGCGAGCTCCTCTTTCAAGAACCCCATGCGGGGATTGGTGTCAAAGGTTGGCAAATTGGTCAATTGGCTATAAACATATTTTAAATCTTTCTGGCTTTCAACTGAATTGCCAATGCTATTAATTTTCTCTAACAATGTTTTCAACGCATCTCGTGCATTCTGATAGGTTCTTAGCTCACCTTCAATACGGCTTTTTTCATCCATTTGCGCTCGCGTTTCGGTGTCAAGACTAACGAAATGCGTGCTCTTGAACGCTCGCAGCTCCTCTTTTGCTTGCTCAAATTCTTCCTTAGCATGATCGAGCCGTTCTTTGATGATATTTTTTTTGGCATCAGCATTTTTCTTTTTTAAGGATCGACTCTCTAAAACATAAATATCGGCCAAACGATTGACCATCTGAGCCGCCAAAACAGGATCATGATCGGTCATTGATAATTTTAAGATATTACCCCCCCAAACCGTAATTTCGGTTCGGTTCTGAAATGATTCCACCGCACGCCGAAATTGAATAATTTTAAAATTGATCTCATGAGGCAGATCCGAAAAATCCGATGTCAAACGAAACGTAAAGCCGGCATTGGTGGTTCGAGGCGCCATCTGTGCCTGCAACAAGGCACCTTCATCAATCAAAATATCCCGATCCTCGAGCCGGCGCAGGAGCTTATAGGTCCCATCATCCTGCCAACGAAACACATAATCTCCGGCTTCTGGATTTTTGGTCGAATAAAACTCCTCGAACAATTTGCGCCGATGAATCCCACCCTTGCCTTTCTCCATTGATAACGTTAATCCCAATTGCGCCACCACTCGCTCAGCAAAAGAGCGGCTCTTCAGTTCGGTAATCCGATCTTCGCTGATCACCGCTTCGCCTTCGCGCTCAAGATTCCGGAACCGGATCTGACATGATGCTTCATAAGTTGGAGGCAAGCTCTTCAAATACAGCAACCAGGGAACCGATATCCCAAAAACTATCGCAATAATTAACCACTTTCGCTTGAGGATGACCTGAATGTAGCGTTTCAGATCAAAACTCGATTCCTCGCTGGAGTCGCTCTCGAAGAACATCTCATCCATAGCGGCCATGAATATCACTCCTCGATTAACACTCTTATTAACGATTATAATTTTTGATGCTGAAATACATCGATACAGCCGTCATAATGAAATAGCTATAATTCATAATATCTCTGAACCCAAAACTTGATTTCCCCTTGGCTATGATTTGGTCCCCCGATCGTATGCCAATATCATCAAGCGAATGGCCTCGTTCAAACTGCTCAAGCAAATTTTTCATAACTACCTTTCCGCCACGTTCAACCCGAATGCTATTGAGATCGCAATCCTCTTTTGGACCCTCCGCTAACTCAATGAGCTGCCATAAGGAACTCTCGGGGCTAATCCGATACGAACCGGGTTTATTAAACGCGCCCATCAATGTAATGCGGATTAGCGGGGTTGTCGCGATATACGGCTCTTTCAAATACGGGCTATATAGCTCCACCAAATTTTTGGCTAAGCTATTGCGATCATTTCCAGTCACCTTCACATTGCCGATAATGGGCAACATGATATATCCGGCGCTATTAATGGTGTAGTCGCCACTAATATTTAATGGGCTTCGCTCCATTCCCCGGCCCAATTCGATTACAGAAATGCGTACGGCATCCCCGGGATTGAATTCATTCACAATGTTTTTTTTCTGCATCGCAATCCCAGTCGAACAGCAAAACAGCCAAAATAACCCAATCGTTACCCCCACATGCTTCGTTAAGTGATTTTTTTGTGAATTGATCATTGGTTCACCTCTTGTGTAATACATTCTTACAGGACAAAACAAAGCCCCTGTAACATTTATAATTATTGATGCAGGGGCTTGCAAACAGCAGTCGATCTCAACCCGGTTTTCCACCACCACCCATCGGGATTTTATTTATCGTGAGCGATAGAACCGATACCTTTTTTCCTTGGTTTCCAAGTTGTATTTCTTAAGAATATCACGAATTTTAAAATAGCCGATTGAAACATTCCCGAACCGCGGGGTCTTCAATTTCTTTTTGATCTCCCAAACTCCATCATTCGGATTTTCGATAACCAGAATCTTAATTTTTTCCACCAGCGGTAAGGTTGCTTCATCTATTTTCGGTTTCGAAAAGGCAATCCTCGATTTTGCTTTTTGTTCGCCTTTAGCACTGACTGTCCGAGCTAACGATTTTGGTGATGGAATTGATATTGCAACTGCTTCGGCTGAACTATCTGGCTGACGCAATTTCCAGCTCTGAGTGAGATCAAGTCCGATACTAATGTCGAAATCGTTGACCGCTTCTTCGATGGTTTCGTAGTAGTCAAGAATCCTGTTGAATTCTAACATCTCAAAGACTTCGTATACGTCGGGCGTCATTTGTACAATTTTTAGGTCACCACCATGTTCGCGAATATTGCGAATCTCTCCCACAAAAACTCCCCACCCCGCACTACTGACATAATTGACTCCCCCCATATCAATAATAAATTGATAGCAACCGCTGTTGATTATTTCGGTCAGCTTCGCAGAAACCTCGCTCGACGTTGTGGTATCAATATAGCCTTTAATGCGAAGCAGCGCAATGTCCCCCCTTGTCCCAATCTTATTAAGGGCGAGTTCAATTCCCTGCATTTACAAATTATCCCATTTTTAAATTTCTCAATTCAAAATCGATAGTTTCCCTCCTGCTTGGTTTTGAATGGCATCACTTTTTTGTTTTGTTAATAGCAAATTCAATGCCATAGATAGCAGGCCGGAAAACTTGATATATCTGCCAATTATTCAATCAATTTTTCAATTCATTTCGGGGATAAAAATGGCGTTTCGTGTACTGAATGGAAACAATGTCGCAATATGAAACATAATAAATAGAAGATTTTCTATGCAGTTAGTCAATTTCAAGAATGTAAAAATATCTCGATGACTTAGATCGTTTTGAGCATACTTAGCTCTTATTTCACAAGCTTTTCGTAGAGCTTTTGATATTGTTCTGCTGCTAATTGCCATGAAAAATTTAGCCGCATGTTGCGATCCATTAGCTTCCTCCAAGTATCCTTGTCGCTAAAAATCCTTATTGCCTCTTCTATGGCCTTTAGCATCCCCGACGCTGAATAATCAGCAAAAGCAAAACCATTTCCCTTGTTCGATGAAGCATCGTAGCTTTTGACATGATCCATCAAGCCTCCCGATGCATAAACAATCGGAACTGTGCCATATTTCAAACAATACAAATGAATCGAACCACATGGTTCAATTTTGCATGGGTTAAAAAACATATCGCAGCCCGACACCATGAAATGTTCGAACGCTTCATCGCAGTTCAATTTCCAGGCGATTTTTTGGGGATATTTCTTGAGCAAAGTTTGCAATGACTTTTGGAGGCCAATCGGCGCTTCTCCAATAAGGATTATCTGGATCTCCAATCGCACCATTTGATTGAGAGCGGTTTCGAATATCGATTGATCCATTTGGGCGAAATTATTTAAAACAATCCCAATGAGTGGGATATCTGGTTGAAACGGAAGGCGCAAAGAAGCTAATAGCTGCTGCTTATTTTTCAGCTTGCCGCTAAAATCTTTTTTGGAATACTGATATGGAATAAGTGGATCAATTTCTGGGTTCCAGACAGAATAATTGACACCGTTGGGTATTCCAACCAGGTTTTTCGCTCGCGCCAAAAAAACGTCTTGAAGGCCAAAACTGGCTTCATCCGATGTCTGGATCTGTTTGGCATAGATTTTACTGGTTGTGTTAATGAAATCGGCGGACAATAAGCCAGCTTTGAGCAAATTCACTTTGCCGTGGTGTTCTAATGGGCTATTTGAATAGAATAGTTCCTGCGGGGGGCCAATCAACGGCAAAATATCGGTTTTGAAAATTCCCTGAGCGGAAAGATTATGAATGGTCAGAAGCGTTTTTGTTTTGGCATAGAAAGAGTCATTTTGATAGACATTCTTTAATAAAAAAGGGAGCAATGCTGTATGCCAGTCATTGCAATGAATGATATCGGGTTGCCAATGCAATCTTGTTAAAATGGCAAAGATCGCATGACAAAAGAAAATAAATCGCTCAGCATCATCGGAGTAAGGTTGGCCGGTCTCAGGATCGATAAATGGATGGGGGCGATCAAAAAAATCTTTATTTTCAACAAAGTATACTTGGACTTTCGAGTTCGGTAGAAAAGCAGATTTGACATCCACATAGCTCACTTTATCCTGCATGGAAACCTTGATTTCTTTCAAGCGAATGACTTCTCGAATCGTATATTTCCGATCATTGATGACGCTATATTTGGGAAGAAATAACCTTATATCATGTCCAAGATCTTTCAATACCTTGGATAGCGAGTTTGCCACCTCTGCCATGCTGGTGGCTTTCACAAATGGAGCAATTTCAGCAGCAACAAACAAAATCTTAAATTTTCCTTGCATAATTGCCTTCAGGATGTAGGTAGAATTAAGGGAGATTTATTTAATTTTGTTGACGTTCCTTAAATCCGATCATTCCTCATCGCGTAATGCGCCTAAGATTCGATTACTGGATAACGCTGCTTATCCGCAAGGACGGATTATTTCGCTGCCTCTTTCGCCTGTTGGCAGATCATCCCGATCGCGGTAGCCAAAATATGCTGAAAAAACTTTCAGCGTTATGGTGGCGAGATCATAAATAAAAGGTCGAAAGGATCACGGCATTCTACCTTTCGACCTATGCTTCATTAAGACCGATGATCCATTCGCTATAATTTGGAGAGATACTGCTGGGCCTTCGATACATATTCACTATTAGGGTAATCACTGATCAGCCGTTCAAATTCCTGTCGCGCCCGTTCACGGTCGCCCAACCGCAAATAACACAATCCCAATTTAAGTTGAGCATCATCCATCTTATTTGAATTAGCAAATGAAAAAACCTTAGTAAACTCGATGATCGCCTGATTATAGTTGCCCAGCGCATAATAGCTTTCTCCGATCCAATAGCGACAATTATCAGAATAAGATGTATTCGGATAACGAGCAAGCAGTTCCTCAAACAATTGAATCGCTAATTTATAATTACGATTATTGTATTCCGAAAGCGCATTCTGATAGTCGTCGCGAAGATTGCCAGTAAAAGCCGTGGGTGATGTAACCGTAGCTGGAGGCTGGCTCGTACTGCTTGATTCAATCTTACTTAATTTTTCCTCTTTGGCTGCTAAATCCGACTTGAGCCGAGAAATTTCAGAATCCTTTTCGGCTAATTTTCGCTCAAGCTCAGCAATATCCTTCTTTAATTGATCATCCTCACTTGCTGGTTTTGGAGTGGTTTCTGGTTCGGCCGTCTCTTTGCTAATACCCAGAAGCTTAAGCACCTCTGCTTCGTCGGCGTTCTCCTGCTGCTTTTCCGAAGTTCCAAGAATTTGATCTAACTCGGATCCCTCCGATTGGGTCTGTGGGGTGCTTCCCTGCTTGGTAGTACCACAACCAACCAGGATGAGAATCACCATACTCAAGGTGAATACGATGCCTGCCAAGTGTCTTGATTTCATAATGCTCCCCTCACAAAAAATTTATCCTATTTCTGTTTTTTTAAAATATAATAACCCGATGCCCCCCAACCTACGATCGCCGCCGATCCAGCAAGGATCCGCCAAAATTTCGGATGTCCTAACACTTCTACTCTATTTGGAATCTTCGGTAATCCACTGTAACCGACCCCACTGATTGCTTCATCAACTGCGATGACACAATACTCAACACCCTGGCTTTGAACACTCCGACCTGGAACGACACCTTCGTAAAGCGTTCCACTCACATTTAAAAGTTGCCCCACTTTCCATTGATCAGATCCAACGGGTCGGTATAAGATCGAGGCCACCTTTAATTTTCGGTCCTCATATATGTCAGTACGAATTCGGATATCTTGATCGGCTTCTACGCGGCGAACTGGGGAATGAATAACCACAGGTGGCTGTTGATCTGCCGCATCTGCGTCGCTCGATCCAATAGTAGTGGTAACAGAGATTGGCGGGATGCCTTCTGGTTTGCCATCATGATCCATATAGCCATCAGGATCTTCTTTTATTTCGGGTTTTAAATCTAATTCGTCAGGCACGCCATCATGGTCGCGGTCACCTCGCGTATTCGTTCGAAAATAATAGGTAAGCCCACCATAAACGTCAATCACTCCATCATTTTCATCTCCTGATTTATTGATATCGAACCAATCCGTTAATGATAAACGATAGGTTGCCCCTATATTAAAATAGAAACTCTTCGATCGATTAAGTGAGAGTTCCAGACCGCCACCGCTCTTAACAAATGAGTCATATCCCTTGAAATATTTACCAGTATTGGGATCAACTTTGGTCTGACCATTTTCAGTGTAGTTCCAAAATACGCCACCGCCTCCAAGGATAACGTAGGGATTGATTTTGCCGAGCGGGTAGAAGGAGAACATCAAATGGCCTTCATAGGGAACAAGGATGGTTTCAATGGCAGTATTGTCTTTGGTGCCAACTTTAGCATATCCTCCCTCGGCACAAATGGCCAAGTAGTCGAATAGATTATAGATCAATTGACCATAGACTGCTGGTTTGTAGGATGGATTGCGCCAGTCACCTTCAAGCCGATTTACTCCAGCTTTTAGACCGACACCAAAATTGGTCTGTTCGCCGCCCGCCAACACCAATGTTGCTGCGAGCAGCATCGTGATCATAACAAATAGAAAGATTTTCCTTGTGATCAAATCGATTCTCCTTTTTATAAGTGAAAGTGTTTGTAGAAATTATTTATAAAAATTTATCAAACTTTATTTAAAAAGTCAAGCAATTTTTTTAATTTTAGAAATTAAATCACAATTTTTAGCTTGTAAAGAGCCAATTTAGAGCAAATTTAATGTTTCTTCTCCCGCGCTGGGTTTTTGAAATAGAATTTAATTTTGGAACGAAACTCAGTTTCGCAAAGCTTTCAATCATTCAGCGGGATTTTTTGTCGATAATAGTTTTTTTTTTTGGCTAGCGACTTGTTCCCAGATCTAATATTTGAAACGTCTGATCGATGCGTTAATAATGATGCCTACAAACGCCAAAGCGACCAACAAAAATGACCCTCCATAGCTTAAAAACGGCAGCGGCAGGCCAGTGACGGGCATCATACCAACCGTCATGCCGATGTTGATAATGATATGAAAACCCAATACTGCAGCAGCGCCTATGACCATAAGCCCTGAAAATTTGTTTCGAACCTTAGCGGCAATATAAATTGCGCGCAATAAAATAAACAGGAACAATATTAAAACAATCGTGCTTCCCACAAAGCCGAGTTCTTCACCAATGACTGAAAACACAAAATCGGTATGTTGCTCGGGCAAAAATCGAAGCTGCGTCTGTGTCCCTTTGAGTATCCCCTTTCCCAGAAAGCCTCCCGAGCCGATCGCCACTTTCGATTGAATCACCTGATAGCTCAGACCTTTAGGATCCATTTCTAAACCAAGAAATGTGAGGATCCGGTGTCGCTGATATTCTCGCAGATGACTCCAGAGCACTGGGGTAACGATTCCCATGATGATATTGGTAATGATCACAAGAGTGGAAAGCAATATCTTCCGCTTGAATATCAACAGTACCAAGATGATGAGGATCATCGCCAAGAAATAAGTATAGAAATTAAATGATGAAATCATGGTGATAAAGGGGGTTAGGATAATAAATAAATAGAAGCTGGGCAAACCAGCCCAAAACAGAATGGGTAATAGAATCGCTAAAAAAACCAGCGAGGTTCCCAGATCTGGTTGATTAACGATCAATAGCGTTGGGATCAGCACAATGGCAAATGCCATAAAAATATCTTTAAAGTTGTTAAGGTCTCGTTTTTCGTGGGCTAAATATCTTGCCAAAAAAATAACCACACTTAGCTTTGTTAATTCGGCTGGTTGAAACCGAAATGAGCCGATCGTTATCCAACGAGCGACGCTCCCACGATGAACAATGAGCGTGAGAACAAGCGCAAAGATGCTAAAAAAATATAACCAATAGGCTGATGCCCAGAAAAAACGGGTGGGCAGGGCAATAATGGTGAACATCAGCGCCAGACCAAGCAATAACCATACAAATTGTTTGGCGAAATTGTCTTTGAGAGCTGGAGATTCGGCCTGGTAGGAAGCGCTGTAAATAGCAATTAGCCCAATGAAGCAGAGCAATAAGACGACTATGAAGAAAGCGTAATCTGCGCTGGATATTTTGATGTCGTTAAATTTTGTCATCATTTGCTTTGGTCCGGTAAAAATAATTTTTGATGATCTCTCGTGCGATGGGTGCGGCGACTCTGCCCCCGGAACCGCCATTTTCAACCAAAATGCAGAACGCGATTTGAGGCGCTTCAAATGGGGCAAAGCCGATAAACCACGCATGATCTTCGCCATGCGGATTTTGCGCCGTGCCGGTTTTGCCAGCCGCCGCAATGTCGCGATAGTTGGCAGCGCGCCCGGTTCCTCTATCTCCATTGCACACGCGATACATCCCTTCTTTCATCACTCTAAATGTCTCAGTTGAAATTCCGGTGATCCGCAAGGAATCCACCACTGCTGGCTTTTTGGTTTTGGTCAGTGGATCCTCTAAATAATCGAGAATATGAAATTGGCGATACACTCCTTCATTGGCAATGATCATCGCCAGCCGAGCCATTTGGAGCGGGGTTACGAGCAAATCCCCCTGTCCAATCGCGAGATTAAAGATCAAGCCTTTGGGCCATTGGTTCACGCCGAATTGCCGATCTAAATACGTTCGATCTGGAATCAGCCCAGCTTTTTCGTCGATCAAATCAATCCCAGTTGGTTTATCGAATAGCAATGTCCGCGAGAACTGCGCCCAATAATCCAATCCCACCTTGAGTCCTAACTTATAAAAATAGACGTTGCAAGATTGCTCAATTGCCTGCAACAGGTCCGATTCTCCATGTCCATTGATATTCCAACAATCGAATCGTCGGCGCCCCATCCACGTATAGCCAGGGCAGAATGCTTTCCAACTGGGTTTGATACTTCCAGTTTCAAGTGCAGCCGCCACTAGCACCATCTTATAAGTTGAACCAGGCGGATAGAGGCTTTGCACCATGCGATCATAGAGCGGCTTTTTGGGGTCGTTGATTAAGGCCCGCCACACTTCCACAGGCACTGGCTTGGAGAAAATTTCCGGGTCATAATCTGGTTTGCTCACCAGCGCCAAGATCCCGCCGGTATGGCAATCTACCACCACAGCCCCACCTTCGAGCGAATCCATGCGCGCCTCCAGCATTCGCTGCAATGGGGCGTCGATAGTTAAATGTAAATTTCTACCGGGCACTGGCAATATCTCAGGCTTATCCTTCAGGGCCTTGATTTCTCTCCCATAGGCATCCACTTCAACATACTGATAACCCCGTAGCCCCCTCAGTTCTGAATCATAGAATTTTTCCAGACCTTTTTTTCCTACGATATCCCCTAATCGAAAATTCTTGTATTCCGGCTGATTCAATTCCGCTTTGGTCACCTCGCCTAAATATCCGAACAAGTGCGGCGATCGAATACCAGAAGGATAATAGCGCCGCGGCTCGTTTTGATAGAGAATCCCAGGCAGGTCCAGGCGCTGCTCTTCAATCAAAGTAATGGTTTTGAAATCGATTTGCCGTTTTAGCTTCACTGGAGTAAATAGCCCAGTACGTTCGCGTCGAATAATGCTTCTGATCTCATCCGGAGTCATTTGCAAAATTTTGCTGGCCAAATAGAGGACACTATCAGCTTTCTTCACTTCAAACGGGATGGCATACGCAGAATAGGAGGGATAATTGTCGACCAGCACTTCGCCATTACGATCGAACATTAATCCGCGGTTCGGCTCGACCGTGATCTCGCGGATCCTGTTGCGCTCAGAAGCTTTAAAATATTGCTCCTGTTTATAAATTTGCAAATAAAAAAATCTCGCGATCAAAATTATAAATAACATCACTACAAATGCTGAATAGAGAAATTGCTTTCTCGCCAGCGTCATGAATGGTTGCATAGCACTTCGAACCAATTAATCAAATCGTTCTTCGGCCTTCCAAAGTCGGCGCTTAAATAGCAAATAGATCATCAAAGCAAAAAAGCTTGTGTAAAGCGCTCTTGGGATAATAAAACTGATCAATGCTCTAAAAAATCCCAGATGGAGCGATAATTTATAAATAAACCCAAAAATGATCTCATGAATAAACACCAGGGGGACCACTGCCATCAGATAACTGGGCAAATTGTATTTTTTGGTCGGTCGTTGAAAAAAAGATCCCCAAAAGCCAACGATAGTTTTCGCTAATGCCGAAAGGCCAAAAAATTGGGTGGTAAAAGCATCCTGAACAAGCCCAGCCAAAAAACCAATTACTCCGGCGCGATTGCGACTTTCTTTTAGACTAATGATAATCACAAAGATCAAAATCAGATCGGGTGTGACATCATGAATAGCGATCAATTGAATAAAATTGATTTCTATGATCAATAGAACAACAAAGACAACAATGTATTTCACCAATTGCATGAATGCGAGTTCTCTGTTTTTTAATCATCTGGTGCACATGTTCTTCGAAATTGCGCTGAATTGTCTTTCCGAAAACGTCTTACTCAGACAGCATGAAACCAAAAGCTCACCCGAACCAAATCATCGCATCAAAAATCATGATTCAATGGGAAGAGCTTCAATGAATCCCCCGCAAATTGAAAAAATATGGTCAAATAGCGGCTTGAAATCTCAAATCTGAATATCAATTCGTTGACTTGACATCTCCTCAGCTTTCGGCCACGAACAAGAAATGAAAAATATTGCCTTCCCCCTCAGCTAGATTGCTCAAAAAGCACACTAGGGTGAAGAGTTGATATTTCCGTTAAGAAAAATAAAAATCTTATCCAAAAGGATACATCATGATTCATTCATTAGGACGATGATGGAAATTGGTCGTAATTTGTCGTTTATATGAACGCCTTTCCCGTTGCCGACCTTGATAAGCGATTGGATAGTTCAATCCAACGAGCCTTGCCCTGCTCAATATTCAAACCATGTGGCGATCCTATGCCAAACAGAATGCTCAAATTTTGGAAGCAATGGACATTTCGATTCAGCCTGGATCATCGATCAGCACAAGCTTATCATTGGATCCTGGCAGGTTCAGCGACCACAAATACCTCTTCCAATTTTTGAAAATCGACGGATGGTTTCAGATCAATTTGCAAATAAAGCGCTCGCGGAGAGTCGTCGATTTTCACAATGGTGCCAATCAAAATGCCGGGCGGAAAAATTTCGCTGTACCCTGAGGTAATAACAGAATCGCCAAGCTGGACATCGGCGCGTTTGGGGATGTCATTCAAACGACAGAGATCGCCTCCTTCCCAACTGACAATTCCGTCCACGCGACTCCGCTGAATCTTGGCGCTCACCCGAAAATTTCGATCTAACAAAATATGCCCGATCGATTGATCTGGGCCTACTTGATATATTTTGCCTACCAGACCATCGCCGGTCACCAGTGGCATATTCTTGGTTACCCCCTGGCGCGCTCCAACATTCAGGACGATGGCGGTGATCGGTCCTCTTTGTCCTTTGACGATAATCCGAGCGGGAATTAGCCGCCACGGGGTTCGTTCTTTAAAGGCGATGAGTTCTCGAAGCCGTTCATTCTCCAATTTGATTTCCGCCATCTGGCTATTTTCGAGCGCCAGCCGAGTATTTTCTAATAATAATTGCTCGTTCTTCTCTTTTAAATCGATATACGTCCGAACTGAATGCCACTGCTCCTGAATATGTCCGATGAGACCAACCATCCAAATTTTAAAAGATTCGATCTGTTGGTTCTGGTTGGTCGCCAATAAAATCAGCGCCAGAAGCACCAACACGGCATGAAGCGCATAATCTCGATAATCTGTAAAATCGCGATAGCGTGCCATTGAAATGCATTTTGGTTAAATAAGTTCTGCCGCAAGATTACTCGGCGAGCTTTATTCCCCTCTCGCCATGTGGGGATGATTGCTTCAAAGCGAATTATTGCATTCGCGAGAATGCCATCGTCCCTTCGAATTTCAATTGTTGCAAGCAGCATTGGTTATCATGCAAAAAAGCGATCTTAACAATACTGCCAATAAGTTATATTGTGCAACGTCAATTTTACAAATTCAGCCCAACAAACATTCCCCCTGACCCTCTCCACGCCACGCACAGGCCTCAAAGCGAGTACGAAATCAAGTTCCTTTTTGAAGCCTTCGTTCGATGATTCAGGGCATGGCCAAACGAATCGAATTCAATAGTTTTTGAACGAAAAAAACTGAAACGACAATTTAGATTTTTGCTTATTATACCTCATCCCCAATTTCTTCTTACCCTGCGGTCACTGCGCCTTAAAGCAGAAAGGAAGCCGCCTTTCTCCATCTCCTTTTAGGAGCTGGTCGGAATCTGGACAATTCATGCAGTTTTTATTCAGACACCAACGAGTAGCAACAGTCCCGCGGTCACGATGGGACTGAGCGATCATCTACGCCACATATTCTTTTCTTGGCTTGGTTAATACCTTATGGTAGTGTTCCAAGTCATCTAAAATTTTTCCAGCTCCTCTAACGACACAGGTTAGGGGATCATCGGCGACAATAATCGGCAAATTGGTTTCCTGTCTGAGCCGTTCGTCCAATCCTTTCAGCAACGATCCACCACCGGTGAGAATGATGCCTCGGTCCAAGATATCGGCGGAGAGCTCAGGAGGTGTTTGTTCCAGACACAGCTTTACGGCTTCAACAATGGACGCCACGGGTTCTGACAGTGCTTCCTGGACTTCTTCGGAAGTGATTTCCACGGTCTTTGGGATACCCGCCACCAAGTCGCGCCCTTTTACGGTGAGCGAACTTTTTTCGTGATAGGGCGCTGCTGAGCCGATGGTACATTTGATCATTTCAGCAGTGTTCTCGCCGATCAACAAATTATATTTTCGCTTAAAGTATTGCACGATGGCCTCGGTCATCTCATCGCCGGCAATTCGGATGGAGGTGTCATTGACGATGCCAGACAGAGCGATCACCGCAATCTCTGTTGTGCCGCCGCCGATATCAATCACCATGCTGCCTACTGGTTCATTAATCGGCAGTCCCACTCCAATAGCAGCCGCCATGGGCTCATCAATTAAATAGACCTCTCGGGCGCCCACATGTTCCGCTGAATCGCGAACCGCCCGTTTCTCCACATCCGTAATTCCTGAGGGAATAGCGACCACAATGCGAGGTCGAATAAATCGATTGATTTTGACGCGCCGAATAAAATAGCGAATCATTCGCTCGGCCAACTCGAAGTCGGCAATCACGCCATCCTTCAAGGGACGGACAGTGACAATTTCTCCTGGCGTCCGACCAACCATATCTTTGGCCGCACTGCCATACGCCACAATATCCTGATTTGATTTTTTAATGGCCACAATGGATGGCTCATTCACCATCACCCCCCGACCTTTGACATAGACCAAAGTGTTCGCCGTTCCAAGATCGATGGCTATATCGTTAGATAAATAAGAAGACAAGAATGAAAAAGGCATATCAACTCCTCTGCTGTTTCTCTTGGCGAAATGTGCCCTTATCTGAATTAGTCTCTATGGTTCTCATTCATCGACAGCGCCCTATTTCATTGATATGGCGCGTTCCTCCCGTGGTGAGAGTGATTGACGCTACATGTATCGATTCCGCTCATTCCATTTTTTACCTGTGCTCTTCAGTCGATCCGACGAGCAGCTTCGCGTTCGATCATTTGATTAATGTCGGAAATGCCGAATGCCAGTGAATACCATTGCCATTTGGTGCTCGTTGGCGGCTTCGATGACTTCCGCATCGCGAACGGAGCCACCGGGCTGAATGATGGCGGTGGCGCCAGCTTCGGCTGCAGCATCGACCCCATCGCGGAACGGAAAAAAGGCATCCGAAGCGACCACAGTCCCCTGCAGCACAAGGTTAGAACGCCTGGCCTTTTCGATGGCCAATAGCGACGAATCGACCCGGGACATCTGCCCTGCTCCGATGCCGATGGTTCGATCGGGCAGGCAGAAAACCACGGCATTGGATTTCACCCATTTCACAACTTTCCAGGCGAATCTTAGGCCAGCCCACTCTGTATCTGTTGGGGCGCGTTGGGTGACGACTTGAAATGTCAGATCAGCAATCGTTTTATTGTCCGGGCTTTGAACCAAAATACCTCCGGCGACTCGCTTAACATCTAGATCGGGGGCGAGCTCGGATGGAATTTCTAACTTGACCAGCCGAATATTTTTCTTCTTCGCTAACAACTGAATGGCATCAGCATCGTAGTCTGGCGCCACAATGACTTCGATGAAGATGTCGGCCAATTTTGCCGCAGTTTTCGCATCCAATCGCCGGTTAAATCCAAAGATGCCGCCGAACGCGGACACCGGATCGGTTGCCAACGCTTTCTCAAACGCCTCCAAAATGGTTTCACCCACACCAATGCCACAGGGGTTATGGTGTTTCACAATCACGGCGCAGGGGGATTCAAAACTCTGCACCATTTTCACCACAGCATCAAGGTCCATGATATTATTGAAACTCAGCTCCTTGCCGTGCAATTGCTGTAGACCAGTAATGCCGGGATGGGTCGAATTTAGGTCGCGATAAAAGGCAGCCGTTTGATGCGGATTCTCACCGTAGCGAAGCTCACTGATCTTCTCCAAATTCAGGCTCAAGCGCTGTGGAAATTGTTGTGGCGCGATCTGGTTCTGAAGATATCGAACAATTGCACCATCATACTGATGCGTCAGGGCAAATGCCTCAATGGCCAATTTTTGCCGGGTTTCTAAGCTAAGTTCGCCATTATTGCTCACCAATTCCTGAATAACTGCCGGGTATTGATGTGGTGAAGTGACCACGGCCACATCCGCAAAGTTCTTGGCTGCCGCGCGAATCATCGTGGGGCCACCAACATCGATATTTTCAATCGCCAGTGCCAACGTCGCATCAGCTTGACGAGTTACCTGTTCAAACGGATAGAGGTTCACCACCACCATATCAATGGGAGTAATGCCGTACGCCTGAAGCTGGTGCACATGATCTGGGTTATCTCTTCGGGCAAGAATAGCCCCATGAATCAGCGGATGGAGCGTTTTCACCCGACCATCGAGCATCTCTGGCATGCCGGTAAGCGCTGAAACGGATTGGCATTCGATCCCGCTTTGTTGCAATAATTGAGCGGTTCCTCCAGTAGAGATAATGCGGATCTGCATGTGTTGCAGCGACCTCGCAAATTCAACAATGCCAGTTTTGTCATGCACGCTGATCAATGCTTGCCTGATTTTGGACATGTTCGTTATTTCCCTTTTTCTGGATCTAATTTTGTGGGATCAGATGGCGCAATTTCGTTCATTCCGAAAGCATCCGTCCGCAGCCCAGCGGTTCGAACAGATCTTTTCATCATGCCTTTTGATCCCCTGACCACATCGCAGCAATTGCAACGATATTTTAGCAACTACCATTTCTCCTGAATGGCTTTCAAGGGGCAAACCCTTCCCTTTTGATTTTTTCCATGAACCGCAACGCGTGTTTATTCGCATCGAGCCATTTGTCTCATTGCTTGGTTCGAGCAAATTGTTCCAATGGCACATCTAAAATTGGATATTTTTTACAATCATGGGCATTAAAATGCCACCATTCTGAAGGGGTCGGCTGAAAGCCTTGCGATCGCATGGCTTGGTGAAGCCGGGTGCGATTTTTTCGGGCAGTTTCCGAGACATGCGGATAATCACTGCTGGCAGCGATGCTGAAATCATCAAATTTCGTCGGCATCTCCAGTTCATTGCCAGATCGATCTACCAGGGTGACATCGACCGCAGCCCCGCGATTATGATTCGAACCGCGAGCTGGATCGGCCACATAGCGCGGGTCGGGCACCTTCTCCCACATTTTTTTCTGTACCGAGAGCGGCCGATACCCATCCCAAATCTTTAAGCCCAACCCCTCCGCCTGCAACAGCCGATGGACCTTGACCAATCGCTCCGCTACGGCACGGCGAAGAAGGCAAATATTTGCTGAATAGAGGGTATCATGCAAAAAATTATCCGCAGTAGCATACTTCAGATCCACCACAATGGTCGAATCCAATTCCTTGATATTCACCAGATCATCGGGCCGCTGCGCGGAGGCCAATATCGGCGAGAGCAGCAGCAGCGCCAAGATTATCTGCCATTGGCGAATCCATTTTTTGGGCACATCAAATCCCAACATAGATTTCTTTTTAACAAAAATCAAAATTTTGGTCATCTTTTTCGAGCACCGTTGTTGTCATTGTCACACATGCCGTGGCGACCGCCGGCACTGCAGCGAGGGCAAATGATGTCCTGCCTTAGGCCGGCTTAATTTTCACCCTTCGGCCAACAATCTCGATGCGATCCTGGGCAAACAGCTGGAGCGCCTCGGAATAAATTTCGTGCTCCACCTTTAGCACCCGGGCAGCCAATGTCTCTGGGGTATCATCATCCTCCACTGGAACGCATCGTTGCAACACTGGAGGACCGGTATCGTAATTTTCGTCAACCAAATGCACTGTGACCCCAGAGACCTTGCAGCCGTAATTCAGCACCGCTTCGTGGACATGAATCCCATACATTCCTTTTCCCCCGAAGGAAGGCAACAGGGCGGGGTGAATATTGAGGATCCGATTCCGATATTTCTGGATCAAGGTCGGGCTGAGCATTTTCAAATAGCCAGCCAGCACCACAAAATTGACCTGGTGATGCTCAAAGATCGTGAGCAATTGCTGGTCATATTGCTCGGGATCAGGAAATTGCTTCGCCGATACGAAAATAGCGGCAATGCCATGATTTCGAGCAATTTCCAGCACTCCTGCCGATGCCTTGTTGCTAATGACCACCTGAACCGAAGCATCCAATTTGCCCTGCTCGATGTGATCCAGGATCGCATGAAAATTTGTCCCCCGGCCCGAAGCTAACACGCCAAGACGAAGGTGTGACATGTTTTTTTCCTAACAAATCGGTCTGATATCTACAGCACTTTCTTTAATGATCAACCCCCCTTGCTCGGTATCCAGCTCAGCCTCAACTCCTATTGGCATGATATGTTTGATCGCATCATGCCCATAGGCAAAATTGGTAATGATCGGCACTTTTAATGGCGAGAGATAATCATCAAATATTTCGTTTAATGATAAGGTCGGTTTTTCGGGATCCCGCGGACCACAGTCCGTAAATTGGCCGACTACAATCCCGGCCACCTGATCAAGAATGCCGGCCAACTTCAATTGGGCCAGATAACGATCCACTCGGTAGGGCTCTTCGTCGATGTCTTCAATAAATAAAATCGCATTCCGAAAATCTGGACAGAACGGAGTGCCCAACAAAACATTGATCAGCGATAGACACCCTCCCAAAAGCACCCCGGAAGCTTTCCCAGGATGATAGATGTGAATTGGGCTACCTTCGGGATTTGTTAACAAGCCAATCGGCTCAGGACGAGTCAACATGCGCCAAAAATGGTGTTCTGTGAACGGTGCAATCCCTTTGCCCATTTCGACCGCCACCATAGCGCCCGAAAAAGTGACCAAACGGCATTGCTGCCAGATTGCCAGATTCAAAGCTGTAATATCGCTATAACCGACAAAGATTTTGGGATGTCGTCGCAAAGCTGCATAATCTAAGTACGGTAACAGCCGCGCTGTACCATATCCGCCACGTGAACATATGATGGCATCGATGGTTGGATCGCGAAACATTGCGTTTACATCCCCGGCGCGGGCCGCATCGCTCCCTGCTAAATAGCCCCGCTGATCCAAAACATGATCGGCCTCCACGACTCGATAGCCAAGTTGACTGAGATAAGCGATGCCCTGTCGATAAAGCCTTTCATCGGCAGGACGACTCGCTGGAGAAAGAACCCCAATCGTGCTATTCGTTTTTAGCTGAAACGGTTTAATCCGATTGATCGACTCCAATTTTTCCTCAGATGAATTTCAATTCATATCGTTCACTGAATTACCCGCCGTCTGATAGTAAAATCGGATCGTCATCCCTTTTGGTCGCAGCAAATTTTCATGTTGCTACAAGGCCTTGCCAATCCCGTGACTCCCCCAGCGTCGATCTGGAGGCCACAACGCCATTGCCTTGGATTGCTCCGCATGGGAGCGAATCAATTCCACGCACGATCTTTATCGCTGCAGAGTCAACGAGCGAATTTTATTTCACTAAATCTTCAAGGAGATGACTAATACCACGGATCGGTTTACCAGGGATTTTTTGCCAATGAGCGCCATGCCTCCCATCCGATCGTGATCAACCGATATTCACCAAAGCCAGTTTGATCCATGAAAACAAATTGCTTATTGATGTCATTATAATACCAGATTTCATGGGGCTTATACTCCAGATCAAACGGATGGCGTTCCACATCACTGGGCGGACCAAAGATAATGTAGATCATCCCCATATCGGTTTTCCATCCTTCGCGGAACACCGAAAAATTTTCGTTACTGTATTGCACCCGCCGATAGAATTCATCCATCGCCTCATTCGCTTCCGTACCGGGAGTGGGATCGTGTTCGCGCCAGAATTGCTCAAATCTTTTTAGCTTTTCATCCGCATCCACTCGATTGAGCTTGTCAAATTCCTTCTTGTCGGTAATATATTTCAACTGGCGAATAGCCAGATCAATATCCGATACAGTGGCTGGCATATTGGCCCAGCGGATAAAAATCGGCTTCGCGGTCTCCGCTTCCCCAGATTTGCCCTTGACCTTGACATGAAGGACATATTTTCCCTGAGGGAGCTCCGAAATTGGCAGCGCAAAAGATTCCATGGTGCGAACTTCATCTTTGCGCCGCAGATAGCTATTCTTTAACACTTCCTTCCGCTTCACATTTTTCATCGAATAGCTGATGTCAAATTGATCATCATCATCCGCCGGGCTATAAATTTCGAAATAGACAAACAACGGTTCGGTCAGCTCTTTGATGCAATCGGCAATATCTGGCTGATACGATTTCACGCCCAAAGAATCGTATTGAATATTTCGAACCAAAGCCAGGTCGCTGATCATTAATTTGTCACCGCTGAAATCCCGCAACTTGATCTCATCTTTCACTGCCCGGTGTTGTTTCGACTCTTGATCGGTTAAGCTGATGGTGATCTTGTAAGTTCCTGGCTCAACATCGAACTTGAGATAGGAAATGCTATAAGCCCGTCGTGAATTGGTCAGATCGAAACTAGCGGCGTTCACCTCTTCTTGCTGCGTTTTACCATCGATCTGATTCCCTGCCTTGTCATATAGAACCGCAGCGATCTCATAGCTGGCGTGAAAATTGGTGTCCGTCATGGTAAATTGCAATTCATCGAAGGCGATTTTCAAAAATATCTGCAACCGGCTCAATCCTGGATCTGGAGAGGCGACATTGATCAAATCGTAATGAAAGGTCGGAAGCTCGTAGAGATGGTACGGCACCATTTCAGCTTGGGCGAGCAGCATTGTCGGGAAGCAGACAGTGCTCCATAGCACTACCAGAGCGCACACCAAGATGATTTTTCGAATCATTGCAAACCTCCCTCGTCTTTGATCGCTCAAAGACAATAAAAATGACAGATATTAAAAAGTGGCGCTTCCGAACAGATCATATTCCGCGGCCTGTTCGATACGGACCGAATAGAATTGCCCGATCTCTAATTCGCCAGTGACATGGATGGTGTTATCAATCTGCGGGCTATCCCATTGGCTGCGCCCCAGGAAACCGGGTCGATCTTCATCACGCTCATCGATGATCACCCTTAGGCTACGACCCACCAATTGCCGATTTTTCTGCTCGGAAATATCCGCCTGAAGTTCCATGATCTCTTCGTAGCGCTGTTGTTTTATTTCTGGGTCAATTTGCTCTGGAAGTTTGGATGCTGGCGTCCCTTCCTCGGCATAAAATTGAAACACACCCAATCGCTCGAATTGGACCTCCTGGATGAATTGTTTGAGCAGCGCAAAATCGGCCTCGGTCTCCCCTGGATAACCAATCATGAGCGTAGTCCGAATGGCGATCTCTGGCACCTCACGTCGCAATCGATCAATGATTCTCCGAATATCATCACCAGAACCAACGCGACCCATGGCGCGCAAGATTTTATCCGAAATATGCTGGATCGGCAAATCGATATAGCGACAGAGCTTCGGGTACTCATTATACAACCGAAAAATAGAATCGTTCATTCGCGCCGGATGGGCATATAACAAACGAATCCATTGAATTGGCTCCAGTTTGGCAATGGCAGCAATCAATTGTTCTAGCGAGTTGGCTGCGCGTTGTTTCAAGCCATAGGAGGTGGTGTCCTGAGCGACCAAGATGAGTTCTCGGACGCCTTGCTCGGCCAATTGCTGGGCCTCATCCACCAGCGCGGCCATGGGCCGCTCGCGATAGCGACCTTTGATGATAGGGATCGTGCAATAGCGACAGCGATGATCACATCCCTCAGCGATTTTCAAATATGCATAATGTTTGGGTGTTTGTAACACGCGCCGGTTGGATCGACCGACTTCGGACAAGTTCCATCGCCGCACTAATTGTTGGCCGATTTGACCAAAATCATATTCATCAAAGAAGTGATCGACCTCGGGGATTGCGCGCTGCAATTCATCCCGATAGCGTTGCGGCAAACATCCGGTCACATAAACCTGACGCACCTTGCCGTTGGCTTTTAACTGTACCGCTTCTAATATGGTTTCAATGGCTTCTTCCCGAGCTGGCAGAATAAATCCACAGGTATTCACGATCACCACGTCCGCCTGATCCGCTTGGTCAACCAATTGCACTTGTTTGTTCCCCAAGGCTCCCAGCAGATATTCCGAGTCGACGATATTTTTGGGACAACCGAGGGTGATCATGCAGAGCTTCATTGAAACAACGCCTCAACAAATGCAACATGATCGAAGGGCTCTAAATCATCGATCTTTTCGCCCACGCCGATGAATTTCACTGGTAAGCCCAATTCTTGCCGGATGGCTAAGACGATCCCTCCCTTGGCGGTGCCGTCCAGCTTTGTCAGTACGATCCCGGTCACCCCAACGGCCTCGGTAAATTGTCGCGCCTGGTTCAATCCGTTTTGCCCAGTGGTGGCATCGAGTACCAGCAGCGTCTCTTCCGGGGCGGAGGATTGCAGTTTGGCCAGCACGCGCCGGATCTTTTTCAGCTCCTCCATTAAATTTGACTTAGTATGCAGTCGACCGGCCGTATCGATGATCAACACATCCAGTTTTCGGCTGATGGCAGCTTGCAAAGAATCATAAGCGATCGAAGCTGGATCCGCTCCGGGCTGATTTTTGATGATATCCACTTTGGCCCGATCCGCCCAAATGTCGAGCTGATCGGCTGCTGCCGCTCGGAATGTATCGGCAGCAGCAATCAGCACCTTATTGCCATGTTTTTTAAATTGCCAGGCCAATTTCCCAATCGTGGTGGTTTTGCCAGTGCCATTCACGCCAACCACCATAATCACAAACGGCCGCTGCTGCGGCTGAAAATAGCTGTCATCAATTTTCGGCGCTGGCTGGCCGTTGCCCTCAAAGGCCTTTAACATGGCGCTTTTTAAAAACCGCATGATGTTTTCGCTTTTTTTGATGCCCAGTTCCTGGGTTTGCTGCCGGACATTCTCGATGAGCTGCAACGCAGTGGTCACGCCTATATCGCCACCGATCAAAATTTCCTCTAATTCATCAAATAAGTCCTGATTCACCTCTTGATGACTTTTCAGGCTGGCGGCAAGTTTGCCGATGATCCCTTCCCGCGTCTTAAATAATTTCTGCGTCAGTTTCCCGATCATTCATCTCCCTCAGACGATTTCCCCCAATTCTCTCCAACCACTTCATGCAATAGCAACGATTCAATACAACCCTAATTTTTGCCCCGGCTCGTATCTGCTGGAGAAGCGATAAGGTGCGCCTTGGCAGCGAGCTGATTGGCCAACTCATCTGCCAACTGTCGAATGTTATCCACATTCACCACCCGAGAACTGGCCGCAGCCAGGGCTTTGCCCGAGGCCACATCGATCAGCCGTGCATCGGCCTCTAAAGCAGATTTAAGCTGCGTCACACTCCCAACAATAATTGCCTCTAACCCAGATAATTTGCCGATCTCCAGCGCCGTTTCGGTGTCCAAAAGCCCGGTTTGACTCAACGCTTGCTCTGAGATAATCTTATCCAATTGAGCCCGTTCGATCACCGTAAATTTGTCACGTTGAATCAGAGCGGTGATTAGCATCTCAGTAATGCTTTGTCCTAATTTAGTGAGCTCTGCCCGAGCATTGCCATCCTCGAATGGAAATACTGCAACTGCTGGATGATAATCGCTCGGCAACGTGGCGGCATCGCTCTCGGTTGGCATAGCTTGTTGCGCCCGATCTTCATCCGATCGCTGGCTAATTTTGTCCAAAAGTTTTTTTGCCTCGGTTCGATATTCTGCCTCTGGCAGCGAGACCATCGCGGTCCTCAACTGCTGAGCTGCCAGCACTCCTTTCCCTCGTTGTGCATTGATCGCTCCGATCACAAACAGCGCGCGGCTTGACCTGCTATTGATCGCCAACGCTAAATTTGCATGTTTTTCTGCTTCGCGAAACCGCTGTTCTCGATATAACAGGATGGCCAGAAGCTCATTGGCCAGAATGTTTTTGGGGTTGAGCCGTATCGCCCGCTGCAATTGCGCTTTGGCCTTTGCCCCATTTTGTTCATGCAACAACTGAATGGCCGATCGGGTCAATTCGTTCGAACGTTTGATCTGTAGCTGACTTTGCGACCAGGTTTCCCCAGAAATCAACCACATCAACATAATCAACCCGATTACCGATCGATGAAATCCAAGCTGCCTTTTCATCATAAATCCCCTATCGTTTGTGACAGAACGTGCGTCAGGCAATGGTTGCGCGCTCGCTCCGTCGTGAGCTCACTTGACATTGTTCCAGAAAATCCCGCCAACTTCACGCGACTGGTCACATAAATCTTCACCAATGTAACTCACTTTCTTCATGTCAAAAGATATGGTATTTTTCAAGCTGTCGTTTGATATGATGGCTCATCCTGCTGGAACGCACAGTTGCTTTGGTTCAATAGCAAAGAGATTTTCGTCATGCCATAAACATCTTGACGATATCTGGCAGCAATTTGGGATGCTGGATGAGGGCTGTTTTGAAAATATTCAGAATCGTCTGTTTTTCCGGTGGCTTTTGGGCAATTGCTGCGGCCGTACGATTCAAGTCGTCATCGGTAAGCTTATACACCGCTTCTTTCAAGCGATAAGCGCGACGATGATTGCTGCCATTTTCTTTATCCCAGGCAATGGCATATTCCTGAAGCCTTGCCTCACTGGGGTCATTTTCTTTGCTGGCGGACGCGGCCACACGACCAGCGATCTCAGCGGCGATGATGCTTTGGATAATGCCCCCGCCGGTCAATGGATTCGCCTGATGTGCGGCATCCCCCACCAGCATCAATCCCGAAGCGACAACTTTTTCCATAAACGGGGCGCAAGGAACACCGCCAGCGACCATGGTCAGGATCGCGGCCTTAGGGAATTTTCGCTCGATAAATTCTTTCAGGTAAGCAAGCGGAGCTTTCATACCAGCATATTCGCCCGAAACTCCAAGACCAATATTGGCCAGATGTTCGTTCTTCGGAAACACCCATAAATATCCCCCTGGCGCCAGCGATGAGGAAAAATAAAAATCACAATAGCGACGGTCCAATTCAATATTGGAGACGGTCATCTGAACGCAACTCTCCATATCCTTCAATCGCACCGCGGTTTTTAAACCCGCCCACCGGCCAACGCGAGATTCCACTCCATCGGCCCCAATCACGACTTTTGCCCGAATCTGATAATGATTGCCTAAATGTAAGGCCTTTACCCCAGTGACCAATCCATTTTCAGACAAAAGCCCATAAACGTAAGCCTTGGTGACGATTTTTGCGCCTCGCTGGGCCGCCATCATCGCAAGATCATAGTCAAAGCGCTTTCGATCTAAAATATAACCAATGTCATCATGATGCACTGTGACCACCGTCTCATCCGGGGCAATTAATCTCACCGCATCGATGGTGTTAGCGATCCACTCAGGTCGCGGTGATAGAACGCGGCGCAACCCTTTATCACCCACCGCCTCACCACATCGCACCGGAATGCCGATCTCGCGATCCTTTTCCAATACCAGCACGCTGGCTCCGTTTTCCGCTGCCACTCGTGCCGCGGTTGATCCCGCCGGACCTGCACCGACAACCACAACATCATAATCATTTGTCATCCATCATCTCCAACGCATTCATCGGACAGACTTTAATGCAATTCAAACATCGCGTGCACCCGTTGTGATCGATCACCAGCCGAGCTTCAAATAACTCGATCACATCCACAGGACAAACTGACACGCATGTCCCACAAAAATCGCACAGATCATTCTTTGCAACAACCATGCTTTGCTCCTCTTTTCTGCATGCCTGTCAAACTCAAGCTATTTCAACCAAAGTATTGATTGGATTACGCTGCAAAGCTTGGATATTTCAAATTGAACCGTCTTCGATAATACCATTTCGATCCGAAGAACGTCACCAGGATCATCAAAAAATACCAAGGATAGATAACCACCACAGCCAGGGATGCGAACAAAACAGTAAATTTAATAGCGCGAAGCACCGCACTCATGCTTGGCTGATATGCCGCCCAAATGAACAACGGCGCCGCGAACATCGCTGGCACAAATAGGACGACGTCGTTTAGCGCCCCGGCCAAAATGACAGCCAATAATTCAAAGATCAAAGCGACCCGCGTGGTGATTTTCATGCCGTATTTCGCGCCAAAGGTGATTTTGCCGGCAGCCCGATCACCGGGAACATCGGGAAGCGTTGTCAACAAAAAGACCGCCACCAATCCCAAGGCATACGGCACACCATGCAACAGAAAATCCCATCCTGTCGAGCCCGCCGCCATCCAACCACAAACAGCAACAGACCAGCCTCCTAAAAAATTATTCACGATCCCCAATATCGGTCGGTCCTTCCAGCTAAACGGCTGGAAGCTATACAGCACCGCAGTAAACACAAAAATCAGCGCGAACATCGTCCCTAATTTCAAATTCAATACCAGAGCAGTGCCGATACAGATGGTGGTCAGGGCAATTGCCTCTGCGCAGGCGATATTTCGATCGATAATTCCATTAGCAATTAGGAACAATTTTTGATTACGCCGATCGGTCTCAATATCGGTAAGCTGATTGAAGATAAACACCGCGCCCATCAGCAGCGATAGCAGCATTGCGATGGGGAACGCTGGTATGGACGTCTGAATCGCCGAATCGAATTGCTGGCTGGCGTGATAGCCAGCCAAAAACACGGTCCACACCGGAAAAAACAGCGTGGGTCTGAGCACAAAAATGTAGTCCAAGTATTTCATGCGACATCTGCTGTTAAGATTGTGGACATCAAGCGATCATGATTCATGTCGGGCAAATTGCAAACCCGAGCTTTATGCAATAGGCATTTGTCCTAGCCAGCGGCTTATTCAGTGACAATCCCGTTCTCCAATTGCAACTTTTCCACCTTCCCATTGGGAACGATCGGATAATCGCCATTAAAACAAGCGGTGCAATAACCGCCATTGTCATGGGGAACAGAGTTCAGCAATCCTTCCATAGATAAATACGTCAGCGAGTCGACCTCTAAAAAGTCGCGTATTTGCTCTACCGACATATTATTGGCGATGAGTTCTTCTTTGGTGGGGAAGTCCATCCCATAATAGCAGGGGAATCTGATGGGTGGCGAGCTCACACGGACATGGATTTCTTTTGCGCCCGCCTTTCGGATCATCTGGGCCAGCAATTTTAGGGTGGTGCCCCGAACGATGGAGTCCTCAACAAGAATAATTCGCTTATCCTTTAAAATCCCCTGCACAGGATTGAACTTGATCCGCACGCTAAAATCGCGCATCGATTGCACGGGATGAATGAAGGTTCGCCCGATATAATGATTGCGGATCAGACCGATCTCGAATCGCATGTTCGATTCTTGCGCATAGCCCAAAGCAGCCGTATTGCTTGAATCTGGCACTGAAATGATGCGATCGGCATCGACGGGGTTTTCCAGCGCCAGCGCCTTGCCGAGGCGGCGCCGCGCCTTATCCACTTTTTCACCGAAGATTCGGCTGTCCGGCCGCGAAAAATATATGAACTCAAAAATACACGCCTTGCGATCTGCCTTTTCATCAAGCGATTCACTGCGCATCCCATTACGATCAAATATCACTATTTCGCCAGGCTCCACTTCGCGAATTAACTCCGCATCCATAATATCGAGCGCACACGATTCAGAGGCAATAATAAATCCTCCCTCCTTGCTGCCGATGCATAGCGGACGAAACGACCGCGGGTCTTTCACAGCAATCAGCGCATCGCTGGTCAAGATCGCTAACGAGTATGCCCCTTTAATCTGATTTAGGGCATCTTTGATCCGATCGATCATGGTGCCTTTTTTCGATCGAGCGATCAAATGCAATACCAGCTCGGTATCGGTCGTCGTCTGAAAAATGGCGCCCTCGTTGACCAACTTCGCATGCAGCTCTGGCGCATTGACAAAATTACCATTATGGGAGATCGCCATCGGCCCATATTTCGAACTCACCACCAGCGGCTGCGCATTGATCGGTTGGGTCGAGCCAGTGGTCGAATAGCGATTATGCCCAATGGCAGCATGACCTTTCAACTTATCAAGATTGCGAATATTGGAGAACACATCCGCCACTAATCCCATATCCACGTGCTTATAAAATCGGTCCCCCTCACTGGACACGATTCCAGAGCTCTCCTGCCCACGATGCTGCAATGCATAAAGCCCCAGATAAGTGAAATATGCGGCTTTGGGATGACCATACACTCCAACAACGGCACATTCTGCTTTTGGTTTATCATCACTCAAAAAAAAGTTGCTCATAATAATTTTAGCTTTGCCCTCACATCATTAATTTAGAAGTCAGCCACAATGACCATGCCCACCAACGCCCCGCAGACATCTGCCACCAGATCTTTGACGCTAAAAGCATTTTGCGGCTTCAATCCATCCCGAACCTCCTTGGCCAGCCCTAACGACAGCGAGAATATCAGACTCCCCGACTGAGCAGTGCGAATTCCGAATCGCTGCTCGTCTCGCAATACATAATAACCGACCCCGCTTAAGAAGGCGCTGGTTAAGAAATGATGCACTTTATCCCGGCCAAACCAGGAATCCGACAGCGTGAACTTCAACGGGTGATCAGAGAGCACTGGTTTGACGAGAACGCTGTCGCGCCGCGCCTCTGGATGGACGTCGCTACGAGATTGTTGGGCCATCAATTTCCATGGCATCAAAAATATCAACCCACACAAGAAAACCTGGCTTCGTCGCCACTTTCGAACCATTTTATAATCCCAGCTCGTTAGAAATCCCCTGCATCGCGGTCAAAGCGATCGTTAAAAACTGTTCCAAAGACAACCCCATCTCCTCACAGCTTTTAATCTGATCTCGATTGGCACCGGCGGCAAACCGCTTCTCTTTGAATCGCCTTAAAATAAAATCCACATCTATCGACTTCAATTTTTTCTCTGGGTGCATGAGTGCTGCAGCCACAATTAAACCGGTCACTGGATCGGCGGCGTAGATCGCCTTGCCGATCAATTTGGTCCGCGGCGCCTTGTCATTGTGGCATTTGATCGCTTCAATAATATCTGGATCCAATTGAAAAGGTCGAAGGATTTCCTCCGTAACCAACGTATGCCGATCCGGATCGTTCATGGTCTGTTCGTAATCAAGATCGTGCAACAAACCAGCTAATCCCCATTGCTCCGGATCCGCTCCGAAATGAGCTGCCAATCCGCGCATCACCGCTTCAACAGCCAATACATGTTTGAAAAGATTTTGATTGGAAAATTTTGATCGAGCCAATTCATAGGCCTGTGATCGATCCATGAGTCAAACCTTTGCTAAAAGTAATTCCCGGTCCCAGCAATATATGCCAAAATAATAAAAATTGCAATTGGACAAATGAACCGAATCGAAAATATCCATAATCGACGCAGGAAAAAGGTGTTGCCCTCCTGCTGGATCTCCGCGGCAACAGCCTTCGTCCCCCATTGATAACCAGCAAAAATGGCGATGAAGAATGCCCCGATCGAAAGCGAGTAATTGCCAAATAAGGCATTCATGAAATCCAGAAATCCAAAATTTTCTTTGATGAAATTAGTCAGAAAATGATTTGCGCCCAGCGCCAACGCCGATGGAATTCCGATGATGAAAGTGACCAGCCCCATCCATAAAACGGCTTTTTTCCTCGGCCAGCCATGCTCATCCACGAAATATGCCACGGGCACCTCCAGTAAGGAGATTGTGGAGGTCAAAGCGGCGACGGCCAACAACAAAAATATGCCCGTGCCAAAAATCATTCCGCCCGGCATCTTAGCAAAGATGGATGGGAGCACCACGAACACCAGCCCTGGCCCTCCGGCTGGGTTCATGCCCATGGCAAACAGCGCGGGAAAAATCACCATCCCGGCCAAAATCGCAACGAGCGTATCAAAAAAGCAAACATAGCTTGCCGATGTCACCAAATTGTCTTTCTTAGAAATATAACTCCCGTAAGTGATCATGGTCCCCATTCCCAGGCTCAGCGAGAACAACGCCTGTCCTAACGCCCGCGCCAGCATCGTTGGCGATAATTTCGAAAAATCAGGCTTGAGGTAAAAGACCAATCCCTTGCTCGCCCCCGGCAACGTGATAGAGTAAATCGCCAAGAGAATGAGCAGCAAAAATAGCATTGGCATTAGAATTTTCGACCAGCGCTCGATTCCGGCTGATACGCCTCCACCCACCACCAGCACTGTGAATAACATAAATACAAAAAACAGGCCGATCGAAATATATGGATTCGCCGTGAATTTAACAAATATATCCTGTGCCTGGGTATATGATTCTATTTGAGCAAAATCGCCTAATAAAATCTTTATGAAATAGCCCACAGTATAGCCGGCGATGACCGAATAGAACGATAAAATCCCGATACCGGTAATCACACCCAGTCCCCCAACGGCCTTCCAGAGGCTCTTTGGGTATAATTTTTTAAATGAGCCAACTGGATTTTTGACTGTGTGACGCCCAATCGCCAATTCAGCGATCATTACGGGCAGGCCAATCAGGACCACGCAAAGGACATAGATAAATACAAATACCGCCCCACCATTTTCACCTGCGACGTATGGGAAGCGCCAGATATTGCCCAAACCAACTGCAGAACCGGCGGCCGCGATAATGAAACCAATTTTAGAACTCCAATTTCCTCGTGAAACATCTTCAGTCGTCACAAATTCCTCCTATGCCTTTTATCCAGTCCCTAAAAATTGATGAGAACCGATATTCCGATCGTCCGATCAATTTTATCGCCAACAGGTATTAATTTTAGAGACGATAAATCAGGGCCTTCATCGAAATTCGCAAGATGGGCATCGACAAACGCATCCGCCATGCTGAATAAGATGGTTCCAACCAGCCACCAATTCGAAAGATTTCGATTATTGATATAAAATTCCCGCTCTGCCAAGGTTTGGCTGGCCTTGTACTTCTGGTTCAAATAAATCGAATTGACCAGCAATCCCACCTCTGCCCCGAATATCACTACGGCTTTGATATATTTCTTATTGTAAATTTGCCCCCATCCCGGGATCAGCAATGACCGAATCATTGCGCCGGTGGGCGATTTTGCGGCGGTTTTAAGGGTATCATTATCGCTGGTTAGATCGGTGGTTCGAACGACATCGTGATCACGCATCAGAATTGATTGCGCCAGCCCTGCTGACCATCCCACCACAATAACCAAAAAAAATGTCACATAATAGATCGTCAATCGGTTCATTTAGACCGTAGCCAAACTGACATGAGTCTCCATCGCTTCATAGCTATCCACATCCTTGAGATAGCTTCGATAATAATATTTGTAAAACAACTCGACGACTTTCCTCTCCTCCGAGCTCAATGGCCCGTGTCGAACAATCTCTAATAAATGTCTCAAGTCAAACAGCATCAAAAACTTCAAATCTTTTGGATCCAAGTGATCTAAATACTCAGATTCTAAGATTTCTAACAGCCGATCTACTTTAATTTTCTTAAACGCTTCAACCAGATTGCGATCGAAATGGGAACCTGTATTTTTATCCAGAATATCCATGACATTCTCAAAGTCCATTCGATCACGATAATGCCGTTTGGATGTCAGGGCATCAAACACATCCGCCACTGCTAAGATCCGTGATTCGAGCGGAATCTGATCGCCGACTAAGCCATCAGGGTAGCCAGAACCATCCATTTTTTCGTGATGATAGGCAGCTATTTTAGGCACCTCTATAAAATCTCGGCTAAAATTGATCTTTTCGAGGATACTTTTTGTATATGCCGCATGCTCTTGAATGTGACAGTACTCATCAATCGTTAGGCTCCCGTTTTTGCAGAGCACTGCTTCTCGGATGGCGATTTTACCATAGTCATGGAGCAACGCCGCGTATCGAATCAATTCCCGATGCTTCGCAGACAGATTGAGGATCTTGGCCAATTCATCCGAATAAAGCGCAATGCGATTCGAGTGACCCGCAGTTAATGGGTCGCGCGCATCAATGGTGCTGGCCAGCGTCCGCACAAAACTGTCCCATGTTTTTCTTTGCTCTTCATATAATTGAGCATTTTCAATTTGCGTAGCAGCGATAACAGAAATGGTATCTAAAAGTTGCTCATCTTGTTTGGTGAATGGTCCATCAAACTTGTTGAGCACTTGAAAAACCCCAATGATTTCGCCAAGTTTATTTCTCATTGGGAAAGTGAGAATATTTTGGGTGTAGTAACCAGTCTTTTTATCCACAGCCTGGTTGAATCGAGGGTCGGCATAGGCATCTGGTATATTCAGCACATCCCCGGTCCTGGCCACATATCCAGCAATGCCCAAGCTACTGGGAAACCGAATGTCGCGTTCCCCATGCGCTACCTTGGACCAGAGTTCATTTTTTTCTCTATCCAATAAAAAGACCGTACAGCGATCAGCCTTGAGTGCCTTTCTCACCTCGTCCATGATGATAAGTAACAAATTATCAAGTTTGAGCTCCGTTGAAATATTTCGCGTGATATTAAATAGAACCGTTAATCGCTGATGTTCCTCCTGGTAGATTTTCAGCATTTTGAGCAAATGGCTCTTATCTGAACTCTCCTTGGTTCGCTTCACACTCATTTTCCTCTCCTCGCTTGACCTGGATTAAATCATCATCGCTTCATATTATGTGCCCCTCCAGATCAGTAGATCATTTTTAAGTCCCATTTGCGATATCGTTCAGTCTTCTTTAATTTCTTCGAATTTTGCATCCTCTATATCAGCGTCAGACAGATCCAATGGCTTCTTCGTGGTTGGTGTTCCTTTCACTTCGACATTTCGTTGCGGAGGCATCAACAAGCTCTGTATCAGCTTTACGGCCAAGTAGATCAGAATCGCCCAAAATATTAGTCGTAGCATGTTAATTTTACCATTGCTTTATGAATTATAGATGAACGTGCCCTTAATGTCACTGATCATCAATGCCACAATTTTTTCAAAATCATCTGGATTATTCACGAAATCCATGGTGGCGGTATTGATGATCAATAATGGCGTTTCTTGATAATGATTAAAAAAAGCGTTATAAGCTTTATTTAATGATTGGATATACTCAAAACTAATATCCCGTTCAAAGCTGCGGCCGCGTTTTTTAATATTTTCCATCAGCCGATCTGGCGTCGATTTTAAATAGATCAACAAGTCAGGTTTAGGGATGTCTCGCTCCAATAATGTAGCGATCTTTTCATACAGCACCAGTTCCCGATCATCAAGGTTTAAATGCGCAAAGATACGATCCTTGTAAAAAGAGTAATCGGCAATAAACAATTGATGAAAAAGCTCTCGCTGAGGGATTTCCTGCTGTTGCCGATAGCGGCTGAGCAAAAAGAAGATTTGCGTCTGGAAGGCAAATCTCTTGGGGTCTTCATAGAAATCAGCCAAAAAAGGATTTTCTTCGACCTCTTCATATATCGCCTTACCATTGAAGCGTTCTGCAAGTTTACTGGTGAGCGTGGTTTTTCCAACCCCGATCACCCCTTCAATAGCGATATAGTCGACTTTTAGTTTTTCCATTCGTCAGATAGTCCATAAATTTGTTGGCAGCCATGAACAAGCGGATCTGGCTCCCATCCTGACAGCCCGCAAGCAGTTGGTCAATCCCTTTATTCAATTCTGGATGAACAAATCCGGAGGCTATCTCCTTCAGCGGCATTAAAACAAACTTACGGAATTGAAGCAACTGGTGAGGCACATGCAGCTTTGGTTGCTTCACTATAGTATTTCCAAAACTCAAAATATCGATATCAATCAGTCGAGGCCCCCAATGATGCATTCTCACTCTGCCCATTTGCTCCTCAATCTGCTGCGTTGTTTCCAGCAGGGCCAGTGGTTTGAGATCAGTCTCAATCTCAATCACCATATTGAGGAACCAAGGCTGATCGGCGAATCCAAAAGGCTCCGTTTCGTAAATCGATGAAAGCCTCACCACAGCGATGTGACGATTTGCCTGTAATAACTGAAGACAACAAACCAAATTTGCGAACCGATCTCCCAGGTTTGACCCCAGTCCCAGATAGACTTCTCGCATCCAATAACCACGATAGAACAACGAAATTTAATTCCTTTGTTTTTAAGTATTCCAAATATATTAAAAGAATTCAATTTTGTCAAGCTAAAAAAAAGCCCCGATAGCAGTTCTATCGGGGCTTTTGATCAGTTTAGTACATGCCGCCCATGCCGCCACCCGGAGGCATTGCTGGTGTCTTTTCTTTCTCTGGTTTTTCCGCCACGGTTGCTTCGGTCATCAGCAGCAGACCCGCAATGCTCGCAGCGTTTTCCAGAGCAATCCGAGACACTTTCGTCGGATCAATGACGCCAGCCTCCATCAGATCTTCAAACTGTTCGGTTTCAGCATTAAACCCAAACGCACCTTGACCTTCTTTCACCTTCTGAACGACGATGGACCCTTCCCAACCAGCATTCTCGGCGATCTGACGGATGGGTTCCTCCAGCGCCCGCCTAACGATGTCGACGCCGACCTTCATATCGCCTTCTACTTTCAGATCGTCCAGGGCGTTCATAGCCCGAATGTAAACGACTCCGCCGCCAGGAACGATTCCTTCCTCAACCGCAGCACGGGTGGCGTGCAAAGCATCTTCGACTCGCGCCTTTTTCTCTTTCATTTCCACTTCAGTCGCCGCACCAACTTTCAGCACAGCAACCCCGCCAGCTAACTTGGCCAGCCGCTCCTGAAGTTTCTCCCGATCATAATCCGAGGTCGTGGTCTCAATCTGTTTCTTAATTTGATTGATTCTCGCTTTGATGTCTTCTGTTTTACCAGCGCCTTCAACAATCGTGGTATTATCTTTATCAATAGTTACGCGCTTGGCGCGTCCCAAATCAGAAATTGTGACGTTCTCCAATTTGAAGCCAGTTTCTTCAGAAATGACTCGTCCCCCTGTCAAGATCGCGATATCCTCCAGCATGGCTTTTCTGCGATCACCAAAGCCAGGCGCCTTCACTGCCGCGACCTTTAAGGTCCCGCGAATTTTATTGACGACCAAAGTGGCAAGGGCTTCTCCCTCCACATCTTCCGCAATAACCAATAAGGGCTTGCCCATCTGCGCCGTTTTCTCGAGAATCGGAAGCATATCTTTCATGACCGAAATCTTCTTGTCATGAATTAAGATGAACGGATCTTCTAAAATCGCTTCCATGGTATCTACATTCGTTACAAAATAGGGGGACAAATACCCACGATCGAACTGCATGCCTTCGACCACGTCTAAAGTGGTCTCCATGGTCTTGGCCTCTTCAACAGTAATCACACCATCCTTGCCGACTTTTTCCATTGCGTCAGCGATCAAATCACCGATAGCACGATCGTTGTTTGCCGAGATGCTCCCGACCTGGGCGATTTCCTTTTTGCCAGGGAGGGCTTTGCTCATCTTTTTGATTTCCTCAACGACTTTTTGAACCGCAAGGTCAATCCCCCGCTTTAAATGCATCGGGTTCGAACCGGCGGTCACATTCTTTACACCTTCTCGGAAAATAGCTTGAGCTAAAACGGTTGCTGTCGTGGTTCCATCGCCAGCAACATCGCTAGTCTTCGAAGCAACTTCTTTTACCATCTGAGCGCCCATGTTTTCGATCGGATCTTCAAGCTCGATCTCTTTCGCTACGGTCACACCGTCTTTGGTAATAGTGGGCGCACCAAATTTTTTCTCTAACACCACATTTCGGCCTCGCGGCCCCAAGGTCGCTTTCACCGTATCGGCTAAAATATCCAGGCCTGTCTTTAACTTCGCCCGGGCTTCCACATCAAAATTTATAATCTTTGCCATATTTATCGATCCTCCACATTTTCATTCCATGACTTCCGTGAAACCACGGCTTATTATAGGACAGCAAGAATATCACTCTCTCTCATAATTAAATAATCCTCATTATCTATTGTGACTTCGGTCCCAGAATATTTACCATAAAGCACAATATCACCCACTTTAACTTCCATCGGCAGCTTTTCTCCACTATCAGAAATTTTTCCTGGACCAACCGCGATGATTTTCCCTTGCTGAGGTTTCTCTTTAGCGGTATCAGGGATGATAATTCCGCCTTGTTTCTTTTCCTCTGGCTCAATGGGTTTTACAACAACTCGATCGGCAAGTGGTCTAATCTTCATAAACATGCCTCCTTCTGAAATTTTGGGTTCTGTTTTTCGCTTGAATTAATTTTTATTATTCCATTAATTAGGCCTAATAATTAGCACTCAATTGAAGAAAGTGCTAATTTTGAGCGATAAATATACAAACTAATTTTAATTTTGCAATATCATTATTTTGATATTAGTCTCATATAGATTGATCTCGCTGGGGAAAATTGTCGCATTCTTTTCGTATCGCTATTTTGCGCTAATTTAGTTAAGATTGCTATTCCTTTTGTTGATTATGAACCTATTGAAACGGCTGTTGCGCGAATTGATCAGCTATTCATAGAAAAATTTAATAGGGGAAGGCCCCTTTTAGAGGGAGAAATCTTGTCTAAAAATGGTTTGTTCTCGATCCGGACCAACGGAAACGATTGCGATTGGGATCCCAATCATGGTCTCAAGCAATTCAATATATCGCTTCGCATTTTCAGGCAGATCACGATAAGTTCTTGCATGCTGGGTAGAGACTTTCCAGCCGGGGACAGTGAGGTATTCGGGGTCGCACTGTTCCAGTGATTTTAAATCGGCAGGAAAATTCAAGATTCTCTTTTGTCCCAAATGATAAGCCACACAAATTTTTATTTCATTAAAAGTATCGAGCACATCAAGTTTGGTAAGAGCCAGACAATCAAGACCATTGATCCGAGCAGCATATCTGACCATCACCGCATCAAACCAACCGCAGCGACGTGGCCGTCCTGTGGTGGCGCCAAATTCACCACCTAACTCCCGCATGTGCTGAGACATCTGTTCTGAAAATTCAGTTGGAAACGGACCATGGCCCACGCGAGTTGTGTATGCCTTAACGATTCCAATCACCCGATCGACCCGTGTCGGGCCAATTCCCAGTCCAATACAAGCACCACCCGCGATCGGGCTTGAAGAAGTCACATACGGATAGGTTCCAAAATCGATATCGAGAAAGGTCCCCTGAGCACCCTCGACCAAAATTTTCTTTTGACTCCGAATTGCGTCATCGAGAAAAATCGACGTGTCTGTGATAAAGCTATCCATCTTCTTATCAAAAGACAGATATTGCTCCATAATCTTTTCAGCGTCGAGCCGCGACCGCTGATAAATCTTCTCGAGAATTTGATTTTTTTGATCGATGTTCTGCTGAATCTTATGAATCAATGTATCTTGATCCAAAAGATCGACAATGCGAATCCCAGACCGATTCACTTTGTCGACATAAGCGGGACCGATTCCTCTCCCAGTCGTACCAATTTTTTCGAGATTTGATTGATCTTCCTGGGCGTGATCGAGCAATTTATGGTACGGCATGATCAGATGCGCCCGGTGGCTAATAAGTAGCCGTCCTGATACGCTGACCCCTTTGGAAGCCAAAAATTCGATTTCCTCGAACAAGACTTCTGGATCCAATACGACACCATTCCCAATAATGCAAGTGGTTTGGGGATGAAGAATTCCACTTGGTATCAGATGAAGCACATAACGTTCCCCCTTAAGGACAATGGAATGGCCTGCATTAGCCCCTCCCTGATACCGTGCCACTATATCGGCCTGTTTGCTGAGCAAATCAACGATTTTGCCCTTTCCCTCATCTCCCCATTGCCCCCCTACGACGATGGTGACAGACATACCCGCCTCTCAAGATGTCATAAAAAACTCCGAAACGATTGGTTCGCTCGGAGTTTTGTTCTGCAATACATATCTCCTCGAATCTCGAATCTACTGCTCCCTAACAAACAAAAATGTGGGGACGCTTGATATTCGATGGCACGATCTTATCTATGAATCTCAAAAGCGCTATTGAAAGCTGGCCACCGCATCCTGTACGGAATCGAATGTCTCAAAGATGGTGATCAGCTTGGTAATGATCAGCAAACTCTTGATCCGTTCAGTCACATTCGCAAGCTTCAAATCACCATTATGATTGCGCATTGTCGTAAGTCCGCCAATCAGAATGCCAAGGCCAGAACTATTCATCCAACTCACCTTGCTAAGATCGGCAACCACTTTGGTTTTGTTTTGATCGACCAATTGATGGAGTTTATCGCTTAAAACATTTGCATCAGGTCCTCCCATCACCTTTCCAGATAGCTCTAACACGACCACGTCGTTTATTTCTTTTTCCTTTAACGTCATAATCGTTCCCTCCAGGTCTGTAATTATGGTTGAAAATCGACTGCCGAATATCCGCGTAAATTGCCGCGCTTATCGAACAGCTAATCCTGCTCTTGCCTCAGATTTAGCATACCAGGCGTAGGCGATCGGGCTGGCGATAAACACGGATGAATAGGTTCCAACAATGATACCAATCAGCAGGGCGAAGGAGAACCCATGAATCACTTCTCCCCCAAAGAAAAACAAGACCGTGACCACGAACAACGTGGTTAGCGATGTTAAAAAAGTTCGACTCAACGTTTGATTGATGCTTTTATTAAATATGGTGAACGCTGGTTCACGTCGCATAACTTTTAGATTTTCTCGAATACGATCGAACACCACGATGGTATCATTGAGCGAGTAACCGACCAGGGTCAGAAATGCCGCGACGACAGACAGAGACACTTCAAAATTAAATATAGAGAATAGCCCCAACGTGATCAGCACATCATGAAACAATGCCACAACTGCCCCTACGGCGAATCGAAACTCGAATCGCCAGCTGATATAAATCAGAATCAAAATGAGAGAAATAATGATTGCCTTTATCGCGTCATTTCGCAACTCGCTCCCGATTCTCGGTCCGACCGTATCTTTTGATCGAATCTCAAACGGATTATCAGGCAATTTGGCGCGCAATTCGTTAATGATTTTGTTGGAGATCAAATCCATCTCTTCCTGCTGTTGCAGCCGAATGAGTATTTCATTTCCCGTAGCAAATGCTTTGATCTCGCTGTTGCCTAATCCGATCCCAGATAAAATTGATCGAACCTCCCCCACTCGGATTGGTTTCTCAAATTTCAATCCAAGCGAAATCCCGCCAGTGAAATCGATGCCATATTGTGGCCCACCCTTTATGATCAATGATACCATTCCGAGAGCAATAAGGATCAGCGAGCCAATAATCGCCATTCGATTCATACCCATAAAATTGATATTTGTCTCTTTGATAATGCGCATATCTTCATCCTTTGTATTTTATTCTATTCCCAGCCTTTCTCAAATATATCCCATCAACCTAAATGTCAGCAAATTTTAAATGCTGAGCTGTTTCACTTTAAATTGAGTTGTAATAAAATCAAAAATGAACCGAGTTACAAAAATTGCGGTGAACATGTTTGCGATCAACCCAATCATCAAAGTCACAGCAAACCCCTGGATTGGACCAGTGCCGAATTGATAGAGCACCAGAGCGGTTAATAATGTTGTCAGGTTAGAGTCCAAAATTGTCACGAAGGCTCGCTTATATCCCACATCGATGGCCGCTCGAATCGTTCTTGCAGAGCGCAGTTCCTCTCTGATACGCTCATAAATGAGCACATTTGCATCCACGGACATTCCGACCATCAAGATAATCCCAGCAATTCCTGGCAGAGTAAGCGTAGCATGAAAAGCCGCCAAAATTGCCAAGACGAAAACAATATTGAGCACCACGCCAAAATCCGCGATGACTCCTGACAACCGGTAGTAAATGATCATAAAGATAAAAACAATGGCGGCTCCGATCAAGCCGGACCATTGGCCTTTTTGAATGGAATCTTGCCCTAAGGATGGACCAACAGTGCGTTCCTCGATGCCCTCCAATCGGGCTGGGAGTGCTCCCGCTTTCAACACCACCACCAAGTCTTTCGCCTCATCAACTCCTCTCATCCCAGTGATACTGGATTGACCATTGGGGATTCTTTCGCGTATTTGGGGGGCAGAGGCGACCTTATTATCCAAAACAATCGCTAAAAATTTTCCCACATTGGCTCCAGTAATCCGCGCGAAATCTTTGGCGCCGCGAGGGTTGAACGACAATAACACCTCAGATTCTCCGACTCGGGTCCGTGACCGCCCGGCGCTTTCACCAGCCACACTCACTCGGGCGTCTTCAATATAATCACCTGTGATCTCTGGGGTCTTCTTGACATAGTAGAGAAAATAATATTCTTTGTCGCCCACTCGTTCTGGGTCCTTGCTCCATAAAAACTCAGAGTCATCTGGAATGGCCTCTTGAACTTCTGGATAATTTAGGATGACATCGATGGCCTTCATGTTTTGCTTGGGAACTGCCAACTCCCTTCGATTGGCAATTTGAGCGAACAAGGCGATGAATGGATTGTCCTCAAATAGATCTTTATCGACCGATAAAATTGTATCCGTTCCAGTTTCCGGAATGTTCTCAGGGCTTTTGCCAAATAGCTCGTCTAAATTCACCTCTTTTTCATCTCTCACCTTTTGCTGCCGCTTCGTTGTATCCTGACTGGCGGTAGTAGCAGAGGTATCAATAGATACGGCGCTGGAATCCTTCAATCCTTGACGGCGCTTTTTAACAATGTTATCGATTTTATAGATGATTGAACGCGTCTGTTCTGATTCTCTGACCAATTTGAATTCCAACTGGGCCGTTTTTCCAATAATTCCCTTGGCTCGTTCCGGATCCAAAATTCCAGCCAGCTCAACGATGATTCTTCGGCTTCCTTGCTTCGTGATCGATGGTTCCGATACGCCGAATTGGTCCACTCGGTTTCTCAGCACTTCCAATGCGCGATCAATAGCATTTTCTGAATCCGTGCGCAAATTCGAAATAATTTTTGAATCCGATTCGCCCTTCTTGCCAAAATAGCGCGTTAAAGGGATGCCTTTTTCCTGAAATTTCTCAGACAAAACATCAAAAAAATCTTTGTTTTCATGTTTGGATTGATGGTCTACCTCTTTTAACAAATCGATCAATTCTCGATCGGGATTCCTCGCCACATTTGGATTGCTCAAAAAATTCACAAAATCCATTTCATAGACCAAAAAGGTCCCACCCTGAAGATCCAGCCCTCGTTTGATCGTCGATCTTTCGTTATTAGCAATTTGATCATCCAGTGCAACGATTTTTCTCGCAAGATCACGAGCCTCTGAGGCCCGGGAGGGATCTTTTAGGGAACTTAAAATGACCGACTCAAGGTTCTTTCGGAGCAGCGCTGTTTTAATCTCCTTGATGTCAAGACTCGTTAACTCTTGAACCTTGGCAAAATTCTGTAGTTGAGTTTTATTCAACCATGAGACATTAAAAGTGGGGTATAATTGCCAAAGGGCCAGGAGGGTTAAAGCCGAAATAAAAATGAATCGATACAATAAGCTTCTGCTCTTTTGTTCCATTTAAAAAAATACCTCCAGATGGTTTATTTATTTGTTTCTTTCATTGAATGCACAATATAGTTTTTTTTCAACTAAAAGTCAATAAAAATTTCTGGCGCACCGGGTCCGCATTTCATTACCGCAATACCGAACATTTATAAAAAATTATCGTTGACTCTGAACAAAAAAATAATTACTTTTTATTACAATTTAGTCAGATTGCATTGAGAAACTTTCTTTTTACAAGCTCAAGTCACCAAATATTTCCCGCACTCTCCTTGACAGGGGGAACGATTGCAAGTCCCTCTTTGAAGCCTGTATCTGGCAAAGTAGGGAGTTAATGGGCATGTTTAAGCTAATCTGACGAAGTAGTTTTATTGGACCGCGAACAATCCATGCAGCAATATTTCATCGAAGTTCCAACCTGGGCCGTTCAACTGTGCTTTACCTGAACTGACATTGACAAATTATGGTTTATTACCCGCATCTCTTCCATGGCAACCAGCATGAAAAATAGATTGCTGAAGATTATTTCTCTTAGCATCATCTTTGCGGCATTTTGCTCTCAAGCCCTCAGCCAGATTGTACTCTCAGAAATCATGTTTGATCCCGTGGGAACTGATTATTATGATGAGTTCATTGAAATTTTCAATCTCAGCCCGACAGATACTATTGACCTGACCGCGTGGAAAATCAGTGATGGTTTGGATAGCGATCTTATTTTGGCGGTCAAACAAGGAAGCAGATTGAAACCAAAACAATTCGCTATCATTCTCGACGCCGGTTATTTTAGCAATTCAACGCGATATGATCCGCTCATCCCATCTGATGCGCTTATTCTTACCATTGATGATGCCGCGTTTGGATCAAATGGGTTGGCAAATACCATCGCCAGGCCCATCATCCTCATCTCCAGCACCGGTGATACAGTGGCAACTTACTGGTATTCGTTAGACAATCCGCCTGGCTATTCTGATGAAAAAATCAATCTGGCTGCACCCGATTCAATAGAAAATTGGGCCAATAGCAGGGTGCTCAATGGCACGCCTGGTGCGCCAAATAGCGTCTCACTCCGCGAATATAACGTCAGAGTGGAATTGCAGGCCTCCCCGGCAGAGGCCCAACCAGCTCAACCGATCAATTTGATCGCTTTAGTGATCAATATTGGCTATCAGGCCATCTCGAACATCCGTCTAACATTTTATGAAGATATTAATAATGATTCCCTGCTCACCAAAGATGAACAAATAGGAGAACCTTATTCTATTTCAGCCGTTCTGAAAGCAAATGAGTCCTATCAAATGCGCCACTTGATTGATTCGCTATCGAGCGGGGTTCATCGCTTTTTTGTTTTAAGCGATGTCGCTCTTGATCAAGACACTTCTGACAACCGAGCCGAGACGATCGTCAAAATTGGGTTCCGTCCAAAAGTGGTCATCATTAATGAAATTATGTATCGGCCTACCGGCCAACAGCCAGAGTGGTTTGAATTAATGAATCTCACCGATCGCCCCATCGATCTCCGAGATTGGCAATTCTCGGATGCCAATCCGAACCAAAAGTTTCGTCTGATCGATCAGAACTTCGAGCTCAATAGTAAAGGATTTGCCGTTATAGCAGAGAACGCTGACATATTTCAACACTACCCCATCATCAGTTTACCTGTCATCGTCCCAATTCAAGGTTTTCCAGCATTAAATAACAGCGGGGATGCGGTCATTATTTATGATCCTATCGGAACGATCATCGATCAAGTCCAATTTCAACCTTCTTGGGGAAACGAGCCAGGACTTTCTTTAGAGCGAAAAGATCCTTACGGAGAGTCCAATGATCCCGCCAATTGGGGCCCATCGGAGCACTTGTTCGGCGCCACACCTGGAATAGCAAATAGTATTTCTCCCGCTGCATTCGATCTTGAACTGGCTCGAATTCAACTTCAACCACAAAAGCCTTTCGCCGGCGACACTGTTGCCCTGTTAATCACCATAGTCAACATCGGACAAAACGCGATCTCGCATTTTCAATTGGATTGTTTTATTGATTGGAACCGGGATACGCTATTTCAGGAAGAAGAGCGCATCGGAGAACCTGTTGTCGTGTTGCAGGGATTAGCGCCGAAACAATCGATCGATTTATCCGTGCCTTTTATTCCGCTATGGAGTGGATGCTATCTTTGCCGCGCGACCGTTTCTTCTGAACAGGATGTTAAACCAGCGAATGACACCCTTGTGGCGCAGCTATCGGTTGGCTTTCGCTCGGGTGATTTGGTCATCAATGAAATCATGTACTCTCCGGAGCCTGGGCAACCAGAGTGGCTCGAGCTGTTTAACCCCAGCAATAGGATCGTAGATATTCAAAATTGGAGCATTTCAGATGCAGATAGCGCAACGAAAATCACATTGATTCACCGATCGTTTCCGATGGCACCCCAATCCTTTCTGGTAATCAGTGCTGACTATTCTATTCTCAATTGGTTTGATATGGATCGAAGTTCTTTGATTGAGATAAAATCGTTGCCCCGATTCAATGATGATGCCGATCAGATCTATCTTTTCGATCCAAATCAAAATCTGATTGATGTCGTGAGCTATCGCAGCAGTTGGGGTGGTGCCAAAGGCATTTCATTAGAGCGGATCAATCCTTTGCTCTCATCACAAGATAGCAGCAATTGGAGTTCATGCGCTGCCATTGCGCAAGGCGGAACGCCAGGATCGCGCAATAGCATTTTTGTCGATATTCTCCCCAGCGAGGCGGATCTAACGATCGCTCCAAATCCCTTTTCGCCTGATGGAGACGGTCGAGATGATGTCACCATTATCACCTACCGGTTGCCATTTAACCTCTCTCACATTCATGTCAAGATCTTCGACATTCGCGGCCGGCAGGTTCGTTTTCTTGTCAACAATCAGCCATCAGGAACGACCAGTTCGCTTATCTGGGACGGCCGAGACGATCAAGGGCGTATCTGTCGCATCGGGATTTATATTGTCTATCTTGAAGCGATTCATTACCAACGTGGCGTAGTTAAGTCGCTAAAAAAGACCGTGGCGCTGGGCAAGCAGCTTTAGCCGTTGCTTCGCATGGCATGGCAAACCCATCGCCTCTCGTTTCTATTCAAGATTTAAATTGAGACAGCGACGCCTCATACCAATTAAATTAGGTTCATCCCAGCGGTCGAAAATATTCTGAAACTATCACCCGGTGCAATTCGTAGGATGAGGGTCGTTATTTGGCAAAATAATTGGCGGCCATTGCGATTAATAATGGATCTGTATCAATTGGTGGAAACATTATTTATCAAGTTTAAGGAGGGAAAAATGAGAAAAGTGCTGTTTCTGATTTTGGTCAGCGTGGCAATCCTCGCGCTCACCATGAGCTGCCAGCGAGGCGGCAAAGAAATTCAACTGATCTCGCGGGACCTGTTATTTGGCAATCCCGAAAAAGCTTCGCTCAAAATTAGTCCCGATGGAAAGCATATTAGCTTCCTTGCCCCGGTGAATAATGTCCTCAATGTCTGGGTAGCACCATCGGAAGCGCCGGACAAAGCCTATGTGGTCACCAAGGACACCTTGCGCGGCATCAGAACCTATTTTTGGGCTTATACCAATGATCATATCGTCTATTTGCAGGATTTGGCGGGAGATGAAAATTGGCAAGTGCATGCCGTCAATATTTTTACCAAAGAAGATAAAAACTTGACCCCTTTCGAGGAGATCCCTGGTCCAGATGGAAAGCCGGTAACGTTGCCCAATGGCAAGTTGCTTCGGCCACGGGCGCAAATCCAGCATGTAAGCCATCTTTTTCCCGATGAAATTCTTATTGGGCTGAATAATCGTGATCCGCAATACCATGATATTTATCGGCTCCACATTATCACCGGCGACATGCAACTCATTCAGAAAAATGATGGGTTTCTCGGTTTTGAAACGGATGATAACTACACCATCCGCTTTGCCTCGCGGATGACACCAGATGGCGGCAATGAATTGTTCATCCCGGATGGTCAGGGCGGATGGAAATCATTCGATAAGATCCCGATGGAAGATATGCTCACTACTGGTTTGGTTGCATTCGATAAAACTGGCAATGTGCTTTATATGATCGATAGCCGAGGACGCAATACAGCGGCTCTGACGGCAGTCGATTTAACCACCAATGAAAAAAAGATTATTGCGGAAGATCCAAAGGCCGACATCAGCAATATTATGATGCATCCGGTCGAAAAATCGATTGAGGCGGTTGCTGTGGAATATTTAAGAACCGAGTGGAAGATAATCGATCCGACCATTCAAAGCGATCTGGAATACCTGAAATCAGTTACTGATGGTGATTTGGCCGAACGCTGGACGATAAATTTTGGACAGTCTCCTACGTGATCGATGATGGGCCGATCCGATACTACCTCTATGATCGCATTCAGAAAAAAGCAACGTTCTTGTTTACCAACCAGCGCGATCTGGAAGGAGTTAAGCTCTCGAAAATTCACCCAGTGGTGATAAAATCCCGAGATGGGCTCGATCTCATCAGCTATTTGACGTTGCCCTATTGGACCGATTCTGATCATGATGCTCGTCCGAATGCCCGATTGCCCATGGTGCTGTTTGTCCATGGCGGTCCCTGGGCGCGCGATTCCTGGGGTTACAATCCATATCACCAATGGTTGGCCAATCGCGGCTACGCCGTGCTCAGCGTCAATTACCGCGGCTCGACTGGATTTGGCAAGGATTTTATTAATGCGTCCAATCTTGAATGGGCGGGGAAAATGCACGATGACCTGATCGATGCGGTCAATTGGGCAATTGATCAGGGAATCGCGGATAAGCATAAGATTGCTATTATGGGAGGAAGCTATGGTGGCTACGCGACGCTGGTGGGGTTGACCTTCACCCCAGAGGTGTTCACTTGCGGCGTCGATATTGTCGGCCCATCGAATCTGCGCACCTTGCTTGAAACCATTCCGCCGTATTGGAAACCGATGATGGATATGTGGAGCACTCGCGTCGGAGATCCGAGGACCGAGGAAGGTCGGAAATTTCTTGACTCCCGCTCACCCCTCACTTATGTCGACCGGATCCGCAAACCACTGCTCATTGGTCAAGGGGCGAATGATCCTCGCGTTAAGCAAAGCGAATCCGATCAGATTGTGAGAGCGATGCAGGAGAAAAATATCCCGGTGACCTATATCCTTTACTCGGATGAGGGCCACGGTTTTGCCAGGCCAGAAAATCGCCTCTCGTTTAATGCCGTCGCCGAACAGTTCCTGGCACAGCATCTCGGAGGCCGAGCTCAGCCCATCGGAGATGATTTTCAAGGATCGACAATCCAAGTGCCCAGCGGAGCCGATCAGATCCCTGGGCTAAGCGAGGCGTTGGGCAAATAGCGGTCGATGAATTTCGAACTTTACAAATAAGCCGATGGCGGATAGCTATCGGCTTTTTTATTTGTGTTGGGTTGATGAAACGATTTGAACAAGAAGTCATGATCGTCCTGAAGCGTTATCGGCGGCTGGTAATTGCCATACGAGCGAGTTGCTTGTGGTCAATCCACAGTTAATTTTCGTGAAGGCGCTCTTGGATGATCCGTTCAAACCGCGGTCGATAAATGAGATCATAAGCATCTTCTTTGCCTGGGAAGAGCTCAAGCACCCGTTTTCGGGTGGCCTGAATGAGATCGATGGCTTCAGGAGTGGTCAAATTGCCTTGACGCAACACGGCCGCTGTGAGATCAACGATGATTCTCAATAACCGCATTTTGCGCTGTTCTTCAGCTAATTGCTCGGGATCAATCATGGTTATGCTCCCATTTTATCTTGGAAAGTACCTCACGAACTTGTTTGATATGGCTTCCAGGCCAGTAAATTTTGTCACAGCGACCGCAATAATAAAACTCATTGGTAGATTGGTAGATAAATTCCGGGACCCGGCCTGCGATGAGAGCCTTTGCTATTGGTTTCACCAGCTCATTGCAAAGGGTGCAGCGGGTAAAAATCAGTGCCTCGGTATCCAGATGGAACCGATCGATGACCTGCTTCACTTGGTTGCGCACATCTGCGTCCGTAATGAATAAGCAGAATTTCGGATTCATTCTCCCGGCCAAATTGGCATCGCGGGTCAGTAAAATGCGCTTTTCCTGATGGGCCCGAAAAAATAGATCATCATCCGTGGCCTGAGGGTCATAAAGGGTATCATATCCGAGGATACGAAGCCATTTGGCCAGTCGCCCCAACATCACATCTGCGATAAAATTCATATCATAGCCACCCGTGCTGACGATACCAGAGATATGTCTCTTTCAGACCGACGTTCAGCGGTGTGAGCGCGACAAAACCAAGCTGCTGTTTGGCTTTCGAAGCATCGACCACCCAGAAGCGCTGCTTCATCTCGAGAGCCTTATCGCGATTCACAATAGCAGGCTGACGAACGAGCTTGGCGATCCGTTCGCTCAGCCAGGCAACGAGATCCAGAGCCAGGCCTGGCAAGCGAACCGTTATGGCCCTTTTTCCCATGGTGTTCGCTATGGCAGTCTCCAACTCCAGCCAGCTACACGGGCTCATATTAGCGAGAAAATACAACTGGTTCTCCGCCTCGGGCCGCTCGCCCGCGAGCTGGATACCTTTAACCAGATCGGAAACGTAAATGAGGCTAATAAAGCGATCGGCAAATCCAATCTGCGGCTTGATGCCGAATTTCACATATTTGAACAGCATCAACAGATCATCGTCGCGAGGGCCATAGACAGCAGGAGGGCGAATTATGGTCGTTGGAAAATATCGCTGAAATTTCAGCACCTCTTGTTCCCCCATCCATTTGCTTTTGCCGTAGAGAGAGATGGGGGCTGGCTCATCGTCCTCTTTGATCGGTTTGCCAGTGGCACTTGGCCCAGCCGCAGCCTGGGTTGAGACATAGACAAAGCGTTTTAAATTGGGACAGTTCTGACGACACGCTTCAAGGAGATTTCGAGTCCCTATTTGGTTCACCTGAAAGAATTCAGCCTCAGTGATGGCCCGAAGCGCCCCACTCAAGTGGAACACATAATCAACATCCCGCACCAATGGCATCAACGTCGCTGGATCAGCAAGATCACCGTATGCCAGCTCAATCGGCTGCCCTTGAATCCACCTCAAATTGCTTGTCTTGCGCACCAAGCATGTGACGCGATAACCCTGCTGGACTAACCGTTCTACCAGATGACTCCCAATAAATCCGTTTGCTCCAGAAACCAGTGCTTTCATTCTTTCCTTTTGCTATCGATCCCATTCACATTGATCGTTGCTTCAGCCGTTAGCAATGCTAAGGGATTTAAATCTCCACCACGAACTTTGTTCCCAGTTTCATTCATCGCTTGAACCAGCCAATATTCCATTTGCCCATATCATGAATGCCATACCAAAAATTTTCTCCGACCATATTACGGGCCGAGACGATCAATCGAATCCATCATCGCTGAGAAGCATCATTGTCGTAAATTTTGCCTGTTCAAAAATTTTGTTTGACAAATTTAAAAATCATTTATATATTTGGGGTCAAAAAAATAGGTAAGGTAAGGTAAACTGCAGAAGGAGAGAGGAATTGGACTTATTTGACAAATGCTATCGGTTTACCCGAGCGGATGAAGCGAGAGCTCAGGGGTACTATCCCTACTTTAAAGCCATCCAATCTGGGGCTGGCTCGAGCGTCATCATTGACGGCCGTAAATTCGTGATGATCGGCTCCAATAACTATTTGGGATTAACTCAGGATCCTCGCGTGAAGCAAGCAGCGATCGATGCGTTAGAAAGGTTCGGATCGGGATGCACTGGCTCACGCTATCTCAACGGCACCTTGACGCTCCATGAAGAACTGGAAGAAAAATTAGCCAATTTTGTCGGCAAAGAATCCGCTCTAGTTTTTTCTACTGGATTCCAAACCAATCAGGGCACGATTTCGGCTATTGTCGGAAAGGACGATATTATTTTCAGCGACCGCGCCAACCATGCGAGCATTATTGATGGCTGCCGATTGACATTCGGCAAAGTGGTCCGTTACAAGCATAACGACATGCAGGACCTTGAGCGACAACTCAGCAAGAACGGCAGCGATTCAAGCGGGCATCTGATCGTCACGGACGGCGTGTTCAGCATGGAAGGCGACATCGTGAAATTGCCAGAGATGGTCAAAGCAGCGAAGAAATATCATGCCCGCATCATGGTGGACGATGCCCACTCCTGCGGGGTATTGGGCAAGACCGGCCGCGGGACTGGCGAGCATTTTGGGATGACCGATGATATCGATCTCATCATGGGGACGTTCAGCAAATCGTTTGCTTCCATCGGCGGGTTTATCGCCGGAGAGCGCAAGGTCATCGATTACATCAAACATCATGCACGGTCGTTCATCTTCTCGGCCAGCATGCCACCCTCCGCCGTGGCCACTGTGAGCAAAGCGGTGGACATCCTGATCGCCGAACCAGAACGTCTGGAACGGCTCTGGAAAAATACCCGCAAAATGAAACAGGGCCTCACCGAAATGGGCTACGATACCGGGCTTTCTGAGACGCCAATTATCCCCATCATTATTGGGGATGACATGAAAACCTTCTATTTCTGGAAATTATTATATGAGAATGGCATCTTCGCCAACCCGGTCATTAGTCCAGCAGTGGAGCCAGGCCGTCAATTGATCCGAACCAGTTACATGGCCACCCACACCGATGCTGAACTGGATTACGTGTTAGAGACCTTCTATAAGGTTGGGAAACAAAGCGGGGTGATCGCCTGAAAGACGGGCCAACAAACTGAACAGAGCGATCCCCGATTTTGTTCCACATCCATGAAAACAGCAATGCTGGGGGGCAATGTCAGCCCCCTTTTCTCTTAAATATATTTTTGCTCGTCACCAGTCTCTTTTATCACGAGCTGGCCCTTTGCTGTTGAGACCTGACAACCGCAACAAAGCGATCTTTTAGAATGAAATGTTCAGGCCTATTGTTTTGTTCTTTTTCCCTTACTTGGTTTTTAAAAATTCGAAAAAAGGCTGCATTGCAAAATTGCGTTTCCAGTTTCGAATTTTGGACAGCAAAATACACTAAAAAGCTAATAAGGTTAAATCATAAGTGGATTTTCGGTTGGTGACTAAGGTGAATCAGTTTTTTGAATTGGTCTTGTATGCCAGGCTAATTAAGACCTGAGTAACATGTATAAATCCGTGATGGCAGCAACCTTATTAGCTTATTGTAAAGCACTCGTGTCCAAAATAGGATTTCGAGCTTAGTATTGTGGACAGCAAAAAATAATCCGCCAACTGGCCGACAGATGGAAATAGAACATCATTTTGAAAAACGAATAAATTTGCTTTCAACGGCCGATTTTACAAGAAGCAAATTTACCAATATAAATTATTTTGGATAGCATGGCTTTGTGGGAACTAAATTGAGCTTTGCTAAACCACGTGGAATGGCCTGTCTGATCTCCAATAATGCATGAAGGGAGAAAAAAATGGGACAAGATCAAATCGTCGTTCAGCCAGTCAAATCCAAACAGGATCTAAGAGAATTCATTATGCTCCCCTGGAAAATCTATCGAAGCGATCCGAATTGGGTCCCGCCGTTAATCAGCCAACAAAAGGCGACCTTCGACAAGCGCAAACATCCGTTCTTCGAACATTCCAGCGCCGATTTTTTCCTGGCACGTCGGGGAAAAGAAGCTGTTGGTTCTATCGTCGCCATCTTGAACAATCGTCACAACGAAGTGCATCACGAACATGTCGGCTTTTTCGGTTTTTTCGAGACAGTGCCAGATTATGCGGTCGCCAAGGCGCTGTTGGACAAAGTCATGGATTGGGCTCGGGAGAAAAAATTGGATTATGTTCGCGGCCCTGAGAACTATTCGCAAAACGAAGTTTGCGGCCTGCTGGTCGATGGCTTCGATACCCCACCAGTGATCATGATGGCCCACAACCCTCCTTACTACAAAGATTATCTCGAACGCTACGGTTTTACCAAGGCAATGGACCTGTGGGCGTACTGCATGGACAAAGGCACGCCGATTTCGGAGCGTGTGATTCGCGTTGTCGATCGCATAAAAGCTCGCAGCCCGGTGACGTTTAGAACCATTAATAAAAAGAAACTCGATGAAGAGATCGAGAAAGTCAAGTTCGTCTACAACCATGCCTGGGAAAAGAATTGGGGGTTTGTACCACTGACGGATCGTGAGATCGATTATATTGCCGAGGAACTGAAGCCCATCATTGATCCGGATATTGTATTTTTCGCAGAGCTGGATGGCAAGCCAATCGGCTTTTCGCTGGCTGTTCCTGACATTAATCAGGCATTGATTAAGCTCAACGGCCGGCTATTTCCGTTTGGCATTTTCAAACTGTTATACCATAGCCGAAAAATTAATCGGCTGAGGGTCATCATTATGGGAGTCATTCCAGAATATCGCGGCAAGGGGATCGATTCGGTGTTTTACTTGGAGACCTATCGGAAAGGGATTGCCAAGGGGTATCATTGGGGTGAGTTTTCCTGGATTTTGGAGAACAACGACCCGATGAATACAGCCCTTCGGAATATTGGAGCAAAAATCTATAAGACATATCGGATTTATCAGAAGAAAGTATGACCAATCGCATTGAGGCAAGCAGGGGTGCGGATGGGGGGAATAAGGCCATTTATATCATTGAGGTGCAGCCACGAAGGACGTTCGACGAAGTAGGCGGCAAGAAAAATATTTCGCTGATGGGTATCGCTTTCGTGGCGCTAATAGATCCTAAGAGCGATCGAATGACAATTTATACTGAATCCGAAATCGAGGCTTGCCTCGATGCGCTTGATTCAGCGCAAATGATCATTGGCTATCATCTCGACAAGTTCGTTTTCCCGCTGTTAGCAGGTTATCGCGCAATCGATCGTGATCGATACCATCGCCTCGACATGCTGGATGACGTGAATCGAAA